>Ga0182738_1005627_pt1 | contig 13307 bp, 7 predicted proteins | sample eDN5th30CBELigMG_FD_128876 | JGI IMG/M metagenome (GOLD analysis project Ga0182738, IMG submission 128876) | Enriched Miracle-Growth compost microbial communities from Emeryville, California, USA - eDNA 5th pass 30_C BE-Lig MG (version 2)... ...
TTTCGTGTTCCAAAACCATGCGCACCGCTCGCGCACGCACTTCGGGAGAAAACCTGTTCGTCGTCTTGCTCATGGCTCCACCTTCTCAAGGTTTGGAGCCTCCGGCAAACCCGGGGCGGTTCAATCCGTTTCTTTGAATCGGTTATTATTGACGGTCGTATCTATGATACATTAAGCAAAATTATATGGCATGACGGCCTTCAGCATAAGGTAACAAACACTCCAATGGTCCGCGTTCTACATGTTTATCGGACGTATTTCCCTGACCCAGCGGGGGGGGTTCAGGAAGCAATTAGACAAATTTGTCTCTCGACAGCCCAGTTCGACGTAACGAACTCCGTTTTCTGTCTTTCACCAAATTCTCATGTATCCTACACGATGCAAGATCCGCCAGTCTGGCGAGAGCGCTCTTGGATGGCTCCTGCTTCCTGCGACATTGGGGGCATAAATGCCTTGCGGCAATTCACTCATCTCGCCCATGATCACGATTTGATCCACTACCACTTCCCGTGGCCCTTTGCCGACCTCATGCATTTCGCCGCGCGCATACGGGCTAAGGCGGTTATGACCTATCATTCCGATATCGTGAAACAGTCGATATTAGGCCGCCTTTATGCACCACTTATGTGGAAAATGTTGACGTCCATGGACAAGATCGTCGCAACATCACCAAATTATGCTTCTTCCAGCAAAATTCTAAGCGATCCGAGAGTGTCTTCTCGCGTCCAAATTATACCGTTAGGAATAAGCGACGTTGGGGACAATTTACAATCATCCCGGCACGCCTCTATCGAAAATGATCCATATTTTTTATTTGTTGGTGCTCTGAGATACTATAAAGGAATACCAACTCTACTACACGCAGCAAAGAGCGTCTCTGCCCGTGTGGTCATTGCAGGTGAAGGGGCCTGCGGGGCGGAGCTACGGCAATTAGCTGCAAGGCTAGGGTGTTCGAATGTGGAATTTAAAGGATATGTCACGGATGAGGAGAAATTTCGGCTAATCCAAGGCTGCAGAGCTTTTGTCATGCCTTCAGATCAGCGCTCAGAAGCATTCGGCGTTGCCTTGATTGAAGCCGCCATGCTCGGACGCCCCATGATTACCACTGAACTTTATACGGGAACGTCGTTCATTAACAAAAACATGGAAACTGGGCTGGTAGTTCCTCCAAGACAACCTGTAGCGTTGGCAAACGCTATGAATACTTTGCTGCACAATTCGGAACTTGCAAGTAATTTTGGTGCAAACGCGAGGGTCCACTACAAGAATCTATTCACTGAATCGGCCCTTGGAGCCGCCTACAATAGCTTGTATCGGCAGGTACTAACGTCTCATGCCACCACGTGTGCTTCATCGGATAGGCAGCACAGCTAGTATGGGATAGATATATGTGCCTGCGGCAACCTCGGTTAGTTACTCTGTTCAAGCTACACCGGTATGGCTCGACAGGCAAGGATTCCAGTGGCACCGAAACGGCCTGTTTGCGCGCCTCGCGCCGCCAGGCGAACGTCTGCTGCGGCCTGAGACTACAACGCGGGGCAGCTTCGGAAATAATTGCGTCGGCTCCAGCATCTCCGCGATCCACGCCTTGTCATCAATTGACCAGTGACGCCGGCCGCCAGCATCGTTGATCACCTCGAAACGCCGAGGCTGCCGCTCCGAGTGCAGACCGGCAACCTCATAGATCGCGATCGCTTCCGAAAGTGGCCCGGCAACACCGCTTCCAAGCAACGACGAGGTATGGCGCGGCGATCAGGGTGAGACGGCGACGGTTGGAAGTTACCATGGTGATTATCGCGGGCAAGAGCTTCACCAGTTTCAGATTGCCGCTCCGCGACAAGTTCCTGGGTGTTTTTGATTGTCGCGTATGAGACTGGTCTGCCGCGCTGGCGTTTGGCTTCCATTGCGGATTTGCGGCGATAGCTCTCGAAGATCGTCGCGTGGTGGATGAGGCGGTCGACGGCGGCGAGCGTCATAGCGGGATCCAGGAAGACTCTGTTCCATTTGGCCTGCCACTAAACTTTCATCCACGGCGATTAGAGCAAAAGCCTTCGCGATTGTGCCGTTCATGCTAGCGAACCACACTCATCCAACTTAGTTGAGGCTCTTCGCCGACTGAGGGAATATCGACCCGCAGCTTTCCGGTTCGTCAGTCGAAATCGAGACTGCGCGATAGTTTCTCTCAACAATCAATCTCGTCAATCATTTTCTGGAGCTTCGGTCGGGCTCGATCCACGGCATCGTTGCCCAAAAGGGTGCGCAGGGGTGGCGACTTTATTTCAGTCATGTCGCATATCGTAGCCGCTGCCTTCATCGGATCGCCCAGCTACGAGCCAGAACGCTCTCGGAGCATCGCTGTGCGTGAAGCTGCCGCTTCCAGCGAAATCGGTCCGGAAAGGCCGGCGTTCGATCAGGACAACCTTGCCCCTTGGCGTAGCGACTTCTTCGCTCATGGCTTCGGTCAAGCCTTCGACCGCGAATTTGGTCGAACGATAAACGCCCTCTGGCTGCGGCATGCCAGTTGACAAAGTGGAGATCACAAACAATGATCATCACAAATGAGCAAAAACTGCTCATTTGTTGCTTCTTGGTGAAGCAGGCGTCAACGGAGGAAAAATCATGATCAATCGCAGGAAGTTCATGGCGGGCGCGACATTCGCGTGCTCGGCGTTCGCGCTGGCAGCGGCGCTGGCGTTCGCACCCTCGTCGGCTCAGGCCGAAGGTCTCAAGATCGGCTTCAGCCAGGTCACGCTGCAGTCGCCCTTCTACGTCCAGCTCAAGGACGGCGCGGAGGCGGCGGCCACCGCCGGCGGCGACAAGCTGGTGTTCCTCGATGCGAACGGCGACGTCTCCAAGCAGAACAATGACATCCAGGACCTGATCTCGCAGGGCGTGAACGCGCTGATCATCAACCCGGTGAACCCCGACGCCGTGGCTCCCTCGCTGGACGCCGCCAAGGCGGCCGGCATTCCCGTCATCACCGTCGACCGCAGCGTCAACGGCGGAGAGGTCACCGCCCATATCGGCCGCGACAACAAGAAGATGGGCCAGCTCGTAGGCGAGGCCGTGCTCGCGCGCCTGAAGGCGGACGGCGTTTCCAACGCCAAGATCATCGAGATCCAGGGCGACGCCGGTGGCGCCGTGATGATGGATCGCCGCGACGGCTTCCACAAGGCGCTGGAAGGCTCCGGCAATACCATCGTCGAGGGTCCCTATGCCGAATACATCCGCTCCAACGCCGTGACCGCCATGCAGGACCTCCTGCAGGCCAATCCCGACGTGAAGGTGGTGTACGCCCATAACGACGACATGGCCCTCGGCGCCCTTCAGGTGCTGAAGGAGAACAAGCGCGACGACGTTCTCGTCGCCGGCGTCGACGGCCTCTCGGAAGCGCTCGGCGTCATGGCCGAAGGCGGCAACTACGTCGCCACCGCGCTGAACGATCCCAAGTATCTCGGCGACGTGACCATCCAGGTCGCGCGCGAGGCCGCCGCCAAGAAGGCGGTGCCGAGATTCGTCGACGCCGGCACCGCCGCCGTCACCAAGGACAATGTCGGCGAGTTCCCGCACGACGGGCTGTTCGCCGAGTATCGTCCCAAGGTGCTCGAGAACTAAGCCAACCGCTGCCCGCCCCGCACGCTGCGGGGCGGGTTTCCGGCAAGGCGCGCCGTCCTTGAGGGCGTTGGCCTCGCCCCGGGCCGTTTTCCTTCCCGGCTCGCCCGCGACCCGTGGCCGGACACTTTCGGGAAGGCCCTGCCGCCCGGCGCGGCAATAACAAACAAACGGGCTGGACCACCGGCGCCGGCCGACCGGTCCCTTTCCGTCGAATAACAGGAAATCGATGATGCGCGCTGCCGTTCTTTACAAGCCAGGAGACATTCGCCTCGAGGACGTCCCCAACCCGGTCCTCCAGCCAGGCCATGCCATCGTAAAGGTGGAAGCGGTCGGCGTGTGCGGCTCCGACCTGCCGCGCATGCTCATCAAGGGCGCGCACAGGATGCCGCTGATCTGCGGCCATGAGTTCTGCGGCCGCATCACCGAGATCGGCGACGGCGTCGAGGGCTTTGACAAAGGCGAACTGGTCGCAATCCCGCCGATGATGCCCTGTTTCGAATGCATAGAATGCAGGACCGGCAATTTCTCCCGTTGCCACAACTACGATTATTTCGGCTCGCGGCGTGACGGCGCCTACGCCGAATTCGTCAGCGTTCCGGTCGCGAACCTGCTGAAGACGCCGGCCGGCATCGACCCGCGCGCCGTCGCCATGACCGATCCGGCCTCCATCGCGCTGCATGCTATCTGGAAGGCAGGCGGGATCGTCGTCGGCAGCCGTGGCGGCGTCGTCGGCTGCGGCCCCATCGGCCTGTTCGCCATCCAGTGGATGAAGCTGATGGGGGCGAACGAGGTCGTTGCCGTCGACGTCTCCGAGCGAAAGCTGGAACTGGCCCGCGAGGCCGGCGCGACGCACACCTTCCTGTCCGGCCAGGCGGTCCCGGCCGAACTCGGCTGCAACACCATCGTCGAGGCGGCCGGCCATCCCAGCTCCATCAACGCTGCGGTGCGCATGACGGCGCCCGGCGGCCATGTCGTCTTCATCGGCATTCCGGTGGGCGATGTGGCGCTCGACAACAAGACCTTCCAGCATGTCCTGCGCCAGGAAGTGTCCCTGCACGGCTCCTGGAACTCCTTCGGTGCACCGTTCCCTGGGCCGCAATGGACGGTGACGCTGGACAAGCTGGGTAGCGGCGACCTCAAATGGGAGTTCATGATCAGCCACGATCTCGATCTGGCGGAGCTGCCGGGGATTTTCGACCGCTTCCGCACGGACCGCGATATGTTCTTCTCCAAAGTGATGTTCCGTCCCTGAGGAAGTCGCGATGTCGCGGATGAGGAGAACGAAGAGGATGGCGACTGCCTTGGCCGGCAGGCGGAAGGCGCGGGCATGACGCGCGTGCTGAGTCTCGATTTCGGCACCGGCGGGGTGCGTGCCGGCGTCTACGACATCGACCGGCGCCGCATGCTGGCAACCGCCGATCGACCCTATGCCACCACCTATCCGCGTCTGGGCTGGGCCGAGCAGCAGCCCGACGACTGGATTTCGGCGATGGTGGGAGCCGCGCGCGACGCCATCGCCAAGGCCCCGGCGGCAAATGGGACCGACGCAGACGACATCGCGGCCGTCGCCGTTGCCACCACCGCCTCGACAGTGGCGGTCTGCGATCGCAACGGCCGGCCCACCCGGCCGGCACTGCTGTGGATGGACTGCCGCGCGGCCGAGGAAGCGCGCATGACCGAAGCCGTGAAACATCCGGTCATGGCCTATTGCGGCGGCGGCGACGCGGTCGAATGGCTGGTGCCGAAGGCCATGTGGCTCGCCCGCCATGAGCCCGATACCTATGCCCGGGCCGAGGTGATCTGCGAAGCGATCGACTTCGTCAATTTCCATCTCACCGGCAAGTGGGTGGGGTCGCGCATGAACGCGGCCTGCAAGTGGAACTACGATTCGGCAAAAGCCACCTTCGTGCCTGACGTCTACGACACGCTCGGCATCGCCGACCTGATCTCCAAGCTGCCGCAGGAGATCGTGCCGGTCGGCGGAGCGGTCGGCCCGCTGCTGCCGGACATGGCCGCCCGGCTCGGCATCGGCGCCAAGGCCATCGTCGCGCAGGGCGGCATCGACGCCCATATCGGCATACTCGGCGCCGACACGGTCGCGGTCGGCGGCATGCTGCTCATCGGCGGCACCTCGGTGGTGCAGCTCACGCAACTTGCCGGCCTCGCCGACGTGTCGGAATTCTGGGGGCCTTACCCCAACGCCCTCGTCGATGGGCTGTGGCTGGTGGAGGCAGGGCAGGTGTCAGCCGGCTCTATGCTGGACTGGCTGAGCCGCAAGCTCTTCGCGCTGGACGAGGGAGGGCACCACGCGCTGATCCGCGAGGCAGCGACCCGCCGTCAGGATGCGGGCCTGCTCACCCTCGACTACTGGATGGGCAACCGGACCCCCTATCGCGACGGCACGCTGCGCGGCGCGATCCTCGGCCTGTCGCTGGGCCACGACCGGGCCGACATCTACGCCTCGGCCGTCGATTCCATCGCGCTCGGCACGGCCAACGTGCTATCGGTTCTCGGCCAGCGCGGCGTGACGATCGACAGGATCGTCATGGCCGGTGGCATCTGCCGCAACGCATTGTGGCTCCAGGCAACGGTGGACGCGCTGGGGCGGCCGGTGGAAGTCGCCCATGAGGACAACCTTTCCCTGGTCGGCACCGCCGTCTGCTCGGCCACGGCCCTCGGCCTTTTCCCCAACCTCGCCGCCGCTGCGAAAGCCTGCTCGGTGGAAACCCGGACGGTTCTTCCGGAACCCGAAAGAAGCCGCTGGTTCGCCCGCACGCTGCCGCTTTATAGAGAAGCGACGGCCGCGCTGACCCCGACGCTCCACGAGCTCGCGCGCCGGCAGGATGCGGGAGACGCCAGATGAGCGAGAACAACGGCAACCGGTTGGCTTCGGCGGTGCGCCTGCCCGCTGACGAGCAGCGCGAGCAGCTCATGGTCCATGCCGCGAAGCTCTACTTCGACCTCGACAGGAACCAGAGCGACATCGCCGCCGAACTCGGCCTGACGCGCTGGCAGGTGGGGCGCCTGCTGGCTGAGGCCAAGGAAGTCGGCATCGTGCGCATCGAAATCACGCCGCGCGCCTCCCGCGTGACAACGCTGGAGGTCGGGCTGCAACATAAATACGGCCTGCGCGACGCCGTGGTGGTGCCGGCCGGGCAGACGCTCGACCCCGCCCTGCTGATGGAAACGGTGGCGCAGGCCGCCGCGAGGTATCTCGCCGGCATCAACCCCAAGCGCGACCTGATCGGCGTGTCCTGGGGGCGCACCATGTCGGCCGTCGCCCGCTTCCTGCCGCCTAGTTGGCAGCCGGGCGTGCATATCGTGCTGGTCAACGGCGCCACCAGCCTGCGCTCCTCCTCCGCCCGCACCAGCGGCGTCGCGGAGGATTTCGCCCAGAGCGCCGGCGGCACGGCCACGCTGCTGCCGGTGCCGGCGATCCTTGGCAAGAAGAGCACCCGGCTGGCGCTGGAGGACGATCCGATGATCGAGCATGTGCTGCGGCTGGCCGAACAGGCGAACGTCGCCTGCTTCGGCATGGGCGGCATGACGCATTCCTCCGTGCTGCTCAATTCCGGCTACCTGACCGAGGGAGACATCGACAAGCTGCGCGAGGCGGGTGCCGTCGGCGACGTGCTCGGCCGCTTCGTCGATAGGGACGGCAACATCGTCGACCGCGACCTCGACGAGCGCACGATGGGCCTGCGGCTGGGCGCGCTGAAGACCAAGTCCCACGCTATCGGCGTGGTCGCCGGCGAGGAGAAGTGGCAGATCGCGCGCGCCGCGCTCACCGCCGGCTACGTTTCGGTCATCGTCACCGACGAGGCCACCGCCGGCCATGCTCTGGGAGACGGCAATGGCTGAGCCCGTGCTCAGGCTGGAGGCGGTGCAGAAGCATTTCCCGCCCAACATCGTGGCCGTGGAGCATGCAACGCTCGACGTCCGCAGCGGCGAGGTGCACTGCCTGCTTGGTGCCAACGGCGCCGGCAAGTCCACGCTGCTCAAGATCATCGCGGGCGCGCTGGCGCCAAGCGCCGGCACGCTGTTCCTCGAAGGCCGGCCCTTCGCGCCGCGAAGCCCGGCCGAGGCCGCCCGTTCCGGCATCTCCATGATCTATCAGGAACTGGACCTCGTTCCGCAGATGACCGTCGAGGAAAACCTGCTTCTGGGCCATGCGCCCACGCGCTTCGGCTTCGTGCGCCGTGCCGAGCGCCGCAGCCGCGCCCTCGATGCGCTGGAGCGCGTCGGCGCCGGCTTCTCGCCCACGCAACGCGTCGAAACCCTTTCGGTCGCCAACCAGCAGCTCACGGCCATCGCCCGCTCGCTGACCATGGAGGCCAAGGTCATCATCATGGACGAACCCTCGGCGGCCCTGAACGAGACGGAACTCGAAAGGGTCTTCAAGATCATCCGCGAACTCACCGCACAGGGCGTGGCCATCGTCTACGTCAGCCATCGGATGGGCGAGCTACGCGAAATCGGCAACCGGGTCACCGTGTTGCGCGGCGGCCGCACGATAGGCACCTTCGCCATGGCCGACACCTCCGACGAGGCGCTCGTCGAAGCCGTCATCGGCCGCCAGCGCTCGCTGATCGAGCGCAAGGAGCGCGGCGCCGTCAGCGGCGGCGTGGCGCTGGAAGTCAAGCGCATGACCGGCGACCAGGGCCTAGACATCGGCGGGCTCACCGTGCGCTGGGGAGAGATCGTCGGGCTGACGGGCCTGAACGGCTCCGGCCGCACCTCGTTCCTGCGCCGGTTGTTCGGCTCCGAACCCTTCGTCGGTGAAGTCTTGCTGGACGGGCGGCCGCACCGGCCCAGGCATCCAGGCGACGCGATCGACGCGGGCTTCGGACTGGTTCCGGAAAACCGCAAGACGGAAGGCCTGATCCTCGACGCGCCGATCTACAAGAACGCCATGCTGCCCGCCCTGCGCAAATCCTTGCTGGTGAGCCACAGCGGTCAGAAGATCGAGGCGGAACCCGCCCTGAAGAAGCTCTCCACCAAATATGGCTGGCTGGAACAGCCGGTCGTCAACCTTTCCGGCGGCAACCAGCAGAAGGTCGTGCTGGCGCGGTGGATGATCAACGGCGCGCGTGTGCTGCTGCTCGACGAGCCGAGCCGCGGCCTCGACATCGGCGCCAAGGCGGATCTCTACGCTCTGGTGGAACGGCTTGCCGAGGAAGGTGCGGCCGTCATCATCGCCAGCAGCGAACTGGACGAACTCTACGCCGCCTGCGACACCATCTGGGCCCTCCACGAGGGGCGCAACATCGCCCGCTACAATCCCTCCGCGACCGACCGCGAGACGATCCTCAAGGCCACAATTCTGGGAGAAAGCAATGTCACCCACTGAAGCCGCGGCCTATGCCGCGCCGGCGGAAAGGGCCGGGCCGGGACGGCGCATGGTCAATCTCGTCATCGAATACAATTTCATCGCGATCTTCCTGATCGTCGTGGCGATCGCGGCGTCGCTTTCGCCGAACTTCCTGACCTTCACCAACATCGCCAACCTCTTCCAGCAGGCGTCGGTGGTCGGCATCGTCGCAATCGGCATGACCTTCGTCATCCTGACCGGCAACATCGACCTGTCGGTGGGCAGCCTGGTGGCGCTGATGGGCATGATCGTGGCGGTCCTGCTCCACAGCGGCTATCCGCCGATCGTCGCCGTCCTGGTCACTCTCGCGGCGGGCACGGCGCTGGGCGCGGTCATGGGCGCCACGACCGCGCTCGCCCGCGTGCCGAGCTTCATCATCACGCTCGCGGGACTGGTCTCCTTCCGCGGCCTCACCTACCTGATGACGGACGGCGTGCCGGTGTCGGGCCTGGCGCCCGGCTTCGCCGCGCTCAGCTCGACCATGGTGCCCGTCCTGCCTGGTTTCTCCGTCGCCTCCATGGGCATCATCTTCGTCGGGCTGTGCGTGCTGGCCGGCCTGGTGCTGCGCTTCACCGCCTTCGGCGAATATGTCTACGCCACCGGCGGAAATCCCGAAGCGGCGCGGCTTTCGGGCTTGCCGACGCGCTTCATCGTCACCGCCGTCTTCGCCATTTCGGGCCTCTCCGCGGCGCTCGGCGGCATACTGCTCACCTCGCGCCTGCGCATCGGCCAGCCGACGGCCGCGCAGGGCCTCGAACTCGACGCCATCGCCGCCGTCGTGCTGGGCGGCACCAGCCTCTTCGGCGGACGGGGCAGTATATTGGGCACCTTCTTCGCCGTCATGCTGCTGCAGGTGCTACGCAACATCTTCAATCTTCTGGGCCTCGGCTCATTCTACCAGATGACCGTCACCGGCGTTGTCATCGTCGCCGCGATCCTGCTGAACACGATGATCGACCGCCGCCGCGGACGCGCCTGAGCCGGAATGGAAGCCTTTGCCATGAACCAAGCAACACATCCTGCGCTTGCGGTATCCACCCACCGGATCGGCGCCAACCTGCCCCAGCCGTCGAACCCCGGCATTGCATTGACGCTTGATCCTGTCGATACGGTTCGTGTGAACCTGTCTGCAGCGGAGCGGCGGACTTCGGCACTGGCCGGGCGGCGGACGGTGAAGAAGGACTGGCAGGCGGCATGGCTGGTGCGTGCTATCCAGTGCATCGACCTGACGACCCTGAACGGCGACGACACGGCGGGACGCGTGCGGCGGCTGTGCGCCAAGGCGCGCCAACCCTTGCGGCCGGACCTGCAGGAGGCGCTGGGCTTGAGCGGGCGCAGCATCACCACCGGGGCGGTGTGCGTCTACCACCGCTTCGTCGCCACGGCCGTCGAGGCACTGGACGGCTCGGGCATCCCCGTCGCCGCCGTATCCACCGGCTTCCCGGCTGGCTTGTCGCCGCTTTCGACACGGCTGAAGGAGATCGAGGCCTCCGTCGCCGACGGGGCGCGGGAGATCGACATCGTCATCACCCGCGAGCATGTGCTGAGCGGCAACTGGCAAGCCCTCTACAACGAGGTGAAGACCTGCAAGCAGGCCTGCGGGCCAGCCCACATGAAGACCATCCTCGCCACCGGCGACCTGCAGACGCTGCGCAACGTCGCGCGCGCCTCGTGGGTGGCGATGATGGCCGGCTCCGACTTCATCAAGACCTCGACCGGCAAGGAGGGCACCAACGCGACGCTGCCGGTGACGCTGACGATGATCCGCGCCATCCGCGACTACCGCGAGATGACCGGCCATGTCGTCGGCTACAAGCCGGCGGGCGGCATCTCCACGGCCAAGGACGCGCTGGCCTACCTGGCCCTGATCAAGGAGGAGCTGGGCAACGACTGGCTGCAGCCGAACCTGTTCCGCTTCGGCGCCTCGTCGCTGCTGGCCGACATCGAGCGGCAGCTGGAGCACCACGTCACCGGCCGCTACGCGGCCTTCAGCCATCATGCGATGGCATGATCTCGCAAAGTGGGAACCGGTTTGCGGACAAGATCAAGCCAAAGCAGAGAGCCGGCTGAGATAGAGAGAAAAAATGTCGATTGCTGAGATACTGGATACGATGGAATACGGCCCGGCCCCCGAAAGCGACAAGGAAGCGCGCGCCTGGATCAAGGCGCTCGGCGGCGAGACGAAGCTGTTCATCGGCGGGCAGTGGAAGAAGGCGAAGTCCGGCGAGAGCTTCGAGACGACCGCCCCCGCCACCGGCGAGGTGCTGGTGAGGATCGCCCAGGCGGGTGCCGCCGACATCGACGCGGCGGTAAAGGCGGCGGCAAAGGCGCAACCCGGCTGGGCGGCGCTCTCCGGCCACCAGCGCGCGCGCTATCTCTACGCGCTGGCGAGGCTGATCCAGCGCCACAGCCGGCTGTTCGCCGTGCTGGAAGCGCTCGACAACGGCAAGCCGATCCGCGAGACGCGGGACATCGACATCCCGCTGGTCGCCCGCCACTTCTACCACCATGCCGGCTGGGCGCAGTTGATGGATACCGAACTCGCCGGGCGCGAGGCGCTCGGCGTCTGCGGCCAGATCATCCCGTGGAACTTCCCGCTCTTGATGCTGGCCTGGAAGATCGCCCCGGCCATCGCGCTCGGCAACACGGTGGTGCTGAAGCCGGCCGAATACACCTCACTCACCGCCCTTTTGTTCGCCGAGATGTGCCGCACCGCCGGCCTGCCCGAAGGCGTCGTCAACATCGTCACCGGCGACGGCGCGACGGGAGAGGTAATCGTCAACCATCCCGGCATCGCCAAGATCGCCTTCACCGGTTCGACCGAGGTGGGCCGCAAGATCCGCGAGGCGACGGCAGGCACCGGCAAGAGTCTGACGCTGGAGCTCGGCGGCAAGTCGCCCTTCATCGTCTTCGACGACGCTGACCTCGACGCGGCGGTAGAAGGCGTCGTCGACGCCATCTGGTTCAACCAGGGCCAGGTGTGCTGCGCCGGCTCGCGACTGCTGGTGCAGGAAAGCATCCACAACCGCTTTGTCTCCAAGCTGACGGCGCGCATGGAGACGCTGCGCGTCGGCGATCCGCTCGACAAGGCCATCGATATCGGCGCCATCGTCCATCCGGTGCAGCTTGCCCGCATCCGCGAGCTGGTCGACGTTGGTGTGAAGGAAGGTGCCGAGCTGCATCAGCCCAAGGCCGGCCTGCCGGCCAAGGGCTGCTTCTACCCGCCGACGCTGTTGACCAACGTGCATCCGGCCTCGACCGTCTCGCGGGTCGAGATCTTCGGCCCGGTGCTGGTCGCCACCACCTTCCGCACGCCGGCCGAGGCGGTCGAGCTTGCCAACAACACCGAATATGGGCTGGCCGCCTCCGTGTGGTCGGAGACGCTGAGCCTCGCGCTCGACATCGCGCCGAAGCTGAAATGCGGCGTGGTGTGGGTCAACGGCACCAACATGTTCGACGCCGGCGTCGGCTTCGGCGGCTACAAGGAATCCGGTTTCGGCCGCGAGGGCGGGCGCGAAGGGCTTGCCGCTTATTCCAGGCCGAAGTGGCTCGCCAAGGCGAAACCGATTACGGACAAGCCGGCGCCGCAGGCGAGCGGCGACGTCGTCTCCACCTCCTTCATCGACCGCACGGCGAAGCTCTACATCGGCGGCAAGCAGGCGAGGCCGGATGGCGGCTATTCGCGGCCCGTGCTTTCACCCACCGGCGCGCTGGTCGGCGAGGTCGGCGAGGGCAACCGCAAGGATATCCGCAACGCCGTGGAAGCCGCGCGCAAGGCGACCGGCTGGGCAACGGCCAGCGAGCACAACCGCGCGCAGATCCTCTATTACATCGCCGAGAACCTGGAGGCACGCGCGGCCGAGTTCGCCGAGCGGCTGGCCGCCATGACCGGCAAGCGCAAGGCCGACACCGCAAGGGAAGTGGCAGCCTCCGTCTCGCGCCTGTTCTCCTATGGTGCATGGGCCGACAAGTTCGAGGGCGCCGTGCACAAGCCGCCGCTGCGCGGCGTGGCGCTGGCCATGAACGAGCCGCTCGGCATCCTCGCCATCGCCTGCCCGGAGGAACCCGGCCTGCTCGGTTTCGTCTCCACCTTCGCGCCGGCCATCGCCATGGGCAACCGCGTCGTCGTCGTCCCCTCCTCCGCCCAGGCGCTCGCCGCCACCGACTTCTACCAGGTGCTTGAGACCTCCGACGTGCCGGCCGGCGTCGTCAACATCGTCACCGGCGATCGCGCCGTCCTGGCACTGGAACTGGCCAGACACGAGGAGGTCGACGGGCTGTGGTGGTTCGGCAGCGCCGCCACCGCCGGCAACCTTGAAAA
>Ga0182738_1005628_pt1 | contig 13307 bp, 16 predicted proteins | sample eDN5th30CBELigMG_FD_128876 | JGI IMG/M metagenome (GOLD analysis project Ga0182738, IMG submission 128876) | Enriched Miracle-Growth compost microbial communities from Emeryville, California, USA - eDNA 5th pass 30_C BE-Lig MG (version 2)... ...
GAGGCGAATCCGAGGCCGACAGCGGCAGCAAGGTTTAAGATTTTGAGAGTATTACCAAGGGAAAAGAAGTCAGCGCAACCCATTTGTGTTTTGAGTAATTTTGTTTTTTGAAAAGGTCTTGTTGGATGATTATAGAAATACGACTACATTTTAGGTAATATATAGGCGTTTTCGCTCCAAAATTAAATTTTACGGTTGTTAAGTTCTCGTAATCAAAAGCTTCTTTTCCCCGCTTCTTTTGTTTACTCCTCCCGCCAATAACCAGCTTTGTTGTTCAGAACAAGCTAAAAGCAAGTCTCTTGAGGCTGTCTCTTTGAGAAATACACTGATAATCAGCCCTTTAGCTTCTAATATTTCTTGAAGGACTTCGTATGAATTAATAATTAAACCTTGTGTGATAATCTTTAGGATGTCGGAAATTAAAATTAAGATGGCTATCTGGCCCCTAATATATCGTCATTGTGATGACCCTGAAAATTCAAAAATAATGAAGCAAATTCTGTGCTTATAATTACCCTCCAAAATTTTTGCATAGATGTATGCTCATTCACTTTCAATTCAAAAGAGGTTTTAAAATTTGACATGAATAGAGCTTAAGAGGTTGACTGTCGTGGCTCTCTGAAGCAGCCATAAATCTTGACTCCTTTGAAAAGTTTTGTTTGAACCTGTCTCAAGGTATTTTTTGAGAAAGCGTTTGAAATTATGGATAAATTTGGGTTGATTTCTTGAACATAAAAAAAATCTCATTCAGAGATCTACAGGAGAAACTTTTAACCTCAATTTTCTTTTTCAGAAGATTGAATTTTCTCAATAGAAACAGGCTAGAATTTTCATCAAAAGATTCTTTAGATTTTCTCTTTCTAAATCTCTCAATGACAAAAGAATGAGATCATAATTAATTCTTAATAATAATTATCAAAAGATGCGTAAAAACTCATAAAAATATATGCTTAATAAATACTATTCAACTTTCCACAACAGATTATATCAAAGTAATTACATAAAAAAAGTTTCTTTATCATCATAATCACTCCCCTAAACTACATCTCACCTTCCTTTTGGAGATAATCGATCATATTCTTTTCTCTAAGCGCAAGGATATACTCCTTCTTATTATTAAACTCAAAGGTCAAAAACTTGAAAATATAGTGATAAGCTCTTCTTCTATCTCTTGCATAGATCTTTTCAACCGTTGCTTTCTTCATCAAAATCGAATGTTTCTCATAATTTGTCAGATCCCACGTCATAATCTCCAATTCCGTTGGGCTCTTTTCATATCCCAACACATTATACGACACATTATTCAAGTTGATAATGGCTCTTTCAGGGTTCTTTGGCTTCAATGTAATCAATGTCTCCTTGAATCTGATAAAGTTCTTTGTGAACTTTCTTGTTCTGAATCTATTCTGTATCGTCTTAATCACATTTTCATTCATGATCATCACGTTCTTTTCATTCACATAATAATTAAATGGAGTGCTCAACAACAACTGATCTCCAAATACATGAATATTATTCGCAAAGAATTTGGCTATCTTTGCTGTATTTGCCAACCCGGATAGCTTCTGAGCTTCTTGCAATGCTAATTCCCACACCAAAGGCTTGATAGCACTATGAGACAAACACACAGCACTCACCTCAATAAACAACTCAAAATCTTCATAAACCTTATCATCTTCTCTTCCAGCCAAGCTCATCACGCCATTAATCGTCGACAGTTTCTCGATATAATTAATCAACACGAGGTATTTCTTATCTCCATAAGCCTTTGTCATCTTAAACAGAACCTTCTTCTTGTTGTTCTTATCCTTACTGGGCTTGTTATCAGGGTTTTCTTGGATGGACAATTTCTTTTCTGTGACGCTCAAAGCATTAGGATTAATCTTGGTAGAATTGACCAAGACTTCTCCCTTTTCATTAATCTGGATGCTGTTGGCCAGTTCTGCAGCAATCACTTTCAAATCTTGGGAATTCTTCACTGATAAGTTTGGCACATATTTCTTCAATTCTTCCATCTCAACGCTAATCTTGATCACATTCTCTGGTCCTGGGGTATTTTCATCATCCCTTCCTGTTGGGCTTGTAAGTCCATCGAGTGGTTTCAATGTAGGTTTATCAGCAGAATCTCCTTCTTCTTCATCTTGATTATAGTACACATTGTACAGTAACAAAGTATTCAACAAAGATTCAGCCTTCTGTTGCAATAAAGTGCTTTCTGGAGTTGGTGTTGGTGTCTCCTTTTCCTCTCCTACGGTCTTTCCTTCTCCAGGAGCCCCCTCTTCTGCTATTGTCTGCAACTTCTTCTGTAAAAAAGTTAATAAATTACGCTTATATCCAACATTACTGATGATCTATTGTGGGGTTTAATGGCGATTTTAGGAACTTTTCTTTTGTTTTCAGGAGCAGCCGCCATAGGACCTTCTTCAAGATCTTTTGGTCTGTCTTCAGAGAAAGATCTTGCACTATTTGATTGACTTCCATATTGCACTTCATCTTCCTCTTGACTTCTTTCGATTCTCTTTGGCTCTGGTGTCTCAATTTTCACTATAAATAATATTAAGATCTCATTTCCCTAATCCTGAAACTTACCATAGTTATTTGTTTGTTCCAGATTAAGATTGAATTCGATAGTTTGACCATTGATTTCCATACGTTCAATCAAGAAATCAATCAAACCTTTACCAGCAGAGTTGATCAACAACATATTGTCAGCTCTGTACATTCCTTTAGCGTGCATTCTAACCGCACCAGGACCCTCTTTAACACTCACAGCAGAGAAATAATACAAGGTCATATTCTTCTCAGCTTGTACTTTTCTGTAGACATGAATTGTCCAATAATGATTTTCAATCTTTTTCACTGTCTTCTTGATCTTCTTTCCATATCCTTCTAAAGCTTTTCTTCCGAGCTCTTTACTTCTTTTCATCAGCTTAAACTTATCCTGATCCTTATATTTTCTGAACTTCCCTTGAATCAATTGTGCAGCGGCTTCGTAATCTTCTCTTGTCTTCTTCTTTGATTTCAATGCAGGCTCTTCAATTGTTGCTCCTTTCATGAACAAAGAGTCCATGTTTAATGTGGGAACTTTGGAATCTGTTTGGTCTGATTCGCGCTTCGCCTTTGGATCTTCCTTCTTATCATCATTCAATAGATCATCAAGGTTGATCTTGTTATTAAACATCTTTTCAAACTGTTGAACATCAATCAACTTATTCGATCTTAACAAGAATTTAATGTCCACTTGTTGAGCCTTCAACAAAATGTTATTCAAAGTCTCAATAGGAATTTCCTTCAAAGATGCCAACACAAATTTGCTATTAGCAAACTCCAAATTAAATATGCTACTGTCCATCAAAATCTTGAACTCTCTAGCAGTCGCCACGTTACGAACCTTCGACTCAGGCTGCAAAACAATATGGCTGGCGATGTAATTCAAATAAGGCTTCATCTTCTCGATAAACTCGTTTGTCTCTGTATTCATGTCATTAATCAATCCTCTCAGTTCAGAAGTGGTCTGAATGTTGTCAAATTTGACGATGATTTCTTTATAATGTTGCAAAGCATCAATCTGTTCGACCATGATCCTCAATTGTCTTCTTGGTTGGTACCAATAATAACTCATGTTCACGTATGTTCTATCAACCTCTACGGTCTGCATCTTGACCAATGTCATATCCTTTGTTCTTGCTCTTCTTCTCAAATACTTGAGTCTTGTCAACTTCGCTTGAATATATGGACTAATCTTAAGCTTATGAACACCAGTTTCTTCTCCATCCGCGCCTTTATTATTCACAAGATCCTTTGAGAAGTACACTCGCTTTGTGACAGGATTATACCCTAATCTATTAATCAAAAGCTCATCGATTTTCTTGATTAATGTTGTAGGCTTCAACGAAGTATTTGATATATCGGATTCTGCGATGATAATATGATCATGTAACCCGATGATTGGCACGATAACCTCCACGTCAAATACCTTATCTTTTGATTCCTGCTTGCTCTGGAAGATATGGGCACGGGCCTCGAGATTTGTGTTTGAGAATTCAATTCGAGGAATTGTCTTGAGGAAAAGACGATCGCTTGTACTTTGGCGTCTGAGCTCTTCTTCAGTGATCACCATTCTATGGTAAGCTTCGCAGAATAATGAGTAAGATCTGCCACGGAGAGAGTTGGCAAGGATAAGAGAAGCAGATTCTCTAATAGAAATTTGTTTGGGATTTTCTGCTTGGTTCTTGAGATACCTTTGTAATAAGATCTTTCTGTAGAATTTCTGAATTCTTCTTGCTGCTGCGTTCTCATTTTCTCCCAAGTTCTTAATGGAAGGCTCTTGATCTTCGATGATTTTGATGGTCTCACGAACACTTTGAATGCCGAGGACGTTCATTATAATGTGCTTGTTAGCTTCAATAAAGCTCTTGTCTTGAAGATATTGCCAGACTTTTGTTCGAGTTTCTTCGCCATTCTCAATGCCATTATGAAGTCCCAAAATGTCCAAATCTGTATAACTTTGAAGTTGGGCTTCCAATCTTCTTCCATTTCTTTCAAACTCTCTCTTATCGAATCCCAAAACATACACATCGTGCTTATTATATTCTATAGTAACCTATACGAAGTTTATTATGAGGCCAAAGAATCTCTATCAATTACGTAGGGAGAAATGATGTCAGCGAGACGTCTGAGATTGGAAATGGTGTCGTTAAATTGATGGCGATCAACTTCTCTTAATGACAAGATAAGAGGTCGAATTTCAGCGATATAATCTTCGCTCTTTGCTGTGACAGAAATGATCTTCTGCTCTTGATTATAAAAGACTCTGCAGGTAAACAGATGCTTTCCTTCAAGAATAGGATATTTTCTAAGAAGAATTGTATTGGGGTTCTCTCTGTGCTTCTTGAGACGCAATTTGAACCATTGCTGTGCGAGATATCTTCTCATATGTTTCTGAATCTTGATCACGTGTGAATCTTCAATACGCTTGATATATTTCTGTCTTGTCTCTGGGAACAACTTCACTTCCACTGCTGGTAAGAAATTCATTGTTGTATGCTCTAAATCAAACTCAAGCTTGTTAATAAGATTGGCATATTGCTTTCTCAGACTGGCTACAAGAATCTCAGGAATTTCCAGTCTGTTAAATGTTTTGTTCTTCAAAATATGCAGTGCGGTAGCATAGAAATTGCCACTGTCAATTCTTTGTAAAAGTCTGAACTTAACCCATTGGTCATCTTGTTTAAAGGTATGAACAAATAAGAATCTCCACCTTCTTTCTTGAAGAAACTTGGCTTCATCTCTTGCAAGCTTTCCTCTCATATGACTTTGAATCTTGAGAATTTCTTTTCCATGTTGTTTCATATTAATTGGAATAAAGGGTTTTTTGGTTGGGCCTAGGTCTGATTCCGCTGATTCATTCAAATCAAACGTCACTATTGTATATTATTAATAATTTATTCCTCACCCAGTTTTACCGTGTTTCTCTTGTTTCTTGGAGGTACCTTGATTTAGTTTGGTGGCATTTATATACAAAAGATGATCGATAATCAGCAACCTCGGGATTGTTTCCTCAGAAAACTCATCCAAAAGTCTGCGGTTATACGAATTCATCACGCTCTTCTTCTTTTTGATCGGAACATCCTTATAAGAAATCTCCGTATTGTAGTGAAGTTTCTCAGTACAGTCGATCAAATTAAAGTGCAACATCTCGTTCTGCACATAAGCAGTCACAGTCAAATAATAATCGCGAGGTTCTTGCTTGACATTCTGCTTGTCTTCAGCCTTGTATGGCTCCAAGATAATGTACTTTTTCTTGATGAGGTATCTCTCCCCATATTTCTCTCTTCTTTCTTTCATTAATTTATACTTGTCTCTTGCTAATTTTCCTCTGTAATTCTTTTGGATTGTCAATGCTGATTGACTTCTGATCAATCTCATTTGTTCCAATTCAAATTTGTTTAATGTTCTCTTCTTTGATGATTTCCTTGATTTGGTTGATTTCACTGATGTTAAACTTTGTGATGACTCATCTCTTGCTAAACTCTTTGATAATATATCTACGGTATTTTGATAAATTTCAGGCTAATAAGTAAGATTCTAGTTACTTGAAGCGATCCCTCCAAAGACCTGAGACTTCTTTTGCGAAATATTCGCCAGAGATTTCTCCTTTTCAATCTTTGATGCAGATTTTGGGCTTTTCTTGTAGACATTGCTGACACTGACAGAAATCAAATCATCACCACTGCCTGCAAAATCTTCATCGACATGTTTAATGGCTTCATCTTCTTCGATAGCCTCAGAAGATTGTCTGGGAGGCTGCTGAGAATATGTCGAAATTTCAGATTTATATCTCTTTTCCTTTTCTTTCTTCTCCTTCTTTTTCTTGTTCTTTTTGGATTTCTTGAACTTTTCAAGAGAACTCTCATCCTCAGATGAAGATGACGATGAAGAAGACGACGAGGTATCAATTAATTTGACTTCACCGCTAATCACCTTGACGCCAGCTTCCTTCAATTGTGAAATAAAATTGGTCTGATTTCTCTTTATCTCATCCTTCTCTTGCTTCTTTCTCTTTGACTTCTTCTCATCGTCTGACCATTCCAATACTCCTGCCTCTTCTAATTGCCTGATTTCATCGTGTGGGCTGGCCCAATGGCTCTCATACCCTCTCGTTGTTCCATAAGGAGGGCTCATATAGCCAGAATTATAATAAGAGGGAGATGGATCGTTTTCACCCAAAGATTGATTCATATCTCTTTGTACATTTCTTGGAATTGGTGAAGGTGATGTCATATTCTTCTTTATTGAAAAATCTTTTATTGCACATTAACTTCATAATTTATTGAATATTATTACTCTTGGAAGATTGCGAAGAAGGAACACCAGCACTCATTAATAATGGTCTCATCACTTGTTTAGTACTTGCACTGCCTGAACCTGATCTACGATGACCAGATAATGGTGGCTTATCGCCAAACCTAAAAGGCTCAATTAGTTTCCTTTATTCACAAGTCAAATGTTTTACTTTAAACCAGAGTGGATAATGATAGGCTTAGGAACAGATTTCTTTGATTTGGATTTCTTTCTATTCACAATTTTCTTTTCCTTAAACATAAAGCCCGTGTGGCTTGTTGGAGACATATGATGTCGAACATCAAAGCCAATTGGTCGAATAACTTCTCCAAAGGAGTGTTTAGGGGAGGCTCCTCTTGATGAATATTCAATAGATCTGTCTGGTGTAAATGCTCTTCTGTTGCTTTGTGGTGAAGATCCCTTGCTGACACTCTTCAAATCCATTATTAAAACTTTCTAAACGCACTGGGTTAATTTCAATCAATCAACGCTAATAAATACATCTTGAGCAGCTAAATGAACGCTCTTGAATTTCTTGTATAATTTTTCGTCCACAATTCCGTATTCATCCATTACAGTATAAGCCTTTTCGTACCAGTTCAACGAGCTTGTAAAATTTTTAAGGTGCTCTTCTTCACTTCCGATATTGTGATATGCTATCGATAACATCACTACCTGTAAAAACCCTTTAGCAACTCATTCTCACTATGCGCTAAATACCTTTTCTTTATATTTTTCTTTATTAGAATCAACGTCATCTTTATACAATAAAAGTTCTTCCTGTGCATGTAACAAAGCGTTCTTTGCGTTCGTCAGAGCTTGTTGATGACTATAAAAGGTCATTATTCCCTCAAAATCTCAAAGTTTACTCTCCTAATTGAGAATGAACAGCTGAAAGGTTTAAATAGGTTGTAGCAGAATGATGCAATAAATTCTTCTTATTCAAGATTGTCAAGGCTGTCCTCAAGTAATTTAAGGCGCCTTTTGGCTTTCCGATTCTTCTATACAGACATGCCAGGTTATTAAATGTGGTAGTTCTTGATAAAGGAAAGTCGCCATACTTTCCTGGTTGAGTAACTTCCTCACAAAACGTCAAAACTTGATGCCCTGATTCTGTATCTCCATGTTGGACAAATCTCATGGCTATTTTATTCAAATCTTCTATTGTATTCTCAAATGATTTTTGGAACTCCAATGTATTTGGATCATCCATATTCTTAAGCAAATTATACACTAAAGGGACTTTACAACCGGGCTAAAAATGAAGAAATACTTGAACTGTAGGTAGCGAGACCCTCAGAGACACGACCAGTGTTTAACAGTCTGAGGCCAGTATCAGTTAGGCTTAAGATGCGGGTTTTTAAAGAACTTCCTGAAGAAGCTTTGCCACTGTTGGAAGAATAGTAGTTGGCGGGGCTATTTTCAGAAAGAAGGGGAAGGTAGGGTTCCTTCTGTTGCGGTTTTTCCATCAGCAGTAGGTCGGGATTTTTAGTATCAATTAAGTTCGGTAAATAATATTTGCTGTTTCACTTATTTTGCAATAGGGGGAATCTTAGCCCCTTGTCTAAAGACAAATATCAAGAGACTCTTTCTGATGGCCCTTTCAGCGCTACAAAATCGTTTCCTAAATCAATGAGATTCTCAGTATGATAGATATATGATTTTGAGGGGAAACTGGAAGCCAATATGACTGGGGAGGCTGGGAAAAAGTGTGTAGATTCCTTATCAAAAAGTAATCCAGAGTAAATTAAGGAATTGAGAAATCAGGTGGGGCTGCAAATGAAATTTATTTTTACTGAACGTTTTCACACATTCTCTGGCTGCTCCTTCTCATAGAAAAATAAAAAAAGGCTTTCGTAAAGTCATGAAAGAAAATTACTGGCATAAAGGTTCCAAACATTTTGTTTGAGCTTTATTTTTATGAAGGGCCCAAGAGAAAGTATAGTTGGAAAAAAAATTCTCACCTTGGAATTCGACGAGGGTCATAATCTTAGTTATGAAAGAGGATAAACAATAAATTCAGCTGTTCGTTAGCTTTATTCCAAATTAATCAAAAAACAAACTGATTATATCAAGAGATTTTCAAGCGTTAGATAATTTGGCCTGAAAATTTTTTTTCTTGTCAGAGATTAACTCTTAAAATAATTTAGGGTAAAGTAAAAACAAGTGGAAATCCTTGTCTCTTTTCTTTTTAAAAACAATTGAGAAAAAATTTCAATTCCTATTGAAAAAAAATTTTGCATTTTTTTGTCATTTTTTTTTGTGTGAAAAAATTCTTTACATTTTTTTTTTTTTGTAAGGCAATGCCTTATCCCAATGTATCATATACTGGATACTCAGTATTAAAATTAGGCGATCATCCATTAAGCTAGATGAATAAAACATTTGTTTTTCTAATATAAACATAGTTAAAAATTCTTTAGAAAAAAGTATCAATGATTTGGCTCAATCTCAATTCTTCTTTAAATTTTTCTTTCAAAAAAGATCATTAATGTGTCAGAAAAAAATTTCATTTAGTTTTGAATCATTTCAAAAAATAGTCCACTGTTACTTTCCAATCTTTTCCATATTTTCAATTTTTTTTATTCTTTAAAAAATCCCTTTTCACAATGATCAAGTCAACCAGTCGGCGATTTTGGGGCTCTCCAATAAGTCTTTCTTAGAAAGATGATTTTCACAGCATTCCTTTTCTTAATCAATAGAAAAGATGAAAAAAATTCTCTACAAGCTGATTTCTCAGAGACAACATATTTTTTTTCAATTTTATCAAAATTTTTTTCCCTCGTTATATTTATTTTTACTCAATCAATTAGATATTAGATAATGTGTAAGTAGGAGTCCTGGAGTACTACTATATATTTTATAATATATGCAACTTTTCAGAGCAGTTAGATAGATAGAAAATAATAGTATATCATAGAGTAATTCTTAGTCTAGATTAGATAGATGTTTAATAGTCTCACTCACTTCAAGATTAATTTGAAGAAGCAATAGATTTCTTTTCGTCATCACCAGCTGTAATTGCAGTCTGTTTAACAGGTTCTTCCTTTTGGGGGCCGAAAGTGGGGTATTCATTGAAGATAAGGATCAAAATAATTGGTACAACTGAGATTCCAAAACAGGTCCAGAACATGTCAGCCCAGCCCATAGTCTTTTGTCCATACTTGGTCAAGAAGAAAGCAGCGAGATTTGCCACAGAGAATCCAAAGTACACAAAGGCATAGATTAAACTTGATTTCCTTTGTTGAAATTAATATCATTTCATTTCTCAAATTATTCTTACTTTGGACCAAAAACTTTAGCAGTAATAGTGGGTTGCATTGCCAAACAAGCACCTTCACAACTCATAGAAATCATGTACCAGATCAAATAAAGAGCCTTGACATGAGAAATGCTCACAAAAGTACCACAGATTATCAACTATTTCAAGAATTAATTAAAGTCCCTTGACGTCAAACAATACCTGGATGATAAGCATGACCATGAAAACTCTCTTGTATCCGAACTTATCCATCAAGGAAGCCCAGATAAATCTCGAGATACCATTGCAAGCAGAACCAACTGAGCCAACTGTAGTCAAGAAAAGATCATCGGCAATAGTAGTCATTCCGTAAACTTTATAATTATTCGAAATCATCAAGCCATAAACTATGAGGAAATTATTAAAATTAAATCAATTTAAATATCCCTTACATGAAGCAAAGGCAGTAATAGCAAGTAACATGGGATAACTCCAGGTCATAAGGCCTTCCCAGACAGTGTCAACTTCACGTTTTCCTTGAATGGGGTCGACTTTATTTTGAGCCTTGGATTGCTGAATTTGACTAGGAGCAGGATAACCTTTAGGAAGAGCTACAGCATAATTAAGCCTAAAATAATCCTTCACCATTACCTTTGGGATAGGTGACGAGGAGGGCGCCAGCCATGCCGACAACCAAGTAGCAGCCAGCCAAAATCTTGAACATTTCAGGGACTTTTTCATAGATATCAGAAGTAAAGTAGGTTGAGCCGTCAGAAACTATCGAAGCAGCTTTATTGTCGGGGTTGACAATGGCCAAAGCGACGTAGTTGAAGATCAATGTTCCGAAGCCGAAAGCGCCGATAATGACGCCGCTCACCATACCTTTTCTATGTGGGAAGTACTTCCACCCACAAGTGACAGGTATCATGTAGATAATGCCGTTTCCAAACCCAAAGATAATCCCGTAGAAGACTACAAGACCTCCAAAGTTGTTCATGAAGCCAGACACAAACACTGCTATCACAATAACTGCCATAGCACCAATGCAGACAATTTTAGCTCCAAAACGATAGCTCAGTCTCACACCAAAAGGCATAGCAAAATTGATGGCAAAAAGCATCAAAGGATACACGAGCTTCACCAGATTGATGTCAATGGATGGGTCGCGGGCTCTCAAATAAGAAGCCACGTACACTGAAACTGAGCCCCACAAGTAAAATGTACCGAGAACCAAGTGCATCAAGGCACCGCCAAGCACGACTCTGAGCCCGTCAATCTTGTGTCTGCGAAGCTGAGCAGGGGTCATCTCAACCTCAGGGATGTAGCCTGCGGGGTGAGAAACCGGCTTAACTTCAGAGACCTTGAGGGATTCAGGGTCGGTGCTGTCCTTGTTTGAAGGGGAGTCGCCCTTTTTGAGAGGACTGGACTCGCTGGTGAGCTTTCTAAAGGCGAGGTTCTCAGAGGAAGGGACACCAGTAAAGTCAGTGTCAGCCTTGATGGCTTGAAGGTTAGGAGAAACTGTTGTTGTAGTCATGGGTTGGGTTTGGGGAAAATTTGTTATTTTTTAGAATGAATTTTGAAAAGTAACTTTAAGCTTAAATAAGCTTGGGTGCAAGAAAAAATGTGGTGGCGGAAAACCCTATAAGACTTTTGCGAAATATAAAGAAATTAAAGAACTAGGGGTTGTAAGAAAAAATTATTAAATTATCAAATAAATTTTAAATCTCGTTGCCCAAAAATTCTTTTTGGAATCATTAGAAACGAAAATACATTAAACACAGACACAATAATTTAAAAAATCTCGTTCCTTGTAATTTCAATAGCTCATCTAACTTCTTTTCATCCCTACACCAAATCTTACAATAAACATTAGAACTTGATAGCGACTGTCTTCTGAATTCATTTAGCCTTGTTCCTTAGAAATAACGTGAGGCTCTGACAATCGCTTGACTTTTCGATCAAATTAAAATTAGTTTTCAGTTTTGATTTTCTTGTTTAGAATTTTTTAACTCCTCATGTTAATTTTGTCCAAAAATGTTACCGTAACCTTATCGGATCCCTAACTGCTTCCCTTGTAGCTTCTTCTTGCTCCTGATAGACCCCTTAAAACACCTCAATTCCTGATTCATCATTCAATCAACCATTCCCCATTAACTATTTCTGCTTCAGAAAATTTTTCAATAGCCTGCTAATGAGTATCTTTTTCTGAGCTCATAGGACCAAATCTATGTTTGAATAGAAGGGAAATATGACCAATGAGAATTGAGAGAAAGATTGTATTTGGTGAGGTTTTGACTGCGTAGGATTTCAAAATATTAAAACCAAAACAAAGTAACAAAAAGCTTTTGGAAAAGATCGCTATAATTAGCTCAATTTTTGGACAAGCTTACAAATTTTTACAGGCAAGGGAATTTTGTAACAAATTTTTTAAACCACCATTGGAATTTCTTAAATAAATTAATGAAAATTTATTCCTAACTTCAATCTTGAATTATTTTTCAATCCTGTCCCATCAAAAAAATGTAAATTTAAATTCGAGCTCTCAAAAGTAATTTTTGAAATCTCTAGCTTCTCTCTATGCTCTTTATATTCTCTTTTACAAACTTCGCTGACCCTCTCTCTAAGCTTTCTCTTTACAGTCTGTGCAATGAGAAAAACAGTAAAATTTGCCTTTTTCAATCTTGCTTTCCTTCAAAAACTCACATTTCCCCTCCCTTCTTTCAGTTCTTTCAAAGATTTTTAGCTTGAAACTGTAAATATTTCAACCCAAAGCTCAGAGCTTAGTTGTTTCTTTGAGTGTGAATATAAAATTCTTAGCTTTCGCTCGTATTTGCCTTTGAATATATATAATCAAATTTAATTTTGTTTCACAAATATTTCAACCAAGATTACAAAAATAGGTTTCTCTTTTAATTTTCTCTATTTATAGGTTCCCTCACGGACCTCAACAATTCAAACGGCAAACGTCCTTATATCGCTTTTTTTCTTCCCTTTTGGGTTAAATGACGATTAGCAGAAGCCTGGCATATGGCCAAACTTTTTAAGTACTCTTTAGGACGAAATTTTATCATGTCTCTATAAATCTGATGCTGAAGCTTTTTGTGCCGAATATATTTGAATTAAATTGCTTTCTTTGATAACTATTAAATTCAAAATGTCAACTTGGCGAACAACCAAAACCGTTCCCCTAGCTTTTTATCTTATCTTATCTTATCTTATCTTA
>Ga0182738_1005629_pt1 | contig 13303 bp, 10 predicted proteins | sample eDN5th30CBELigMG_FD_128876 | JGI IMG/M metagenome (GOLD analysis project Ga0182738, IMG submission 128876) | Enriched Miracle-Growth compost microbial communities from Emeryville, California, USA - eDNA 5th pass 30_C BE-Lig MG (version 2)... ...
ATTGGCGAGAAGGTCTAGTGAAAATCTTTAACTCGTTTTGTGATGTGAATATCAAAATACCAGGAAGTTTAGTGTCTTGGGATCTGGGAGATCAAATATTTTCTCGTTTCGTTGATTGTTACAAAAAAGAATGATATTTCTAAAGATCTGAAGAAAGATCTCCCTTCTCTATGAAATCCATTCCTCATAATTTCGACGAAACAGAGCTTGGACTGTCCTAAAAAATTGGCTCTGACTTTGGATTGCATAACTTTTCTGTGTTTTGTATGGATTTACTTTTGAAAAGTATTAGCAAACTTTGGATGTTATTGGATTTCTATCTTCTGTATGGCTTTTCCTTTGCATTGTATAGTTTTGCTTTGAATTGTATGATTTTGTATGATTTTATCTCATATTGTATATGTAATTTCTGGAATGACTTTGATATACATTCCAAAGTTAGGCCATACAAAAGGAAGTAAACTCATTCAAATCATAGCCAAAAGCGATAATTTCAAAGTCAGGAAATACATTATCCAGTCACCCTTTCCAAAGCATGGAAACTCCATACAACAACAAGTTGGTGCGTAAAAAATTCATTCAGGTCTCCTATTTCTCAAAACAATATTTTCTTTAATTAGGATATCAAATAGATTTTCCATCGTGAAATTCTATGAGATAAAAAGCATCGAAAAATAATGCTGCATTTATGAAATAATCTTTGTTTCACTTCCATTCAAACTACAATCTGATTGAAAACAAGATTCTTCTTGAAGATAGATAATTCAGAATGAGGCCCAGATAAAATGAATAAAAATTCTGAGAATCTCAAAGAATTCATTTTGTATTTTCCTGGGAGGAAAAGAAAATTTTCAATTCGATGATTCTGGAAGTTAAGAGGTAAGGTGAAGAACATAACTTTCAATATTTTCGAAATTTCAAAACTTCCAAAAAGATCTTTTGCAGAGCAGAGAAAAACTCGTTGATTATGAGGTAAAAAAATAGAAGAGCCAAGGATGATTATTTTTCAAAGAAAAGATGCTTTTATTTTCCTCAGGACCGGATTTTTAGGTATTTTTTCCGTTTTTGAAAAGATAATAATTCTCATTTTTATTTATTTTTTATGAAAAAGATCAATCCAGTCATATTTTTGAAATAAAAATAGAAAAATAGCAGAAAAAAAAAAGAGTATGTGTCTTTTGAGGATTGAGAATTTTTCTCAAAAATATTTTAATTCTGAACTTTTAGAAGATTAATTATATAAATAGAGAGATAAATAATATTAGAAAATAATATAACAAAACAATATCTATATAATTCTAAACGTTGTGTTTTAAGGAGAAGCCATCAAGAGAGCAAGATTTTTTTGTTCCACTTCAGCTCTGGCTTTATTGCTGCTCCAGCAATAATGAACCAAAGCACTAAAAAGGGACAATCCAGCCATGCCAGCATAATAAGGCCATCCATTTGCAGGGAGATTTCCACTCATACTATTGCCAATTTGTTTGCCAATGTCTCCAAAGCAGCTGTTGGTGGCAAAGAAAACTGAGAGTCCTCCCCAATACAAGCCAAAAATAACATGAATCCAAAGGCAGCCAGCAGATCCACAGCAGGCAACAAGAGCATTTAACAAGTTCAAGCCAGCAAAGACAGCCAAGCAATAAGGAGCAGCGAGGGTTGCAGTCATAACAATAGAGCAAGAATCATTCAGGTGACTGATCATGTTGGAAAAGTTGAAACGGCCGCCGTACAAGAGCTCATAGGAGCCAGATAAGCCGCTATAGTAGTCAGAGTTGAAGACCACAGTAGCAAGAGCGACGCTTGCGAAAATAAAGATAAGGTTGCAAAGAATGACGAAGGCGCGTCCAGATGAAGGGTCGGTGGTTTTAAGTTGGTTGAGAAGCATGAATTTCTTTTCGAAAGCATCTTGATCGTTTTGAAGATAATAAGCAGCTTGAACTGGTTGTTTTGCGGACATCTTGATGATGAAGAAAAGATTTGATTTTTAAATAATTATAGAATTTGGAAAGATACTCGGGTTTTTATAGGGACGGATTTAATTTTGAGGTCATGTGATTTGTGGCTCAAATGAGATTTTCCTTTTTTAAATAATAAATTTCTAATTATGTCTTGCCAACAATTTTTTTTTTGTGAATGCCGCGTGGCGGAAAGGGATTCTCTGTCACGAAGTTTCTTTGTAAGAAATTTCAAAGTGCAGGTTTTTCTCGGCGCCTGAGAGGAGAAATAGAGATTTAGATTTAATATCATACAGAGTGGATTCCTCAATAAACTTTACTGAGATGTCTTGGAGTTTATTATAGTACAAATGGAGGAATATTCTCTGTTCTTCTTCAATGCTGAGTCTCTTTTTCTTAAAGAGTCAAGGATCACCTTGTTAGACTGAAAAACGAGAGGGACACGAAGAATAATAATAATAATCTAGATAAGTGAGTGTTGGTTGGTTAATTAAAAATTTATTTGAGACAAAGTCAAGGTTCCATCCATCTTCTATGAGTGAAAAAATATAGATTTGTGGTGATGATTTAAATTAAAGCGAGGAAACATGAGACAATATCAAAATAAGAACTTTTTTTTTTCATGAAGGAACTTTTTGAGAATAATTTTTCTCTATTAAAACTCAGGGAAAGAGGACCAAAGTACATAGTAATGGGATGGAAGCAGGCTGATTTTTTGTAGAAGGTGAAGGTTTCTCTCTTGAGTTGGTTCATCATTTTTCTTGTTGCCTAAAACCAATAAAAATTAGAATCGAACCAAACTTGCCTTATTTATAATCTCTTTTTTTTAAAATAAGAAAATTGCTTTAGCAAATAAAAGAACAGACCTTTGAAAGAAATTCGCTTTCTCCAATGTCAGACTTACTATTTTAAATATTTTCAAATTTCTTCGATCGGTTTTCCAGCCCAAAAACTTCTTCTTCGGGGTTGGCGATTTCATAGTGGACTCAAGCATTGTCTCTTCTTTGATAATAGAAAAACTTAATTTTTACTTAATCAGCGCACTAATTTCTTATTCTATAATACTACCGCCTGATGACAGAAAACCCCAACAACAACCCAAACAACCTGAAAAAGACTTCTTTTATTGACTTTATGAGTAATCGATATCAGGATCTTACTCAGGGGGTCAAGGGTCTTATACAAACGGCAACAGACGCTTTTTCTAAAAAGCCCCAAATTCTTGAAGACAAGTTTGTCTGCCCAGTTCACCCAACCAAATTCGTAAAGTTCTTTAGCAGCAATCCAGACGAAAGGAAACCGTATCTATTATGCGAGGATTGTGTATTTAGTGGTGCCGAATCGGAAAAATCGAGCCCGACAGATATTGGTCCAGGACACGTAAAGTCGCGGCAAATAGGAGACTTGTATGATCATTTTATGGGGGCTTATGATGAGATCAGGGACCATTATGAACGAAAGAACATCAATAAGATTATGTTGGAGAATTTTCTGGATAAAATTCCAGACATGCAACATCAAATGTCACGGAATATTGAAGACGAGAAACAAAAGTTTGCTGGTGCAATTGAAAAAGTCGTTGAACTGTTTACTCTGGAAATGAAATCTATAAAAGAACATATCTACAGCTTGTTGAACTCCGAGATGGAGACTTTTAATTCAAATCTTGAGCATACGCAAAAACATGTTCATTCTTTTCTGGATAAATTAAAAACGTTTGAAGAAATCCCCCAGAACGAGGACATCCACACAAAAATCAACAAGCTTCGCAATAGTGAAGAGCTAGTCACTTTTATAAAAGAGAATGCAGTCAGTGTCAACGTTCTCTCGATGCAATTAGATGATTTCAGTGCCCAATCCTCTGAAAATTACAGATATGCGCAATATCTGATGAGAAAAACATACAAGAACCTTCAAAAGCCTCCAAAGAATCCCGCTATCAGCACATTTACTATTACCAATACTGAGTTGGAATCTCCGATAAAATTCCTCAAACAGGTAGTCGAGAATATTGTAGAGCAAGAGCTTCCTTCAAATTTGAAATTGGAGAACGTGATTCCAAATTTCCCTCAAGAGTGTTCACTGGAAAGCTTTACAAGGAACCCAAGAAAGACAGAAAATTATGAGATTGACGCTTTGGACTTTTTCTATCCAAGCACCCCAAAAGGGCTACAGTGTCTCCATTATTATGATCCAGATAAAAGATATTTGATGATGGTCAGTTTGGATGAGCTTGTGCAGAGTTTGGTCAACAACAAGGACCTCAATCCTGGGAATATTATTTACAAAATACATATCCCTAAAGATCTCGTGATCCCAAGATATGCCAAGACACTCAGTTTACCAGATGGATCAGTGTATTTTATTGGAGGCGAGAATACCTCTGAAACCATAGTATTTGAGTGTAAGGGGTTGGTGAGCAAAGCAAGAAAGACAAGTTATGAGGACCCAAAGGATGCAAAAATTTCTCAAACAGCAACAAGCTTTTTGAACTTTTCAAAGAAAAAAGAGGCTGCAAAAATCGAAGAAATGCACATAACAACACAAGGCAACTTTTTCCATAGAGCAAAGATGTCTCGACCAAAGTACGGGCATGGCTTGGTGTATATTGGCAATGGATCAATCTATTCAATAGCTGGGTACGACACATCTTGTGAAGAATACACAGCGAAATGCGAGCGATTTATAGTAAAGGAAGACAGATGGGTGGAGATTAAAGATTGTTTGAATGCTGTAAGTCACCCTGGAGTTTGCACTTTTGATAATAGATATATTTACAAGTTTGGTGGATTTATGAATGAAGAAGGAGAGATGTTGGATAGCATTGAGAGGTATCATATAGAAAGAGATATTTGGACAGAAATTAAGGTAGCACAGAATTCTGGAGCCATTGATATATATTCCAAGAGTTTTGCCATGCAAATAAACGATCAAGAAATTATGGTACTTGGTGGAACAGGCCAAGAATTTTTGTTTTCAGCTGACTGTGCTTTTAAAAAAGTGAATAAATCAGAAGATTCTAATAATCGAGCTCCTTTGAGACTTTTAATTGATGATGGAATTCTAGAATACAATAAACAACAGAGTGCTACTGTTGAAGAAGAAATTGAGAAACCGAGCGAGTTGATGATGCCTTTAGATAATAGGCTTGTGAATCAAAGCTTAATATACGATGGGAAATTATATTGTCTGGCTGTGGGGGCCAGAGTTGATGAAGTGGTAAAAAATGTGATGATTTTCGATGGAAAAAGTTGGACCGTCGTTCTATAATTCATTGAATGTTTATATAATAAATAATGTTGTAGATTGAATATTATTGTTACTTTTTAACTATTTGGTGATAATTTAATTACTTCTTGTTATTTTAAAACTGAAGAATCGTCGCCTAAATTTTTTCTATTCGAAGGTGAGAATTTGAGATCAGAATAATTTTTTATTCACATCATAAAGTTCAAATGAGTGACATTTTCGACGAAGTTGTCAGTTTGACTTCTAAGCATTACGAAGAAGGCAAAGCAAAGGGAAACAAACTTGGTATCAGAGAATGAGATTATGAATTAGCTGTTAATGGTAATAATAGGTGAAGAACTTGCTATTCAAGAATCTGAAGAATTTGGGTTAAAATCTGGAGCTGATGTAAGCATTTCATATGAGGGAGTTCAAGAGTAATATTGGTGATAGCTTGCAGATGAGATTGGATATTATCAAGGAATAGTTGATGTTCTCGAAACTCTCTTGAGCACCTTTCCAGCATATTCTGAAAAGAAAGAAAGAATTGACAAGATTTATAATGATTTAAAGGGTATGTTGATCCCTTTTGAAGTCTTGGACCCCTATGATGAAGATTTCAACAAAAAAGTCACCAAGATCAGAAGCGCATTCAAGGTAAAAAGAAGGCTATTCGTTGAGATTTTAAAGAGTTTTTTTAGATGCTGGCTTCTTTGTTAAAAATGAAAGTTGCTGCTCAACAAGATGAAAAGATTTAAATAAAAATTTTCGAGTAAATTTTTCACTCGTCTCGTATGTTGTTGTGTATATACTTAGATAATTATTTATGGTTGAAAAAACATTTTCTGAGATAGAATAATTAATGGGTTTCACTCACATATGTTGAATGAGGAAAGAAGCAAATTTTGGCTTTTATAATCATCATGATTATTTTTATCAATATATTGAATAAATTATGTAAAAGTATTTATATTTATTTGTTGGCACAATATCTCTTCAATTGAGATGAAGTGGAGGAGTTGAAACTGAAACCTTCGTATTTAGGTTCAGCAACTTGTTCTCTATTCTTGCTCAAGAACCCTCTGACTTGCTTAGCAAGAGCCTTTCCGAGTTCAACACCCCATTGATCGAAACTGTTGACATCCCACAGGAAACCTTCAACAACGGTTCTATGCTCGTAAATAGCCAAAATTTGTCCAACAGTGAAGGCATCCAATTCATTGAACAAGAATTGAGATGAAGGTCTATTTCCAGGGAAGAACTTGTGATTCAAAAGTTCTTCAGGAACCTTCTCTGCCTTCAATTCTTCAATGGTCTTTCCAAATGCTAATGCGTCAGGCTAGAGCATGATGAATAAAAGAAATCTCTCGAAAAATTACTTGAGAGAAGAAATTGGACATGAGTTCATCATGATTGGAAACAGGTTCACCAGCAAGATCAACTGGAGTTTGGGACTTGCAGAAACCAATGAATTCAGCAGGAACAACTCTTCCTATGAGACAAGATTCAGATATAATTTTTTCACAAAATAAAACCTTGGTGAAGAAGTTGATAGAAACTATGTTGACCATTAGTTCCAGGTTCACCGAAATGAATGCCGGTAGCGCCATAATTCAAGAATTTTCCATCAATAGTGACACCTTTACCATTACTTTCCATGATTAATTGTTGGATGTGAGGAGCAAGTTTGCTGAGAGCTTGACTGTAGGGGAGGATAGCTCTGGATTCGTAGTTCAAGATAGTGATGTTATAGAAGCCAATCAAGCCCAACAACAAAGGAACGTTCTTTCTAATATCCTTGGTGGTTCTGAAGTGTCTATCAATAGCGTTGGCACCATCCAAAAATTGTCTGATGATATCATAGCCAAAATGGATAGACAAGGGGAGGACACCGATAGCGCTGGTGACACTGTATCTGCCACCAACCCAATCCCAGAAACCAAAGACTTTTTCATCAGAGATACCGAAAGCTCTGGTTTCCTTAAGGGCGGTACTAACGGCGCAAATGTGTCTATTAGTGACATCTTTTTCATCAGAGAAAGCAACGTTGTTATTTCTGTAATGTCTCAAGAGCCAGTCTTTAGCGGTTCTTGCATTGAGCATAGTTTCAGCAGTAGTAAAAGTCTTGGAATTGACCAAGATCAAAGTTTGTTCAGGGTCAAGACCAGCAGTGGCTCTAGCAAAATCGTTGGGGTCAACATTAGCCAAGAATCTAATGGTTCTTCCAGAAGCGCTCTTGGTACAGTCGCTATGGCATCTGATGGCCTCATAGACAAACTCAATACCAAGATAAGAACCACCAATACCAATAACAATAAGATTTGTCAATGGTTTGTTAGTATAACCAGTCACATTCCCACCTAGGGAAGAAAGGAGTTAGAATTTCTTATAGATAGACGGAGAGTTACTTCTAACATTTTCAGAGAATTCAGAGATTCTTTTGAGGATTTCATGAACTTCAGGAACAACATTTTTGCCATCAACATTAAAGACGTCATCTTGCTTGGATCTAAGAGCAACATGGAGAACAGCTCTAGTTTCAGTAATATTGATTTTGTCCTATGAAAGGGGTGTCAGCTTGAGGGAACACAATCAAAAACTCATACTCCTCTGAACATGGCTTCGATTCTATTAAAGAGTTGACTATCTTGGACGAGTTTATCGAATTGGTTCAAGGTTTCTTCGTTAAGTCTTTCATGGGAGAAATCGTAGTAGATATTTTCGTGTTCAACTCTAAGGGCGGCATTACGCTTTTCGTCCTTTAACAGATCACGAAGGTGAGAGTTTTTAATGTCTTTTTCATAGTGGGCTTGAAGGGATTGCCAGACGTTGGCTCTGTCGGTAGTATTTTGGGCAGATTGCATAAGGGTTGAGAGGAATAAAATTATTGATTTGATAATTAATAATTAATAATATTAGAAGAATAATGAAATTTCTTGTATTTGTAGTCGCACTCTCTTAACAGATTAATAATAAAAACTATTACGTGGTGGTTTTATTGATTTAATTGCTAATTGTGTCGCCGGAAACTTGCCTTGATCATTGTTGTTTTGGGTTATTTTTAGAACGGAGACAATCTTTTTTGGTTGAGAAAGAAAATGAATGTTGGTCACTGGCTGGTGGAACAATGCTTCTTTCAAAGGATAAAACTTGAAAATGGAGTTTAATCTAGTTTCTCTTGAGAGAAAGAGATTTGGCGCCACTCGCCTGAAATTCATAATTATCAGTATAAAATTTGTTTTAACAAAAAAACTCAACCAGAAGATGGAGCGGGACGGAAATTTATTTTTCTGAAGAAAAGACCATTTTTATTCATTTATCAATAAAAAATATATTTTGAAGATGTTGTATGAAATTGCAAAGCCATTATTAGAGAAGACCAATAAAAGATACAGAGAGAGAGACACCAAATCTTATGAAGAAAAAAACTTTGGAAAGATAAATGTATTTAAAAAATAACAAGCTTTCTTTATTCGATATTTTCGACCTTTAATTCCTTTGTTTCTAAATTTCCTTCAATTTTCTCGGCCTCATTTTCTTCTTTGAAAGACACTTCCCTTTCTTCTTCAGCCAAATCACCAAGATTCTCTGCCCTATTAAAATTAGTGAGTTTATCTTTCAACATATTTTTAAAAACTCAATGATTGGATTTTCAAGGAAAACTTCTCTTTTAATAAATCTAGGGGAAGCATCAAGCTTTGTTATACTCTGACTATCTTGTCCTTTTTGAGAATTTACTTCACTTCCTTGACGACTGACTTTTAAGATATCATAAGGAACGACTGAAGAGAACGATGTTTGTTTGATATGATTAGAAACTTGGGGTCTCAGTTGCTGACGAACTTCCTTATCAGAAGGAACTTTTATTTGGGTTAACGACTGTTTTTCCTTTTGTTTTTTATTTGGGGTTCCGTCATTATCATCCAATTGAGATATATTACTTTCAGCTTCACTGACCTTTTTGATATGTGGCAATTCATTAGCACTGGAATTACCCTATATCAACATTTAGTAAAATGACAGGGAATAGGTTTCGTTTACAGCTAATTTTGAAGAACTGGAAGGTCTGGAGGTATCATCATTTGGTCTGCTTTTTATAAAGACTTGTCTTGTTGTCTCATCATCGTTCGCACTCTAACTTTATCAGGAAAGAAAATTGTAAGTATTATACTTCAACACTTAATCTTTTGTGGAGTCTATTTTTAGGGAAAAAATGTTTCAATTCTGTGGGACTTTTATCCTCTTTTGTGAAAAATTCTGTATCCGTCTTTTGTCTAGAGAGGTGTGAAGAGAAATCACAAAATCATGAAAATTACCGAGTCAGGGCTTGATTATTGAGGTTAATGTCCAAAGGGGGAGGAGAGGAAGGCTTAGATTCTTTGAGACGTCCAAAACTAGGACTGATAGGTTGATGTACATCCTCTGGATCAGTATTTTGAATCGTTCCAGGTTCTTGATTTTGCTCATGGTGGTCATGATTATGATCAGGTCTAAATGAAGCTTCTGGTCTTGGTTGTTTTTTCTTTTGCTTATTTTTCTTATCGCCAAGACACAAAATAAAATCAAATTTTGATCTGCCTTTCTTTCCAAGAATTTTTCTGGCATATTGCTTTGAAAAAGATCAGAGGTTATTTCCATAAATTACTCATACCATTTCCCTTTTTTGATCTTTGCGTTCTTCGACAATGACAATATATTGAAAAGTTGTAAGGCCTTGTTTGATCAAGTAAATATGAAAGAAAACTAGGTTTGAATCCAAGATGAGGAAGAGGAGAGATATTCCCATGATTGCCCATAAGACCACCATAGCAACCAGAACCTCCTTATGATTATGATCGTACAAGAAAATATCATGATCCATCAAGTCATTGTCTTTGAGAAAGTCGACTGTTAAAATTATCCCAAATATCACAAAGACAACAAGAAAGAGCATGACGCTAACAATCATCACAAAAAATGCTCTATGTATGATGAGATTAAGTTCAAAATCACAGGTTACTTGTAATTCTTTTTGCCAATATCATTATTGACCCATTTACAATGATGATCAAAATTTTCAGTACACCTTTTTGAGAAAGTTGATCTTTGCTGGGGTACAAAATCTTACCTTCCACATTTTCGACAATGTTTGCTGCTTTCATGAACATAAGCGGAATCTATGCTGCAGTAAAAATCACTATCTTCTGGTAAAAACTCCTTTCTAAATCAACCATCATGGGATACTGTTAATATTTTATTTTAATGTACCCTTCAGCCTCAGCTTTTCTTGATTCATGCAAATACTCATCAGTTGGGTCAATTGTTGTCACGAGAGTTCCAGAAACAAAGACTGAAATTGCAGTAAGGACGTGAAGAATTGTTCCGATGATCTAAAAATTGACAAGATGGACAGAATGAGTGCGTACTTTGCAAATATCTGAAGAGAGAGGGAAGATGATAAAGAAGTAAGCTGCGACCATAGTGATGAAGTAGATGTATGTAGTGATTTGGAAAGGGTGAAGTGGTCGGGTAAAGCCATTGACTTTATTCATCTAATAGATTAATGGGACCTTGGGTTTTTTCTGTTTTTATTAAAGAACTGATGTAAATATTGTTAGTCTGAAAATCCTTTTAATTAATTAACAAACTATTTCAGTGGGCGAATTTCATGGAAAGTTTTTAGAAGCACATGACAAAGAGAACGAAAAGGCCCTTTGTTTATAACTCCTGGAATATGTTTTGTGAAGGGATACATACGGTTTTGGATAAAGTAATTTCTATCCGAAATGAAGTAAGCCTTGAGAATTAATTATTTTATTTTTAATTAACCAACTCAAAAAATTTAACAGAAAAAGTTCCCTCCATATACTTTGTTATTCTCAAGTCCTCTCAGTTATCAATGATGTCAAAATCAAATTTAGAGATTTTTTCTTGGTTAAATAAATATATATTGTCATATGAATAAAATTTTTGAATGGAGAAGATATTAAAAAAAAGAATTTCTACAAACAAAAACCGAGGATTTATTTCTTTTGGGGATTGAATTTCAAATTGTCAAAGTTGAGATCATTCTTTGGGACTTTATCTTGAATAAACAACTTATTGTTTCCTTGGAATAAGTTGTCAAGTTTATTCTTTTGATTAGGATCTTTATATTCTTGTTCCCCTGGATGATCATTCTACATTATTTGTAAGAAAAGGCATCGAACAAACAATATACTGAAGTTTTCCAGAAATCATAATCATCTTTGATTCCGTCGACATAAACTGCCTCTTTCTTCAACTCCTGTCCTTCTTTCTATTTCAAAGTAAGGAGAAAAAAATCCTTTTTAAAACTAATACTACCCTTGCAACTCGAATATTTTCTCTCAGTGCATTAACTTTAACATCGTTATCACTAGAAATTTTTAGTCCGACTTAAATCATCATAAATTTACATTTTTCGTTTCATCTGAGTGACTTCAACATCCTTATATTCTAAAGTGTTTTTGGCTGCTTTAAGTTCTTTGCATTTATCTTCAAAAGCTTTCTTCATGTTTCTGTAATTTTCTTGAATTGTCCTTTTCGCGAATTAATCTCGGTATCCCCTTAAACAAATATCCTTACTCGATGTATTTATTTTTGGTTTTAATCACTTCCTTCAATTCATTATTTTCCATCTTTAATCTTTGGATTGTTGCTCCTGCTTCAACCATGGCAATTTCCACACCTTGATGAATATCCTAGTTCAATTTATTGTAAAATTCTCTCTAAAAAATAAATACTTGTTCAAGGCCAGGTTTACGACTGATGGGATTTTGTCTGATTTGTTCTAAAAGAGTTTGTGAAAAATCTTTAACTTCTTTTTGTTTATTCTCCACACGAACATTCTTCACTTGCAAATCATTTTTCAAGCTATTAATTCGAGCCTATTTATTCTTTGTTAGAACTTCTCCCTTTTGGTTTTTCCATTATACCTCGGTTGAATTCAATTTTCCAATCAAATCCTTAATGCTAGACAACTGTTGAGGATCCACTTGATCATTACTTCTATTACTTTCCGGACGATACTGATTTTGATTATTATAGTGGTTGCCATAACTATTTGTATTTTTCTGATTGAATTTTGGGTTTCTATATTGATGTTGTTCTTCCTCTCCTTCTTCTCCATATTGTTGATTGGGATCATAATCACCGTAGCCTTGGTGGCCATATCCACCTTGGTAGCCTTCATGTCCGTTATACTCCCCATGTTGTTGAGGGTCGTACTGATTTTGATATTGCTGATCATAGTATTGGTTATCTTGTTGATATTCTTGATCATAATGACCTTGACCTTGTTCATATTGCTCATGTTCTTGAGGATCATTATAATGGTTTTGTTGTTGTTGAGATCGGTTCATTTGAGAAGAGGTAGTTTCTGTTTGATGTGGAATAAATAGTTTTCTTAATTTTATGTTTTAATAGAAAATGAAACTTCTTACATTCAACCAGCAGATTGGATAAACTGAGAAATAAATTTTTGGCTGAATAAATTTTGTCTCTCTGTGAAAATATTTTTTTGAGATTTGGGATGGGATGAAAATGCCTATTTTGTGCATCTTTTTTTTTAAATACATGACTGAAATAGGGCAAGGCTGAATGAGATTTTCGGTTTTTCTTGTGGAATTTTTCCACCTTTGGAACTACCTTCTTTTTGTTACTATGAGATATCCTCCTCTTCCAAAAATAATCAGAGCATTGAGGTAGATCAAATGTATTTTAGAAGTTGAAAAATATGGTTTTTCTTGGTAAGCAAAGGAAAATCGAACTCTTGCGAAAAGGTTTTCGATGCGCTGACATTATTTTTGCAAGGGCTCAAATCACTTCCTTCTTGACTTCTCAGGATTTTTTCAAATAATTTTTTGGAACCACGACAAGTTTCATTTGACGAAGAAATCACTGGTTGTTGATATGGAATTTTTCATTTTAAAAGGACCTATCGTCCAAATTCTGAGTGAAAAGAGTTCAGACTTCTGTTGAAATATCCTTTTTGAAATCAATGTCATTATTTCAAGATGGAAAGATGAAAGAAAAGAACACTAATAAATATATAATATATTTATTAACATCTTTTTATATCTTTTCATAATCATCTAAATTTATTTATTTATTTATTTCAG
>Ga0182738_1005630_pt1 | contig 13302 bp, 14 predicted proteins | sample eDN5th30CBELigMG_FD_128876 | JGI IMG/M metagenome (GOLD analysis project Ga0182738, IMG submission 128876) | Enriched Miracle-Growth compost microbial communities from Emeryville, California, USA - eDNA 5th pass 30_C BE-Lig MG (version 2)... ...
ATGTCGAAGGCGATTTTTCCACGGCCCGGCAAATCCACACTCTGGTCGCGCGCAAACAGAAACGCCGGCACGCTTTCGAACGATACCGCACCCGCCTTGCCGTCCTTCACCTCCACCGAGGCGATCACCATGCCGCACGGACACTCGATGTTGACGGTCGTGACCGGTTCGCGCGCCGCCACGAGCCCCTGATCGACGGCATAGCGGCCAAGCGCGATAACCGCATGGCCGCACATGGTGGAATAGCCTTCATTGTGCATGAACAGCACGGCGAGGTCGGCGCCCGGCAGGTTCGGCTCGACCAGCAGCGCGCCATACATGTCGTAATGGCCGCGCGGCTCGAACATCAGCATCTTGCGCAGATGGTCGAGCTGATCGCGCACATAGGCGCGCTTTTCCAGAATGGTGGTGCCAGAGGGGATAGCCGGATAGCCGCCGGTGACGATCCGAAGCGGCTCGCCGCCGGTGTGCATGTCGGTGACGGTGATGCGATCCTTCATGCGCGGCCAGCCGAGAACATGTCCTGCAGCGTGGAAAAGGGCAGGCCGTCGCGCGAAAAATCGAAAGTGCCCTTTTCGAGCATCTCGCGCGAGGCGTTCTGCAGCATGCCGAAGGCATAGGTCGTCAGCTTCGAGCCGAGCGAGATGCGGCTGGCACCGGCTTCGGCAAGGGCAGCCACGCTGAAACCCGGTACCGCCAGCACGTTGACCGGTTTCGACACGGCCGAGCAGATGGTGCGCACTGTCTCGACATCGGTGATGCCCGGCGCATAGAGCACATCGGCGCCAGCCTTTTCGAAAGCCTGAAGGCGCTTGATCGTATCGTCCAGATCGGGCCGGCCGTGCAGAAAATTCTCGGCGCGGGCAGTGAAGACGAAGTCGCACCGCACCGCACGCGCGGCCTGCACTGCCGCCGCGACACGCTCGACCGCCTGCGTGAAATCATAGATCGGCTTGTTGGGATCGCCCGAAAAATCCTCGATCGAGCAACCGGCAAGCCCGGCCGCCTCCGCCGCGAAAACGGTTTCGGCGGCACTTTCCGGCGTATCGCCCTTGCCCTTTTCCAGATCGGCCGACACCGGCAGGTCGGTGGCCCCGGCCAGCTCCTTGCAATGCGCGATCATCACGTCGAAGGGCACGCCGCCATCGGGCAGGCCGCGCGAGAAGGCAAAGCCGGCGCTGGTTGTGGCGAGCGCCTTGAAGCCGGCGGCGGCGAGAAGCTTCGCCGTGCCGATGTCCCAGGGATTGGGGATGATGAAGGCGCCGGGCGCCTCATGGAGCTTGCGAAAGACCGCGCCCTTATCCATTGCATCGACCTCGAAACAGGGTGGAACGGCGCCATACTAGCCATGACGGGATGGCGCCGCAAACCCGTTTCAGCCGAGCGGGATCATTCCTGCCAATTGGCGCATGTCGTCGAACAAAATGCCGCCGGCAGCCGCCAGGCCGTCACGATTGGTGTGCGGATCGCCATGGTAGGAAAAGACGCGCATGCCCGCGGCGATGCCGGCCTGCGTGCCGGGCACGCTGTCCTCGATGACGATGCAATCGGCCGGTTCAAAACCCATGGTGGCCGCAGCGTGGAGAAAAAGGTCCGGGAACGGCTTGGCGCGCCCGACCATGGTGGCGCTGAACAGCACGTCCTCGAAATAGGACAGCAGGCCGGTTCGCCCGAGCGTCACATGCATCTTGGAAACGCGCGCCGAGGAGGCAACGCAATAGGCGATCTCCTGTGCCCGCACCGCCTCGATGAAATCGCGCACATGCGGGATTGCTTCCACGCCATGGGTGGAAAACAGGTCCGGCAGGCCGGCATTCCAGCGCTCGACGAAATCCTCGCCCAGACTGTAGCCCTGCGCCTCGACCTCCTTCTGCACCGACACCATGCTGCGACCGGAGAAGGTCTTGCGGCAATATTGATAATCGACGTCCAGGCCGGCCTTGCGCAGCCAGCCGGACAATTCCTTGTTGACGGTATTTTCGGTATCGACCAGCACGCCGTCGCAATCGAAGATGACGAGTTTCGGCGGCGTCATGCGTGCCCCGTCGAGCCGAAGCCGCCCGCGCCGCGCCCGGTCGTGCCCGAAAGGCCGCGCTCCTCGAGCTTCACCTGCGTCACCGGGGCAAAGACGATCTGCGCGATGCGCATGCCGCGCTCGACATAAAAATCCTCGTCGCCGTGGTTGACCAGCAGCACCTTCACCTCGCCGCGATAATCGCTGTCGATGGTGCCGGGCGTGTTGAGGCAGGTGATGCCGTGCTTGAAGGCAAGGCCGGAGCGCGGCCGCACCTGACCTTCAAAGCCTTCGAGAATTTCGAAGATCAGACCGGTCGGCACCAGCGCGCGCCGGCCGGGAAGGATGAGAAGCGGCCGGTCGTCCGGCACCGCCGCGCGCAGATCCATGCCGGCAGCGCCGGCGGTGGCGTAGGCGGGCAATTCGAGACCGCCGGCTTCGGGAAGTCGGACAACGCCGACAATGGGGGAGTTTTGGGAGGGCGTGTTCATGGCCGCGATCTATCGCCGCTTTGCGGGTTTCGTCAATTCGCCAGCGAAAATGGCGGTGGATTGGACTGACTGGAAACGCCGAGGCAATCAACCCTCGCCGGATTTTCCGGAAGCGTACTGACGCCGAAGACGGCGCCGCCATCGGCGACGCCGCCGGTGTCACATTATTCGGCGTCGTTGGCCGGGTCGGCGTTGAGCTGGCCGTATTTGGCTTCGCCGATCTCGTTCAGCAACTGGAGCTGGGTTTCGAGGAAGTCGATATGGCCCTCCTCGTCCTTCAGCAGTTCCTCGAAAAGCTTCATGGTCACGTAGTCGCCGAGTTCCTGGCAGATTTCGCGCGACTTCTTGTAGGAGGTGCGGGCATCATACTCGCCGGCAAGGTCGGCCTCGAGCACTTCCTTCACATTCTGGCCGATGCGCAGCGGCGCAACCGACTGCAGGTTCGGATGGCCTTCGAGGAAGATGATACGCTGCACCAGCTTGTCTGCGTGGTGCATCTCTTCGATTGATTCCTCGCGTTCCTTCTTGGCGAGCCTGGTGTAGCCCCAGTCGTCAAGCAGGCGATAGTGGAGCCAGTACTGATTGACGGCGCCAAGCTCCAGAAACAGAGCTTCGTTAAGCCGCTCGATGACCTGTTTTTCGCCCTTCATGGCTTCTGCTCCCATATTGGACCCGCAAATCCCTCACGCGGTCCAGGTGTGAAACGACATCCATCTCACTCGTGACCAAGCTCTGATGGTAGTGCTCGGTGACCCGAATGATAGTTTCCACCACATTTGGGAAGCAGCCGCAACAGCGTCCGCGCTTCTTCAGCGAATGATAGACCTTCGCCGGCACGACGAGTTGCCAGGGATCGGCTTGGAGAAGCTCTATGATCGCGTCTTCGATCTCCTTCTCGGTTATCAGGTTACAGTGGCATACAAGCATGTCTTGCTCTGCTGGCTGGCGGCGTCCTGCTGCGCCGCTTGGCTGGAATTCTTATGCGCTTTCCTCAGTGAAAGGACACATTGGAAGATGCCGTCCTGACCTCGGGTTTCGGCGCGAAGACCTCATGCTTCTGCACCGTCGAAACCGTCGCCTTGGCCGGAAGGATGAAAGCCGCCGCCGTCAGCGCCGCCGTGGCTGCCACTGCCGCCAGGCGGGCATTGCGAACCGTCATTACTGCTGGTCTCATCATATGCCTCGTCAATGGATCGTCCTGGCGGTTGCGCGCGACAGCACGTCTTCGATCGCGCCTTGCGGAATGGGCAGGAGATGCTGATCCAAGCCCGAAAGGGTCTGGGCAAAATCGCCGGCCGCCGCGCCGACGGCCTGCTGCAGCGGACGACACGCCATGGCGTCCAGGCACAGAAGCGCCGTTTGCTCCTGCCCGTGCTGCAAGGCAGCAATGAGGCCGAGCGCGAGACATTCGTCGCGGCAGACATGATGCGCGCCGAAGGGGAAGCTGCGCAGCGGACACGGCGCGCACTGCCTGAGCGTGCGCACGAAATGCGAAAGCTCGCTCATGGCGCGCCGACCCGCAGCGGGGCCGAGCAGTTCGCTGTAGAGCGTAAGCGTCAGCTCCCAGGGCGCGACGGAGCCGGTTTCGAAGCCGGCCAGCCAGTGGCGATAGCCTTCCAGAACCAGCTTTTCCGGCGTGCGCTCGAAATAGCAGCCCTGATGGCCGTCATGATCGGTGATCCGCAGCGACATCAGTGCGACACCGGCAGGCTTTCGACATGCAGGGAAAAACGATGCGCGCAAGCGCGCAGGCAGGCAGAAACAGACACCACTTCCTCCAATCGAACGGGTTCAAGGCCCAGACATCAAAGGTTTGCCCCATCGAGGCATGACGCATAAAACCAGACTGGCGCGGGGAGTCAACAGGAATCCGACAGAATATTCCTTATAAATCAATAGTTTAGAACTATTCTAAACTATATATGTCAAGTTTATGGCAGGTCGGCCACAATGCCGTCACCGGCGTCGCCACTTTCCTTCGCGCGGCGATCGGCCTTATTGACAGCGGCCTGTCCCAAGTGCGACCCAGAAGGCTATCGCCTTGTCGGAACGGGACAATTTGGCGATAGCGCGGCGCTTTATTCTGGGTCGAAGCGTTATTCTGGATCGAAAGAGAAAAGTCCGGGTGCCATGAAGAACGGCGTGGTTATTGTCGGTGCGGGGCATGCCGGGGTGCAGGCGGCTGCCAGTTTGCGCGAGGAAGGCTATGACGGGCCGGTGACGCTGGTGGGCGACGAAGCGGAATTGCCCTACCACAAGCCGCCGCTTTCGAAGACCTTCATCAAGGACCCTGCCGCCCAGCCGCAGATGCTGCGTGCCGACGTCTTCTATTCCAACAACCGGATCGACCTGCGGCTCGGCACGATGGTTGAGCGCATCGACCTTGGCGGCCGGCGTCTCGATCTGGTCGGTGGCGATCATATTCCGTTCGATGCCGCGATCCTCGCCACCGGCTCGCGACCGCGCGAGCTGAAGCTTGCCGGCGCGGAACTCGGCGGCGTGCTGTCGCTGCGCTCGGTGGCGGATGCGCGCCTCATTCGCGAATTGAGCGCCACCACCGGCGATGTCGTCGTTCTGGGCGGCGGCTTCATAGGGCTGGAGATCGCCGCCACGCTACGGCTTGGCGGCCGTAACGTGACGGTGGTGGAGGCGCAGGAGCGCCTGCTCGGCCGCGCGGTCGCGCCCGCCATTTCGGCGCATGTGCGCCAGCGGCTGGAAAGCACGGGCGTGCGCGTGCTGACGCAGACCACGATCCAGCGGCTGGAGAGCGGCAACGGCCATGTCACCGCAGCCATTCTCTCCACCGGCGAGCGGCTGCCGGCGCAAATGGTGATCGTGGGCATCGGCGTGGTGCCCAATGTCGAACTGGCGCAGACTGCCGGCCTGACGCTTTCCAACGGCATTCGCGTGGACGGCAGCCTGCGCAGTTCGCAGCCGGAAATCCTCGCCATCGGCGATGCCGCCAACTATCGCCACCTGTTTTCAGGCACGGACGTGCGACTCGAATCGGTGCAGAACGCCACCGATCAGGCGCGCCTGGCCGCACGCACCATTCTTGGCCACGAAGGCCGTTATGACAGCGTGCCATGGTTCTGGTCGGACATCGGCGACATGAAGCTGCAGATGGTCGGCCTGGCCGGGGCAAGCGACAGCACCGTCGTCGTGGGCGACATGGCCGACAACAAGTTCTCCGTCTACCATTATGGCGGCAACCGGCTGATCGCGATCGAATCCGTCAACCGCCCCGCCGACCATATGCTCGGCCGCAAGATGCTGGGCGCGGGCTTCTCGCCGCATCCCGAAACCGTGACCGCAGGAGCCGATGCGCTGAAGGCCGCCTTCGCCGCCTCGCAAAAGAGCGCCGCGGCCTGACAGGCTTTTCCCCGCCGGGGATGACGGTTCGCCGAAACGGCCGACACAAAAAATGCCCCGGCAAGCGGGGCATTTTTATTCGACCGGCTTTTGGTTACGCGCCGGTGTTCCAGCCGGAAACCGACTTCACCTCGAGGAAATCCTCAAGGCCCCACTTGCCGCCCTCGCGGCCGAGGCCGGACTGCTTGTAGCCGCCGAACGGGCTGCCGGGGCCGCGCGAGGCGCCGTTGATCTGCACCATGCCCGAACGCAGGCGGCGCGCCACGCGGTGAGCACGCTCCTGGCTGCCGGTCTGCACATAGCCGGAGAGACCGTAGGGCGTGTCGTTGGCGATCTCGATCGCCTGATCCTCGGTGTCGAAGGGGATCATCGCCAGCACCGGGCCGAACACCTCTTCCTGCGCGATGCGCATGTCGTTGGAGACATCGGCGAAGATGGTCGGACGCACGAAATAGCCGCGGTTGAAGCCCTCCGGACGGCCCGTGCCGCCGGCCACCAGCCGCGCGCCTTCCTTGATGCCTGCTTCGATCAGGCCCTGGATCTTGTCGAACTGGGCAGCCGAGACGACCGGGCCGATATGGCCGCCATCCTCCACCGGATTGCCGACCTTTGTCTCATCCGCCGCCTCGCGGGCCACCTCGACGGCCTGGTCGTAGATCGAACGCTCGACCAGCATGCGGGTGGGCGCGTTGCACGACTGGCCGGTGTTTTCGAAGCAGTGCGCCACGCCGCGCCTGACCGCAGCCGGCACGTCGCTGTCGGCGAAGACGATGTTGGGCGACTTGCCGCCAAGCTCCAGCGTCACCCGCTTGACCGTCTCGGCCGAGGCCCTGGTGACGGCGACGCCGGCGCGCGTGGAACCGGTGAACGACATCATGTCGATGCCGGGATGACGCGACATCGCCTCGCCCACCGACGGGCCGTCGCCATTGACGAGGTTGAAGACGCCGGCCGGGAAGCCCGCCTCTTCCATGATCTCGGCAAAGAGCATGGACGACATCGGCGCAATCTCGGAAGGCTTCAGCACCACGGTGCAGCCGACGGCAATGGCAGGCACCACCTTCAGCGTCACCTGGTTCATCGGCCAGTTCCACGGCGTGATGAGGCCGCACACGCCGATCGGCTCATGCACGATGCGGTCGTTGGGCGCGATCTCGCTGAGCTGATGCTCGAACTCGAATTCCTTCAGCTCGCGGATGAAGTTCTTGATGTGATAGGCGCCGACGGAAGCCTGCGCCTCGGTGGCGAGCTTCATCGGCGCGCCCATTTCGCTGGAAATGGCCTTCGACATCTCCGGCATGCGCTTCTTGTAGACCTCAAGCAGCTTTTCCAGATAGGCCAGGCGCTCCTCGCGGCTGGTGCGGCTCCAGCTCTCGAAGGCCTGGCGCGCGGCGGCGACCGCCTTGTCGACATCGGCGGACGAGCCCAGCGAGATCACCGCGAAGGGCTGCTCGTCGGCCGGATTGATGACCTCCAGTTCCTTCGGCGTAACCGGCGCGACCCAGCGGCCATCGATAAAGAAATCGGTCTTGCGCAGCATAAAACTCTCCCTTGCATGCCTGTCGACGGCGAACGGCTGGCGCCGCCCATCCTTCCGCAATGATTGCGGCCAGACTGATGAAATCGTGCTCTAGTTAGCAACGATGAAGCCGCGGTTCAAACCACGCGCGCGTGAAAAATGACTGGTCCAGCCGCACCGCTCCCGACATGCCACTGTCAGGAGACTTATGCGGCAAGCTTGTACAAAGTAAAACACCCTGTATAAGTCCGCTCCCCCGCGAAAATTTCGAGCGACAGCCATGTCCATTCTCTCCGGCTCCCGCCGCAAGGCAGCCATCGCCTTCATCATGGTCACGGCCGTTCTCGACATCGTGGCGATGGGTATCATCATTCCGGTGCTGCCGCCGCTGATCGAGGAATTCGCCGGCTCGAACGCCGAGGCCGGCTGGATCAACGGCGTGTTCGTGGCGCTGTGGGCGGGCATGCAGTTCGTCGCCTCGCCGATCATCGGCTCGCTGTCCGACCAGCATGGCCGGCGGCCCGTCATCCTGCTTTCCACCCTTGGGCTTGCCGCAGACTATGTGCTGATGGCGCTGGCGCCCAACCTGTGGTGGCTGGCGCTGGGCCGCATCATCGCCGGCATAACCTCGTCGAGCTTCACCACCGTCTTTGCCTATATGGCCGACATCACCGCGCCGGAAGAGCGTGCGCGTGGCTACGGGCTGATCGGTGCGGCCTTCAGCGCCGGCTTCGTGGCCGGGCCGCTGCTGGGCGGCGTGCTGGGCGAGATTTCGCCGCGCGCGCCCTTCTGGTTCGCGGCAGGCATGAGCGGCATCGCCTTCCTCTACGGCTTGTTCGTGCTGCCGGAATCGCTGGCACCGGCCAAGCGCATGACGTTTTCGTGGAAGCGCGCCAATCCGTTCGGCGCAATGATGCTGCTGCGCTCGCATCCGGAACTGTCGGGTCTCGCGGTCGTGACCTTCCTGCTGCATTTCTCGCACCACGTCTTCTCCGCCGTCTTCGTGCTCTATGCCGGCTATCGCTTCGGCTGGCATGCATGGGAAGTCGGCACGCTGCTGGCCCTGGTCGGTCTGCTCGACATGACGGTGCAGGGCGTTCTGGTGGGGCCGATGGTCAAGCGCTTCGGCGACCGCGCCACCATGGTGTTCGGCCTGTTCGGCGGCGCGATCGGCATTGCCTGGATGGGCCTGGCGCCCACCGGCGTGATGTTCACGCTCGCCATGCTCCCCAATGCGCTTTGGGGGCTTGCAATGCCGACGCTGCAGTCGCTGATGACGCAGCGCGTCTCCGAATCCGAACAGGGCCAGTTGCAGGGCGCCAATATGAGCGTGGCCAGCATTGCCGGCGTGGTGTCGCCGCTGTTCTTCGGCGCGGTCTATGCCTTCACCCTGCGCGAGGGCTCTTGGCTGCCCTATCCGGGCGCCTCGTTCCTGATCGCCTCGCTGGTGCTGCTCGGCGCGGCACTGCTTGGCTGGGCCGTGGCGCGGCAGGCCAACAGGCGCGCAGGACAAGTGCTTCCGTAACGGAAACTCGCTATTCTCGAGTCTATCCATAGGTTAACGAAAGATTATCGGATTCCCCCGCGCGCTGGAGCAAAAGCGCGCAGGCTTCTGACAAACTGTTTCCGAGAGACTCCAAAGTTGTCCAGCAGCCATGGAACCGCTGGCCGCTTGCCGCATTTGTCGCCCCATTTGCTCCGTAACCGCTGGTTCCACGATCAACGGAGCTAACCCTCAAAGATGAAGAAGACCCAGACCGCGATCGCCGCGGTAACGATGACGGCTGGCCTGATGCTTGCCATTTCCACCGGAACCGCCTCGGCCCAATGCGGCCGCGCCTCCTGGTACGCCCTCACCTCCAAGACAGCCTCCGGCGAGCGGATGAATCCTTCCGCAATGACCGCCGCCCACCGCACCTTGCCGCTCGGCAGCAAGGTACGCGTCACCAATCAGAACAATGGCCGCAGCGTTGTCGTGCGCATCAATGATCGCGGCCCCTTCGTGCGCGGGCGCGTGCTCGATCTGTCAAAGGGCGCCGCCGCGCGCCTCGGCTTCATCAGCGCCGGTCACACCGCCGTCTGCCTCAGCCGCGAGAGCTGAGCTTCCCCATTCCGACCCCGCCGCCATTGCGGCGGTGGCCGGCAGCCGATCCGGCATGGCGCCATGCCCAGGGCGCGCCAATCACACAGATAAGAAGCTTTCCTGAAAGCGTGCCGACGCGGACAGCATCGGCACCGTTGCGCTGTCGTCAGCCGACGAAGGCGCGTTCCACCACGAAGGTGGAGGGCTGGCTGAGCGAACCTTCCTCGAAGCCGAGACCCTCGACCAGTTCCTTCACATCCTTGAGCATGTGCATGGAGCCGCAGATCATGACGCGGTCGTTCGCGGGATCGAGCTTGTCGATGCCGAGATCGGTGTAGAACTTGCCCGAGCCGATGAGCGCGGTGATGCGGCCCATATAGGGCGATTCCTCGCGCGTGGTGGTCGAGTACAGCGTCACGCGGCCATGCGTCAGCTCGCCGATCAGCGGATCTTGCGCCAGCGCGGCCACCAGTTCCTTGCCATAGGTCAGCTCGGCCACGTCGCGGCAGGTGTGGGTGACGATCACCTGCTCGAATTTTTCATAGGTGTCGGGGTCGCGCAGCAGGCTGGCAAACGGCGCGATGCCGGTGCCGGTCGAGATCATGAACACACGCTTTGCCGGCGTCAGCGCGTCGAGCACCAGCGTGCCGGTCGCCTTCTGGCGCATCAGCACCGTGTCGCCGGGCTGGATCTTCTGCAGATGCTGGGTGAGCGGGCCGTCCGGCACCTTGATGGAGAAGAACTCCAGTTCCTCGTCCCAGGCCGGGCTTGCAACCGAATAGGCGCGGAACACCGGCTTTTCGGCGTTGGGCAACCCGATCATGACGAACTCGCCCGAACGGAAGCGCAGCGATTGCGGCCGCGTGATGCGGAAGGAAAACAGCCGGTCGGTGTAATGCTTCACCGAAACCACGGTTTCGGCATAGACATTGGCCGGGATCGGGAAGGCAAGCGGCTTCGCCTCGGCAGTGTTGATCGCTGCTGCGGTAGTCATGAAAGAACCGGACCTTTCGCCAATTGGCAGCGCTGAAACTCCGCCTGTCGCGCAGCCGGACCAAATGCCCGCGCACCGCCGAAAAATACCGAAAACGGTAAACTGTCGTGTGGCCGATTAAGTAGTATAGGCACCCCTCCAACGTCAAGATATTGGCCGGAAACAGCTTTCCAAACTGCCTGCGATACATGGTCCAGCATTGCGGGCGCAGGCCATGCGTGAGCACAAACAGGCAGGCCCGCGAAATATGACCGGCGGCAACGCCGCTCGCGCAGCGTTCAGCACCCCTTTCGCGACGTTCCGCGCAATGCGCGTCTCCCAAAGCCTGTTGACGCCGTCCCCCTTCTGGCCGAGTTTCTGCGCTGGAATTGGGGATGGATTCGACATGGCCGAAGAAGCGCTGATCGTTATCGACGTACAGAACGACTTTTGTCCGGGCGGCAGCCTGGCGGTGACGGAGGGCGACAAGATCGTCCCCCTCATCAATGAGATGATCGCCGGCTTCGAGCATGTCGTGCTGACGCAGGACTGGCATCCGGCCAACCATTCCAGCTTCGCCTCGCAGCATCCGGGCAAGGAGCCCTTCGGCACGATCGAAATGCCTTATGGACCGCAGACGCTGTGGCCCGACCATTGCGTGCAGGGCTCGGGCGGCGCCGCCTTCCATCCCGCGCTGAAATGGGCCAAGGCCGAACTCGTCATCCGCAAGGGGTTCCGCCGCGGCATCGACAGCTATTCCGCCTTCCACGAGAACGACCGCAAGACGCCGACCGGCCTTGCCGGCTATCTCAGGGAGCGCGGCATCGGCAAGATCACGCTGGCGGGGCTGGCGACGGATTTCTGCGTCGCCTATTCCGCGCTCGATGCGGTCTCGCTCGGCTTCGATGTCACGGTGCGGCTGGATGCCTGCCGCGCCATCGATCTCGGCGGCTCGCTGGAGACCATGCTGGGCAGGATGCGCGATGCCGGGGTGACGCTGGCGTGATCTTCCGCCCGGCGCCGTGAACCGGCGGAAGAGCTGCCTTCAGCGCCACTTGCACGGTTTGCCGCCGCCATTATGCTCGCTGACATGATGCCGCACCCGACATCGCCGACCGGCCGCATTTGCGCGAAGGCCGCGCCCTGATGGCGGCGTTCGTCTGCGCCGTCGATGTCGGCACCGGCAGCGCCCGCGCCGGCATATTCGACGTCGGCGGCAGGTCGCTGGCGCGGGCGGAACGGCGCATCGCCATGCGCCAGCCGCAACCGGGCCATGCCGAGCAGGATTCGCAAGACATCTGGCAGGCGGTGTGCGCGGCCGTGCGCGCCGCGCGCGAGGAAGCCGGCATAGCGCCGCAGGATGTCGCGGGCATCGCCTTCGACGCCACCTGCTCGCTGGTGGTGCGCGACACCGAGGCAAGGCCGCTCGGGGTTTCGGAAGACGGCGACGACCGCTGGGACACGATCGTCTGGCTCGATCACCGCGCCATTGCGCAAGCGGCCGAATGCACCGCCACCGGCAATCGCGTGCTCGACCATGTCGGCGGCGTGATGTCGCCGGAAATGCAGATCCCCAAGCTGATGTGGCTGAAGCGGCACCTGCCCCGGCAATGGCCACGCGCCGGCTATTTCTTCGACCTCACCGACTTCCTGTCGTGGAAGGCATCGGGATCGCTGGCGCGCTCGCAGTGCACGCTCATGTGCAAATGGACCTTCCTGGCGCATGAGGAACGGGGCTGGCGGATGGATTTCCTCAACGCCGTCTCGCTTGGCGACCTGCTGGAACGCGGAAACCTGCCGCGGCGGGCAAGCGCCGTGGGCAGCGACCTGGGGCCGCTGCTTCCGCAGGCCGCCGCCGCGCTCGGCCTCACCACACACTGCCGCGTCGGCACGGGCATGATCGATGCCTATGCCGGCGCGCTCGGCGTTCTGGGCGGCTTCGCCGCCGACCTTGCCGGCATGGAACGGCACATGGCGCTGATTGCGGGAACGTCGAGCTGCGTCATGGCGATGTCGCCCGAGCCGCGCCCCTTCGCCGGCGGCTGGGGTCCTTATTTCGGCGCGGCTCTGCCCGATTGCTGGATGAGCGAGGGCGGACAATCGGCCACCGGGGCCGCACTCGACCATGTCATCCGCGTGCATGGCGCGGGCGGCGAACCGGATGCGGCCCTGCATCGCCGCATCGCCGCGCGGATCACGGAGCTGCGGGCCGTCGAGGGAGAGGCCTTTGCGCGCCGCCTGCACGTGCTGCCGGATTTTCACGGCAACCGCTCGCCGCTGGCCGATCCCAATGCCGTGGGGGTGATTTCGGGACTGACGCTCGACGCCTCGTTCGACGGCCTGTGCCGGCTCTATTGGCGCACAGCCGTGGGCATTGCACTCGGCGTGCGGCACATTCTCGACACCCTCAACGCTGGCGGCTATGTCATCGACACGCTCCATGTCACCGGCGGGCATACGAAGAATCCGCTGCTGATGGAGCTCTATGCCAACGCCACCGGCTGCACGGTTCTGGAACCGGAAGCCGGCAGCGACGCGGTGCTTCTGGGCACCGCCATGGCGGCGGCCAGCGCCGCCGGCCTCCACCCTTCGCTGGCCGCCGCCAGCATCGCCATGCGCCAGCGCGAACGCGCGCGCAGCCCCGATCCGGCCACGCGTGCCGGCTTCGACCGCGACTACCGCATATTCCTTGAAATGCACCGCCAGCGACAGGCTCTGGAAACTATCTAGAGCGGTTCACGGCTTGATTGAATCGTCAGGATTCCCTGTTTGCTGATTTTGTGATTCAAGATGGTGGCTGGAATGGAGGCCAGCATCTGATGATCGCACCTTTGTCCAACGATCTTCGAG
>Ga0182738_1005631_pt1 | contig 13299 bp, 16 predicted proteins | sample eDN5th30CBELigMG_FD_128876 | JGI IMG/M metagenome (GOLD analysis project Ga0182738, IMG submission 128876) | Enriched Miracle-Growth compost microbial communities from Emeryville, California, USA - eDNA 5th pass 30_C BE-Lig MG (version 2)... ...
GAGTATGAGAAGATTGAAAATGATGTAAAAAATGATAAAATAAATCCCTGAAAGTGCGGAGTTTGCATTCTCCAACTTGGTGTGATCAGTCGTTCCAATCATCTAAAAATTGAGAAAAAGATCAAGAAAAAAGTATCAACAAATTCAAAGTTGAGATAAAACGCATTTAAAAATGAGCCCATATCAGTATCTTGATGACCAAAATTTAAAGTTAATAATATGACAAAACCAATCATGAATGTGAGAATCGTCTATTGATGGTATGAGGGGGGAGTGTCAAGTCGAATTAGAATTACCAGCCCATAAGTCATGAGGATATTTTTCGCTTTTCCAACTGCATGAAAAAGAATACCAAAAGTTGGGAATTGAGTATTCAAGAGCAATAGAGTCTTTGAGACAAGGAAAATAACGGCAACGCCGAGCAATCTTACAAAGAAATTCTGAAACTCTGCATATCCTCTAAATGCTTCAAATTTTTTTTCATCTATCACTCCCAAGGTGTCACATGTTCCACTATGAATTGATTAGGGAAAGACTCTAAATCCAGTACCTTTGTTTATAAGAAGCAGAAAAAGATAAAGACGTGACAACAATTAATAAAGCACACAAACTCAAATCAAGTATCAAGGAGCTATCAGCATTAATAGAATCTGTAGAGAAATTTTACGTGGGTAAGAAAAGTCTATGAGTTTGGAAGAATCTTTTGGTTGTTCTGTAAATATCAAGAGCAAGAGTTGTGATCAATTGTAGGAATAAGCTGAGAGCAAAGAGGATTCTGAAAGCTAGAATTAAAGCTTTGGCTGTTGGAAAAGCAGAATCACTATCAAAAGTCTTTGGATAAAATGGAAAGCTTCTTTTGGACATGTCAAAATTTCCACTTGAATCTTGTTCAAAGTTATATTTATAGTAGATTCCAATTTGGTCAATTATATTGAAAAATATAGCTTCTAGTTTGAGACTTACGACTCGAAGGTTCGTCAAGTTGTTCTAAAAAATGATATTGTAATTCTCAAAGAAAGCTCACGAGTATTCTCCGAGATTTTTTTGTTTGATTCAAGTCAAATTTTGTTCCAAGGAAAATATACCCATCTATTTTTGTTACAATAGTAAATTGAAGAATAATACTTGTAATAAGAGATGTATGTGACCCAGTAGAATAACTATAGCTCAGATTCAAGCCTTTAAACATATTGAAAAATGTGAGAAATCGATATTTCGATTTATCCTGGTATTCATTTCCATATCCAGTATCACTCACAGTTTGATTTGCACTGCTTGGGTCAACGCCAACTTCGATGCTTCTTGATGATATTTGAGTTTTTGAGAAATAGATTGATAGAGGTTACAGAGTATTGTTGTAATTCGTTGGAGTGTAGAGGCTTTCAGAATAAACGATGTGCGTCAGGAAGATATTGTAAATAAATGCATTTGCATCAGCAAGGCTTCGGATATCCTTCATTGTCTGAACTGGATTGATATAAAAAGGGCTTGAATAAATAATAGTCGAAAAAATTGATATTTACTATTGATCAATTTCTTTTTGAAGTGCAAAATTCATTTGATTTGTGGTTTCTATTCTATATTCCATCAGAAAAGATAGAATAAAGAGGACGTTCAAAAGAATGGATCTAGAAATTTCAAAGATCGAAAACAAATTGTAAAATACATGTAGATATTTCCAAATTTCTGATTTACCCCTTCGTCAAAACTTTCGGGCTCTTCAATCTTGACTTCATCTTGCTGGATAGGTGCGGACTGAGGCTCCTCTTTTTTTGAGATTAAAGAATTGACTTCGTTTGGAGTAGTAGGGCTCTTTACTTCTAGGGTTGGAGATAAAGGATTGTCTATTTTGGTTTCAACAAGAAGAAATAGCCTGAAGCTTACTTGAAGCAAAGGTGTTTTGGTATTGCAAAGGAGGAGGCTTTTGTTTTTGAGAGACTGTAGCCTCATTCTCATTTTTAGTATAATTCATGGCTTTTTTATTTAAATTTAATCGATCTCTTACATTTGAGTTTAAAATGCGTTTTTCGTTATGAACTCATTTGCTACAATAAAATAATCCCTCTGGTTGGAAGGAAATAATTCTACTTCTTAAGAAGGATCAGGACTCTATTTTTGCGAGAGGGAAAAAGGTGAAAAATAGTTTGAAATTACCAAGGTGTGAAAATTGTATCATCTTGAAAAATGAGAGAAAGGAAAAGGTCAGAAAGATTGAGCTAAACTGGAGTCCAAGATTTAAATTTGATATTGCTTGGAACATTTTTTTCGAAAGAGTATGAAAAAAATGGGCAAAACAATTTTTGAAAATAATTTGCAAATTTCAATTATGTATCCTCAGTAAAAGCTGGAACCATGGATTTAAGTCGAGTGTCAGTAGAGTCGTTTTGAGTGTTTTTTTCAGGATTTGCAAGAAAAAATTTGAGAATTTTGGCAAAAATAAAAGAGGAAAAATTTTTTTTTGAGGATAAATTCAAGCTTGCCAAAGAAATCGAGAGATTGAAGGGATTCATCTTTTTACTACAGTTAGCAATGGAGAATGAAAAGACTCTATGCGAAATTTCCCTAATTCTGTATTGATCTTAAATTATTGTGACAAGATAAATTGTACAGAGGGAGGGATAAATATTGAGAGACGAAAATTCAAGAATAATATATTATAAAACACAATTATTCAGGTTCAGGGGCGGGATTTTGCTGATTTGATTGTTTTGCCATTTCTCGTCTCTGTTTACGAATGTCGGCAATCCCTTATTCAAAGTCAGGAAAAGAAAAAAAGGACTTTACTTGGTTCAGATTTTGCGCCATCATAGACTTCATCTAATTCTGCACTGAGTCTACGAACAGTTGCTTCTTGCTCTTTTGATTTTTCTTCTTCAGCCTTGATTTTCTCTTGCTTCTTGGCAATTAGCATTTCAGTTGGACTCAATGGATCTTCATCGAATTTTTGATGTGGAGAGCGTTTCGAGCCTGAATCCGAAATTTCAGTGATTTTACTTTTGACAAGTTGAGACTGCTCATCATGCTCTGTGACCGTCTTGATTGTGCTTTCTGAAATGATAAATTCAGTTTTCGTTGTCAAGTTTTTGCTTCCTAATTTTGGAGCCTCACCTGCCAAGATTTCATTGACTTTATTAAGATATTTTTTTTTCAAATGATTTGTTGATTGTAATTGTCTTTCCAAAAATTCAATGTATCTAGAGAGATAGATTATTGTGGAAAAAGTTAAATGAGATGAGGTTACTCTAAGGTATTGAGATCTTTTTCTTCTTGCATTTCTTCCTTGTTCTTTTTAACACTTCTCTGAATCGCTTCAAAGCTTTTGAAAAAAGTGTGAGAAATCATGAAAGAAAAATATTTTGGTTACTTGGTGAAGAAGAAGAAAAACATGTAAATTTTATTTTTCATGTCTTGATGAAGTTCAGCTTCAAATTTATCCATCAGATAAATATTGTCATAAATCTCTTCAAGGATCATGTACGTCTTTTTGAGGATTAATATGAGAAGGGTGATTTTGAGTTACTGTGAAGGTATAAAGAGTCGAGTCTTTTATACGAAGAAGGATTTCCTGAAGAAAATTATTTTTGAGAGGATGAAAGTTGAGATACCATTTTGAGATTTAAGGGTGTGAGAAGCCAGAGCATAAGTTTTTGGTCATTTTTTGTATGTTTCAATGCTTTCCAATGAGAGGGGGAAATGGAGAGAAAAACTTACTTGTGAGATATTTCATTTTGTCTTGCAAGTTTCTGATTTTGCTTAGTTCAACGATAATATTTGGAGTCTGTCCTCGAATTATGTCTAACAAGTTAATTTCTGAACTGATCTCAAAATTTTACGTTCGATTAAATTGATATGTCGTTTGGTTGGCTTGATTTGTCTTGAATTATCTTCTTCATCTGATTCAGTAAGTATCGGAGCATCATCAGGTTTGACTTCTTCTTGATCTAATTTATTTTTAAGAAATTGTGTTGGAATCATGAGAATCTACTTGTCTCTAAATTCTTCCAAATTTGTTCAAGCTCTGTAAGTCCAACTCTTGCCTCTAAAAAAGATTATGATGAGGACGGGAAGGTTTTGAAAATTACTATCCAGCAAAGTTTTGTTGGTGATAAATGGTTTAAAGCCCTCAATATCGAACTTCATTTGTCTCCTATTAAAGAAAAGTTAAAATGAATTGTCACATTTTTTACCATAAACAACTTCTTAAGCTATTTGTTAGAAGGTTTTTATGCGAACCTGCCCAAAGTTCATACTGTGTTTTGAGGCGGAGACTCTCCCAGAATTTGATAAGACTGAGATCTGAATAATCAAAGTTTTCTTCATTAAAGAGATGGTCATGATGCTCACAAATTTTGTTCATCATCTCATTTTGTTCAAAACGAGGAGAATTCTCCTCAAGTTTAACTTCTTGTTCTCCTCCACTTTCAGGCTCGCCTTGAACTTCATCTTCAATGAGGATTGGATCATTCTTTCAAAAGTGGAGTTGAGATAGATGAAAGGAAAATGACAATTACCAATTTGAATTGAAGTTTTTCAAAGTCTGAAGTTGTATTTTCTTCTCTTCTCACATTATTATAATAAAGGAAATTGAGATGATCTGAGGTGATTTGGTAAAGATTGGTGTCGTCGACCCCCTAAGAGATTTTTTAGCAACAGAGGAGACACAAATTCTTACGAGATTTGTATTGAACTGATATTCAGGAATGGCAACAGTTTCAGCAAAACGACGACTGAGTTCTTTTGAAGAAAGGTGTTCTGCTTGCCATCTAACTTTAAATGCGGCAAATTTATCTTCAAGATCCAAGCCTTCTTGCTTTTCAGCTTTTATATAATCCTATTTGGATGAATGAGATCTCTCAAGAAATTAGATCCAAACCTTGCAACCAACTCCATATTTAGGAAGGGAAATGGTTCGTCCAGTTAATTTATAGACAGTATCTTCAAGATAGCTCATCCAATAATATGATTTTAAGAGTTCATCTTCAATTCCTTCCTCTTGATTTGCTTCTAATTTGGACCTCCTGGTTTCATCAGCTAGATAGACCTGAATGTCATCTAACATTGCTTCTCTTTCTTCGGCCAAGTTGCCGAACATGAGATTGACGGTTTTAAGATTCTTTTCATGTACTCTTTTTTGTCTGGCCAGTTCTTCATCTGATGGTCTTTCATCATCACCAAAAACCAGTTTAATTATGCGACTAAAAACATTGAAGCGAACATGCCGCAAGAAATTGATTGTTTTCATTTTGGTTCTTTGGAAGCAATTGGCATCAGGCGGGATCACCAGCAGTTTTGGCTGATAAAAAAACTTAAAGATAATAGGTTTGAGAAGCTTTTACTGCTGCTTTTTCTTCATGAACTTTTTCTTGAATTAATGAAATGACGAGTTGAATGAAACGAAGGTTTCCTTTCTAAATGAGATGGATTATATTTGATTCACTAGGAAATATTACTGAAAGTTCGCTTGCATTCAAGTCCATATATTGGCCATCAATGATTGCCAGAAACATCTTTAATAAAATCAAAAGACAGACGATCTGGGGAGAATTGAGTCAAATGAATTCAGGAGAAGTTTTTCTTACCACCAAGAATATGAAAAACACTGCTTTTGTCCCTGTATCAATGTCGTCGACAGAACCATCACTAATGCTTCCAGAAATCATCCAAAGTAGAACTTGCAGGAACGAAGATCCAATATCTATGAACTCGGTAGACTGAGCACCAAACATCAGATTTCCATCAACAGCAAAACCAATCAATATCTAGGATTTTAAGGATTGAATTGTATAATGAGCTATTTACGATTGCAAATGTCATTGTAAAGAACAGGATATCGAATAAGGATTCATAAATGACTTCAAGAATGAAAGCAATTTCTCTTGAAAAGCCAAGTTCAAATAAGAGCCTGATGAGAATAAAGAATGAATTAAAGGCTTGGAGAGTTGCATAGGTTTCAGCAAGGTGGGCAATTTCTTCGAATTTGCCGATTTCCTCGTTTTGGAAGGTGGCAGTGAGAGTGTCTGAAGGAGTCACATCGAGATTTGCATCCCTTCTGAATTGGTTTGCAAGGATTCTGAGGTAATAATAGAAGCAAATATAGGAGAGAATTGCTGATAAGGTCAAAACCAAGTTTGCATATGTCTTTCTAAAGAACATCATAGTTGTTGTAAACAATCGACTCAAAATTTGTTTGAATCTCAATAAAACTGCCCAAGTAATCGGGAAAAATTTCCATTCCTGAGCATCATAGTTCAAGAATCGAATAATCCAGCTTCTATGTTTCAAATTACTTTTGACAGGAGTCTAGGAGATGAGATGAGGAGAGGAGTTCTCGAAATAAGATTTACAATTTTTTTGGATTCTTTTTTTCTCCATTCTTGTCTCCATTGTTGAGCAAGGTCATAAGTCTGCTTGAGGACAAAGAGCAAATACAAGATTTCTAAAACAATCTTTTTGGAACATCCGTCGCATCCATAAATGTCAATTTGGAAGACCTATGGGATGAGAAGATTTATCGAAGAAAATTTTACTCTATTTTTATTTTCCACTGAGACTTTTCCACTGGATTTGATTCCTAATGAGAATTCACAAAGAGCTAGAAGGTCGTAGTTTGCATTCATATAAACTGTTTGTAGAATAACTAATGCAGTCTATTGAATGAGAAGGGGGAGTCAATTGTTTAAAAATACATTGATATTGATGAGTTTTGGATGTTGAATAATATCTGATAAAGTTTGTGTATTCTCTTTATCTCTCTCAAGAGCAAAAGCATAGCCACCTTTCTTCTGAGCAGTTTGAAGGTTTCCAGCTCCAGTGTATGGAACCGTATATGATGAGTTAAAGACGATTTTAGTTGTAATTTCATGTGAAGAGACGCCAGATGATGGTTTGAGATTGTCGGGTTTCTTTATATAGAACTAGGATCAGAGATTAGTTGAGGCAATGCAGGAAGGTTACAGTGGTATCGCCACTTGATGATTGGATAGGGTCTATCTCGATATTTCGAATGGTGACTCTGGTAACACTCGAGCTTATAATTTTGTTTTGAAGGTAAACAGGGAGAATTATTGTGTCTGTTGAACTTGTATCAGTGTAATTCAAGAAAATCGACTCCAAATATATCTCATTAATCCAATCAATGATATCATCGACAGAGGTCAAATCGTTAAACGTTTTTTCAACTAAGATTGATGGCTCAAATGAAGACTGTTGGAGATTTACCAGAAGAGAAAGTTTGAGTTTGGAAATATGTTTGCAAGGATTGGTTGAATTCATAAGATTCTTCTCTCTTAAGTTCATGAGTCATGGTGACTGTGTATATGATAATGAATATCAAATGGAAGATCAAATTCATCAATTTCCCAGTCAAAGATGCTTTTCTTTCAGTAATTTTATTCTAAAGGAAGAATTTGAGGGTTTGAGGACGTCCAGAGTTTACTTTTTCTTTTTCAAGTCTTCTTAGTTTGATTTCTTCGACTTTTTGTTTGATCTCATCTTCAATTTCATCTCTTGTTTTTTGATGACGCTGACTAAATCCAAACCACTAAAGGAGTTGATTGAGAGAAAATAGAAAATTTGACTTCGATTTCTTCAAGATTATGAAGAATGATTTCAACCAGATTTCTTTTTTTCTGTTGCTCTTTGGAATATTTTAGATTTAAAAGAAATCGAAATAAAGGAAACTTTTAGGTTTTCTGCCTTTTTCTTCGTCTTCATCACCTTCTGGAGGCTTACATAAAAAGAATCTTATGTATTTCTTTTTAAGATCACTTGATTTTTCTCCTGCCAACTCAGCAAGCGCAAGTGTGGTCAATTGGAGTTTTCTCCTCAGTTGCACATAAGTCAACATGATGATAACAATAAATAAGAGGAGAATGAGAAGATTGAAAATGATGTAAAAGATGAAAAAGTAGATTCCTGCAAGAGAAGAATTGGCTTCTTTTAGCTGGGTATAGTCAGTTGATCCGAGCATCTATTCTTGAATTAAATTAGTAAAGGATGATTTTACAAATTGAAAATTGAGGTAGAGTGATTCACCAAATGAACTCATGTCTTTGTCTCCATGTCCAAAATTGAGAAACATGACAACAACAAATCCAGCCAAAAGAGTAAAAATCATCTATGAGAAGAAAGTAGTCAAATTTATCATTTGAAGCAAAAACTTACCAATCCATAGGTGAGAAGTTTATTTTTAGATTTGCCAAGGGTGTAAAACAAGATTCCGAAAGTTGGGAACTGAGTATTTAAAAGCAATAAGATCTGAACGATTAAAAGTGCAATAGTAACACTGAGCAATCTGACAAAACCGAAGGCAAAATTAGCATAGCCTTTGAAAAGGTCAAATGTTGCTTCATCAATAGTCCCCAAAGTTTCACAAGTTCCACTTTGTTGGAAAGATTTGAGGAATGAGAGAATCATGACAATGATAAACATGATGATAACGACAATGTCAAAGAGAACTGACCTATCGGTTAGTGGTGAGTGAGAGAAATATTTGGCAAGAAGTACAAAGGTAAGACGAGTTTATGAGTTTGAAAGAGAGTTTTGGCAGCTTTATAGATATCTACAGCGAGGATTTTCATGAGTTGGATCCCAACACTCAAAGCAAATAGGATTCTGAAAGCAAGAATGAGAGCTTTGGCTGTTGAAAAAGCATAATCGCTATCGAAAGTTTTGGGATAGAATGCCCGAGTCTTTTTAGACATATCAAATGTGCCGCTGGAGTCCTCAGCAAAATTATACTCATAATATATTCCAATTTGGTCAATAACATTGAAGAAGATGGCCTCAAGCTTCAGGCTTTTAACGTCAAGATAGACCAGATCATCCTAGAAGAAGAAATGAGACGATGATTTCTGAACAGGACCTCACAAGAAGATTCAAAGCAAGTGTGGCTTCTTCCGAATTGAATTTTGTTCCCAAAAAACGACTGCCCTCTATGAATATTAATTGAAAATCTCAAGAGGAAGAGGTTGAATTACCAATTAAGGATCCATCTGAATCATCACGATAACTATAAGTGAATCTCAGGCCTTTAAACATATTGAAGGAGTTGAGGAAACGGTATTTGGATTTATCCTGGTACTCGGTTCCATATCCAGTTTCAGTTTGGACTTCCTCCAATGAATCACTACTCGGGTCAACCCCAACTTCTATACTCCTATATACCGACTGTTTTAGCTTTGAAAGACCAATTGAGTTTGTTTACAGAGTGTTGTTGTAATTCGTTGGAGTGTAAAGACGTTCGTAGAAGACGACTTGGACAAGAAAGCTATTGTAGATGAATGAATTTGCATCATCAAGGCTTCTAATATCCTTGAAGGCTTGAATTGGATCTGTGTAGAAGGGACTGGATTGAGATTAGACTCATGAATTGTTGACACTTACTAATCATCAATTTCTTTCTGGAGTGAGAAATTCATCTCGTTTGTTGATGTGATTTTATACTCGAGCAAAAATGAGACAATGAAAAGGATATTGATTATCACAGATCTATCATGCCATTAGAAAAAGGCGTCTTTATTTTTCTTTACAGATAAACACTTCTGGAAGAGCCACCGCCATTTGTGCTTAATTCTCCAAGGCCCTCAATTTCTTCTGCGTTTTCTTTTGTGGGTGCCTTTGGAGTCACACCACTGGGGTGCCGAGATGGATCTCTACTATATAAATTTTTGGCTTCATGGGGGGCAGAAGAAACTTATTGGTATTTTTATTGATATGATTGAGAGAAAATTGGATACTGTTTATTGAGCCTGAAGGGGCAAGAAAGGGTTTTGATTTTTCAAATTCATACTTTGAAGGAAGATTTGAAGGATTTTTGAGGTTTGGATGGCTGCTTAACTCTAAATTCATGAATTTTTGGTGAGGTGGGAGCAGATTTATTTGAAAATTAACTTTTTGATCTTTTAGAAGTTTAAATGACAAATTCTACTCGATTCAATATTCAGGTTACCCGTTGTAGATTTTGTATGAATTATAAGGGAATTGGGAATCTCTTTTCTGAAGGGGGGGAAAGGTTGGAGAAGATATTGCATCAAAATCACCCTCAAACTCGAATTCAAAAAATGATTTCCTATCCTTGATTGAGGATTTCAGTATGAGATTACTATGTCTCTTTCAAAGTATCCATAATTACATAACATTGGAATTTGAAAGATATTTTTATTGTTTACAAAGGTTTAGGTTAATATCAACACGCAAGTTCCTTTGAAACCTTCAAAAGGACTTTTTTGACAGTGAAACGTGAGACGAAATTAAAGAGACCACCCAAATGTCTTAATCAGATTTTTCGCTGCTATTTTCTTTTTCAACTGGCTGTTGTTGTTCTCCCTCACCAGAAGAGTCCTCAGAACTACTACTTTCGAAATGCATCTCAAGTTCATCAGGTAAGACTGCTAATTCATGTGATGGCGAATTATCTTCTTTAAATTCTTCTCCTTCATTCTCCTTAACCTCTGTTCTTTGAGGAATTAAAAATGATTTTCGCAGGAAATTTTCTTTTTCTTCATTTTCTGTAAATCTTGATTTTTCTGGTGAATAGTTGCTCTTTTGGGGACTAGCTGAACCGCTCTCTTCCCCTAAAAAGGCAAGGTTTTCTCTAAATATTGGTCTTTCTGGTGAAAAGCCTTTCTGAGGGCTTGATGCGCCACTATCCTCTCTCAAAAACAGAGGGTTTTCTGTCAACCTTGATTTTTCTGGTGAAAAGCTTTGTTGAGAACTTGGTATGCCACTGTCTTCTCTTGAAAATACAAAATCTTCTTGTTGCTTTAATTCCTTTTCTTTTTGCAAAATCAGGTTGATGTCTCGTAGATACTGCCTCTTGACGTTGTTTGTTGATTCTACTTGCTTCTCCAAAAATTGAATATATCTAGTGGGTAAAGAAGGTGAGTATTTTTGGGCTATTTTTCAAGTACTCTATTGTCGCAGAATTCTGTTCTCGTGAGCCTAAAAACTTTTGTGTTTTCATCGAATGTTGTAATGCTTCAAACCTAGAAGAGTAATTGATGAAAGCCAGAGGATTAATAAGAATTTACTGTGAAAAGAAGAAGAAAAACATGTAGATTTTATTTTTGATTTCCTGATTTAACCCAGTTTCAACGGTATGGATTAAATGGGAGTTGTCATAAACTTCCTCTAAAAGCAAGAAAAACTAATGAAAGTGAGAAGAGGCTTGAATAACCAGTTTACTGTGAATCTTAGTAAGACAGGATCTTGGATTCTTAAAATAATATCCGTTTTTTTATCCAGAGGAGTCAAGAGCCAAAGCATAAGTTTTTTATCGTTTTTTACCCGTTTTAAGCCTGAAAGGAAGATTATTATTTATTCTCTGGAAGGGGAAAAATTACTAGAGAGGTAGTTCAATTTTCCTTTTAGAGTATTATTTTTTCGCAGTTTAACAATCAAATTTTCATCGTCGCCTCGAAGAAGATCTGAAAAATATTTGAGTAAAATTTCAGAAAAACTATTTAAAAGGTACTCTCTGCTAGGTTCATATGTTTGATGGATAACTCATCGACGTTTGAATTTGGAATGTCTTCACTATCACTCAGATTTTCTCGAGGGGAAGTGGTTTTCGGGGTACAAGCTAGACTGTGCCAAATCCAGTGAATTTCAAGAAGACCAATTGCTTTTGATGAAAGACCTTTGCTTTTGAATATCTTTTGATCAATAAAAGTTGTAAATAAGGCTCCATCAAATTTCATCAACTTCCTGAGATAAAGTGAGCAAATCATCTGTAAATAAAAGGTACCATAAACAGCCTCTAATGTCATCAGAAAGCAAGTCTCGATGATCACCCGCCCAAAGTTGATACTGATGTTTAATTTTGAGAGTTTCCCAGAAGTTTAAAAGGGTCAAGTCATTGATATTGAAATATTCTTCTCGGTAAATATGATGATCTAACCTCATCATTTTCTTTTTGAGATGCTTTTGTCCAAAAGGGGATTCAATTGGTGTATCGATATTTGCTTGTGCAGCTGAAAATGCATCACCAAACTGGTTAAGAACTTGGTAGTAAATGAAATTGATATGATCAGAGATGGTAGAATAGATATTGGAATTTTGTTTATCTTTGCTAGCTTTTTTATATTCTGGAATAGCAATATTTTCGGCAAAGAATTGAGCAGTAATAGTCTCATCCGGATATTGTTTCGTCACCTCATCCAAAATATTTTGGAGTCTCTTTTCTATTTCTGGATTAATTTTTCTTTCTAAAGAGACATAATCCTAATGAACGAATAAAAATATAGCAAAAAATTTTTGAGGACTTGAGCTCGACTTCCGTATTTTGCAAGTTTAATTTTTTCATTGGTTACTTTTTGGATATTTTCCTCAAGATAATTCATCCACTTGGCTGGATTCAGGAAAGGATCTTCTGTCATCACTGTTTCAGGATTTTGGACACTTGATAATCCTCTGACAAGTTCAGGTTGATTTGTATCTCGAAGATAAAATTGAAGATCTTCAAGTTCGATTTCTCTCTGTTCTTTTCCACCACCATAATGATGGAAATCGAGATGCACTGCGACTTTGTTGTCTTCAGCAGCCTGCTCTCGTTTCTTGAATTCTTCTTCTGACAATGTGTTATCCTCATCTTGGAGAATTGTCTTTTTGAGTTTTGTTAAAATCACATAACGAGTCTTGTAAAATTTGTTCATGAATCGAATCCTCATTTTATTCAAAGTTCCCGCATTTGAAGGAGTCGGTACAACTTTGAGCTGTGGGGAAAAGTAAATTCAGATGTTTGAAAAATAAAAAATATACTTGAATTTTTTTTTCTCGGACTTTTTCTCCAATGATGTGAACGATTAACTCAAAAAACCCAAGGTGTTCGGCCTCGAATTCACTTGAAGCAAGACTCATGAATTGACTATCCAAAATTGCCATAAACATTTTTAACAAAATCAAAAGACATATCACCTAACAAGAAATTTAGTTGTTTCAAAGATGGATCAAGTACGATGAGGAAGATGAAGAAGACAGCTTTAGTACCAGAGTCGACTTTTTCATTGACAGTTTCATCCGTGATACGGCCAGAAATAATCCAAATAAGAATTTGCAAGAATGCAGAGCCAAGATCTTTAAATCCTTCCGCTTCAGGGCCAAACATGAGGAAACCATCAATAGCGAATCCAAAGATGATCTTGATAGAGATTGTGAGAAGAAATAAAAAAAAAAAATTTACGATAAGGAAAGTGAGAGAGAAGAATAAGATGTCAAAAAGAGATCCATAAATAAGATCAAGGATAAATGATAATTCTCTGGAGAATCCAAATTCAAAGAGCAGCCTGAGGATAATAAGCC
>Ga0182738_1005632_pt1 | contig 13298 bp, 10 predicted proteins | sample eDN5th30CBELigMG_FD_128876 | JGI IMG/M metagenome (GOLD analysis project Ga0182738, IMG submission 128876) | Enriched Miracle-Growth compost microbial communities from Emeryville, California, USA - eDNA 5th pass 30_C BE-Lig MG (version 2)... ...
CAGTGTCGTAACAACTGGATTCTCAATCTCGATTCCGATGAAGTTGTGACGCCGGAGTTGCGCCAGGAGATCGAGCGACTCTTCGCGGCCGGAACCCCTCCGCTCGTCGCCTATGGCATGCCTATTTGCCTCATATATCCGGGCGCATCGAAGCCGCGGTTTGGAGCGCGGGATCACTGGTGTGTCCGCCTTTACGATCGGACGTACGTTCGCTTTCGCAATTCATCGGTGCATGACTCGGTCGTTACCGAGGGACACGATGTGGGGAAGCTCGACGCTCCGCTCCACCATTTCTCGATCCGCTCGTATGCGGACATGAAACGTAAGCTCAATCGACGGATGTGGATGTCGATGCAGCATGCCGAGACTTTGTCGCCGCTTCATCTCGCTGCGAGATTGGTGACGGAATTTCCGATGCACTTCTTCAAATACTACATCATCCGCCGCCACATCACCGGCGGTTTGAATGGCTTGCGTTATGCGTCACTGCAAGCCGGCTGCCGATTTCTCAGAATTTATCGTATGATGTTCACGAGCTGGCGCGAGCAAACAGGGATCTCGCAATCTGAAGAGCGTTCCGATGAGTTGATGCCAGAGTGCAACGTTCGCAACCATTAGCGCGCCAGCAGGAGTCGCGAACGTTAGGAATTCAACAAGCGGCTACGTTCCATCGACGTTACCGTAGTAGTTCGACGTTCCGCCGGCCAATCCGCAGAGACTGCCCCACGCCTTGGTGAGGCTCGAACCACCCTTGAACATGAATTTCTCGCCGGTGAGTTTCTTGACCGGCCAAACAGCCGTGCCCGCCATCAAGAGCAGAAGACCGATCAATGACCGCCGGACAATCGAAGGCAATCGCCGGAGGCCGGCTTTGGCGCGGCCGTCTCGCAGAACGCCAAGATGAGCATTCGCGGCGGCCACCATGTATGTGCGTCTCAGTACGCGGGACAGCGAAAGCCGCGAAGCCGGAACTTTTTCATTCACTACCGCTTCGGCGACCGTGACGATACGTGCACCTTGCGCGTGCGCGCGTCTGAAAAAATCGACATCGTCGGCGCCGAAGGTCAGCCGGTCGTCGAACCGCAAAGCAAATCCGTCCGCCGCGATCAGCTTGGCGTTGAACATGACGTTGTTGGTGTAGGCGTCGCGACGCATGAAACCGGTTGGCTTTCCCAGTTGCGACAGCGGTTTCCACCAGTGCGGCGGCGGAACCTCCGGAATCTGCCGTGCCGATCCGGTCGCAACATCTGCGCCGAAACGTTTGCATGCTTCGTAAAGCAGGACGAGCCAATCCCGGGGCGCCGTCTCATCATCATCGAGGATCGCGATCCATTCAGCATTCTCTGAGATCGCTTCGTCCAGAGACCGATTGCGCGCGTACGGAATGCCGACGCGGGTTTCGAGACAGTACTTGATGGGTACGGATGTCGTCGATTGGATCGCAGCGACGACATCACGCGAGAGAGGCGTTAAATCATTCTCGATGACGACGATCGACAGCGTTCCGCCGTCGGGAACGATCAGATTCACGACGCTCCGCAATGCAGCCGACAGCATCTCGGGACGTTTAGCCGTGCAGATCGTGACGGCGAAATGCGGCATGAGAAGAGACAATCTCCGTAAATGTCCCGAATCTTAAGCGGTCAATCGCGCGGTCGTCTCGTTGGTCTTGAACCATTGGTACGCATCCGCGAGTCCGCCGCGCAAACCATAGCGCGGTTGCCATCCCGTGGACCTCAGCTTCGAGACGTCGAGTAATTTACGCGGTGTTCCATCGGGCTTGCTCGGATCGGTCGCGATCTTGCCTTCGAAGCCCACGACGTCGCACACGAGTTTTGCAAGATCGAGGATCGCAATATCCTCGCCCGTGCCGACATTGACATGCTCGGCTTCGGAATAGGTCTTCATCAGGTGCACAACGGCGCTCGCCGCATCATCGACGTGAAGAAATTCGCGCCTCGGCGTGCCCGAGCCCCAGATGACGATTTCGGCGGCTCCCGACCGCTTAGCCTCGTGTACTTTCCGGAGCAGGGCGGGGATGACATGACCCTTATTCAGATCATAATTATCGCCGGGCCCGTAAAGATTGGTCGGCATGGCGGAAACGAAGTCGGCGCCGTATTGTCGGCGATAAGCCTCGCAGAGCTTGAGGCCCGCGATTTTTGCAATCGCGTACCATTCATTGGTCGGCTCCAGGCTACCGGTGAGAAGCGCATTTTCTTTCATCGGTTGCGGCGCAAATTTTGGGTAAATGCAAGACGAACCGAGATAGACCAGCTTTTCGGCGCCACTGCGAAACGCAGCATCGATGACGTTCAACTCGATCGCTAGATTGTCGTAAAGGAACTCGGCGGGGTAGGTGTCGTTCGCAAGGATTCCGCCGACCTTCGCTGCAGCCAGGAAGACCGCCTGCGGTTTCTCTCGATCGAACCACGCTCTGACACCGGCCTGATCACGTAGATCGAGCTGATCTCGCCCGACGGTCAGCAGTTCACAAGCCTCGTTCTGCAGCAGGCGAACGATAGCCGAGCCGACCATTCCGCGATGACCGGCAACAAACACGCGCTTCTTGCTCAAATCGAAGGGCATCGCATCCTCTCGTCTGTTGCGGCGGACCGCTATTCGTTGAGCGTCGTCCGCCAGCTCTCGCGCTTGAGAAGCTGCAGATCGGCAGCGACCATGTCCTTGACGAGTTCGACAAACGAAACCTTATGGCGCCAGCCGAGCTTGTCGCGTGCCTTGCTTGGATCACCCAACAAGAGGTCGACCTCGGTCGGCCGAAAATACCTCGGATCGATACGTACCAGTTCAGCACCGCTTTCCGCATCATAGCCGATTTCGTCAGCAGCTTTACCTTTCCAAGCTACCGTTTTTCCGACCTCCGCGAACGCCAGCTCGACGAACTCGCGCACCGAGTGGGTTTCTCCCGTCGCCAGGACGTAATCATCCGGCCGATCGTTCTGCAGGATGCGCCACATGCCTTCGACGTAATCGCGAGCATGTCCCCAGTCGCGCTTGGCGTCGAGATTGCCGAGATAAAGCACGGATTGCAGACCGGCATCGATACGCGCCACGGCTCGCGTGATTTTGCGCGTGACGAATGTTTCACCGCGAACGGGGCTTTCGTGATTGAATAAAATACCATTCGAGGCGTGCATGCCATAGGCCTCGCGGTAGTTGACCGTGATCCAATAGGCATAGAGCTTCGCGACGCCGTAGGGCGAGCGTGGATAGAACGGCGTCTTTTCCGTTTGCGGCGTCTCTTGCACTTTGCCGTAGAGTTCGGAGGTCGAGGCTTGATAAAACCGCACGGAATCTTCGAGACGCAGAATTCTCAACGCTTCCAGGAAACGCAGCACGCCGACGGCGTCGGAATTCGCCGTATATTCGGGCGTCTCGAAACTCACCTGGACGTGGCTCTGCGCCGCCAGATTGTAGATTTCATCCGGCTGCGTTTCCTGCACCAACCGGATGATGTTCGTGGAGTCGGTCAGGTCACCGTAATGCATGAAGAACGACGCGCCGGTATCATGGGGATCATGATAGATTTCATCGACTCGCTCAGTGTTAAACGAGGATGAGCGCCGCTTGATGCCGTGAACGATGTAGCCCTTCTGAAGCAAAAGCCGGGCAAGGTACGCGCCATCCTGTCCGGTAACGCCGGAAATAAGCGCCGTCTTTTTCTTTGCCATCCCACACCCCGTTTATCCGATGGACCTTATGGCGGCTCATCGCCGAGGTTGCAACACCTCATGTCGAGCACTTCACGATGGTATCGCGGGCCAAAAATCGCGCGCGGCAGCGACGTTCCGTCGGCTTGGAAAATGCTTGGACGACGGGGCCGTCAGGCACCTCTAAAGATTTCCAATAAACTCGAGGATGTTTTTGGCGGCCAATGACGGATCCAGCGCGGTCAACACAGGCTTGGTGTGCGGCGGCTCGCGGGCGATGAAATCTTGGAGAACTTCTGGATTGAGACATCCTTCGTAGAGCGTCAGCCATCCTGGACCGACGCATTTGGCCAGATCATCGGCGAAAGGCGTCATCGGCGTCAGCGACCGTCTCTCGGCACACGCCAAATAGACGAGCGTGCCGGAATGCAGATATTGGCGATACGGAGCAACCATGACATCGCAAACGGCGGTCGTGAGCGCGAAGTCTTCATCCGACAGCAGATCAAAGCGGAGAAGCACGCGTGCGTCGTCGCCAACGGCTGCTTCGACTTCCTCACGCGCGCCGGCGTTTCTCGGGCGCCCGCATATGAGAAGGCGTAAATTGCTGTCACTTGTCGCGCGGAAGGCATCGATCAGTTGAGGCAGACCCTTATACCCGCCGATCCGGCCGAGCGCGCCGATCACGCAAGCGTCTTGTGGAATCCCGAGATGCTGCCGCCGGTTGAGAGCTTGCGCCGGCGTTCTAATGACCGAGGGATACGCGGGATGGCGGAACGAGCCGGCGGGTTTGGCGCTCAAACCCGGATGGCTACGCAAGACTGTGCTTTGCGTTGCAGGACTAAGCGTCATGTATCCGCTCGCAAGGCGCGACAGCGCAAGCGTAAAATATGACCAGACCCGCCGTTCCCGAGGGTCTAGATCGTGGGGTACGTCGTTATGGACGATCCAGATGAGCTTTTTCCCGGACCGTCTCCATCGCCAAAGCGCAGTGAGTTCGGAGAGTGCGGCGGAATAGGGTGCCTGGCCTCGCGGTGGATTTTTCCAAAAGATTTTGTCCGGCCACTGAACGAGCAGAGCTTCCGCTTCGAGAGGAATGCCATTGCTCGGGCTATCGACTGAAATAAGTCGGGCGCCGTGACTCTCGAGAGAGTTCGCAAGTATCTCGAGAAACGGGTTGCCGTTTAGAACGCCCGGCCAAGAAGCAAGAAACATCGAACCCCGATTATAATCAACGCCGCTGACGTCCCCTTCCGGCGAGATGCTCTGGTGGCGAAGCGCGCGTGAACATCAAGCAACGCGCCGTCAATCAAGGATGCCAACAACACGTCAGTAGAACGGTCTTCAACCAGATGCGAACGCTCTTAGATCTACTGCGCCACTACTGGCTTCGCGCCTCCCGTGGCCGGCGGCCGTTTTTTTATTCCCTGCAGCGGCAGCCGTTTTTTGATGGATCGGCCCCAGCGTTTGACCTGGTGGAAGGGGCCCCGCTTCGGGGCATATTGAATCTTTCTGATGCGATCTTTTTCCGTTTCCGAAAGCTCGCTCGCAAGAAGTGCTTGGGCAACATCCTCATAGCATTCTTTGCTCCACTGCGTTGAATCCGGCCGCCTCGTGTCTTGCGACGAGGCATATATGTGTTCGGATATCCAGCGGTTGTTGTCATGCAGGGTTCGATAGAGGAGAGCCTTACCCAAAAACAGCGTCCCGCCGATCAGATGGCACCCGCGTGCGAGATAGGCATCCGCGCCGCCTTTGTAGGCGAGGGTCTTGTGAGGTCTCATGTAATTGATCGCCGTACGGCGAAACATCATCGATGAGGTCGATGTGCAGTGCCATCCAGGTAAAGACGCATCGAAAAAGAGGAGATTGGGTTTTTGCCCTTCCGGGATTTCGAGAGCAGCGCCATGCTTTGACATGGCGGGCCGATACATACTGAATCGTTGCCCGGAACCGATTGGTCCACGTCTCGTAACTAAAATCTGATCGCTGCATACAATAGGCGTCATGACATACAAATTCAGGTGTGCCGCAAGCGAGTCTTCCAAAAATGTCGGCGTATATCGGTCATCCGGATCAAGCAGACAGACAAACTCTCCGGACGTTCGCGCCAGACCGGCAAAGAAGGATGGAACCTGACCTTTGTTACTCTCTGACAGGAGGACCGTGATCCTTTCGTCGTTGATCTCGTCGACGATTTTCACAGCCCCGTGGCGATGTTCGCGGTCTGAGAAGTCATCGACCACAACGCATTCCCAATTCGTATGAGTCTGGCCGAGGATCGACTGGAGCGCGCCTTTAAGGTGTTTGGAGTAATTATGATGGGTGACGACAATCGAAATGAGCGGTTGTGAGAATGGACTTTCTGACGACTCCGATTTCCCAACTGCACTCAAATCCATAACGCACATCGTCTATCCTTCTCTAGTGTGCAGCGGCGGCTTTTTAATTCCATGTCGCGGGCAGTCGCTTTTTGATGGATTGGCCCCAACGTTTGACCTGGTGGAAAGGCCCGCGCTTCGGGCGATATTCGATCTTTCCGATACGGTCTTTCACCTCTTCCGGGAGTTCGCTCGCGAGAAGTGCTTCGACAACGTCGTCATGGACCTCTTTAGCCCATCGCGTTGAATCGGGGCGCCCCTTGTCTTGCGACGAGGCGTAGACGTTTTCTGATATCCAGCGATTGTTCTCGTGCAACATTCGATAGACGAGAGCCTTGCCCAAAAACAGCGTTCCGCCGAGCAGGTGACACCCCCGCGCGAGATAATTATCCGTGCACCCTTTGTAGGCAAGTGTCTTCTGAGGCTTCATATAATTGATCGCCGTCCGCCGGAACATCAACGATGACGTCGATGTGTAATGCCATCCCGGCACCGAAGCGTCGAAAAAGAGAAGGCAGGGCTTCCGACCTTCCGGAATTTCGACGGCAACGCCGTGCATTGACATGGCTGGCCGATACATGGGGAACTGTTGCCCCGAACCGATCGGACCACGTTTCGTAACCAAAACCTGATCGCTGCAAACGATAGGCGTCATGACATACAGATTCAGGTGTGCTGCAAGCGACTCTTCCAGAAATGTGGGCATGTATCTGTCGTCCGGATCGAGCGGGCAGACAAACTCTCCAGACGTTCGCGCCAGTCCCGTAAAGAATGTTCGAACCGCACCTTCGTTGCTCTCCGACAGCAAAATTGTGACTCGTTTGTCGTTGATCTCCTCAACGATTTTCACAGCTTCCAAGCGATGATCGCGATCTGAGAAGTCATCGACAACGACGCATTCCCAATTCGCATGCGTTTGTCCGAGGACCGACTGGATTGCCCCCTTGAGGTACTTCGAATAATTATGATGCGTAATGACAATCGAGATGAGTGGTTGCGAAAATAAACTTTCTGATGACCTCGATTTCCCAACTGTACTCAAATCTATAACGCCCATCGTCGATCCCCCCGGATGCGGCTGGCTACTTGCCGTAGTGTTCGGCTCTTGTGATCTCGCTGAACACCGGCAATCTGATAAATTTCAATTCAACAAAAACGTTCTCGCATAAGCGAAATCGCCACAAAAAGATCGGCACTCGGATCAATTGCTAAGGCAACTAGAACGTCAAGCGTTCAATAAAAGTCATCAACCATTTTTCGCTACCGGCACTACTCTCTGTGTTCGTGCGCGCGCCAAGCAACGCTATGGCAATCGGCGGCGCGTGAGACTTAGAGTTTTTGCCGTAGCATCAGAGCTACCTTGTTGGCATTCACATGTGAAATTGCCGAAATGCGGTCGGGACGTAATGCTCTGTGATACCGCAACGCAGCGCACATGAACGGGATTCATCTCGAAGGTTCCCGTCTGGCAAAGATGATGCTCAGCAGCCAATCTGCTCATGCGCACCGTGATGGCGGCGGAATGCTTCGGACGGCAGTTCACCGAACATCATCTGATAGTCGTGTGCGAAGCGGCCGAAATGCCAGAACCCCCAGAGTGTCGCTGCTTCTGCCACCGAGTTCGCGGTCTTAATCGCCCGACGCGCGCCGTTCATGCGGACGGCGCGTATATAGGCCGACGGCTTCACACCGAGCGTTTCCTGAAAAGACTGCTGCAAGGCGCGCCGGCTAATGCCCAATTCCCGGCAAAGATCGGCAATGCACATAAAGTCGTGCGGAAATTCGGAAACGAGATCGCGGGCATTGCCAACGATCAGTACTCGCTTCGCCTTCGGCACGTCGAACTTGTCTCGATAGCCGGAGGCGAGACTGTTGACGACGGTTGCGATGACATCGCGAGACATCGACGACAAACGGATAGGATCGACCGGCGAGACTGAAGCCTCCGCAAGGACGTCGCGAATGTCCGAAAAGACGCGTCGCACGCGATTCAGCGCGTTGAGATCGACGAAGCGCAAATGAGGCTGCGCGAGAGATGGCCAGACATCTTCGAGTTCATCGCTTGTCAGCGCTCTGCGCAAATCACACGCGTGCAGGACGAAACCGACGATGTCCAATCCGCGCGGTGAGAAGAATTCAAACCCGTCGTTGCCGGAGAATACGTGCAGTTGCTGGCCGTCGCACGGACGCCCGCAAAAGGTTGCGTTGCCGCGCAACGAAACCGGAACTCCGACCGCAATCGTGCCTTTGGGAAGCGACCCCGTCTGCTGCAGCGCATTACTGGTGATTTCCCGAAACAACTGGACGCGATGGAATTGAGCTTCGAGAAACGACCCACTGAAGCGGCCCGCCGAAATCTGATCGTAGGTTTGATTCCATCCACGCAGCAGGGCAGCCTGCTCGTCGATGTCGGAAGTGTTGGCCGCGTGAACGACGGCCGCGTCGCCGGGGGGCGCGGATGTCTCCATACCATTGCGATTCGTCAGCAAGTCCATGCTGCGATGCGAACCAGTTCATTGAAGCGGCCCGCCTGCTGCCCCTTAGACTTAAGTCGTACGGAGAGCATGCGTGCCGAAATCGGATAGACGACAGAATAGCGCATAATTACCGTTGTGCCACCAGGATCGAGGTGCATTCGCTCGTGCGATCCACGAATAGGCGCACACGCGCGATCCGCAACGGTTGCAGTCCATCGGACCGCAACAATTGATGTGCCTTTGAAAAACATAATAACGTTCAAGAGGATCGCTATGGAGACGACGGGACACAGCGGAGTCGAATACGACAAGGTCGGTAATGAGTATTTTGAAAAGCGGCAATTGAAGCGCGGCGCAGCCGGTTGGCTGCTGCTCGTCGGTCTCGGCGTCGCCTACGTTATTTCTGGCGATTATGCGGGCTGGAATTTCGGCCTCGCGCAAGGTGGATGGGGCGGACTGTTCGTTGCCGCGCTGCTCATGGCGACGATGTACACCTGCATGTGTTTCGCACTCGCTGAACTCGCCACGATTGCGCCGACTGCGGGTGGCGGTTACGGTTTTGCGCGACGTGCCTTCGGCCCGTGGGGTGGCTTTCTTTGCGGCATCGCGATCCTAATCGAGTACGCCATCGCCCCAGCCGCCATCGCGGTCTTCATCGGTGCCTATTGCAATTCTCTGTTCGGTATCGACGGGTGGGTCGTTTACCTCGCATTTTATGCGGTATTTCTTGGCATCCATCTCTATGGTGCAGGCGAAGCTCTGCGGCTGATCTTTGCGATCACGGCGCTGGCGGTCGTGGCGCTCGTCGTGTTTATCGTCGTGATGATCCCGTACTTCGATGCCAACAACCTCTTCGATATTCCGGTCACCAGCGCCGTCGGTGCAAGCTCGTTCCTGCCCTTCGGCTACATTGGCATTTGGGCCGCCATTCCCTACGCAATCTGGTTCTTCCTGGCCATCGAGGGCGTGCCGCTCGCGGCTGAGGAAACGAGCGATCCGAAACGCGACCTGCCGCGTGGATTGATCGGCGGTATCCTGGTGCTGCTTGCCTCCTGCGCCCTGATCCTCACGCTCGGACCAGGTGCGGCCGGAGCGGACGCATTGAAAGAGTCGGGCAATCCGCTGGTTGCCGCACTTGAATCGGCAAAAGTCTTCGGCGGTCCGACATGGGTCAGTCGCTTCGTCAATTTCGTCGGTCTGGCGGGCCTGATCGCGAGCTTCTTCTCGATCATCTATGGCTATTCGCGGCTGGTGTTTGCGATGTCGCGCGCAGGCTATCTGCCACGCGCTCTGTCATTGACCAACTCCCGCCAGACGCCCTATGTGGCGCTGATCGTACCGGGCGTCATCGGATTTTTGCTTTCGCTCAGTGGGCAAGGCGATCTTCTAATCCTGATCGCGGTCTTCGGTGCGACGATTTCCTATGTTATGATGATGGCATCGCACATCGCACTGCGCGTCCGCGAGCCGAACCTCGAGCGGCCTTACCGGACGCCTGGCGGCATCCTGACCTCCGGGATCGCTCTCGTGCTTGCGTGTGTCGCAGTCGTCGCGGGATTCCTGGTTGATCCACGCGTGGTCATTGGCGCAGCCGTTGTCTACGCAATCTTCATTGCCTACTTCGGCTTCTACAGCCGCCATCATCTCGTGGCGTCGGCTCCCGGCGAAGAAGAGATTTTCTAACGCACTAGGAATCCAGAATAAGGGCGAGCGCAAAATGAGCTACTCCTATTCCATCGGTGGGCACCGCTTCACTTTCGAGACCCTCAAAGTGCTTATGGCAAAAGCCACACCGGCGCGGTCCGGCGATTATCTCGCCGGTATCGCTGCGGGCGACGATGAAGAACGGGTGGCAGCACAAATGGCGCTCGCCGATGTTCCGCTGAAGGAGTTCCTCGTCGATCATCTCATTCCCTACGAGATCGACGAGGTCACGCGCCTGATCATCGATGATCACAATGCGAAGGCGTTCGCGCCGGTTTCGCACCTGACGGTCGGAGCGTTTCGCGATTGGCTGCTGTCGGATGAAACGACGGAACGATCTCTCGGTGCGCTCGCGTCTGGGTTGACGCCGGAGATGGTTGCGGCCGTCTCGAAAATCTGCCGCATACAGGACATGATTCTTATCGCCCAGAAGTGCCGTGTCGTAACCAAGTTCCGCAATACGATCGGATTAAAAGGGCGGCTTTCGACGCGGCTCCAGCCAAACCACCCGACCGATGATCCGACCGGCATCGCGGCCAGTATTGTTGACGGGCTCATGTACGGTAACGGCGACGCGGTGATCGGCATTAATCCCGCGACTGACAGCACCGCCGCGGTTACGACACTCATCGAAATGCTGCATGAGATCATTCAACGCTACAACATCCCGACGCAGTCCTGCGTCCTCACGCACGTAACGACGAGTATCGCAGCCATCAACAAGGGCGCACCCGTCGATCTGGTGTTCCAGTCCATTGCGGGGAGCGAAGCGGCAAACGGCAGCTTCGGTATCAATCTAGCGATGCTTAAAGAGGGCTACGACGCCGCCCAAAGTCTGCAACGAGGGACGGTCGGCAACAACGCCATGTACTTCGAGACCGGGCAAGGCAGCGCGCTTTCCGCCAATGCCCATCACGATGTCGATCAACAGACGCTGGAAGCACGCGCTTATGCCGTCGCCAGGAAGTACGAGCCGCTGCTCGTCAATACCGTCGTCGGCTTCATCGGCCCCGAATATCTCTACGACGGCCGGCAAATCATTCGCGCGGGACTCGAGGACCATTTCTGCGGCAAGCTCCTCGGCGTCCCGATGGGTTGCGACATCTGCTATACCAACCATGCCGAGGCCGATCAGAACGACATGGATACTTTGCTGACGCTTCTCAGCGTCGCCGGCATCACATTCATTATGGGCATTCCGGGCTCGGACGACATCATGCTGAATTACCAGACGACATCGTTCCATGACGCACTCTATGCCCGCAAGGCGCTTGGACTTAAGCCGTCGCCGGAATTCGAGGAATGGCTGCTGAACGTCGGCATTTTCCAAAGCAGTAAGGCATTGAAGCTGGCCGACACCTTGCCGAAACCGTTTCAACGTGCGCTCGCGCATCTGCACTGAGGGCAGCATCGCCATGTCGGACGAGAACAAACCGGTCGTCGTACCAAATCCGTGGGACAAGCTCCGCCAATACACGCCGGCACGCATCGCTCTCGGGCGCGCTGGCACGAGCCTTCCCACGAAGCCGCATCTCGAATTTCAACTGGCCCACGCCCGGGCCCGCAACGCGGTCCACCATGAACTCGATACCGCCAAGCTCGAAGCCGCACTCAAGGAGCGCGGTCATGCAACACGCTTGTTGCATAGTGCCGCCGCGAATCGGCCGATGTATCTTCAGAGACCCGACATGGGCCGGCGCCTCGACGAGGAGTCTCGCAAGACATTGAACGCCATGACGCGGCCCGAGGATGGCTATGACGTCGTCTTCGTCATCGGTGATGGACTCTCTTCGTTTGCAATCGAAGAGAACGCCGCGCCGTTTTTGGATGCGATCCTGCCGTCGCTCGTCAAGGAGCACTGGCGCATCGCGCCGCTTGCGATTGTCCGCGAAGCGCGTGTCGCGGTGGGTGACGAAATTGGGCAATTGCTCGGGGCCGGTATGGTTGTCGTCATGATCGGCGAACGTCCAGGTCTCAGTTCGCCGGATAGCATGGGGATCTATATGACGTTGAACCCCCGTGTCGGACTTACCGACGAAGCCCGCAATTGCATTTCGAATGTCCGGCGCGAGGGTTTGGCCTACGAAGGGGCGGCGCACAAGCTGTTCTACCTGATGACCGAAGCGCGCAAGCGCGGTCTTTCCGGTGTCCATCTCAAGGATGAAGCCGAAACGGCGCAAGGCGCGGTCGTCGGATCAAGCAAGAGCTTCCTGATCGAGCCGCAATAGCCTGTTCAACCGGTCAGCGACAGGCCCTTGAACCGGCGAAGAGATATCCGCCGATCGCCGATCTTGACCTTCAGTCGTTACAGACCGCTTGCCAGACGCTCTCATCCCAGAGTCGGATGCCGCCCGTGATCCCGGCGTCGTTGGACGCAATACGGACGTGGTCGGGTAAATTATCGGTGTCGACGTCCTCAGAGTTTCCGCCACCGAGATACAAGACGTCGTAATGAAGGAGCGAATAGACAATATCGATGGTGCGCAGTACGCGGTGGTTCCAATTTTTTTTGCTATGTGCGCGACGGGCTTCGGCTCCAATGTAGTCGTTATAGGTCTTGTCCTTGTGAATCGGATGTTGGGCCAACTCAAGATGAGGTGTGAGCCTTCCATTGCTGAACACCGCGCTGCCGACGCCTGTGCCGAGTGTCAGGACGACTTCGAGCCCACGCCCAACAACGATCCCCAAACCCTGTACCTCCGCGTCGTTAAGGAGGCGAGCCGGCTTGCCGAAGCGACGCGATAAGGCTTTCTCCAACGGATAATCATGCCAGGTTTTGGCATCGAAATGCGGCGCTGTCAGAACTTTGCCGCTGCGGATTACACCTGGGAAGCCGACGGAGATGCGCTCGCTGGGAGGAAGCGGAGCGGTCAGCTCGGCGAGCGCGTTCAGCAGAGTTTCGGGATGGCAAGGATATGGCGTTGCAATGCGAACCCTCTTCACGAGCATCCGCCCAGCCGCATCCAGAACCGATGCCTTGAGCCCGGTACCGCCGACATCGATCGCCAACGTGTTTGGGTTGGTTCCGGTAGAGTTTTTATTGCTGCTGACGTCGCTCATCTCTC
>Ga0182738_1005633_pt1 | contig 13297 bp, 17 predicted proteins | sample eDN5th30CBELigMG_FD_128876 | JGI IMG/M metagenome (GOLD analysis project Ga0182738, IMG submission 128876) | Enriched Miracle-Growth compost microbial communities from Emeryville, California, USA - eDNA 5th pass 30_C BE-Lig MG (version 2)... ...
CAATGAGCGTGTCCAGCAAGAGTGAGACAAAAAAATCCGGCGGCCTTGGCGAAACCATCAGCGTTATCGTGCAGGCGCTGCTGCTGGCACTGGTCATCCGCACCCTGCTTTTCCAGCCTTTCAGCATACCGTCGGGCTCCATGCGCCCCACGCTTCTGGAGGGCGATTATCTGTTTGTTTCGAAATATGCCTATGGCTATTCGCGCTATTCGCTGCCGTTTGGACTGGATCTGTTCTCAGGCCGCATCTGGAGTGCGGAGCCGAAGCGCGGTGACGTGGTGGTGTTCAAACTGCCGAGTGATCCTTCCGTCGATTACATCAAGCGCGTGATCGGCCTGCCGGGCGATCGCGTGCAGATGCGCGGCGGCGTGCTCTATATCAACGATCAGGCGGTCAAGCGTGACCGGGTCGGCACAATCGACAATCCCGATGTGACGGAAGTGAACCGGCCCGTCGAAGTCTATCGCGAAACCCTGCCAGACGGTGTGACCTATGACACACTTGATCTCGCGCCGAATTCCATCGGTGACGATACGCGCGTCTTCGAGGTTCCTGCCGGTCATTACTTCATGATGGGCGACAACCGCGACAACTCGCTCGATAGCCGTTTCGGCGTCGGCTATGTGCCGTTTGAGAACCTGGTCGGTCGCGCAAACATCATCTTCTTCTCCATTGCCGACAAGGCAAGCCCGCTTGAAATCTGGAAATGGCCGACCGAAGTACGCTTTGGCCGACTGTTCAGCTCAGTCAATGCCGCGCCGCATACAGCCGTAACCGGAAACTGAAATGGCTTCGGCAAATCAGGCAGCAGCAATTCTGGAGGAGCGCACCGGACACCGTTTTCTCAATTTGAAACGGCTGGATCGTGCGCTCACCCACTCAAGTGTGCAGGCGCCATCGCGCGCAAATTATGAACGTCTCGAATTTCTCGGCGACCGCGTTCTGGGACTGACCGTCGCGGAAATGTTGTTCGACGAGTTTCCCGATGCCTCCGAAGGTGAACTGTCGGTTCGGCTCAATGCGCTGGTGAATGCGGAAACCTGTGCGGCGATTGCCGATGAGATCGGGCTCGCCGATCTCATTCATACCGGTTCAGATATCAAGTCATTGAATGACAAGCGCCTTTTGAACGTGCGCGCTGATGTCGTCGAGGCACTGATCGCCACGATCTATCTCGATGGCGGACTGGAGGCTGTACGGCCTTTCGTCAAGCGCTACTGGGAAAAGCGGTCACTGCAAACGGGTGCCGCCCGCCGCGATGCCAAGACCGAGTTGCAGGAATGGGCGCACCAGCAGGGCAATGTCCATCCTTCATACTCTATCATCAGCCGTACCGGCCCGGACCATGATCCGCTGTTTACGGTGGAGGTTACGGTCAAGGGTTTTGCCACTGAAACGGGCGAGGGGCGTTCGAAAAGAATAGCCGAACAAAACGCCGCTGAAGTGATGCTTTATCGTGAAGGCGTCTGGAAGCGTGACAATTCCGCTTGATGCAAGAATTGGCGTTTTTTAAATCGAGATCGGTTATAATTAGTCTTATACGATATGTCGCTTTCATCGGCGGTTTTGTCGTACCGGGAATGTCGTGCGCAGGGGACGGCGGCGTTCTGCAAGGAAATATCGTCTGGAAGGATAAACAATGAACAATCGGACGACGCCGGCTGACGGCGAAAACGAGGCAGGCCAGACCCGGTCCGGCTTCGTGGCGCTGATCGGGGCGCCGAATGCGGGGAAATCGACGCTGGTCAACCAGCTGGTGGGAACGAAGGTTTCTATCGTCACGCACAAGGTGCAGACGACACGCGCTCTTGTGCGCGGCATATTCATCGAAGGTCAGGCGCAGATCGTTCTGGTCGACACGCCCGGCATTTTCCGGCCGAAGCGCAGACTCGACCGCGCCATGGTCACGACGGCCTGGGGTGGTGCGAAGGATGCCGACATCATTCTCGTTCTTCTCGATTCGCAAGGCGGTCTGAACGAGAACGCCGAAGCGCTGCTTGCGAGCATGAAGGATGTGCGACAGAAGAAGGTTCTGGTGCTCAACAAGGTCGACCGCGTCGATCCGCCGGTTTTGCTGGATCTTGCCCGCAAGGCCAATGAGCTGGTCACATTCGACCAGACTTTCATGATCTCGGCGCTGAACGGATCGGGCTGCAAGGATCTCGCGAAATATCTCGCCGAGAATGTGCCGAACGGCCCTTGGTATTATCCAGAAGACCAGATTTCCGATATGCCGATGCGGCAGCTTGCAGCGGAAATCACCCGCGAAAAGCTCTATCTGCGCCTGCATGAGGAGCTGCCTTACTCGTCCACGGTGGAAACCGAACGCTGGGAAGAGCGCAAGGATGGATCCGTCCGCATTGAGCAGGTGATCTATGTGGAGCGTGAAAGCCAGAAGAAGATCGTGCTTGGCCACAAGGGTGAGACGATCAAGGCAATCGGGCAATCAGCACGCAAGGAAATCTCCGATATACTGGAACAGACGGTTCATCTCTTCCTTTTCGTGAAAGTGCGCGAGAACTGGGGCAATGACCCCGAACGCTATCGCGAAATGGGCCTTGATTTTCCAACCTAATTCATAAAGCTGGCGGCCATGGAATGGCGCGATGAAGGCATAATTCTCGGGACACGACGCCATGGCGAGACAAGCGCCATCGTGGAAGTGATGACCCGTGAGCATGGCCGCCATATGGGTATGGTGCGCGGCGGGCGTTCCCGCCGCATGCAGCCTCTGCTGCAGCCGGGCAATCATGTGGATGTGACATGGTGGGCGCGGCTGGATGAGCATATGGGCAGCTTTACCATCGAACCGCTGGAGTTTGCCGCCGCCCGCCTCATCGAAACGCCAGTGGCGCTTTATGGCATCCAGCTTGCGGCTTCCCATCTGCGCCTTTTGCCCGAGCGCGACCCGCATCGCGGTCTTTATGAGACGCTTCGGCTCATCATCGAACATTTCGACGACCCGCTTGCGTCTGGCGAACTGGTATTGCGCTTTGAAGTTATGATGCTGGAAGAGCTGGGCTTCGGCCTCGATCTGAAGGAATGCGCCGCGACGGGCGTCAAGGAAGACCTGATCTATGTCTCGCCAAAATCGGGGCGTGCGGTCTGCCGTGAAGCGGGTGCCCCCTGGGCGGACAAGCTCCTGCTTTTGCCGGGCTTTGTCAATAATACGGCCATTCGCGCGGCGTCCTATGACGACATCGACCATGCCTTCACGATGACAGGCTATTTTCTGATGCGGCATGTGTGGGAACCACGTGCGATAACGCCACCCGATGCGCGCGGCGGGTTCCTGAACGCCCTCGGTCGGGCGATCAATGCCTAGAGCATTTCCAGCAAAAGTGTGAAACGGTTTTGCGTTGGATAATGCGATAAAACAAATAGTTAGAGCGGTTCCGGCGATTCTGTTAGAACAGTAACCGCTCTACTCGCCTGATTCCGACATTTGCATCCCTCGAATATGAGCGCTGAGCAAATGCCGGAATCAGAAAGACCACTAGTAACTTTATGAATCTGGTGGATTTACAGGCAGGCCGAAAACCTCGCCTTCAAAGGCATCTGCTCCGCGCCCGATCGCGCGTATGGCTGCAACCATCCGCCCCTGACGCCCCAAAATTTCGTCTGCGAGCGCCACCAGCCGGATATTTGGCGTCGCGGAAGGAGAGAGGCTGCGAATAATCGCGGCAAGCTCGTTTTCACCCAGTTCCGGGTTCAAAGCGGAAGCTGCGATGTAAGCCGCCGCCGTGGAACGGGAAATACCAGCATAACAGTGGATGAGCAACGGCGCATCCATGGGCCAGACCTTTGCGAAGTCGAGAAGCGCACGCACATGGCTTTCATCGGGGGCAACCAGTCCCTCGCGCGGTTCAACAATATCGTTGAATGTCAGCGTGAGACGGTTGGCATCATGGCCATCAGGCAAGGCTGCCGGGGCCTCGCTTCCCAGCGTCACGACATGGCTTGGCCGGTGCAATGCGAGTTGCGCCGCCAGTTGCGACAAGGGCGTCACGACGATCAGACTCATCGGTTCTGTCGTGCTTCTTCCAGTGCCGCAAACCGTGCGAGGAAATCCGTCTGCACCTCCTGTGTGGGGCGGGGTGTTATGTCCAGCCCTGCCGGATCGAATCCGCGCGGACGGCCGAAATATTTGACGGCTTCCGCCTCGGTGAAACCTGCGAGCCGCGTGGCCTCAAAGAAGGCTGCGACCTGATCGGCGCGCTTGATGAGCGTCTTGAGTTGGGCGGGAACGGTTATAGGTAGAGAAAAACGCAGGTGAATGGCGTTTTCCAGCCGCGTTTCGATCATCTTGTAGTTGCCGCCCATCACCGCCTTGAAGGGTGAAATCATGTCGCCGATCACATATTCCGGCGCGTCGTGCAGAAGCGAGAGTAGCTGCCACTCAATGCTGGCGTCAGGCACCAGCCGGGTGAATATCTGGTCCACCAGCAGCGAATGCTGGGCAACGGAAAATGCGTGTTCACCGACAGTCTGCCCGTTCCACCGCGCCACGCGGGCGAGACCATGGGCTATATCCTCTATCTCGACATCGAGCGGCGACGGGTCGAGCAGGTCAAGGCGCCGCCCCGACAACATCCGTTGCCAGGCGCGCGTCTTGCCGGAAGATCGGTCGGCGCTTGCCATCAGGCGTTACCTGCTTCGGCTTCTGGAAACCCGAACCGCACATGCGGCGGCAAGGTGAGCGTTACGGGCGTCTCGCCCGCCAGAACGGTGCTGCCGGCATCCATTGCATCCTTGACGCGATCAATGCGCACAAGTGCGATGCCGACCATATCGGCCGAACTTCCCATCGTGCCTATCTCGCGCCCGTCCACAGTAATCGGTGTGCCCATTGGCGGAAGAGGGACTTCGGAACGTGCCACCAGAACGCGCCGTCTGGCCGTGCCGCGATGCTGCATCCGGGAAACGACTTCCTGTCCGATGAACAGCCTTTCGGAAAGGAGACGCCGCCCGTCTGGTCGAAATTGACGTCATGCGGGAAGACGTCATTATAAGCGAAATCCGCTTCGCCTTCGGCTATGCCATGTTCCGCCCGCAGCTTCGTCCACGCGCTTTTATCGGTCGTGCCATCGGCCGGACCGTAAATCCGGTGAACATTCAGTTCGTCTGGAAAGCGGCTGTCGCGCTTGATTGAATCACTCTGTGAAGGATGTGATTCAGTTTGCCAGGAAACACTGACAAGCGATTCTGGCAGTTGCGTTATTTCGGCTTTTGCGCGCAGCCTGTAGAGGGTGATACGCTTGATAAAATCAGCGGCAATGCTTGCGGGGAGATCGAAACGCAAGCCGCCATCAATGCGTGAGATGAGAAAGTCGAACAAGATCTTTCCTTGCGGAGCGAGCAATGCTCCCGGTTTCAAATCGTCCGGTCCAAGCTTGTCGAGATCGGTTGTAATCACGGCCTGCAGGAATTTTTCCGCGTCGTCGCCCGTGATGTGAACCAAAGCCCTGTTTGAAAGATTTACCGTTTCAACTGCCGTCGTCATCGCTTCGTCCTTGCCTTTCGCGCCCTCGTTACGTAAGCCCCAATGGAAAGGCTCGCAAGTCCTATCAATCTGGCAGGAGACAACTATGGCCGAAACATTCGATACGATTTTGAAGGGTGCAACCATCGTCAATCACGACGGTATAGGCCAACGCGACATCGGTATTCGCAATGGGCGCATCGCTGCCATAGGCTCTCTTTCCACACATACGGCAGGTGAGGTGATCGACTGCACGGGCCTGCATATTCTGCCCGGCGTGGTGGATAGCCAGGTCCATTTCCGCGAGCCCGGCCTTGAACACAAGGAAGATCTCGAGACCGGTTCACTCGCCGCTGTTCTGGGTGGGGTGACCTCCGTTTTCGAAATGCCGAACACCAAGCCGCTCACCACTTCCGCCGAGACGCTGGAAGACAAGATTCGTCGTGGCCGCCATCGCATGCACTGCGATTTCGCTTTCTGGGTTGGCGGTACGCGCGACAATGCAAACGACGTTGCCGAACTGGAGCGCTTGCCGGGCGCTGCCGGGATCAAGGTTTTCATGGGGTCGTCCACCGGTGATCTGCTTGTTGAAGACGATGATGGCGTTCGTTCGATCCTGAAGAATACGCGCCGTCGCGCGGCCTTTCACTCAGAAGATGAGTTCCGGTTGAAGGAGCGCGAAGGCCTGCGCGTGCAGGGCGATCCGTCGAGCCACCCGGTCTGGCGCGACGAAGTTGCAGCACTTCAGTGCACGGAACGGCTTGTGCGCATCGCCCGCGATACCGGCGCACGCATTCACGTGCTGCATATCTCCACCGCCGAAGAAATCGACTTCCTCAAAGATCATAAGGATGTCGCGACCTGCGAAGCAACGCCGCACCATCTCACCTTGTCGGCAGACGATTACAAGACACTCGGCAACCTCATCCAGATGAACCCGCCTGTCCGTGACAAGCGTCACCGCGACGGCGTGTGGAAGGGCATCGATCAGGGTATCGTCGATGTGCTCGGTTCCGACCACGCTCCGCACACGCTGGAGGAAAAGCAGAAGCCTTATCCGGCTTCCCCGTCGGGCATGACAGGCGTGCAGACGCTGGTGCCGATCATGCTCGACCATATTAATGCTGGAAGGCTTTCGCTGGAGCGCTTCGTCGATCTTTCCAGCCACGGCCCGAACCGCATTTTCGGCATGGCCCGCAAGGGTCGTATCGCGGTCGGCTACGATGCCGATCTGACCATCGTGGACATGAAGCGCCGCGAAACGATCACGCATGAGCAGGCGGGTTCGAAGGCTGGCTGGACGCCCTATCACGGCAAGACTGTCACAGGATGGCCGATTGGCACTTTCGTGCGTGGCATCAAGGTAATGTGGGAAGCGGAAATCGTGAACGCCAACAAGGGCGAGCCGGTAGAATTCCTCGAAGCATTGCCGCATCGCTGAAGGTCGTCTCGTGTTCGTTGTCAACCTGACCTACATCAAGCCTCTTGAGGAGATCGGGAGGCACCTCGAAGCGCATCGGGAGTTTCTGGACCGGCAATATGCGGATGGCGTTTTTCTGGCTTCCGGGCCGAAAAATCCACGAGACGGCGGCGTGATCCTCGCAAGCGGTAAGGTCAGCAAGAGCGAACTGGACGCGATATTGAGGCTTGACCCTTTCAGGCGTCACGGACTGGCAACCTATGATGTCGTCGAGTTTACGCCAGCGAAATATGCGTCTCCGCTTGGTGATCTTCTTTAAGATACGGAGCTTGTAACATATTGGCGTGATCTGTCCCCTGATTGTCCGTCAGGTGGCTTTTGATCCCGGTTGCAAGGCGTACTCTCTCCCTATAGTCTTTTATCGGGAGAACAAAAATGTCCGCTCAAGATACAGCTTTGCTGGTTATCGACGCTCAGGAGTCATTCCGCCACCGGCCTTACTACCGGGACGAAGAGGTTGGTGCCTATATTGAACGCCAGCAGGCGCTGATCGATGGCGCCAAGCGTGCCGGTATTCCGGTGGTGCAGATTTTTCATGTCGAGAGTGAAGGCCCGTTCTCGGAAGCGTCGGGTCTGGTGAAGGCGATTTCGCCCCTGTCGATTGAACCCGATGCAGTTTTCCGCAAACGTCGTCACAGCGCACTGGTTGGAAGCGGGCTTGACGTGTGGCTAGTTGCCAACGGTATCCGCCGCGTGCTGGTTTCCGGCATTCGCACCGAGCAATGCTGCGAGACGACAACGCGGCAGGCATCAGATTTTGGATATCATGTCGATTTCGTCAGTGAAGCGACCTTGACCTTTCCCATGATGGACGCAAGCGGTCGCGAGTGGAGCGCTGCCGATATCAAGGCTCGCACCGAGCTTGTTCTGGCCAATCGTTTTGCCCGTATTGTAACCGTGGAACAGGCGCTGGCTGCGCCGGGAGAGCGGAAGGCAGCATGAGTGACCATGCGGACATTACCCGGATAGTTCCGGTTTATGTCGTCATCCCGCCACGTGTGCTTCTGCTCGACGTGGCGGGACCGCTGGAGGTTTTGCGCAAGGCAAATCTTGAACAGCATAAGGTGCGGTTCGAGGTTCATTATATTGGGCCTGCCCCAACCGCGCTCAGCTCCATTGGCTTGCCGGTGGCGGGGGTGGAACCTTTGCCGGAGGCCCTGCCACATGACGCACTGGTCATTGTTTCGGGTGCGGCTGACATTCCGCTCGGAAATGCGGAGATCGACCGATCTGCTGATGCCGTTCTGGAAAAAGAAATCGTTCTATGGCTTCGCCAGGCGGTGCGTCCCGGTGTGCGGCTGGTGACGATCTGTTCCGGTGCGCTGCTCGCAGCGCGCGCGGGATTACTCGACGGCTATTCCTGCACCACGCACCATTTGACGCTTGGCGAACTTGAACGGCTGGCCCCAGCCGCGCGTGTTCATGAAAACAGGCTCTTCGTTGAAGATGGTGAAAGGCTGACGAGCGCGGGCATCACCGCAGGCATCGATCTGATGCTGCACATTGTTGCCGGACTGACCGATCACGCCACGGCGCTGGCGGTTGCGCGTTATCTGGTCGTTTATTTGCGGCGCAGCGGCAATGACCCACAGCTATCGCCTTGGCTCGAGGGACGGAACCATATGAACCCGGTCGTGCATCGCGCACAGGATGCCATCGCACACGATCCGGCGGCGGAATGGTCGGTGGAAAAACTGGCGGATATAGGCGGGGCAAGCCCGCGCAACTTCTCGCGCCTGTTCAATGAATATGCCGGAATGACAGTGACCGACTATGTCAATCGGCTCAAGATCAGTCTCGCACGCGAGATGCTTTTGCATTCCGGACTTGATATCGAAAATGTCGCGACACAGGCCGGTTTTGCTTCTGCCCGGCAGTTTCGCCGGGTTTGGCAGCGCATCTACAAGGAGCCGCCGAGTCGCGTACGTTTTGGCGTCTGATTATTCGCCCGCCGTGAAGAAGCGCCAGCTGCCGTCCGGCCCGATGCCGATACTGTAGAAGATATAGCCGCCTGCCTTTTTCATATCCTCAAAATCACCGGCTGTGACAATTTCGAAAAGCTCCACGATCTGCGGTGGCGTCAGCTTGTCGAGAGGCATGGCGTAGAAATAGGGCCAGACATAAACCTCGTCGTCCTTGCCTGCATTCAGATGCACATAGCCCGTATCCAACAGATCGACGATGATAGCCAGAACTTCACGGCCCGCTTCGTCACCCGAGAGCGATTTGAGAAAATCGATAACGTCTTCCTCGTGGTCCTCGAGCGAGAGTTGGGTGGCCTTGTCCTCGGCGCCAAGGAGCGGTCGCAGTTTCTCGATGTCACCGGAACGTGCTGCTTCCAGCATGCGTTCACGCGTCAACCGCACGGGTTCGGGCAGCTTGTCGAAATCCCGGTGGATTTCCGGCATGGGCTTGGAGGATGCAGCCGGGGCAGGCGCATTGTCCGGCGATACTCGTGGCACCGCGCGAGGAAGTGCTCCGGGCGCTGGAATGGGGGAAGGGTTGTTGCCTTCATCCGCAACCGCGCGGGCACCTGGCCGTGGCAGGAAATCTGACTGATCGGCCAGTGCAATGTCAAATGAACTGGCGGCAGCGGCAGGCAAGGCGATGCCGCAGGCAAGGATTATCCCGGCCAATAAAGTTCGGGGAGAGGCGGAGTTCCGGATCGGGAATGACATTTGGCGCTAGAAGAGGGACGCCGGGAGGGAACTGCTGCGCCGGTCTGGTCCCGCGACCGGCGTTCTACCAGTGCTATTGAAGAATGCGCTGCGGCAGGAAGGTTCCCGCTACGATCTGTTCACGCATTTTCTCGATCAGCTCCAGCGCACAGTCGTCGCCTGCTTCGCGGATCAGTTCGGTAAGCGCCGTCGTGAAGGCTGCTTCAGCAAGGATTTCCGGTTCGATACCTTCGGAGATACCGTCAGCCCAGGCCTCGTTATGATATTCGATTGCGACGAGTTTCTTCTCGCGCGCAATCATTTCGTCCAGATCGGCCGGTGCATGTTCCATAGACTTCATCCTGGCTTTCGCCTTTCTGTTGCAATGCCGGTGTCTCACCGTTTCGCGGGAGCTCTACCACCTTGCAACGTGACTGCCTTCTTAAGACAGTGTTAACAGATTATCACGGATTTGAACGAACTAATGCTGTCAATCCGCACAAGAGTGAATGATTGGTTAATTTCCATAGCGCGAGATGATCTCGTTCGACAAGTCCTCGCCTTCCTTCATGTAGCGATCTATCGCCGCAAGCGCCGAAGGGGTGCAGCGGGTGTAATTGTCGCTGAACACGCGATACCCATGGTTGAAGCTCGAAATGAGCCGTACCCGTTCGGCTTCGGAAGGCTTTTCCGCCGACACAATCGCGTCCATCCGATCGCGCCATTCGCTGCCAGCTTCGCCGCAAAGATTGCGCAGATAGTGAAGCGAGCCGAGAATTTCTGCGAGCCGCGACATCTTCCCTTCATAGGGCGCGTCCTGAGCCAAAGCCGGAGATGCCGCCCCGACCCACAAAGCGATCGAGAAGCAGATAGCCGGTCGAAAAAACGGAATGCTTTTCAATCAAAAACCTCTCACCTGAAAATGAGCTATTGCTATAAATAGGGGCCTCTTCAAGGCAGATCGCTAAACAGGATTAATATCCAAGCGCTTGTCTTCATTTTCCGCCACCGCGCGGGCGACATCGAGGGTACTGTCCGTCACCCTTGCAGACGCCATTTCTTCTATCGTCAGCCAGTGAATCGATGCAGCATCGTCTCCGGCGACTTCCTGACCAGAAACCTGCCAGGCCCGGAAGACGGACAGGTAATAGCTCTTGTCATACGCTTTCCCCTCAAGCGCCAGATCTACGGTTATGACGTGCGACAGGGCCTTTGCATCAAGCGCTGTTTCTTCCTTGAGTTCACGGATCGCGGCTTGTTCGGACGTTTCGCCCAGTTCGATACTTCCACCCGGAAAAGCAAGCCAGCCTTTCCACGGCTCTTTCCCGCGCTCGACCAGAAGAAACCGCCCTTCGCGTCTGCAGATCAGCGAAACACCATGAACCTTGGCTGGAATCGGAAATACGGGAACTGTTTTCATGATGCTCAAGCTACACCAGTTGGCTATGGAAAAGCACCCCTTGACCGCTCACCAAAAAGCTTGAACATGCTCACTATGTGTGGACGTTTTTCATTGACTGCAAGCCGGGAAGAGCTGGAAGCCTTCGTGGCCGCATTGATCGCAGAGGATTTTCCTCCACGATATAATATCGCACCAACGCAGCCCATATTGACCATTCTGGGCGGGGAAACGCCGCCGCCGGGCAGCAACAGGCCGGATCGCGTCGGTATGCTCGTGCGCTGGGGGTTTGTTCCGTCCTGGGTCAAAGACCCGAACGACTGGCCGCTCATGTTCAATATCCGCTCCGAGACGGCTGCGGAGAAGAATTCGTTTCGCGCGGCGCTGAACCACCGGCGCGCCTTGATTCCGGCATCGGGCTTCTATGAGTGGCGCCGTGAAGGGAAGAATAAGGCTCAAGCCTATTGGGTGCGGCCGCGCAAGGGCGGCATTGTCGCTTTTGGCGGCTTGATCGAGACATGGAGCAGTGTGGATGGATCGCAGATCGATACCGGAGGCATATTGACGACAAGCGCAAACGGCTTGTTGCGGCCGATCCATGAAAGGATGCCGGTCGTCGTGCAGCCGGAAGATTTTGCCCGCTGGCTTGATTGCAAGCGGTTTCTGCCGCGAGACGTGGCGGATATCATGCGTCCGGCGCAGGATGATTTGTTTGAAGCGATACCGGTGTCGGACAAGGTCAACAAGGTCGCCAACACGACGCCCGATTTGCAGGAACGTGTAGAGGAGCAGGCTTCTTCGGAGCGTGCAGTGCCGAAACGAAAGAACAAGCCCGAATCCGATGACGGAAATGGCGGCCAGCTTTCGATGTTCTGACAGTGACCGCCAGTCTTGCTGGACTGGCGCTATGTGTTACGCATCCACCGACTTTGATCGCCGAGCCTGCGGCGCTCCAAGGGTTTTTTCGTCGCATTATCCTACGCAAAACCGCTTCGCACTTTTGCTGGAAATGCTCCAGGCGCTGAACGATATCAGCTTCTTCAGCCTGTCTTCTTGACGGCGAGAATGGAACGCCGGCGATTATCGTTACGACCGTCGCTGCTGCGCTGCGTTGCGTTCAGCAATGCTGCAACAAGCACGGCAGGTCCGATTTCGCGGTATTTATCAACCAGTCGGTCTTGGCGAGGTTGCAGTTCACTCTTAGACATTGGTCCTTCCTTTCGATAATGCCTGCTCACCATTTTGTGATTGATTGAGACCGAATGAAGGCTGTTTGGAGCCGGTTTTGCGGTTTTCCGGTTAACGCTGGAGAGGGCGCTCGCGGGTTGCAAAAATACAACAAACACGGCGATCCGGGTGTTTGCGGTAGGGCAGGGTGACTTTTGGAACAGGCACTTAGCGAAAGCTCTTGACGGAGGCACTCCCTCTGAGGATAAGTGCAATCATGAAAACGCCGACCACGATCATTTGTATTTGTGCGATTATTATTGGCTAGCAGCCTGCTGGCCCGGCCGTTTTCGTCTCCCTTTCATAAAAATTGGATGATAACGCCCCGGTCAGTCGGCTGCGGTCAGTTGCGCTTAGCATTTCCAGCAAAAGTGCGAAGCGGTTTTGCGTGGGATAATGCGTGAAAACAGTAGCTGGAGCAGTGCCGCATATTGTTTGAGCGGAACGGTTCCAGTAGGTCTTTTTGGGGAATATTTACAATGGCTTATGCGCCGCAACTGCGTCTGTACAACACGCTGACCCGCACGAAAGAGGAGTTTTCTCCCATCGATGCCGACAATGTGCGCATGTATGTCTGCGGACCGACGGTTTATGACTTCGCGCATATAGGCAACGCTCGTCCGGTGATCGTTTTCGACGTGTTGTTCCGTTTGCTGCGTTATGTCTATGGCGCGGAACACGTCACCTATGCGCGCAACATTACCGATGTCGATGACAAGATTAATGCACGCGCCGCGCGCGATTACCCTGATCTATCCTTCAATGAAGCCATTCGTCGGGTGACGGAAAGCACGAACGCACAGTTTCAGGCTGACGTAACCGCGCTCGGCAATCTACAGCCGAGCGTTCAGCCGCGTGCAACCGAGCACATGGACGAGATGCGCGCCATGATCGATCGTTTGGTGAAACTCGGTGTGGCCTATGTGGCCGAGGATCATGTTCTCTTCTCGCCGTCCGCAATGAACGAACGGAAGGGACCGCGCTACGGCGCGCTTGCTCGCCGCTCACTGGATGAGATGCTGGCAGGCGCCCGCGTCGACGTAGCATCCTAC
>Ga0182738_1005634_pt1 | contig 13296 bp, 7 predicted proteins | sample eDN5th30CBELigMG_FD_128876 | JGI IMG/M metagenome (GOLD analysis project Ga0182738, IMG submission 128876) | Enriched Miracle-Growth compost microbial communities from Emeryville, California, USA - eDNA 5th pass 30_C BE-Lig MG (version 2)... ...
TTCAACTTCGACTTCAACATTAAAACGAAAAATAATTGAGATATTGTATGACTGATAAAGTTTATGGAGATTTTTCAAGAAAGCACATAGTTATTATGAGGAAGAATAAGATCTTGAGAGTTTCAGTGAATTGGGAGAGAGATGATATGATATGTGGTTTAAAGTTGAATAGAAAGAGTCCCTAAATTTGTTGTTGGATGGAAAACCCGAAGTAAAATCTTAATTGAGTTTAATTTCGTTTTGCATAATATAAAACTCGGCCTATTTCTAAAGAAATGTTCAATGCTCTTGATAATAAGCTTGGTTATGCGCTCACACCAAACCTCAGTAAGCTTCAATTAAAAGAGCTGAGGTATGCTTCTGCAGAGAAACAGATTTTCAATGCGTTTAACCCTGAGACTGAAGAGAATATGCTTTTGAATATTTATCAATCGTCGATCGCGAACGTAAATTACGAGTCCACTATATACTACAACGAGACGCTTGTCGCATTAGCAATAAAGCAAAAAACACCATTGAATGTATTTGCGACAACAAGTCTCAAGTGCATGGAAAAGAGCAACCCGGTTTATGAATATGATTCGAATTTATATATTTTGGCAACTTTCAAGTATCGAGATGTTTGCTGTTTGCCAGAGTTTTTGGTGACACAAACTACAATTGAATGGAACGAAAAGAGACTGCTCAAGTTGCTATTGGATTTGACTTATTCTTTGTCAGAAGTATCTCGAGTTTTTAACTTCCAGAAGCTGGAATGGAATCTAAAGCCCGAATCAATATATTTTGACTTTGATGAAAAGAGATTCATTATTCAGATTGAGCCCACAATTAAATGCTTAGATGGCAAGGTTGAGCAGAATCTGTTTGAGGCTTTTGTGAAGGAGCAATCAAAGGATTTTCTGATTATCGAAGATGTGAACTTGTTGAGAGCGGTTTTAATCATCCTTCAAATGTGTATATCAAAAGACATAACCAAAGGGTACTCTAGGAACTACAGTTCAATTATGATTGAAGTCCAAACCAAGTATCCAACGCTCGGAATGATCCTTTCGAATATTATAAACAAAAGTCTCAAAATTGAAGAGGTGAAGGCTCAAATATTGGAGGAACTTGATCAAGAGGAGATTACATTTGACACGGTTCGCAAAGAGAATGCTCCTGAATCCAATTTGGATGAAAATAGTACACCAGATAACAAATCTTACTATTTTTCAGCGTACAGCGTGCTTGGGAACATAAAGAAAGCGACAGACTATTTTAGTGAATATTTCACCGCACTCATCTCTCAAAAGGAGAACGCCAAGGCCCTTCATATTCTGAACGAGTTTAGCTACACTCTTTACAATAACAAGAGATACACCGAAACCCAGGATAAGCTTGCGAATATTGAAAAGTTTTGTCAGGATTTGAAGGTTGAGGAACCCTTTTTGGCTTACAGTGTCAACTTTATGAGATCCTTGCTCGAGAGGCAAAATTCGAATAATAAGGGAGCTATAAGTTATTTGAAGAAATGCCATGAATTGGTCGTGAAGGACGAAACCAATTCCTTCTCAAAGGAATTAAAGCTCGATCTGATTAATAAAATTATAAAATTGAGTTTGAGTTTGCAGATCCCTTATGAAGAGGATTTGGATGGATGTCTGGACTTGAAACCGCCAGAGTCATTGAAAAAAACTTTTGCTTGCGCATTACATCTTTTTCTATATGCAGAGAACTTGAAGCTTAAAAAGCAATATCAGGAAGCGGTGAAGTTTTTTAATAAAGCTGGGCGCCTCCTGATTGAGATTTACGGTGGAAGTGAGAATTCTATCAGACAAGCAGCAATCTATGCAAATCTCGCCGACATTAGCAAAGCACACGGGGATTATGAGAGCGCTTTTGGATATTACAAGAAATCACTTGAGGTGAAGGATATTTTATTTGAATCAAACCACCCTGAACTGATTATTTCTCAAGAGAGGATTGGTTTAATGCACAATGAGATGGGCGAATTCAAGAAAGCTTTGGAAGGGTTTAGAAGAACTCTTCAAATGAAGAAGCTGACCTACGGAGACCAAAGCATTGAAGCTGCAACAACTTTGAATATGATTGGAACAGTGTACAGAAGTCTGAATCAGTATGAGCTGGCCAATGAGAATTATAAAAAATGCTATGACGTTTTTTCAAAGGCTTATGGAGACAGGCATTTGGCGGTGGCAACTGTTTTGAATAATTTGGGAGCGATTTCCAATAAACTTCAAGAGAATGATAAGGCCTTGAGATATTACGAAAAGTCATACAACATCTTCCAATCTCACTTTGGAGATGACCATCCAATTATTGCCACTTGTTTGAATAATATTGGAACCTTGTATCAAAGTCTTCATGACCATCGAAATGCGATTGAGAATTTTTTGAAAGCAAGTGTAATACAGTCAAAACATCACGGGGATGAGAGCGAGACTATGGCATCTTTATATTATAGTTTGGGAGTTTCTTATGACAATTTGAATGACTACGAGAAGGCTGAATTTTATTTGAAGAAATCTCTGCAGATTGCCAAGACCTTGGGGAAGGACCAAACCCTGGATTGTATTAGAATTTATAACGCTTTAGGAGCATTATACAAGGCAATAAAAAACGTGGATTTGGCTTTCCACTACTACAGTATCACCCTTCAACTGCAGAAAAAGAATTTGTCCCCAGAGAGTCATGATATTGCAAATACACTGAACCTCTTGGGAACTTTGATTTATTCTGCAGGACTTTACACAGAAGCCATCTCATACTATGAAGAAGCATTAAAGATTTTTGAAAAGGATGAGCATAGTCACAAAAATATTGACAAGGGTTATTTATTAAACAACATGGCGTCAGTTCATAAAGCATTGAACGACAATAGTAGGGCTTTGGAGCTTTATGAGAAATCGATGGAAACATTTAGAAGTGTGTACGGGAAAAGTCATCCTACGATAGGAATTATTTTGAATAATGTGGGAGCCATTTATCGTCTCGAAGGCAAAAATGAGGATGCAATTGAGAACTATAAACAGGCATTGGAGATTTTGAGTCAAGCGTATGGCAAAGAGCACCCAACTGTGGCGACAATTTATAACAACATTGGAACATTGTATACATATTTGGGACAACCTGAGGACGCACTCAACTGTTTGAATAAGGCACTCAAGTTAAGTCGATTATCAATAGGAGAGAATCATGCAGGCGTGGCAGCACTTTATTTTTCGATTGGAAAACTGTATCTAAATTTTGAAGATAACGGTCAAGCCCAATTGCATCTCCAAAAGTCTTTGGAATTATATAGAAAGATTTACCCTGAAGAAAACCACTCTGTGTTCCCCAAACTCTACTATGGTTTGGGAGAAGCTCACCGGAACCTGAACGAGTATAAGATCGCTCAGGAATACCATGAAAATGCGATAGAGTTGCATGAGAAGCTTGAGAATCCTGATGAAGAATTTGAACCTGCATTGGCCAATTTTGCTTTAGGACTTATAGCAAATCACAACGATGAGATCCAAAAAGCTATAGACTGCTTTAATTTGGCAATGTCTTTCTGGGAAGCAAAGTATGGCTTGCAGTCGGTTCAGGTGGTCCAATGCTTGTATCAGATTGGGTCAGTGTTAAGGTCTGTGAAAGACTACGATCTGGCAAAGTCATATTTGGAGAGGGCATATACAACTTTAGATGGAAGTGATAAAAGCGAGCTCTACGGAGATTTCTTGATGGCGAATGTCAGATCAGAGCTTGGAATTGTTTACCAGAGTCTTGGTGATTATCCTAAAGCTCTAGAGCATCATCGACATGCGCTTGATATTCGTAAGAAGAAATCTTCAGGAATGAACTACGATTTGGTCTGTTCTTTGAATAATGTTGGGCTCTGTTACAGCCTGACTGGCCAATACGCGAAAGCACTTGAATATACACAAAAAGCTTATGAGGGCATGATCACTGTGCATGGAGAAGGAAGTATCTTTGTGATTGGAGCTCTGATAAATCTGGGAGGAATTACGGATAAGCTCGGAAAATATAAAGAGGCTATTGCTTATTTTAACCAAGCATTGCAAATTCGAACAAAGAACCAGAACGAAGAAGATGATCTCGAGACTGCCAAGATTTACAATAATCTCGGTGGTTCTTATTTCCATTTAGGTGATTATAAGCAAGCTGATGAGTTTTACAAAAAAGCCTTTGAGCTGAGAAAAGTTGAGTATGGTGAGGATCATCAAGAAGTTGCTACAAGTTACAACAACCTGGGATTAGTCCAAGACAAACTTAGAAACTTTAATAAAGCGCTGGAATATCATACAGCATCTCTGAGGATTAGAACAGTCATTCATGGCGAGAAGCATCCTTCGCTTGCAATTTCATTGAACAACATTGGACTGACTTTACAGAACTTGGGAAACCATACGGAAGCACTCAAGACTTACAACAAAGCAAAAGATTTGCTTGGTAGCAATTACAAGAAGCACCCAATGGTTGCTACAATCTTGAACAACATTGCAATTACAGAGAAGCACCTAAAGAATTATGACGAGGCATTAAAACAACATGAAAACGGTTTAGAAATTCAAAGACAAACGTTTGGAGAAAACCACCCCGAAGTTGCTACAACATTTAACAATATTGGTGAGCTTTACTATGAGATGGGCGCATTCCATAAATCTCTAAATAAACATCTAAGGGCTCTGGATATTCGTTATATAGTGTATCCAGATTCAAATCACCCAGATATTGCTGCCTCCCATAATAACTGTGGAACAGTATTCAAGATGACTGGTGATTATAATAAAGCTCTTGAGAACTATAAACAAGCCATTCAGATATTAACAAAACTCTATGGAGCTGACAGTGCTGAATTGGCCATTGTATATTCAAACCTTTGTTCTCTCTACGAAAAAATGGGAATTGAAGACAAGGCTAAAGAATTTGGAGACAAGCATCATGCCATCCAAAAAAGGATTAAAAATGAAGAAGCTTCTAGAATGAGTATTTTAGCTGGTCTCTGACCGACTAATTCTGTCATTTCATCTTTTTTGTTTCTTATTAATATTAATTGAATTTTTTCTTGTGAAAATTACAATGACCTTGTGTGACCAAAACAGTTCACAGCACACATCACACATTATATATACCTTTTTTTTTGTACCTTCGGAAGTTTATCTTATCGACCTTCCCTCCCTCCCTCCCTTTTCAAAATCATTCCTTTCCTTCATTGCTTATTTGAAGTGATGATTTTTTAAGAAAAATTATTATTTTGGGATCACGAAAATTTAAAATAAATTATAAAAGGAAAAAAACTCTCAGATCGTAATCTAGTTTTACCAAAAATCTGACCAAAAATTCTTATTAATACAGGGGCCAAATTATTGAGTTTAATATAATATTTCTCAACTCTCAACAAATAAAATGGAAATCATTGATTCTTCTCCAAGACTCAATCTAGAAGCCAGCTTTACCTCAACTATCAATGGAAGAGGGACAATCCTTAATTTAGATCTTCATTCAGATACCCCCTTAGAAACCCAAGAAAAATATGTTTTGCTCGTTTTAGATATTTCAGGCTCGATGTGTGGGAATAAGCTAGAAACTTCAAAGCAAGCTCTTAGTGAGCTTGTGCAGATGCTTTATTCGAAGCCACATCATCCTAGAATTGGCCTTATTACTTTCAATCAATATCCCTACTTCTTCAATTTAAGTCAAGCCTCATGCAATGAATGCCTAGATACGATTTCTGCCATCACTGGATACGGAGGTACAGCCTTCATTCCAGTGTTTGACATGATTTCTGAAATTTTATGTGGGAAAAGAATAAAAGAAGCTCAAAGCGTTAAAAAAGTTAAGAAGACAGAGTCAGATCAACTTCTTTCACAGCCACTAAATATAAAGGAGGCTGCTGTAGTATTTTTGTCGGATGGCCAAGCAGAAGACCTCCAAACTTTGAGACCCCACATATCAAAGTTGAGAAAGCTCGCTGAGGAGAAACTTTTATCAGCAGAATTCCACACTTTGGGGTTCGGTGTAGAGCACGATGCTCGTTTGCTTGAAGAAATGACCAAGTCAATGCCAGTCCAAGGCAGTTTTCAATACCTGAAGGTTTCTTCTGAAATCAAGCCATGTATACAAGCGATCTCAAATTATCTTGTCGAAAAGAGATTCAGCTCTTACTTGAAGCAGAAAGGAAGCAATTTTGAAAGAAAAGTCAATTTTGCAAAGAAGAATGATGGACTGCCAAATGAGATCTCCTGGAGAGGAGTAGTTTGCTTGGACAAGACTGCTGAGGAATTCAAGGTTATTGAAAAGGATTTGACCCTTTTCGTAAAAACAGACGAAGGCTACAAAGAATTCCAATTTTCAGCGGAATTCAGAAAATCTGATGATAAAGAGAGCGATGTCATCCAAAACTGCCTTTTCATCAATGAAGAGTTGAAGAAGATTTCGGATAATGTAATTTCAGGGTCATTTAATGCCAAGCAAACGGAGGAATATCGAGACAAGGTGGCTGGTCTCAGAGTCATGTTAAATGAAATTTTGAAGAGTATTTCCCAAGTCAAGATTGAGAAAAGGAAATATCTTTTAGACATGAGTCGAGACCTGAATGAATATATAAACAAGATTGGAGATTTGCTTCGAAGCCAGTCAAATAGAGGTCTCAGTAACGATCAGATTGCAAGTATTAATGCTCTTGCCTATCGTCACGTCACCAAAAATCGAAACTTGAAGGCAATTGATAAGAGGGCAATCAACAATGTCGATCTGCTGAATCAAGTCAGCGTAAAAACCCAGGAAATCGCATCCAAGATTAATGAACAAGATTTTGCAGCAAAGTACAAGAATCTGATTGAGGAAGTTGGTTGCTGTGCATTAAATTTATCAGATATGACTGAGGCTCTCAAAGGGGCAGATTGCCTGTGTCTCACCTTTGACATCGGCAGACCTGAAGTGGCAATTCAAGATGCAAGCAGAATTATCATCAAGAAGATTTACCCGACAATCATTTCTGCTTCTGCTTTCTTGGATAGTGTCCAGCACTCAATGAAGTTAGACCCAAACAATTCTGGCGGTTTCGATCTCTCGTTCCAGGGAGACATTGTAAAAGGAGCTTCAAATGAAAGTATCACTGCAGCCTTGCCTTTGTATTTCTGTGACGAGCACTGGGAATGTGCCTCACAGTACATCAAGCCAATTTTGGGCTGGGATGTGACAATCGATCCTCTTGGATTTGATTATAACCAGCTCAGGACAGTACCCTTTTTGCTGCTTATAAAAGCTTTAGAAGACCAGTATGAGAATGCAACTGAATTTAATTTGAAGGTCACAAAGTGGCTGCTTGAGACCTGCTGCCAGATTATCCAAGATGAAATAAACTTACAGCCTGAATCAAATTTGGCAAAGACAGTGAAAAGAATATGGAGATTCTACGAGACTGACGGAGTTGGTCGCGGAGTAAATGCAGTTCAAAGCAGCCAAATCTTTTTAGCCTATGTCTATTGCATGCAACATATGGGAATTTTGGAAAAGGATGATAAGGAAGGTCTAAAAAGAAAGCTCCAATTTATGATTGAAGAAGATATGAGGAGGAAGCAAGGAAAGCCTAATCAATGGGCGAAGAGCCAGATAATAAAGAATCTAAAGAAACTTTTTTCTTTGGATTTGGGTCAATATCTGGGCCTGTTGAAAAAAGAAGAGGAGCTCGATAGGATGGCAGAAGAGCCCATCAAAAAGAAAGAAGAAAATGAATCTTTGCAAGCTATTGAGCGCAAATATATTCAGTTGTTCCAAAGACAACAAAAGATTCAGCCTAAAAAGAATTGGCTCATGCTGAAATACGAAAGGGAACAAAACAATAAGTTGAAGGCAAGCAAGAACAAGGAGAAACTAAAAGACAAAAACGCCAATTTTGAGCTCACAGTTCCTGAGGAGTTTGTTGCCAAGGTGAAGTTTTATGGGTTGAATCTTGGAAATGCAGTTCCGCAAAATCTCTCAGATTTGCAGGGTTATCAGAAGGAACTTGCCCTTGAAGCCTACAAATCATACAAGTACTCTGCAAAGCCATTTAAGATTTGGGCTCGACTCTGGGGCTTACCTGTGGATGAGCACGACAAAATCCAAAGCATCGGGATTGAAACTCCAATGCAGCTTTTTACCCTTCTAATTCAAAACAAATTGCACCTCAAAGACTCTGAGAGGCAAAACAGCTTTAGCGAAAACACCTATTATTCCCCCTTTGATCCTCAACAAGCTGAAGAGTGCCTTTATAAGTTGACAAGTCAAGTGATTTATGAACTCTCTCTTCGAGAATCCAAAAATAAGCCAAAAGAAGTCAACTGCTCAATTGAAGACATTCACCTCTTTGCTGAAACAAAGAATTTAGAAGTTGCTGCTGGAATTTTGTTGAATGGCTTCAATTTGGGAAGCCATGAGCATTTGCAGCATTACTTGAGGAAAGAAGCTTCAAAGTGCAACAAAGTCATTGAAAAACTCCTCATGATTAAGCACAAAGAATTTAAAGGAGTGAATTTTAACTTTGAATTCCGAATTCGAAAAAAGTTTACTCGTCAATTGTATACAGCATACAAAAAAATTTACACTTATGAGCAATGGAAAGAAACCTGGTTCAGAGAAAAACCTCAACCAGGAGATTTGAATCTTCATTAAATAAAATATTTATATGTCTTAAGGAAAGTGTTTATACGAGACAATAGGATTGTCTGTATCTGATATTACTATTTTTTAAAACAAAAGCTTTGAATTATTTTCTCATTAAGTAGATTTTTCAAGTCGTTTTAGTTAGTAGGTAGTGAATTAAAAATATTTGAAATTATTGAAATTGAAGAAATGGTTTATCTTGGAAAAGAACCTTTCAAGAGATATTATTATGCTCACAAATGGTCATGTGCAACAGCGTTTTGTTTGTTGATATATGCTGCTTTTATCGTTCTCCCTATCTTCTTGGGTCTTGCGACAAATCGTGAGATTGCTTTTGGAGTTGATTTCTGATTGATGATTATAGATTTTTGGCCCGCACAACTTGAATATGTAGAGCAGCCTACGATTAAGTATCGAGGAGAATCCATCATCTTAAACTATCAAGGTAATCAACTGCTTGGCTATTCTTCAGTCACAGATTTGGATGATATGTTTTCTGACAAGATTATCAGTCCTTCAGTTAAGGTACGAGTGAATAATATGAAAAATCCTGATGTTTAACAAGGCTTCATCAATTGATAAGAACTCTGACGGAAAGCCAGAGCAGTTTCATTTTGAGATTACTTTTAGTTCAACCCCTTCATCGTTAACTATGACTCAAATCTATCTCTTCTTTGATTTTGGATTGAGAGTATAAGAAGTTTCGTTTTTGAGATTACATTTTGTATTGTAGAGCAAGGTGAATCTCCAGATGCAAGACTATATTAAATTCAACATAAATTCGGCAAGTGGGATCAGTGGCGCTTCAATCGAAGGTGATATTGAATTCAATCAAGCTATTCCATTGCAAGCAAGGTAGAGAATTTGAAATTAGATGTAACGTAATTGTTCAAAAAGTACAATAACCAGGAATGTATATAATACTAGTGTTTTTGACGAGCCATTGGATAGTCTTGATGCTATTTCACTTGAAGAGAGAAAAATGAGAAGAAATGGTAAAGAAAGAGAGAATAAGAAAATTTTAAAAGTTGATTAGAGACAATTACTTGTAACGACTGCACAATGAGTACTACCACTGCTCAGACTGGCACATCAACCAAGATTGTCATTGATTTATACGTTCCAACATCACAAGTCGTTTGGTAAGGAGAATTTGAAATTATCGTGGGCGTGATGTCTTCTAGGTACATACCAACGTTGTTCCAGAATTTGAAGTTTTCTTGGATCCAATACATTTATATTCTGGTTCCAATCTACTTCCTTTTGGATTGGATCATGAGATTTGCTTATAGAAATAAATTGTTTGCTCTTTTTGAACTGAATGATCTTCCTGACAAGAAATATGATTAATTCATTTGATTATATTGTTTTTGCTTTATTTGTATTTTTTTCTTTGAAATTGTCAATGTTCATCTCATTTAATTTAAAACTCTACTCTGCTCCGCTCTGACCTGAGAAAAATAGATTATAAATGAAAATTTGGTTCAAGATGAAGAGAAAATTCTTATGGTCTTTATATAAATATTATATTTATATTTCTAGCCAGTGATTTTCCTCATTTTTGTCGGACTATCCAAAATTTCGAAGAAAACCTTTTTTGTAAATTTGCCCAAAAAAAAGAATATTGGTTTGCCCTTTGGAAAAACGCTGTTTCCATTTTTATAATTTTTCGAATTTTTCTTTTCTCCTAAAAATTAACTAATGTTTTCAAAAGAAAAATTTGAAGTATAAAATTGGTCGGAGAAAAAATTTTTTATTCTTATTCCTTTCAAATGAAAAAATTTGAAAAAAAAATTCTCGAATGACCTCTTTTTTCGAATGAATTTGCGACCCAGATGCGACTTTTAAAATGATTTTTTTTTTTTATCTATGAAGACAGTGATAGAATTGAATTGTTCACAAAAAAATGGAAAAATAATATAAGAAAAATTCAGATTGACAGCAAAATCCCTCTTGTCTTGTTTTAGGCAGAAGAAAATTTTTTTCGTGTAAGATTTTGCAGGATTTATATCCTTGGAGAGAAATCCCGAAAAACAACTTTGAAAATGAAGATCGAAAAAAATATGTAAAAATCAATCGGAGTGCAAAGAGAGTGAAAATGTTTGACCATGTATTGGAATTTGATGAAATTTGCTTGTTGGTCTTGATTTGTTCAAAGAAAAAAATTTATGAATTTCAATTGAGATGGGTTCCAATAAAATCTTTTAGAATTGGAGAAAATCATAATTTTTTAATTTATATAAAATATGGGAAATATTTAGATAAAATTCAAAATAAATTTTTGATAACTTAGATAATAACTCAAGTAGTCCTAATTTTACCTTGTGAGATTTCAGGGCATGAGGAGTTCGTTTCTCACCTTCAAAAGGAAAAAAAAGTGTGAAGATTTTTAGGCTTCAAAACAAATCCAGCATTTTTCTTACCTTTTTCTCAAAGATTCTAAGCTTTTTGAAAGCAAAAACAATCAAGAAGCTTGAGCTTTAAGTGAGTTGAATTTTAAAGGCACTTCTTGACTCTTTCATCCCAATAGAGAATTCTGTAAACTTTTGCTGGTGATTTTATTTTCGAAGAGACATAAATTGAAAACAAAAGGCTGCGATCCACAAGAATCGGATTGTGTTGAAAATAAAAATTGTTCCTATTTACAGGCTTCAAAGGATAAAGAATTCGGATTCAAAGTTTAGGAAAAAGAAAGAATTGAAGAATTTCAGAATATATATGAGAGAAAAGAAGTTTCTTTATTGGAAATTGAAAAGAAAAACTTGAATATTCTTGCGTTTTTTTTCGAGAGAGAGAGGTTGAAAACTTTTTGCTTCAATTGAGCTTAGGAACTCGAAGGAGGGGTTTTTATCTTTATCAATACCCAGTAAACAATTTCTTCAGCATTTAAGCGAAAATTCTCTTGAATTTTGTAAGAAATAAAGTTTCTTAAAACAAAATAGAGAAAATTTTGGAGGAAAAAAACTACTTTTGATTTGTAATGAAATCTTGACTTTATGTTTTGAAGATTTATTGAATAAAGTTCGATCTGGAAGAAACTTGAAACATGTCTCGTCTAATAAAACTGCGATGAAGCAGATAATCGTTGCTAAAATGAGAATTTTAGGTAAAACTGGATTTCAGATAAAAGTGGGTCGATAATTAAAAAAAGTTCTTGCCATTTTTTTTTGAGGCCGCTAACTCACATCTCTCTGCATAATTTCTAACAAAGTATACATTTTGAAATAAAGAAACCATAACCGAATTAACCGGCATTTTCATTGAGCCAATTTGAGTCCCAAGATTTAACTCGAATCTTTTTGGAGAGCGCGCGCTCTCCTCGTAAGGACTAACGGCACAAACTGAAGGGGCTAATTGAATCCATGAGGGAATGAAAGATTTATTTTTCGAAAAAGAAGTCGGGGTGACAAAAGGACAAGGTTGCATGTTTGATTTTTTTAAAGAAAAGATTGGAAACATCTTTGGCATTCAGCAAAGAGATTTTTGAGCAAATGTGATTTTTGAAAAAAATTCTTTTTTGGAGCGCTTATGAATATTTTGGTCATAGGTTTTATCCTGCTGGATATTTTATTAATTGAGAGTTAGAGAATCAGTAGAGGTTTTTTCGACTGTTTAATTACATTTTAACAATCTCAATATTTGGAAGAAGAACAAATCGAACTTTTTTGAGCATTTTTACATATTCAAGAAATTTTTATGTTGATACATTCAAGAAAGTTTCTTGTCTTTTGGCGACTAAAGGTCCAAGTACAAGTCTTCTGACTTTCACATGAAATAGGATTAAAAACCTGCAACATTCTCGAAGGAGGCGCACAAAAACTTTAACTTGAATTTTTGAGATGAAAGATTTGCAATTTTCGTCTTTTGATGAGGCAAAATGAACTTGGAAGTCTGTTAATTTTAGTATATTCTTTTTGATAAAATGAAAATAGCATGGAGGGAATATTTATATAAATTTTTTCTTGGCGCAATTTGAATCTGAAAGATTAATTCTTCGCAGAGAGACAATCAGTGATCTAGGCTAAGAGATTTTATGATTCTTTTTTCAGAGATATCAAAATGAAATTGATATACAGAAAAAATTTTTTTTTCATAAGTGATTTTCCCCCTCTGTTCTGACAAATTGATTAGAAGTATGATTTTGAAGCCTATTTTAATACTAACGAGAAGGCCTGAGATAAGGTGGGTGTGGTGGACACTTTTTAAGCCTTTTCTGAGGGAATTTATAACTTCTGAATTGTTCCCTCCAAAAATACATTCTTGGATTCAATACTCAAAAATTTTTGAATTTTATGGGAAAGAACCTTTTAGCAGGCAGAGTTTGAAAAAGAATGACTCTGTGAGTAATGAAAGAAGGAGAGGTCTTTTTTTGAATTTTAGAAAATTCTGTTTAATTTGTTATTTTTTGGCCTTTCAGAAACAATTTTTTAAGCTATTAATTTATTTTTGGCACGGCAAAAGGCCAAATTTGATGAAATTAAACTTTTTTGATTTGGCTCGTTTTGACGCGGGGGAGCGATTTACATCAAATGACATGTTTTTCAGGAAGAAAAGTACATAGTACACAGTACACAAAATTTTCTTTAAACATCACGGTAATAGATAAAGAGAAATATACAAAGTAGAAAGTTTTTTAAAACGAATGAA
>Ga0182738_1005635_pt1 | contig 13295 bp, 4 predicted proteins | sample eDN5th30CBELigMG_FD_128876 | JGI IMG/M metagenome (GOLD analysis project Ga0182738, IMG submission 128876) | Enriched Miracle-Growth compost microbial communities from Emeryville, California, USA - eDNA 5th pass 30_C BE-Lig MG (version 2)... ...
TAAAAATGGTTATTTTCTCATCCATAAAAATTATTCTGCCACCCAATCCTCTCCTTTCTCTCTTTTCTCACCTCATTCTAAAATCCCAATCTTTCTACAGTCTTTTTATGGCCCCTTTTCACCATCATTATCTGATTGTATTCCATCATTCATCTTCATCCAGAAAGCAAAGATCATCAAATACCCGAGCAAAAATGATAAAAATGCTGTTTAAAATTTCCTTTATCTTATGTTTAGAAATTTATGGAGAAAAAGACCTGTTTAGGTTGATGTCTTGAATTAGATTCATCATAGGTCACTACATTTTACTTTCAAGAGCCTAGAAAAATCTAAAGAATCAATAGAAAGCTAGCTTACGGTCTGGAGAAGAGTTTTTAAGAGAGTTTGAAATTTCTATGGAGCAGAAAACAAGTAGATATGAATTTAGAGGAGAAGAACTTCGCAAAGATATCTTAGGGCTGGATTAATTAAGCTGCTCGCTCATTAGGCTGATATAAAATTATTCTCTAACTAAAAATTTCACTCTAATTATTATCCTCAAATCTCATATTGTACGGTAATTGCCCATAAGACTCCCCTCTCGCCTTCATCTTAGATCAATGAATCTTTCATAAATCTAATCTCAGCATCTTATAATCTCTTTTTTCTTGAAATCTATGAATTTCGCGTTTTTCATTTGAGGGGCTCTTCGTCAGAGAGAATGAAACCACAATGAAAAACAAATTCTTTCAAGCAAGGAGAAATATCAAGAAAGAGCCAAATCTCAAAGGAAAACACTAAGTATTGAGGAATAAGTGATTTTCATGTGAAAAAGAGAAAGAATCAACGAATTAAGATTTCTGGGATCAGAAAGATTAGATATTTTTTTTTTAATGAATGACACTACAATTTTAATGCGAACCTCTTCTAAATGAGCTCTGCTCACCTTCTTGAAGAGAGTTATTACGGGGGTTAACCACAGAAAAAAAAATTCTCATCCCTAAAATATTTGAGCTTCATCAAAAATATGGGATCAGCAGGCGATAATTGACATTTCACCACAAAATTCCAAGAAATAATTAAATTAATTCAAACAAATCTAGCAGAGCAATCTTTCTTCCCCATCATCCCTGAAAAACTTCTTAAAAATTTAACACTTTTCTCCTTAATTCGTCATTCACCATTCTTCAAAAAATTCTTTTTTTTCTCCATCATGAAAACTTGAAAAACATCTTTGAAATTGAAATGTCTGTACTTTTGCTTGCTTTTTCTCATGGTTCTTGTCAAAATCCTTATTCAACACATTATAGATCCAATTCCAATTCAACAGATTCATAAACTCCAAAAAAAAATTTCCTGTCTACCATTCCCATTGATTCGCACTTCTCATCCTCCTCTCTCAACAAAAATTATCTGTATGCAAACATCAAAATCAAAAATATATATTATATAAAAACTTTAAAAATCTAAATCTCAAGCCCACCTAAAAATGGATCCCACTCAAACAACTCCCAACCCAGATTTATATCCCTATCTCCCTCAACCAAACCAAGGGTTTCAAGCCCCATCTCTTAACTTCCAAAATGTCCAATATCCTCAACTAGACCCTCATTTCATTCCCCCTCAACAATACAATAATATGCCTCCTTCTTATCATCCTCCTGCAAACTATCCTCAATTCCCAGAAAATCATCAAAATCAATTCATTCCTCCCCCTCATCAAATGCCATATATTGACGCTCCACAATTCCATGAAGCTCCTCAATTTATTCAAGCTCCTACTCAAACTATAACTCGAAATGTTGTCCTCCAAAATCTCCACTGTAACGCTAAATGCCCCAAACATAAAGAAACTATCAAGTCTGTCTGCAAAGCTCCTGCTTGCCAGCAAAGATTACTTTGCGAAAGCTGCGAACCTCAACACAACAAAACTTTTAAAGATCATAAAGATTCTATCGTTCCTTTGATCGATCTTTTTGATGATACTTTACTTTTACAACAGTTTGATAACCTTTGTAATGACAAAGAGTTTGCTTCAGTGGCCTTGGATGACTTATATCAAAGACTCTGCACATCAATTATTGTTACTTTTGATTGTTTGAGAAAGAAAGTAGCGGGAGTTATCACCTCTGCTGAAAAGAAAGCTCATGCTAGAGCTAAAGATTTCTTATTGAGCGTTAAAGACCCACAAGGATGGAGCTATTTAAAAACAGATTATATCAATAAAAGGGAGTCTTATACCTTATCAAAAGTCGGCGTGCAGACAAAGGAACTTGACAGCCTCATTGAATCTCTCAATAAAATCACAGAAAAGCAAAAGTCTTGGGATACTGCTATTCAAAAAGTTCTCAAAATTCAAAAAGATGAGATTGACAATATTGTCGAGAAAGTTCAAAATCAAGCTAATCAACTTGTTAATGCCATTTTCCCTCATCAAAATGATGATGCTCTGGTCTTAGAACCTCCAAGACCAATTATCAAAATCCCTTCAAACACAATTACCTATTCTTCAGAAGCTAAAGCTCCTCATAAATTCATGCTCAATGCCATGACCTACCTTTCCAAGCCTGATAGATTTGTTACATCTGGAGATGATGGGTGTATTACTGTTTGGAATCCTTCAAACTTTACTGCACTTGACACTTTTAAGGTCCATAAAGATGCCATTAATTCCTTGTTATATGTTGAAAAGGAAAGCTCGCTATTTACTGCCTCCAATGATAAAACTGTCAGAGTTATTCCTGTGACCACTTCAGGTCTCTCAATGGAAAAACCTGAATTATTTACTGATCATTCTGCGCCTGTCAAAAGCTTGCTTTATTTAGAAGGTGAAGGCAAGTTGGTATCAGCAGGTGAAGATGCTGATTTGAGAATTTGGAGCTTGAAGACGAGATCTTTAGATGGAATTATTGACACAAAGGGATGGAAAACATGTGGAAATGAAATGCTTTATATTCGACCAGAGAAGTGGATTGTTGTTGCAGGAAGAAAAGAAATCAGAATTTATGGTCTGACAAGCAAGCAATGCTTGATGACTTATGGAGGAGCTAAGATTACTGGATCAATGAGCTTTATGGTCGAAAAGCGATTTATTATTGTCCAAGATGATGACGACAGAATTGTTGTCTTGAAAATTGATCATGAAAAGAAAAAGCTCAAGCAAGAAATGAAGCTTAAGTTGCCTTCTAGTGTCGAAGGACCAATTTTCTTCAAATGTATTGAAGATAGTGATTTGTTATTAGTCCCAACTGGAACCAAAAAAGTTGCCATGTTTAGCTTACTCACTGGAAAAATCATTAAAGAACTTGATACTAAGCTTCATTGCACTTCTGGTATCAGCTTGATCCATCGTCATAAAAAAATTGCCATTGGTGATGGAAGATCTAATCTTATTGGACTCTTTAAATACTAACTAAGTTGAAAAGAGTTCATGACTGATATTCATATCGATCTATAAAAAATTTTATTTCGAAATTATGCTTTTAAGTTATCATGTGTCAAAATCTCATTTTACTCTAAAAATCTCTCTCTCTCTCACTTTATTTATGATTTTTCATTAAAATTAGCGGAAATATCAGATACAGTAGATTGCATGTATTTCAAGAAAAAATCCCCCTTGTCCCTCCAAATACAATATTTTTTGCCAACAAAATTTTGAGTAATCAAAGACAATTTCTCATCAAAGATCTGTATCGTTTGAGATTATCATATCTCTCACCCTCAGAAAAAGGTTTTGTTGCTGAGCCAGTCCCACCAATTTCTCCTAATTAATAATTTCAGAAATTGCTCGTCTACTTTTTTCCCAAAATAAAATTCTCATTTGCTCTTAGGAAAATTCGATTCTTTATCTTTTATCTCAAAAATTCGAAAAGGCTAAAACTCAAACTTTATCTAACTACCTTTCATATTATATCGAAATAAATTTGCCCTTTGATTTAATAAGATCAGTTTTCACTTTACTGTATCTCAATCTCTGTCATCTATATTAATTGATCAAAATACACTTAAAATTTAAAACTTCAAGACAAAAAAAATCACACTCAGAAAAAATCTCATGAACCATCATAACGACCCTTACTATCCTGTCAATATCCCTCCTTATCAACAACCACACGAGGCTTCATTAAACTTCCAACAAGCCCAATACCCTCAATTTGAAGAAAACTATCATGTGGCAGTTCAACCTTATGTTGCAAACAACTTTCATAATCCTGAACTACAATTTTATCCTCAAAATCCTTATGAGCATGCGCCAGGGTTCCCCCAACAACAGCCTGCTGTAGTCAACCACAATGCTGTTTTCCATGGACTTCACTTTAATGCTCATTGTCCAATCCACCAAATTCCTATTACACACCTTTGTAAGGCGCCAAATTGTAAAACTAGACTTCTCTGTGAAGCTTGTGCGGGTGATCATTTGATCCAGAGCTATGATCATCATTCCTCTACAGTCCTTTACAAAGACTTCTTGGGAGATTCGACACTCAATGAACTCAATCAACTTTCACAAGAAGAACATGCTTTGTCTGAGCCATTGGACCCTAAATACCCTGATGTTTGCTCCACAATTCAGGATGCCTTTAAAGACTTGAAAGCTCGCGTTGATGAATTGATGAATCAAGCTGAAGAAAAAGCTCTCCAAAGAGTTAAAGAACATTTTCTGTTAAAGAAAGATACTACTTTATGGGAAGTCTTGAAGGTTGATTATCTCACAGCAAGAGATATTTATCTTGCTTCTGTAGTTGGAGTCCCATCTCATGCTCTTGAAAACTTTATTCAGGTCCTCAACCTTATCGAAAGAAAAAAGAAGGAAAAAGCACAAGATCTTGAAGCCACATTGAAACATGAAAAAGAACAAATGGACAAATTCTTATTGAGATTAAAAGAAAATATTCCTTTATTAACTGATAACTTGTTCTCCAATAAAGAAGAAGATGACCAAAAACTCTCTCTTCTTATCAATCCAGAAAGCATCACCTTTAAAACTAAAGTCAAAGGAGATCACAAGTACATCTTCAATGCCATGACTTTTATTCCTAAATTGGACCAATTTGTTTCAACCAGTGAAGGAGGAACCATTACTACTTGGAATCCTACGACATTTGCTCCTATTACTACTTACAAGGTTCACAATGATAAAATCAATTCCATTGTGTATGTTGATAAAGAAAACCTCCTTGTCACTGGTTCTCAAGATAAATCCATTAGATTATTCCCAGTTACCTCCCATGATATCAACATTAAAAAGCCAGAAATCTTCACAAGCCATACAGCCCCTGTCAGAAGCCTTTTGGTTTTGGAAGGAGAAGATAGACTTGCTTCAGCAGGAGAAGATGCTGATATTAGAATCTGGAATTTAAAAGCAAGAAATCTTGATACCATTATCAGTACAAATGGCTGGAAAACTTCTGGAGATGAAATGATATTCATTAGGCCAGAAAGATGGATTGTTGCTGCAGGTCAAGGAGAAATTAGAATCTATGATTACATCAAGAGACAATTCATCATGAGTCAAGATGTGATGAAGAAAATGGGTTCTTTATATTTCTTGAATGATAGAAGATGGTTAGTGGCTCAAGATTCCAAAGATAGAATTCAAATATGGAAGCTTGACAGTGAGAAGAAAAAGCTCAGAAAAGAAAAGGCTCTTAAATTGCCTAATAAGGCCAAAAAGTCTGTTTACTTCAAATGCTTTGATGAAAGTGATACATTGCTAGTTTCTGGAGGATCAAATAAGATTTCAGCTTTTGATTTAGCAAGTGGAAAATTGGTCAAAGAAATTGAAACTGGCCTCCAAAAAACAACTTCAATTACTCTGTTGAAAAATGAAAGAAGAATGGTTGTTGGGGATGCTGGATCTAATATGCTTGGTATTCTTCATTACTAAATAAGGAAGGTTTTTTTATGTACATATATTTTTACTAAAAATAAATTTAAATAATATTCATATTCATTTCAAGTAAAACTCTCTCTTGATGAAGAATAAAATTTTTTCTAAAAATTTCCCTCTAAAATCATCTCAAAAAAAAAAATCCATAGTCCCATTGCTCCCATATCTATGCCCCTTCATTTTCAAACCTTTCCATCCCTCTCAAAGTGTCCTCAAAGAATTTTTTCGCGTACTTCCCGAGCACCTCCCCAAGACCTCATCCCAAAAAATTTTTTCAAGTTTCAAGGAAAAAAAAAATTAATAAAAAAATTTGTCAAAAATTTTTCTTCCAAATCATCCCCAGAAAAAATTCAACTTCAAATGGATGGAAGTAATTCTTTATTGCTCGATTCTGGAAGAGAAGACCCAGACGACGCAATAATTCAAAACCCAAGCAACACCTATTTCACGACTCAAAATAGATATTTTGGCAAAAGTATTGTATTTCTATTTTACAAGGACGAACCTCTTTTGACTCTTGGCCCTCACTATCCTCTTTTCGTTTGTACTTTGATGTATATCATGATTCAAGCAATTCTTGTGTATTTTTTGACAGTGACCGAACATCCTCAAGGTGTTCGTTCTGCATTTCTTGGAATAGCTTTTCTCACAGCATTCTCTTTCTTGGCTACAGCTTTGAAAAACCCTGGAATTGTCACGGCAAAAGATCAAGGTGATCTAGAAATAAGCGAATTAAGCTCACATCCAAGGTTTTGTAAAAAGTGCAAAATAGTCAGAGAACCAAAAACTAAACATTGCTTGGATTGTGAAGTTTGCGTCAAAGACTTAGATCATCATTGTCCTTGGACTGGAAAGTGTATAGGTGGTGGAAATCTTTGGCTATTTTATTTCTTTATATTCATGACTTGTGTATTCTTTGCTTCTTGTACTATCATGATATGGCTTGCTCTATATAATGGCTTCAATTAAATAAAATTCGAAAAGCAATGTCTCAATAGAATTCTCTCATACTTTAATACATACTAAGCATTAGAATGTTGTTGCTCTTGTTTCTTACGACGATAATAACCTGTAATTTTATATAATAAGCAGCTACAAGCAATAGTTAAAAGAGGGATAACATAATACAATATTTTATAAACCAAATTATGGAAAGAGCCCCACCAAATAGTCCACTTGAGTCTATTCTCGAGATCTTGATTATAAAATCTCAATGTGAAGTTATCATCCCTTTTCAAGTCATTATTCATATCAAAATTCGTCCCATTGATCCAATTCAACACATCAAAATATGGAATTGTATTTTCATGATAAATATGGAACAAAAATCCTCTCACAATACTTCTTGAGCCTTTGAATACTTTTTTCGTATTTTCCACCCACGGTAGCATCTGATCCGTGTACTTTGACCATCTGTTATAGAATCTAAAAGGAATTCTCTCAGGCAGAGAAGCCAACACATAAGCACAATCACAGCACGTTGCAATACATCTATCAAAAATATACTCAATTTCATCATAAACCTCCTTTCTGATTGCATAAGCGTTCCCGTAAAATATTGGTGGACCAGCATCCAAATCATCCTGCAAAAGACTTTTATATAAAGCAGATTGCACCAAAATATCTGTCACATTTGAAGGATCTGTTCCCAAGAAATATTGGAAAATCTGCACTGAAGCATTCTTTTCTGTTCTCACAATCGTCTCTTCCCACCAATAAATATTTTCAAATATTTGATGAGTATCAATCCATGCCATATACTCCCAATCTTTAATCTTTCTAGCTGCAACATTCAAATAATTTTCTCTCAAATAGACATCCTCATAAAACTCAAGCTGAATATCATATGGCTCTCTTCCTGCCCTTGTCATTAAAAACTCTTGATTTCTGTCTTTTCTTATTGCTTCTAATGTTGAAAAACTCATCCCAATTGATTCAATGTACCCTTTATAGCTTTGATGCAACTGATAGCGGATCTTATTCGCTGATTGATAAGGAGCATAAATTGGACAAACAACCCAAAAACTTTCGATAACTTCTGCTACTTCTGATGAAGTACAAAACACTTCCAAATTGAGTTTACAGAGAAAGCTTTTTGAAGGAGGTCTGAGTTTACTTGTTTGCATTGATGAATTGAGATGAGGTTGGAGGATCGTTTTGGTATTTTCAAAAGGTCTGAAGGTAAATACTGAAGTGATATTTAAAGTTGGAGGACTCAAGATAAGTTCTGTTTCAGATGGGGTTATTATGGTTTTAGGATGTCTGTGGATCGGGTAAAGAGTGTCATTTAAAAGTCTTGCAAAGAAGGTGATAAGAATGAAAAAGGGTACAGCCCAAAAGAAGGTCTGTAGAGCCTGAAGATACTTGCTCATAGTATTATTTTCGTGCTAATTTAAATAGTTTTGAATTCAGGGGATTTTCAAATCAGGCTTGCACGTTATCTCGCTTGCTGGAAAATTTTTCCCTAAAAAGATTTTTGCAATAAACTAGACGAGATGTGTCAAGGAATGTGAAACAATATTTTGCAGTCGATCAAAAACCCTGAAAGTCCCTTCAAGAAATAAATTATCAATTTTTTAAAAAGGAAATTTTTATCATGCTCATTTTTGGATTGGTTGACTGACTGGACTGAAGTCAAAAATCTTGAAATAGAGAATATTTTTTTTTTATTAATTTTTTTTTTCCTAAAAAAAGACATTTTCTCCCTTACAGTCAAAACTTTTTTACTTCATAAAAAAGAAGAAAAAAAACCAAATCTGTTCAAATCCAAAATTGCTGTTGAAATCCTAGGTAGTCTTCCGATAATTCGAATTTTGGTCTTTTCCATGTTGACCAAATGAGTTTCTGAATCGAATCCAGAGAAATTTTATTCAAGTCTCAAAAATGTTACCTCCAGAAAACTCTTTGAAAAAATTGGTCTTCACTGTGTTACTGAAAACTCCCCTTTATTTTAATTTCACAAAATTTCTAGGTCTCTCGAGATTCCAGAGACAATACAAAATGAAATTTAAAATATTAAAAAGAAAATAGAAACCCGCCTAAAATGAAAAAAACTCACTCAAAGAGTTCGATTCCAGGAGTTTCCTCCAATTTTTTTAAACTTGAAAAGAGGACCTAACTTGATCAAACAAATAGATCTTTTTTTGACATGGAAAAATTATTCCGATTGCAGAAGCTCCCTTTCATAAGGGAAAGAACCACTCTCTAAAAATTCACTTGATGATGGAGAAAAGGACGTTGTTCATAGGTTTTTTTGGTTTCAAACTGAATTTGGAATTTTTGGATTTTTTTGAAAAAATTTTCTGAGTAAATTTTTTTGTCTAAACTCATCTTTTGAAAAAAAAAAAGAGAAAAAAAAATTTCATGAATTTCCTCCAACCCTTCCGAAAGCTTTCAAAAAAATATTCCACTGGTTCACCTTGGAGAATTTGGCAACATCTATGCATCTCAACACATCGATTTCCTCACTCCGCTCCACTCCACTTCACTTTCAAGGAACCAAGAGGTCATCATCACACAAACTTTTCCTGAATTTCGCACCTTAAAATTAATTTAATATTCATCATATTCAAAGCTTGGTTCATCCTCTAAAAAAAATTCTCAAGCAGCAAAGAAGCCTTTGATCAACCTCTTTCCTTCCTTCATCTCATTTAGCAGTTTTCAATCTCCTTACAAAAATTCAAAAATGATTTTCCAAGTTTCCTTTCCTTCAACAGTTCGTTGATCAATTATTCTCCACAAAAATTCACTATTTTTTTTAGATCACCACTTTTCTTCAAATTCAAAACAAAATTTTTCTTTCTTGTCAAGAAGACTATCACACTTTATCCCTTCGAAATGAGTCAAAACCTTATCCATCCTCATATTCTTCGAGAAAATTGAACTCAAGATTCCAGAGGGATCAATTTTTTCTTGTACTACAGGGCTTTCTACAGAAAAGCTATTTCAAATTGTCCAGTCAAAACACTGACAAAACATTCCTCTATCTCCTTTCAATTTCTCAACTTTAGAAGCCACTAAATTAATATTTAATATTCCAATTCAAGGACTAAAATCAATAATACAATATTTTCTAAAACTTGTCATAAAAAGTTAGCCTTTATTCTGCTTTTATTTCTGAAATCATAAAGCTACCAAATTTTCTTACTTCAAACCTTTTATTTGCCAAATTATGGGCTAAATATGGAAACTATAAAACAGAATTCTATCATAAAACATCCTTAAAAACTCCAGCCTAGTCTTCTCAAAGTGTCCTAAGTCTTGTTGCCTGACTCAATATTTTGAGAATAATGAGAAATTTTCCTTGATCATAAAGCAAAAAATTGGTGCTTTCTTCCAATAAAAAAACCCAAAAGGTTTCTCTGAAGGTTTATTTATTGGGGCAATACAGATTTGGTGTCAGAATTAAAACTCAAAGCAGTCATTGATTAATACTGAATCAATCAATTGCACACAGCGCTTTATTCGCGCCTCTTTTTTTACCCAAAATCTGTGTTTTACCGGTCCAAAGTCATCAGGTTCTGCAAACTATCGGCTTTTCTCGAAGAACAAAAATATCTCAAGAAATTTAGGATTGAGGTGGAAAAATCATTTTCACAATTTTCTCGAGTTTCAGACCACAAGTCGATTGGGGGAATTATTTTAGATTTCTAAAGGAACAATCTCATCAAAATTTGCCTTCAATTTAAACTTTTAATTGAGTTATTCCTTTCGATTCGTGACCCTTTCAATGCTTCAAATCTCTGTTTCTTTTTGTTTCATATTCAAGAAAAACATCAAAACTCAGCTCCCTTCCTCTTTTAGAAAATGCTTCTTCATAAACTAATATTTATCTCATAAATAAATCCTTCTTTCTCCCTCAGAACATTGAAAACTATCGAAAACAAGATTCAAAGTTCTCTCTGTCTGATCTCGAGGATCTCATTCTCAATCGTATCTTTTTAAAATCAGCTATGGATATACGGAGAGAATGAAGGTTTAAAGATACAATTAATATATAGATCAATGTATCGAATTTAATTTGCTATTTTAGACGAGAGTTTTTGTATTCAAAACAACCTCAAAGACGAGGAGTTTAGCCAGCAGGCCAGGAGAAATTTCCAAACCATCTCATGATTAGGAAAGATCTCGGGCTATCAAATTGGTTGGAAAAAAATGTAAGTGGGTTTGATTATAGTGCGTCTGCGTCGTAATCAAAAAATTTTTACTTTTTTCCGCAAGATTTTACGCCCAAGTGATTCAGTCACAAAATTCATGGTTTTAATAATAAAATCTTTTGAAATTAAAAACGAGTTAATGGCTCTAAAATTACGATTCAGCAAATGTTGGTTCGCACGATTGCATTGATTTGGAGCGTCTTGAATTAAATACCACTGAAAATTATTTCTCCTGAAGATTGTATTAAATAGCCACGTTCCAAAGTTTTATATTAATTTGGTTTAATTAAGCAAAAAGATTAAAGCTATGAATTTACGATGTCTAATCTCTTTTATAAATTTTTTAAATCTGCCCTTAATTTCCCTTTGTTTCAAAACCTTTTTTAAACCTTGGACCCTTTATGTACAACCTCGACATTGTCAAAAACGAATATCCACAGCATCAAGAGGTTATCCTCTATTACAAAACCACTCCCTGTCCTTCCCTAAAGGACTTCATTGATGCTGCCAGCCCCTCTGGCAAAAAAATGTGCTTCCAGGCCAATTGCTACCATTATCATCGCTTCGACGAAATGAGAAGACCTGTCCTTGAAGAAGAAAACGATTGCCTACTTTATGATCGTGTCCCTTGTCCCAGTTTCTCTATGGGCTACCAATGCATGGATGAATCAAGATGTAGATACTCTCATACTCAGAATGAACTCAACTACCACCCACTCTACTACAAAACTGAGCCATGCACCAATTGCGCACATCCAAACAACCAAAAAGCCTGTCCCAGGTACCACGAAGATGAAGTGAACAGAAAAAGTTTCGTTGATGGTCTTTTAATCATGGCAAACAGCAATGAGAGTCCTAATAACGCTGATTCAAGGTTAAAACAAGGCCAATTCAGCCTCGATCTATTTAAAGTTAAACCTTGTGTCAAGAAAAGCAACCACAACGTCAAAATCTGTGACTATTATCACCATGATAAAGATCGGAGAAGACCCACCAACATCTTCTCATATGTCCCTCCTATATGCACCTACATCACCAGAGGTCTCAACTGCCCCAATGGCGACAATTGTCGCTACGCTCACAACAAACTTGAACAACTCTACCATCCTGAAAGATACAAGAGAAAGTTCTGTTTACATCATCCTCACAACATCCACAAATGTGACTATGGCGGTCACTGTTCATTCGCTCACAACGAATCCGAAATCAAGATTGAGCTCCTTCACAACATGAAACAAGATGAATTCTTCTACCTCAACAAGTACAAAACCGTCTTCTGTCCCTACATCTATGAACATGACAGAAACCAATGTGTTTACGCTCACAACCCCCAAGACCTCAGAAGAGACCCAAATCAATACAAATACAACGCTATTCAATGTCCTTATTGGTCTCAGGGACAAATTTTCAGCTATGATGAAGGTGGCTGTCCTAATCAAATGGACTGCCAAAATTGCCACGGATGGAAGGAACTTGAGTACCACCCTCTTTATTACAAGACCAAGCCATGCAATAGTGGAAGAAAATGTGCCAAAAAGGACTGCCCATTTTACCACTCCAACTCTGAGAGAAGACAGAATAAAGTTACCAGTCAACTGACTGCAAGTCTTTTCTCACTCAAAAACTCCAGTCCTAGCTCCCTTATGAAGAACAGAATGTTCAATACTGATTCTTCCCCATTCTATGATTCCAATGAAATTCCTGAGAAGAAAATGGATCAAAAGGGCCTTATCAGCATGTTTATGGGCTTCAACTTGAATGATACAGATCCCTCCAGGAAGATGAACTCTAAAGGTCCTCGTCTTCCTGAGTCAGTTCCTGGCGCCAACTCCTTCATGCCTTCAACCAACTACAGTGACGATGAAGTTTTGGCCGCTTCTTTCAAGCCCAGAGCCTACACTTATGAAGCTCAATACGCCCAAAATTCTATGGGAGCTGCTTCAGTAAATTCTGACAAAGGAAGGTATGAGCAACCAAGAAATGTTTATTCCCATCCTCATGATATGTGGGCGCCATTGAATGAAGACCAAGAAGAAAAAATGGATGGCTATTTCATGAACATCACCAACAGCAACAGCTACAAACAAAATAAACTCGATTCCAATCTTGACTTGGATGATAACGCTAATAATTTCGAGCAAGAAGCTGTCTCTGATAAGACTGGAGAAGTCTCAAACGAACAATTCAAGAAATCTTTCATCAAGAACTTGGAAGTTAAGGGCCTTTCCCATACTCTGCCATTCCTTATCAATCCAATGATTGATTTAAGA
>Ga0182738_1005636_pt1 | contig 13291 bp, 9 predicted proteins | sample eDN5th30CBELigMG_FD_128876 | JGI IMG/M metagenome (GOLD analysis project Ga0182738, IMG submission 128876) | Enriched Miracle-Growth compost microbial communities from Emeryville, California, USA - eDNA 5th pass 30_C BE-Lig MG (version 2)... ...
ACGCCTGGCTCCAGAACTATGGACGCATTACGGTTCGTAAAGACCGCCTGGGTTCCATGTTCCTCGGCTGGGTTCAACTGGCTTGCCTGTTTACCATCCTTAAACGGTTTTGACGGAGCCTCAAGGTCCTTCATACAGAAAAAATCCGCGATTGGTCTGCTGTTCTGGAATCGGAGCCGGATGCCGGTCTTGGGAATGGTGGCTTGGGCCGACTGGCTGCCTGCTTCGTCGAGTCGCTGGCCACTCTGGGAATTCCCGCTGTCGGATATGGGTTGCGATATGAATATGGAATCTTTCGCCAGTCGATCGAGAATGGGTATCAGGTCGAACATCCGGACCAGTGGCTGACACAATCCGACCCGTGGGAGGTTGCCCGGCCGCAGGAAGCCGTAACGATCCCGGTAAACTGTTCATTTCATCTTGAGAATGGAACTCTTCGAGCCGTCTCGGGGCATGCCAGCCATCTGCGGGGTATTCCCTATGACCGGCCTGTTGTCGGTTATGGGGGAAACACAATCAATACCCTGCGTCTCTGGAGTGCCGATTCTCCGGACCAGTTTGATTTCGGTGAATTCAGTTCTGGCGACTTTGTCGGTGCCGTCGTGGATCGGGTTGTGGCGGAGTCTGTGACCCGGGTGCTCTATCCGGATGACTCAACGGTTGCCGGACAGGCACTCCGGTTTGTTCAGGAATACTTTCTGGTCTGCTGTTCGCTGCAGGATCTTGTCTCCCGATTTCGTTCCGGGAATCCAGACATCCGCCAGCTTGCGGAAAAGGTCGCCATTCAGCTCAATGACACGCACCCGGCGATGGCGGTTGCGGAATTGATGCGGATTCTTCTGGATGAAGACAACCTAGAGTGGGACGAAGCCTGGAAGATCACCGTTGATACACTCGCTTACACCAACCACACGTTACTGCCTGAAGCCCTGGAGAAATGGCCGGTCCGCTTCTTCGAACTGGTTTGCCCTCGCTTGCTGGAGATTGTTTACGAAATCAACCGCCGGTTTCTGATTGACGTTCAGCAGAAGTTTCCTGAAGAACCTGCCCGAATCGAACAGATGAGCCTCATCGAAGGAAACGGCTCCCCTTCGATCCGCATGGCGAATCTGGCGATCGTCGGCACCCACAGCACGAACGGGGTGGCCCGAATTCACTCGGATCTGCTGCGCACGCGAGTTGTGAGCGATTTTGCCGAGATGTTTCCAGAACGGTTTAGCAATAAAACAAACGGTGTCACTCCGCGCCGCTGGCTGCTCTCTGCAAACCCACAGTTGGCCGGACTGGTCACCGACGCGATTGGCGATGGCTGGATCACCAACCTGAGTCAGTTACGTGGCCTCACTCCACTGGCCGAAGACGCTGCATTTCAGGACAGCTTTTTCAAAGCGAAGCAGACTGCGAAGGAGCAGTTCACTGCATGGGTGAAAGATTCGACCGGACAGACGATCGATCCGGCGTCCATCTTCGATAGCCAGATCAAGAGAATCCATGAATACAAGCGGCAGCTTCTGAATCTGCTGCAGATCGTCGTTCTCTACAATCGCATCCTCGATAACCCTGCAATCGAAATGCCTCCACGGACTTTTTTCTTCGCAGGGAAGGCAGCTCCCGCTTACCATCTGGCGAAGCTGATCATCAAGCTCATGAACAACGTGGGCGCGGTGATCGATGCGAATCCGTCGGTTCGTGACCGCATTCGCGTGGTGTTCCTGCCGAACTACAACGTTTCCCTCGCGGAACGATTGATTCCAGCCAGTGACGTTTCGGAGCAGATTTCGACCGCCGGATATGAAGCCAGCGGAACTGGAAACATGAAGTTCATGCTGAACGGGGCCTTGACGATCGGAACTCGTGATGGCGCGACGATTGAAATGGCGGAAGAAGCCGGCGAAGAGAATCTCTTCCTGTTTGGGTTGACCGCCGATCAGGTGGCGGAGAGTCGGGGTTGGTACAATCCTCGCTGGCACTACGACCACGAAGAGGAAACCCGGCGTGCGCTGGATCTGATTTTCGATAACCATTTCAGCCCCCACGAGCCCGGAATCTTTGAGCCGATTCGCAAGACCCTGCTGGGCATCGACTATTACATGCACCTGGCGGATTTGACCTCTTATGCGCAAACGCAGGTCCAGATCGGACAACTGTATGCCGATCGGAAGTCCTGGCTGAAGCGAGCGATTCTTAACGTAGCCAGCTCAGGGAAGTTCTCCAGCGACCGGGCTATCGGCGAATATGCCGCGGAGATCTGGAATGCGCAAAAATGCCCTATTGAGTCTTGAAGCCTGAAGCTGCAATCACCTGAAACGACGACCTGAAGATGACCACCACGGTGGAGCAGGAAGATGATTATGAAAGTTGGTGTTGTGGGAGCAGGCTTTGTCGGTGCGACTGCAGCTTATGCCCTGATCATGCGTGGTGTTGGACGGGAAATTGTTCTCGTCGATCGCAATACGGAACGTGCCGGCGCGGAAGTCGACGATCTGCGTCACGCGGTTCCGTTTGCTCACCCGTTACGGATTTCGCACGGAGAATTTCAGGACCTGGCCGATTGCCGTGTTGTCGTTCTCTGCGCGGGAGTCGGCCAGAAGCCCGGGGAAACACGCTTGCAGTTGTTGCAGCGGAATGCGGACGTTTTTCGAGAAATTGTCCCACAGATTGTCCGATCTGCTCCAGATGCGGTTCTGGTGGTGGCGACGAATCCCGTCGACATCATGACGCACCTGACCGTTCAATTTGCGAAGGAGTGTGGACTTCCAGCACCGCGCGTCCTGGGATCAGGAACAACTCTCGATACGGCCCGCTTTCGATCGTTACTGGGGGTTCATTGTGGAGTCGATGCTCATCATGTCCATGGCCATGTGATTGGAGAGCATGGTGATTCCGAAGTCCTGACCTGGTCACTTGTGACCGTCGGGGGCATGCCTCTTGAGGAGTTTCTGAAAGTTCGCAACATCAAACTCGACGATGCCAAACGAGCAGAGATCGACACGGGAGTCCGTCGCGCAGCTTATTCCATCATCGCAGGGAAGGGAGCGACCTATTACGGCGTCGGCAGTGCCCTCGCCCGGATTGTCGACGTGGTCCTGCATGACCAGCGAGCGATCCTGACTGTCTGTTCTCCCGCAGAGGACGTGGCCGGAGTCAAGGACGTCACACTGTCACTTCCCCGCATCGTGGGAGGGACCGGAGTTCATGAAACACTCTGGCCTCCCCTGAATCATCAGGAAGAAGCATCGTTGCGGACCAGCGCGGAAATCCTTCGGAAAGTTCTCAGCGAACTGGATGGCAGGTAATCCGCATCAAACGTTGAACATGCAGAAAAGCAGGATGAAGCCGATGAAACAATGGTGTGGTCGATGATATCCCCCGGTTCAGAGTCGCCCGCAGACCCGGAACAGCAGGCTCCCGAGCGGAGTTCTTCCGAGTTCAATAAGACCGTAATCACCCCAGGTGATACGGCTCCGAATTCCCTTGCGCCCCTCAGTACGCAGGGATGGATCGGGCGTCGTCTCGGAAAATACACCGTCACCGGCCTTCTTGGTGCAGGGGGCATGGGAGTGGTGCTGAGGGCACATGATCCAGCCATTGAGCGGGATGTGGCCATTAAAGTCCTCACACCGGAGTTATCCCGAGATCCTGCGGCGCTCAATCGCTTTCTTGCAGAAGCCAAATCGGCCGGAAAACTGAATCATCCCAATGTTGTGACCGTCTATGAAGTCGGACAGCAGGAAGAGGCCAATTATCTGGTCATGGAGCTTGTGACCGGAGGAAGCGTTGAAGGGCACATCGAAAAATCCGGGGCGTATCCGGTGCCGGAGGCCACCCGACTGATGATCGAAGCCTGCCAGGGACTCTCTGCTGCACATGCAGCAGGACTGGTCCATCGTGACGTCAAACCGGCAAACCTGTTGTTGACCGATCACAGATCCATGAAGGTCACGGATTTCGGACTTGCCAAACGGACACAAAATCAGGCGTTGCAGGTCACTCGGGCCGGGCAGGTCGTGGGAACCCCCTATTTCATGAGCCCGGAACAATGTGAATCGCGAGAGGTCGATGTCCGTAGCGACATCTATTCACTGGGAGCAACTTATTATGCCCTTCTGACTGGCAGGAATCCGTTTGAAGAGAGCGGAAGCGTTATTCAGGTGATGTTCGCTCATTGCCATTCCGACCGCCCGGACCCACGACATGAGTTCCCTGGAATTCCCATGGCATGTACGCAGATCATTCAACGTGCCATGGCGACGAATCCCAACGAGCGATATCAGTCCATGAAGGAACTGCAAAAGGACCTGGAGGCACTCCTGTCTGCCCTCTCCGGAACGGGAGTCCTGCTTCCGAGCCAATCCGCCGAGAATTGGTCTCCCGTTCATCAACGGGAATCAGGGGCTTCCCGTCACTGGATCCTCATCGGTGGCATGGCCGCCCTGATCTCACTGACGCTGGGGCTGTTGACGTATTTCAACGGCTTTTCTCGTCATCATTCAACTCTCGATGCCCGGGGCGCAGCTTCTGATCAGGAGCAAGCCGTTCCTGCCATACTCCCGCCGCCGGTTGGAGAGCCGATCAAAGTGGGGATCATTCACTCCCAAACCGGGACAATGGCCCGAAGCGCCGCACCGCTGATCGACACCGCATTGTTGGCAATCGACGAAATCAACAGGAGTGGCGGACTGCTGGGGCGCCCGGTGAAAGCGATTATCGCAGATGGCAAATCCAACTCGGACATCTTTGCCGGGGAAATACGAAGGTTAATTGAGAAAGAACAGGTTTGCACAATTTTCGGCTGTTGGACATCCGCCAGTCGGAAGACAGTTGCCCCGATTCTGGAAGAGCTGGATCACTTGCTCGTTTATCCATTGACGTACGAAGGAATCGAGGAGTCTCCTAATATCATTTATGTGGGTTCGACTCCCAATCAGGTCATCATTCCAGCCGTGAAGTGGGCCTATGCCTTTGAAGGCAAACGGCGATTTTACGTGGTCGGCTCCGACTTTGTTTTTCCCCGTGTCGCCTTCGAAATCGTGAAGGACGAACTGCAGGAACTGGGAGCGGAGCTTGTCGGCAATGCATTTCTGCCGCTGGGGTCGAATCGTGTTGACCCCGTTGTGAAAGACATTGTCAACTCGCGCCCGGATGTCATTCTCAACCTGATCAATGGCGACACCAATGTCGCCTTTTTTTCCGGGCTGCGGGCTGCCGGGATCAGCCCTCAAGAGATCCCTACGATTTCATTCAACCTGGAAGAACAACAACTCCAGCAACTCACTCATTCGGAAATGCATGGTGACTATGCTGCGTGGAACTATTTCCAAAGTATCGACTCGCCGGAGAATCACGTTTTCGTAGCCGCGTTTCATCAAAAGTCTGGAGCGGAACGTGTCATCAGCGATCCCATGGAGGCCTCCTATTTTGGAGTGAAACTCTGGGCCCAAGCGGTCGAGGACGCACAGGCTCTCACTCCGCCAGCGATCCGGCGGGCAATGCGAAATCAGCGGATGAAAGCTCCCCAGGGAGAAGTTCGCATCGATCCACCAACTCAACACACCTTCCTGACTCCGAGAATCGGCCAGATTCGTTCAGACGGTCAATTCGATGTCGTCTGGACCGCAGCCAGACCAGAAGTACCGCAGCCCTATCCGCCTTCAAGAACCAGCGAAGAATGGCGGGCACTTCTGCATGATCTCTATCTTGGATGGAACAACCAATGGGAAGCGGCTCCGGAATGAGTCTTACTATCGGAGCGGGCCGCAGAACTCGAATGTAATCGAATTTTCGCCATGAACATTCGTAACCAGACATGATTGTTCTTCAAATAATAGTTTGACACACTCAGGACCACTTCACTCATACTCTTCATGCGGGGACAGGAATCGATGACCAGAAAAGTAATAGCTGTCCTGATTGTGGCTGTCGTAATCGCAGTCGTTGGATATCAGGTCTGGCAATCCAGGCAGTCACCTCTTCCAGCCGGAATTGCGTCCGGCAATGGCCGTGTCGAGGCCAAGCTGGTCGATATTGCTGCCAGAGAACCGTTGCGAGTGAGAAAAATTCTCGTCAAAGAAGGAAGTATCGTCAGTCGTGACGAGGTGCTCGTCGAGATGGATACGTCGACGCTGGAAGCCGAACTGGCAGAGGCAAAAGCCAGCATCGCGTCCAATCAGGAGCGGGTCGCCGCCAGTAATTCGACGGTGGTCCGTGCCAAAAGTGAGCTGAATCTGGCGCAGGTCGAATTCGATCGTTACAAAAAGCTCCTCGAGTCAAACGCCGGAACGCAACAGGAGTTTGACCGCCGGGAAGCCAACCTTCAGGTGCAGAAGGCGGCTTTAGCAGAAGACGAAGCAAAACTGAGAACTGCTCAGCAGGAAGTAGAAGTCTCGCAAGCACAGGCCACAAAGATCCAGACACGAATCAACGATGCGACGCTGAAATCACCGGTCCGTGGGCGGATTCTCTATCGACTCGCAGAAGAAGGAGAGGTGCTCGGTGCCGGTGGGAAAGCACTGACGCTGGTCAATCTCGAGGACGTCTATATGGAAATCTTTTTGCCGGCGGAAGTCGCTTCGCAATTGAGAATCGGGGCCGATGCCCGAGTGACAGTCGACCATGCTCCCGGACGAGCCGCGGCCGGATCTGTCAGTTTTGTCTCACCAGAAGCACAATTCACCCCCAAGCAGGTCGAAACCAAGAGCGAGCGGGACAAATTGATGTTCCGAGTCAAAATTCAGGTTCCAGAGGAACTAGTGTCCGCTTATATCGAACGAGTGAAAACCGGTGTTCGCGGCGTTGGGTATGTGAAAGTCGATGAGAATGCCCAATGGCCGGCGTTCCTGCAGGACCTGGTGACTCCGCCTGAGAAGCCCACACCAGGAACTCCGACGGAAGGAGTTGCGAGCGAAGCGACAACTATTCCTCAGATGGCCGTTCCTGGCGCTGGTGAAGCATCAAAGACGACACCAGATTCCAAATAAGGCAAGGCATCGCCAGCGTCATTTCATTCGTTCTTCCGACACTTTCTCTCAGGCACAGATGACGATGTCGAACGACAAGCCTGTTGTTTCCGTCAAAGAAGTGACTCATCGCTATGGCAGCACTGTTGCGCTGGATCGATTGTCCATCGACTTTCCGCGCGGGCTGATGGTCGGTATCGTCGGTCCGGACGGTGTCGGCAAATCGACCCTGATGGCGATCATTGCCGGCTCCAAGGTACTGCAACAGGGACAGGTCACTGTTCTTGATGGAGACATCGCCGACGTGCGGCACCGGCGGGATGCCTGTCCCCGCATCGCCTATATGCCGCAGGGACTCGGAAAGAACCTGTATCTGGAGTTGAGCGTTTACGACAACGTCGACTTCATGGCACAACTGTTCGGACTTTCCGCCACGGAACGACCGGTGCGAATCAAAGCCCTGCTGGATGCAACCGGCCTGGGACCGTTTGCCAATCGCCCTGCCGGAAAGCTCTCCGGAGGAATGAAACAAAAGGTCGGACTGTGTGGAGCCTTGGTTCACGATCCGGATCTGCTCATTCTGGATGAGCCGACCACCGGGGTCGATCCGCTCTCACGGCGCCAGTTCTGGTCTCTCATTGATGACATCCGCGCCCAGCGTCCAGGCATGAGCGTCCTCATCTCTACAGCGTATATGGATGAAGCCCAGCAATGGGACTGGATTGTCGCGATGGATGCCGGCCAGGTACTGGCGACAGGAACTCCTCAAGAGTTGATGGAGCGCACGAATACCTCCGATCTCGAAAAATGCTTTATCGCCCTGCTCCCCGAAGAGAAGCGGATGGGACATCAGGAGCTAGTGATTCCGCCTCGACCTGCCGGGCAAGCTGAAATCGCGATTGACGCTCATGAGCTGACGAGACGCTTTGGAGATTTCACTGCGGTCGATCATGTCACACTCTCAATCGAGCGTGGGGAGATTTTCGGATTTCTGGGTTCGAATGGCTGCGGTAAATCGACCACGATGAAGATGCTGACCGGATTGCTCCCTCCGACGGAAGGGACCGCGACCCTGTTCGGCAAGTCAGTGGAAGCTGGCAGCCTCGAAGTCCGCCGCAATCTCGGCTACATGACGCAGGCATTTTCACTCTATGGTGAACTGACGGTCCGCGAGAATCTGGTCCTCGATGCACGGCTATATCATCTTCCGGCAGACAAAGCCAAAGCCCGTATTGAAGAACTCGTCGACAAATTCGGATTGCGATCACACCTGGACGCTCCTGCCGGTGATCTTCCGATGGGGCTCCGCCAGCGACTCTCCCTGGCGGTCGCTGTCCTGCATGAACCGGAGATGCTGATTCTCGATGAGCCGACGTCCGGGGTGGACCCTGTGGCCCGGGACAGCTTCTGGGAACTCCTGATCGACATGTCTCGCAATCAGGGGGTGACCATCTTCGTCACCACGCACTTCATGAATGAAGGGATGCGCTGCGACCGGATCTCCCTGATGCATGCCGGTCGGGTCCTGGCCTGCGATGAACCGCAAAAGCTGATTGACGCCCGGGGAGCCTCCGGTCTGGAAGAGGCCTTTATCGGCTATATGGAAGATGCCATCGCTGAAAATGTGCGGGGAAATGCCGGTTCCGCTGCGGAGAAGCCTTCGCTGGGCGCGACCGGCCCGATGGAGCATGCCACCTTGTCTCCCTCGCAATTGGCAATTGGACGAACACTGGCGTACACCCGCAATGAAGCGGTTCAGATCATGCGTGATCCGGTTCGACTGCTCTTCGCGTTTGTCGGTTCCGCTGTCCTGATGCTCGCTTTTGGTTTTGGTCTCACCACCGATATCGAACATATCCGCTACGCGACGATGGACCTGGACCAGACACCGGAAAGCCGGACTTATCTCGAACAGTTCGCCGGGACGACTCGCTATTTCACGAAGATGCCCTCAGTCCATTCTCCTGAAGAGGGGCTGCATCGATTGCAGTCGGACTCGATCTCGCTGCTGCTGGAAGTACCGCCCAACTTCGGCAGAAACTTCCGCAAAGGAATCCCGGCGGAAGTGCTGGCTCAGGTAGATGGAGCCGATACGTTTCGCGGCGAAAACGTGGCTCAATATGTCCAGGGAGTCCAGTACACGATGCTGGCCGATCCCGCAAACGGACTTCAATATGATTCTGTCGTCGGGACAGCTCAGATCGAGGACCGCTACATGTACAACCCTTCTTTTCTGAGTATCTATTCGATCGTCCCCAGCGTGCCCGCGTTGTTACTTATCTTGATACCCGCCATCCTCATGGCTGTCAGTATTGTTCGCGAGAAAGAGCTGGGTTCGATGATCAACTTCTATGTCACGCCGACCCGGCGGATAGAATATCTACTCGGTAAGCAAATTCCCTATGTGGTCATCGGCATGCTGAACTTTTTCATACTTGTCGCCATGGCTCTGCTGGTGTTCGGCGTACCGATCAAAGGCAGCTTCCTGATGCTGACACTTTGCACCCTGCTCTATGTGACCGTCACCACGGGAATCGGCATGCTGATTTCTACGTTTACCAGCAGCCAGGTCGCTGCGGTCTTTATTACAGCCATCATCACCATCATGCCGACGATTCAGTTCTCCGGGCTCCTACAGCCGGTCTCCACACTGGAAGGGCGGGCGCGACTCATCGGTTCGATCTGGCCGACAACCTACTACATGCACTCAAGCGTGGGGGCTTACACCAAGGGATTGAGTGCCGGGTTGATGATGCCGGATCTGATCTTTCTCGCCTGCTGCATCCCCCTCTTATGGTTAATCAGCATGATCGGACTCAGAAAGCAGGAACGATGAACTCCACCTCCCTGCTGAATATCCTCTGGCTCGGTCTGAAAGAACTGCGCAGCCTGTGCAGCGATCTGGTCATGCTGCTGTTTGTGATCTATGCCTTCACAGGGGCGATCTACATTCAGGCGACGGGAACATCCAGCGAAGTCAACAACGCTTCGCTCGCATTTGTCGATGAAGACGGCTCAACGCTCTCCAAGGAACTGTTGAATGCCTTCTACCCGCCCCGTTTTCAGCAGCCTGTCCTGATTTCGGCCCGCGAAGTCGAAGACGCGATGGACCGCGGAAAGTACATGTTTGTTGTGGTGATTCCGTCCCGTTTTGAACTGGATCTGAAGGCAGGCCGAACTTCTAGTATTCAGCTGAATATCGATGCCACCGCCATGCAGCAGGCCGCTGTCGGTTCCGGCTACATCAAAAACATTATTACCGATCGGGTCGCGAATTATCTCTCCCGTACCGATCAGACACCACCGCCTCCTGTGAACCTCGTGATCCGCAAGCTGTTCAACCCCAACGGAATCTCTTCCTGGCGAACCAGTGTTGTGGCAATTATCAACCAGATTACCCTCCTGACAGTGGTCCTGACCGGGGCAGCCGTTTTGCGAGAACGCGAACACGGTACGCTGGAACATCTGCTCGTGATGCCGCTCAATGCCTTTGAAATCGCCATGGCCAAGGTCCTGGCGAATGGCCTGGTCATTCTGATGGCCACGGTGGCCTCGATGTTTCTCGTGGTGAAATGGGCCTTGCAGGTTCCCTTCGCCGGCTCCGTCCCCCTCTGGTTGACAGGCGTACTGCTCTATCTGTTCTTTGCGACCGCGCTGGGAATTTTTCTGGGCACCATCTCTCGTTCCATGGCCCAGTTCTCCCTACTGATCATTCTCGTAGTCATCGTGCTGCAGCTTCTCTCTGGGGGATCAACTCCCGTCGAAAGCCAGCCAGTGTGGCTGCAGTATTTAACGTTCCTGCTCCCGTCCCGACATTTCGTCAGCTTCTCGCAGGTGATCATTTATCGCGGCGGTGGACTGGAAGCAGTCTGGCCACAATTTCTGACTGTGGGTGCTGTCGGACTGGGATTCTTCATCTACAGCTTAAGCCTGTTCCGAAGATCGATCGCCGTCACGAAGTAGGTGAACACCTGTTTGCTATACATCAACATGATCTGTTGAAAGGCGATTCATTTGAAGAATTTGGTCGCAGGCGATTCCATTTCTCCAGTTCAACGGCTCCAAAAGTTGCGATGGCATGTCCCAGAATTTTCACCATGTAAACAGAGTGATCGGGGAAGTGTGAAACACCTGGCCCATGAACGAGACATACATGAGCCGCAATTGGGCTCCGATCATTGCGGCAATTTTCACTTCTTGACCACACCGCGCTCATGATTCCGCGATGAAACATCAGTTTTCAATTTTTCACCTATTTGTTGCAGTGGAATTTCACTTCGCCGTGATGTGTCTCATCAACCCTCTGACCGCTGATTCTCAGCATGCTGATTTACTCGCATCGCGGCCAATTGAATAATTCAACGCACTGTTAGTATATTGAAGGCTGACGAGCAGGTAGCAAATTATAAGTCACTCTCTGGCAGCGATTCTCACCAAAATTTTCCGGAAAAAGGACCAATCATGAATGACAGGTTTTGGAAATTCATCGCCATTGCTGGGGTCGCAGGCGTGTTTTACCTCGGACATGGATTGCATCAGCAGAATCCCGCTCAGTCGTTCCCTTCACTGACCTCGACTGCCCAGGCCGATGGAATCGTGCTCAGTAACGGTCAAATTATCTTTACAGCCAACCCAGCCGGGGATCAGGTGTATGCTTATCGAGCTACACCCACGGGAGTGATGTTCGTCGGGACGGCCAGTGCCGAGAAGAGCCCAAGTACTCCGGTGACTCCACAATAAGAAATCTGAATGACGGTTTGCATTGCCCCATGTCTCAAGTAGTGTGGTGACGACTGGAAGCGAAAACAGATTCAAATACAATGAGTCGTTTTGCCTTGTTGAAAACGTCTCTTAAAGATTTGTTCAGCTGACGCTAGAATTGCATGCATGAGCCCATCATAGCGCACGACCATTCTGCTGGAAGTCACTTGGCTCTCGATGCGGATCGGCCGCAAGTACGTCGCTCCCTACTCGCACCAGTTCAGTCCTCAAAGATTTACGCAGGAACAGTTGCTGACCTGCCTCATCTTGCGTGCTTACTTGAAGACAACCTACCGGGGTGTCATTGAGTTCCTGGAAGTCTCTGACGCCTTGCGTGATCGTCTGGGTCTGAAGACCTTACCACACTATTCGACGCTCAAGAAGTTTGCTGACCGCTCCAGCGTGCTGGAGATTGTCGATGCGATGCTGCATGAACTGGTGCAGAAATTTGCGATGGATGCAGAAGAGGCGGCCGTCGATTCCACCGGGATGGAGACGAGTTCAGCGAGTGCTCATTTCCAGTCTCGCAGCGGAAAACAGCAGACGAAATACGTGAAACTCTCAGTGTGCGTGCTGGCCGGATCATTGATTCCAAGCGGACTGGCGGCGAGTTGGGGACCGTGCAATGACAAGGCTGAAGCCCCCGAGGTACTGGCCAAGGCGGCCAGCAGTTCTCAGCCGAAGATCCTCTTTGCCGATGCGGGCTACGACGCCGAATGGGTGCACCAGTTCTGTCGGGAAGACTGGCAGGTGGACAGCGTGATCAATCCTGCTATCCATCGCATGGACGGCGGGCTCAATGGGACGTATCGATCAGAAATGACAGCGGAGAACCTCAAAGAAAAGGGCTATGGCAGGCGCTGGCTGGTGGAGTCGTACATGAGTGGACTCAAACGGACCACGGGCGCAGCGCTATCGGCGAGAAATGAGCGAAGCCTGTTCATCGAAGCGGCACTGCGGGTCCTGGCCTACGCCCGGCGGCGTTAGGTCAAAACTAACAACTCAGAGGCCTTTCAACAGGGCAAACCCAATCCTCCCCGGCGAGGGTATGTGGCGCGTTATCAGTATGCCTCGCACGGGCTGAGGTTCTCGATGCGTCGCCCCCAAAAAACTCAACAGCGGATGATTGATCGTCTCTCGGCTGCCGAATGGCCCACTGAGAACGGGCGAAAGAAGCGACCGTTTGAAACGATTATGGATGATCGGAATTGGGATCTGGGGCCGGAGAAAGTGAGCGTCCTCGGCTCGATTCACTCCGATGCCTGGGAGGGAACAGCAGCGCAACTGGCATCGTCAAACTTGATTGGCGTCTATCCCGTCGGTGGATGGTGGCGATATCGCAAGGATCGCAAAATCGTCGAAAAGCCTGCCCGCTACTCGTTGATCGTCAGTATCTCAACGAAAGAGACTGGTCTGCCCCCGAATTCTGTACCAGGGGTTATGAGAGTTCGGGTTGGGTAAGGTCGCTGTGCTGCTGGAGTGAGGCCGTAGGCCGAACGCAAGCAGCACAGCGGGCCGCGAACTCCATCGGGGTGACGTACCCCAGCGAGCTGTGCGGCCGGTGATGGTTGTAA
>Ga0182738_1005637_pt1 | contig 13291 bp, 10 predicted proteins | sample eDN5th30CBELigMG_FD_128876 | JGI IMG/M metagenome (GOLD analysis project Ga0182738, IMG submission 128876) | Enriched Miracle-Growth compost microbial communities from Emeryville, California, USA - eDNA 5th pass 30_C BE-Lig MG (version 2)... ...
AAGTCTTAGGAGGGCATCTAAATCAATACGATAGCTTCAGAAGTGGTAAAAAGCTTAATCGCTTACTATCCTGTTGAAGTAATGATGAAAGAGGTTCCATTTGATGAGAATCATACTGCATTTATGGTACATACAATTGATTATTTAAGAGACAATGGTATTCATATGCCAAGTGTCAGTAGAACTCATTTGGGAGAAGAATTTTTGAAGATAAATGGTTAGTGTTTTGTCGTCTTTGAAGCGGTTCATGGAAGAACAACAAAATATAAGTATGAGAATGAATTGTTGATAGAATGACTGCTAGAAAGGAAAAGACCCGAGAGGAAGTATCTCAGGTCTTTTCTTTTGCGAATCAATATATGCCCTTTGGCTAGTCGTATGACACATCTTTCTTTAATGAGTAGCTGTGTTATAGAACACTATTGATGAACAATATTGTTTAACAAAGCAGAATTGTTTAATAAAGTGGATTTATATTTTTTATTACATAAAGTTACAAATTTGGATATACACTTTAAATTTATTCGAAAATTCGATATATTTAGAAAAGATAGAAAACGAAATGTGTCGCAAAATATTGATATATAAAGGTTTTGGTCGGTCTATTCTTCCATAAAAATAATTTATTATAAATTTTTAGAAAAAAGTGGTGACAAATACCAAGAGTGTGTTATATAATACAAACAAGGGAAAGGAAAACTGTATTATAACATGAGGGGAGCTCCGAAGGGATGTGAGAAAGCGATATGGTTACCAAAGTAGCGAGTCTAGAAATTATTGGGGAGATGAAACCTGGCTTTGATGAAATTCTTACACCGGAAGCACTACAATTTATTGAAAAAATTGAACGCTATTTCGGTCCGAGAAGAAAAGAACTTTTAGAAAGACGCATGAAAGTTCAGGAAGAAATCGACCAAGGTAAAGTACCTCAATTTCTAGAAGAAACCAAACATATCCGTGAAGATAACTGGACGATTGATCCACTGCCGAAAGATCTTCAAGATCGCCGTGTAGAAATCACTGGACCAGTTGAGCGGAAAATGATAATCGATGCTTTGAACTCAGGTGCTAATCTTTTCATAGCTGATTTTGAAGATGCGAATTCGCCTACATGGTCGAATTGCATTGAAGGTCAAATCAATTTACGAGATGCAGTTCGTCGAACGATTACCTTCGAAAATTCAGATGGGAAGTTCTGTAAACTAAACGAAAAAACAGCTGTCTTAACAGTAAGACCTAGAGGATGGCATTTAGAAGAGAAGCATGTGCTTTTAAATGGCCAACCGATTTCAGCCAGCCTTTTCGATTTTGGACTCTATTTCTTTCACAATGCAAAAGCATTGCTGGAAAAAGGGACAGCACCATACTTTTATCTTCCCAAATTGGAGAATCATCTTGAAGCGAGACTATGGAATGATGTGTTCGTTTATGCACAAAATGATTTAAAAATCCCACAAAGTACAATTAAAGCAACTGTACTAATCGAAACAATTTTAGCTGCTTTTGAAATGGATGAGATTCTATATGAATTGAAAGAACATTCAGCTGGCTTGAATAGTGGGCGATGGGATTACATATTCAGCTTCTTGAAAAAATTCCGTCACTATAATCATGGTATTTTCCCGGATAGGGCACAAGTTACGATGACAGTACCGAATATGAGAGCATATTCCTTGCTCGTAATTCAAACATGTCACAACCGAAATGCTCCGGCAATCGGTGAAATGGCTGCACAAATTCCAGTGAAAGGTGATGTCGAAAAGAACGATAAAGCTTTTGCTATAGTGCGTGCAGACAAAGAACGTGAAGCGAGAGATGGGTATGATGGAACATGGGTAGCCCACCCTAGCATGGTCAGTATTGTAAAAGAAGTATTTGACTTGCTTGTTCAAAAACCCAACCAAATCTATCGTAAACGTGAGGATATACAAATAAAAGCAGAGGACTTACTAGAAGTCCCAACAGGAACGATCACTGAAAGTGGTTTACGTACTAACATTAATGTTGGTATTCAATATATTGCTTCTTGGTTATGCGGTCGAGGAGCGGTTCCTATTCACGATTTAATGGAAGATGCCGCGACAGCAGAAATTTCAAGAGCGCAAGTATGGCAATGGATTCATCATCCGAAAGGGATTCTTGAGGATGGTCGAGACATTACAAGTGAGCTATTCAAATCGATCCAACAAGAAGAATTAGAAAACATCAAAGCGGAAATAGGGGAAGCAGCATTCGCAACAGGGAAATTCATCGAAGCCGCCAAGCTGTTTGAAGAATTGAGTTTAGCTGATGACTTTGCCGATTTTTTAACAAATCCGGCATATGAACACCTTTCATAGTAGTTAAATAGTTTCATAATTTTATATAAAAATTAGGAGGAATTTTATCATGAGAGAAGAAAGAGCAAAACAATTACAACAAAGCTGGGAAAACGATGCAAGATGGAAAGGGATTACTCGCCCTTATTCTGCTGAAGATGTTATCAAATTAAGAGGATCAATCGATATTGAACATACATTAGCTCGTCGTGGGTCAGAAAAATTATGGAATCTTCTTCATACAGAAGATTACATTAACGCACTTGGTGCACTTACAGGTAACCAAGCAATGCAACAAGTAAAAGCTGGTTTAAAAGCAATTTACTTAAGCGGTTGGCAAGTGGCTGCGGATGCAAACCTTGCTGGTCAAATGTACCCTGACCAAAGCTTGTACCCAGCAAACTCTGTACCACAAGTAGTAAAGCGTATTAACCAAACATTACAACGTGCTGACCAAATCTCTTACTCTGAAGGAAATACAGACATCGATTGGTTCGCACCAATTGTTGCCGATGCAGAAGCTGGTTTCGGTGGAGCACTTAACGTATTCGAATTAATGAAAGGTATGATTGAAGCAGGTGCTTCAGGCGTTCACTTCGAAGACCAACTTTCTTCTGAGAAAAAATGTGGTCACTTAGGTGGGAAAGTTCTTCTACCAACTCAAACAGCTGTACGTAACTTAATCTCTGCTCGTTTAGCTGCGGACGTAATGGGTACACCAACAATCTTAATCGCACGTACAGATGCTGACGCTGCAGATTTAATTACTGATGATATCGATCCAGCTGATCGTCCGTTCATCACTGGTGAACGTACACCAGAAGGATTCTACCGTACAAAAGCTGGTCTTGATCAAGCGATTGCTCGTGGTCTTGCTTATGCACCATATGCTGACCTTATCTGGTGTGAAACGTCTGAGCCGAACCTTGAAGAAGCTCGTCGCTTTGCTGAGGCAATTCATGAGAAATTCCCTGGTAAATTACTTGCTTATAACTGTTCACCATCATTCAACTGGAAAGCTAAACTTAGCGATGAAGAAATTGCTAACTACCAAAAAGAAATCGGTAAGTTAGGATACAAATTCCAATTCGTTACACTTGCTGGTTTCCACTCATTAAACCACAGCATGTTCAATCTTGCTTTAGGTTACAAAGAGCGCGGAATGGCGGCTTACTCAGAGCTTCAACAAGCTGAATTCGCAAGTGAAAAAGACGGTTACACAGCAACTCGTCACCAACGTGAAGTTGGAACTGGTTACTTTGATGAAGTAGCACAAGTTGTATCTGGTGGAACGTCTTCTACAACAGCACTTGCTGGTTCAACAGAGGCGGAACAATTTCAAACAACTAATAAATAATGATGAATGGTAATCTTGCCTACTAATTATAGTAGTGAAGAATGAACTACTATGTCGTGTCTATTACCTTACTCACAAAGGAATAGTATGTATTGAAGTAAGGGCGTAACTCTATTGTAGAGTGAACCCCTTACTCTTTTTTTGATCCAATAATAAATGTCCAAATTTCAGTAAACACGTTGGCACGCTGCAAGGTGTTAATTATCACAAGGATGATTGGACCGATAATTAATCCTAAAAAGCCAATTAATTTATACCCAATAAATAGAGAAATAAGTGTAGCTAATGGATCAATACCGATGCTTGAAGAAAGAACTTTCGGTTCAATGAGTTGCCGTTGTACAACGACGATGATATACAGGACAGCAAGCCCAATGGCAAAACTAACATCTCCAGTCATTACTTCATAAATCATCCAAGGAATAAAGATAGTCCCCGTTCCTAAATAGGGAATAATGTCAATGAAACCACAAATTAAGGCAATTGTAATAGAATAGTTTACTCGCATAATTAATAACCCAATTAAAATGGTAATCGTTGTTAAAGAAATCAATGTGCATTGAGCGCGGACAAAGCCAAATAAAGCTCGTTTCAGATCATGGACCACTCTTTTTGCACGAGAAGACACTTTATAAGGCAGAAATTTAGCCGTTAATCCTCCAAGACGATGCCAATCTTTACTAATAAAAAAAGTAGCCATTAAGGAAAAAATAAGTGCTGTTATTGTATTTGGAAACCACCCAAGAATAGCTGGGATATTTTTTAAAATAAATTGAATAAATTCGCTGACGGCTGTAGTGATAGATTGGCCAATCTGTTGAACATTTTCCATGATTGTATCCTGTTGGGCAACATCTAGTCTGTTGAACAAGGTGGCGGTTTCATTATAAAAAGGAATAATGGTTTGAGCGATGAAGTTTTCGATGAATGTAACAAAGGTTTCAATATGTGTTGGAAGTACACTTGCTAAATAAGTTGTACCGGAGACCATTTCAATAATAAGTAATGTAAGAAGTCCAGCTAAGGCAGAAAAGATAAGCAAAAGAGAGAGTAATACAGCAAGGCTTCTTGGCAATCGTGCCTTTTTCTCAAGAAGGGTAACGAGCGGATTCATAAAGAAGGCCAATATGACGGCGATGATGAATGGGTAGGTATAAGTTGATAAATAAAAAAGAGCCGTACAGCCTAAACTAATTAATGCAATGACGAAGAAACATCGAATAAAACGATAAAGATAGACGGAATTCAAAGCTTCTCCCCCTTATAAAATATTTGTATTATATAATTGTAACGATAGGAAGAAAAATTGGAAAGTTTTAACTGGCGAAGCGAGTAGATTTTTCGGTTGCTTCATCTAAGGAATTTTTGAAAAACACACTTTTTTGTTATGTTGAAATAATAATTTAAGGGAAGCAAGGAGAGAGTGAATGGGTCCGATTTTGTTTTTACTGTTGCTTGGAATTATTGGCTGGCTTGGCAAGAATACATCGCTAATGGTTGCGGCAGGCTTTTTGTTATTGATGAAATTGTTTATGCTGGACACAAAAATATTCCCTTATTTAGAGGGAAAGGGAATTAACCTGGGAGTTACAATCATCACGATTGCCGTATTAGTTCCAATTGCAAGCGGTGCGATTGGCTTTAAGGAATTAGGAGAAGCCATTAAGTCTCCTTATGCTTGGATTGCTCTTATATCTGGAGTCGCTGTTGCTTTAATCGCTAAAAACGGATTAACGTTATTACAGCATGATCCACATATTACGACGGCGCTTGTTTTAGGTACAATTCTAGCTGTTGCTTTATTCAAAGGTGTGGCAGTGGGCCCGTTAATAGGGGCTGGAATCGCTTATATATGCATGAAATTGTTTGATTTTATGAACTAATAAAAAATAATGGGGATACTTTAGGAGCATACGGAATCATTCATTTGACTGGCTTTAAACAACAATTTATGAAGCGGGAAAGGCAGAATATGGGTGAGCTTTTCTAATAAAATAATAATTTTTTCACAATTTCAATGCTTTTCATTCCCAAAAAAGTGATTATTGTTTATAATAAACATGTAACTGCTGAAAAATGATAAATAAGCGTCCGAATTATTTTAATGGATGCGAAGATTACTTGTAAGCGTTTCAGGCAGTTATTGATCAAGCGCTCGCTAGGAAAAGTAAAACGCATATTTGATTTTTAGAAAACGGCAAGTGAACGATAGGTAGAATACATAGCATAGTCTATCTTTAATGTGAACGCTTTCAATAAGAAGGCGAGGTTTTTCTAAAATGTATATGGGCGGTTATATACTTCCTTTTTAGAGGCGCTATATTTATACGCAATAAGTAATGGGCATAGGGGAATATTTTTAAAAAAGGAGAGATTTAATATGACAGCAACAAAAGGTCTAGAAGGTATTGTAGCAGCAACTTCATCTGTTAGTTCAATTATCGACGATACATTAACTTATGTAGGTTATAACATCGATGATTTAGCAGAAAATGCAACATTTGAAGAAGTAATCTACCTATTATGGCATAAAAAATTACCAAATAAAGCTCAATTAGAAGAGTTAACACAACAACTTGCTGACAACGCAGAAGTTCCAGCAGAAGTTCTTAACCACTTCAAATCATACCCAATCGATAAAGTTCACCCAATGGGAGCTCTTCGTACGGCAATCTCTTTACTTGCACTTTATGATGAAGAAGCTGATGTAATGAGCGACGAAGCTAACTATCGTAAAGCAATCCGCATTCAAGCGAAAATCCCAACAGTTGTAACTGCATTCTCACGTGTTCGTAAAGGTTTAGATCCAGTTGCTCCACGTTCTGATTTAAGCTTTGCTGCGAACTTCTTATACATGCTTAGTGGAGAAGAGCCATCTGCAATCGCAGAAGAAGCATTCAACAAAGCGTTAGTTTTACATGCTGACCATGAATTAAACGCTTCTACATTCACTGCACGTGTATGTGTAGCTACACTTTCTGATATCTATTCTGGTATCACATCTGCTATCGGAGCTCTTAAAGGACCTCTACACGGCGGAGCAAACGAGCAAGTTATGAAAATGCTTACAGAAATCGGTTCTGTTGAAAATGTTGAGCCTTACATCAACGCAAAATTAGCAAATAAAGAAAAAATCATGGGCTTTGGACACCGTGTATACCGTAAAGGTGACCCACGTGCGCCACACCTTAAAGTAATGTCACAAAAATTAACTGAGCTTACTGGTCAACCAGAATACTACGAAATGTCTGTTAAAATTCATGAATTAGTAACTGGTCAGAAAAATCTACCACCAAACGTAGATTTCTATTCTGCATCTGTATACCACAGCTTAGATATCGAGCATGACCTATTTACGCCAATCTTTGCTGTAAGTCGTACGTCTGGTTGGATCGCTCACATCCTTGAGCAATATGCAAACAACCGCTTAATTCGTCCACGTGCAGAGTACAATGGACCAGGTATGCAAAAATACGTACCAGTTGATGAACGATAAAATTTTTTAATAAAATACAATTTTTTTAAAAAATTTGTTTAATATTTCGACTGATTTGTAGTAAATTAATACATGTGAGTAAAAAAAGGTTAGCTGGCTCGCCAATTTGGAAAGAGCCACTAACCTTTGAATTTGAACCGGAGGTATAGACATGACACAAGGACAAAAAATCACAGTTACAAACGGAGTACTTAACGTACCAAACAATCCAGTAGTACCATTTATCGAAGGTGACGGAATCGGTCCTGATATTTGGGCAGCAGCTGTACGCGTATTAGACGCAGCAGTAGAAAAAGCATACAATGGCGAAAAGAAAATCGAATGGAAAGAAGTTCTTGCTGGGGAAAAAGCATTCAACCAAACTGGCGAATGGCTTCCACAAGAAACTCTTGATGTAATCAACGAGTATCTAATCGCTATTAAAGGACCTCTTACAACTCCAATTGGTGGCGGAATTCGTTCATTGAACGTTGCATTACGTCAACAATTAGACTTATTCGTATGTCTACGTCCAGTACGTTACTTTGAAGGTGTACCTTCACCAGTTAAACGTCCTGAAGACACTGACATGGTAATCTTCCGTGAAAACACAGAAGATATCTATGCTGGTATTGAATATGCACAAGGTTCTGAAGAAGTTAAAAAATTAATTTCTTTCTTACAAAATGAATTTGGTGTAAACAAAATCCGTTTCCCAGAAACTTCTGGTATCGGTATTAAACCAGTATCTGAAGAAGGTACAAAACGTCTTGTTCGCTCTGCACTTAACTATGCAATCAAAGAAGGACGTAAATCTTTAACTTTAGTTCATAAAGGTAACATCATGAAATTTACAGAAGGCGCATTCAAAAACTGGGGTTATGAAGTAGCAGAAACTGAATTCGCTGATAAAGTATTCACTTGGAACCAATATGACAAAATTAAAGAAGCTGAAGGCACTGACGCTGCAAACAAAGCACAAGCTGCTGCTGAAGCTGAAGGTAAAATCATCGTAAAAGATTCTATCGCTGATATCTTCTTACAACAAATCTTAACTCGTCCAAAAGAGTTTGATGTAGTAGCTACAATGAACCTTAACGGTGACTACATCTCTGATGCACTAGCTGCACAAGTTGGTGGTATTGGTATCGCTCCAGGAGCTAACATCAACTACGAAACTGGACACGCTATTTTCGAAGCTACTCACGGAACAGCTCCAAAATACGCTGGTCTTGATAAAGTTAACCCATCTTCAGTTCTTCTTTCAGGTGTACTTTTACTTGAACACCTTGGTTGGAATGAAGCAGCGAAAAGCATTACAGCTTCAGTAGAAAAAACAATTGCTTCTAAAGTTGTAACATATGACTTCGCTCGTCTAATGGAAGGCGCTACAGAAGTTAAATGCTCTGAGTTCGCTGACGAATTAATCAAAAATCTTTAATTCTTAATTTAAATACATCTTATGAAAAAAGCAGCTAATTTATAGCTGCTTTTTTTAATGTACAATCGTATATATAGCATTGCTTTATCTGGGAAAATTTTGTATTATTACATATTGAAGGAGGAGAAGAATATGTCGCGTAAAAAAATCTCAGTTATCGGTGGCGGATTTACTGGTGCTACAACTGCATTTTTATTAGCTCAAAAAGAACTTGGTGATGTTGTGCTAGTTGACATCCCACAAGCTGAAAACCCAACAAAAGGTAAAGCTCTTGATATGTTAGAAGCTAGCCCAGTTCAAGGTTTTGATGCTAAAATCACTGGTACTTCTAACTATGCGGATACTGTTGATTCTGACGTAGTTATCATCACTGCTGGTATCGCTCGTAAACCAGGTATGAGCCGTGACGATTTAGTCCAAACAAACCAAAAAGTGATGAAAGCTGTAACTCAAGAAATCGTCAAATATTCTCCAAATTCTACAATTATCGTATTAACAAACCCAGTTGATGCTATGACTTACACCGTATATAAAGAGTCTGGTTTCCCTAAAAATCGCGTAATCGGACAATCAGGTGTACTTGATACAGCTCGTTTCCGTACATTCGTAGCAGAAGAATTAAACCTATCTGTTAAAGATATTACTGGTTTCGTTCTTGGTGGACATGGAGATACGATGGTACCATTAACTCGTTATTCTTTCGCTGGCGGAATTCCATTAGAAAAATTAATCCCAGCTGACCGTTTAGAAGCAATCGTTGCTCGTACTCGTACCGGCGGTGGAGAAATTGTTGAACTTCTTGGAAACGGATCTGCATATTATGCACCAGCTGCGTCCCTAGTAGAAATGACTGAAGCTGTACTTAAAGATCAACGTCGTGTCCTTCCTTCGATTGCTTACCTCGAAGGTGAATACGGTTATGAAGGTATTTACCTGGGCGTACCAACAATCCTTGGTGCTGGTGGTATCGAACAAATCATCGAGCTTGATTTAACAGCTGATGAAAAAGCAGCACTTGATAAATCTGCTGAAGCAGTAAAAGCTGTAATGAGCGTATTAATATAAGTTTTTTATAATAGAGAAAAAAGGCAATGGCTCAGACTATTGCCTTTTTCTATGTTTAAAGAGAATCTAAACGTTTTGTGCTTTCGTTCTAGGTCATTTTCTTTCCTCTTCCATAATTAATATGTGTATAATAAAATGAGAATAAATGTCACAGGAATAGAATGGATTGCAGGAGGAGAAAATGGCTAAGAAAATTCTTGTTGTGGATGATGAAAAATCAATTGTTACTTTGCTTAAATATAATCTAGAGCAGGCGGGTTTCTACGTAATAACAGCTTCTGATGGAGAAGAAGGACTTCAAACAGTAGTCGAACAGAAACCGGATCTTGTTGTGTTAGATTTAATGCTTCCAAAATTGGATGGAATTGAAGTGTGTAAGCAACTTCGTCAGTTAAAAGTCAATGTTCCCATCCTAATGCTAACAGCTAAAGATGATGAATTTGATAAAGTGCTTGGACTAGAGCTCGGGGCAGATGATTATTTAACAAAGCCTTTTAGTCCGCGGGAAGTGGTGGCGCGTATTAAAGCGATTCTCCGACGTGCCCAGCAGCAAGCCCCAATTGCAGAACAAGGGGTACAGGAAGATCAGCAGCCATCGTTGATTATTGGTGAATTAAAAGTTTATCCAGATCGATACGAAGCCTTATTTAATGATGAGCTACTTGAATTGACACCGAAGGAATTTGAGTTGCTCGTATATTTATCAAGAAATAAAGGGAGAGTATTGACAAGAGATCAGTTATTAAGTGCTGTTTGGAATTACGATTTTGTGGGAGATTCGCGCATTGTAGATGTGCATATTAGTCATCTTCGTGAAAAAATCGAAAAGGATACGAGGAAGCCTTTATATATTAAAACAATTCGAGGACATGGATATAAATTAGAGGAGCCTAAACAGGAATAATGACGTATCGTAAAAAGCTTTTTTTTGCGTTAATTACCTTAATCATTGTTGTTTTAATTGCTCTGGGCATACTGTTAGGGAACTTATTTAAAAATTCTTATGTACAAGCATTTAATGAGCAAATTCAAAAGGAAACAACATTTATTGCTCATTATATTCAAGAACATGGCGGAATTCATTCTTTTTTAGATCAGAATAATACCGTCGATTTGAAACCGCTTATTGATTCAAATGTTACGATTTTGACCGAGGAGGGGGATGTGTTATACGATTCGAATGAAGAGAAAATTGAGCATCCGAATCGCCATGCCCAGGTACTGCAACAAATTGTAAAAGCGCAAGGACAAGAAGGTTATGAAGTGCCTGAAGGGAAAGTGGACTTTCATTATTATTGGCAAGTGATTAAGACAGATGATGAAATAGAAGGATATATCGTACATAGTAGTGAAATTTCCATCATTGAACAAATGAATAAACAAATGTGGCAAATATTAACGATTAGTTTAGGGGCCGCGCTTATCATTATTTTGATGCTTGGAAGTATGATTACGAAACGATATGCAAGACCGATTGAAGCAGCAACGATGACAGCTATTGAACTCGCTCAAGGAAATTATCGAGCACGAACGAGTGAGACTTATTCTGCAGAAACGAAAATGCTTATTACGTCTCTGAATATTTTGGCGAGAAATCTTGAAGAAGCACAGATTTCTAGGGAGATGCATCAAGATCGACTTGAAACGTTGATTGAAAACATTGGAAGCGGCGTTATTTTTATTGATAGTAAAAGCTATATTACGCTTATTAACCGTGAATATAAACGTTTATTTAAGGTAAATCCTATACACTTTATGTTTCGATCCTATTATGAAGTTATTGAATTTGAGGAAATTATTTCGATTATAGAAGAAATCTTTCGAACAGAACAAATTATTAAGCGTCAAATGAAGCTGCCCCTCGAATCAGAGTCGAGGCATTTTGAAGTGTACGGTGCTCCAATTATTGGTAACCACGATGAGTGGAACGGGATTTTGCTTATATTCCATGATATTACCGAATTGAAGCGATTAGAGCAAATTCGAAAGGATTTCGTAGCGAATGTATCACATGAGTTAAAAACGCCGATTACATCAATTAAAGGATTTTCTGAAACACTTCTTGATGGAGCTCTTCATGATGAGGAGACATTACGCAGCTTCTTAACCATTATTTTAGAAGAAAGTGACCGCCTGCAAGTGCTTATTCAGGAATTACTGAATCTTTCAAAAATGGAGCAGCAAGTATTTGTTTTGAATCGCCAAGATGTTGATTTAATTCAGATGTTAACAGACATTTCCATGATGTTATCAACAAGATTAGAAGAGAAGCAGCTAACATTAGACATTGTTGGTCCGAATCAAGCATTCATTGAAGGTGATCTGTCACGTATTAAACAAGTATTTATCAACTTAATGAGTAACGCTGTTAATTATACGTTAACGGGCGGAGCCATAATGGTTTGTGTGAAAGAAGAGGAAGATACAGTCATTGTTGAGATTCAAGATAATGGAATTGGTATTGAACCAAAAGAGCTTCCTCGAATTTTTGAACGCTTTTATCGAGTGGATAAAGCAAGAAGTCGAGATTCTGGAGGTACAGGTTTAGGGTTGGCTATTGTGAAGCATATACTAGAAGTGCATCATGGAAAAGTAAAGGTTGAAAGTACAGTTGGTGTTGGTACAACATTTACCGTGACGTTATATAAAAAACTGCATACATAGCAACATTTGAAGGGTGAAGACTACTAGGTCTTCATTTTTTTTATGGCTACGCTAAATAATGGAGGAGAGTGGATAAAACTACACCCTAAGTATTATCTTTTTGTAGAGTCCTATCTAATGATTGTTATTAAAAATTTGGATAAGATAGATTCATTTTTAATATTTTATGAAACTTTATCCATTTTTGGGCGTACATACAGTATAGAGAGAAAAAAGGGAGGGGTTACTATCGCTAGTTTAAAAAGAATATATACGATGACAGGGTTAGCGTTGCTGATTGTAATTCTTGGAATAGTAGGTATATCTACTTGGTATACAGTAGATGAATCTGATCAGGCTGTGATTTTAACATTTGGAAAAGTAGAACAGACTGTAGCCGAACCAGGGTTGCATTTTAAACTGCCATGGCCGATTCAATCGGTGGAAAAGCTTTCAAAGGAAACATTTAGTTTGCAATTTGGGTATAAGGAGGAAGGCGGAAAAATTTCTGAGTATCCAAATGAAACAAAGATGATTACAGGTGATGAAAATATCGTGCTGGCAGATCTTGTTGTTCAATGGAAAATTACTGATCCGCCGAAGTATTTATTCAATGCGAGCGACCCTGAAGAAATTTTGTATAATACGACTTCTGCTGCCTTACGAAGTATCATTGGAAGCACAAAAATTGATGATGCTTTAACATCAGGAAAAGCAGAGATTGAAGCTGACGTACGTGAATTATTATCGCAATTAATGGAAAAGTATGATGTGGGTATTTCTGTTTTAGCTGTGAAGCTTCAAGATGTAGAACTACCAAACGATGATGTTCGAAGTGCTTTTACCGCTGTAACGGATGCACGTGAAACGATGAATACGAAAATTAACGAAGCAAGCAAATACGAGAATAAACGTATGAATGAAGCGGAAGGGGAAAAAGCAGCAATCCTTTCAGCTGCAGAAGGAGATAAAACGAAACGAATAGAAACGGC
>Ga0182738_1005638_pt1 | contig 13291 bp, 13 predicted proteins | sample eDN5th30CBELigMG_FD_128876 | JGI IMG/M metagenome (GOLD analysis project Ga0182738, IMG submission 128876) | Enriched Miracle-Growth compost microbial communities from Emeryville, California, USA - eDNA 5th pass 30_C BE-Lig MG (version 2)... ...
GCACCGCCGGCGCCCACCTCCGCCGCGGCGCTGCGCGCCCTGCGCATCGGCTACGGCCTTGCGGCGGTCGGCGCCTTCCTGTTCGCCACCAAGGGCATCGCGATCAAGCTCGCCTATGCGGAAGGCGTGGACGCGGCGACGCTGCTGGCGCTGCGGATGGCGTTTTCCGTGCCGGTCTATCTGGTGATCGGCGGCATCTCGGTGCGCGAGCGACGGCGCACCGGCCGGCCGCTGCCCTCCCGGGGGCTGGTGGTCCGGGCCGCGCTCGTCGGCATTCTCGGCTACTGGTTCTCGAGCTACACCGACTTCCTCGGCCTCGAGACGGTCTCGGCACAGTTCGAACGGCTGATTCTGTTCACCTATCCGCTGTTCGTGGTGCTGTTCGGCGCGCTGTTCTTCCGCCAGAAGATCAGCCGCGGCATCATCCTCGCCGTGCTCGTCAGCTACGCGGGGCTCGCCGTGATGTTCGCGGGCAATCTCGGCGACTTCGGCCCGGGCACGGCGGTGGGCGCGTCCTGGGTGCTCGTCGCGGCCGTGGCGTTTGCGTTGTACCAGCTCCTCGCCAAGGGGGTGATCGGCGCCATTGGGCCGCGGCTCTTCACCTGCATCGCGATGTCGGGCGCGGGCGCGGCGGCGCTGCTGCAGTTCTTCCTGACGCACCCGGCGAGCGACCTTCTCGTCACCGGCAGCGCGCTGGGCACCTCACTCTATCTCGCCTTCGGCGCGACGGTGGTGCCGTCCTTCTTCATGAATGCCGGGCTCGCGCGCATCTCGGCGCAGGCCAACGCGGCCATCGGCACGCTGTCCCCCGTCGCGACGATCGTGCTCGCCTATTTCATTCTCGGCGAGACGCTGAGCCTCACCGCCATGCTCGGCGCGGCGCTCGTCATCGCCGGAGTCGGCGGCTACACGCTGCGGGCGAAGGCGTGAGGGACCTCAGGCCACCGAGGAGGCCACCGACGCGGCGGGCGTGGCGGTGGGTTGGGTGAGCAGGCTGTAGAGCGCTGCGGCCTCGGTGGTGGCGCGCAATTTCGCCGCGGTGCCCGGGTCGCGCAGCACGCGCGCGACGCGGGCGAGCGCCTTGAGGTGGTCGGCCCCCGCCCCTTCGGGGGCGAGCAGCAGGAACACCAGATCGACAGGATCGTCGTCGAGGGCGTCGAAATCGATCGGCTTGTCGAGCCGGGCGAACACGCCGACCAGCCTGTCGAGGCTGGCGAGCTTGCCGTGGGGGATGGCGACGCCGTGACCGACGCCCGTCGAGCCGAGCCGCTCACGCTGCAGCAGCGTATCGAAGATCTCGCGCTCGGGAAGGTCGGTCAGGCTCGCCGCCTTGGCGGCGAGCTCCTGGATCGCCTGCTTTTTCGAGTTCGCCTTCATATGCGGAAGGACGCCCTCGACATGCAGGAGGTCGCTCAGATCCATCGGCTCGATCCCAAAATCTCGTGCCGTCCCGAATCGGGGCCCGGCACCATGCTAGAGCATGTTCCGAAAAAGTGGACTCCGGCTCTTTCGGCCGCGGACCCTGCGAAGCCTATGGACCTGGAGCGGTTTCTCGCCCGGCGGCGCAAGAGCGCCCCGGTGCCGGCGGAGGGTGCGCGCCGTCCTCACGAGGCGGCGCGCTCCGCGTTGAGGGCCGGATCGATCCAGCCGATATTGCCGTCGGGGCGCTTGTAGACGACGTTGATGCCGCCCGTGCCGGCATTCTTGAACACGAGCACCGGCGCGCCCGTCAGGTCGAGATCCATCACCGCCATGCCCACCGTCAGCGTGCGGATGCGCTGCGTGGTTTCGGCGACCACCAGCGGGGCATAGTCGGCCGCCACCTCCTCGCCCTCCTCGCCGGGCGAGGCGAGGATATAGGCCTGCGCCTCGAGCCCTGCGCTGGTCTCGGCGGCGCGATGATCCTTCAGCCGCCGGTTGTAGCGGCGCAGCCGCTTTTCCATGCGGTCGACGGCTTGGTCGGCCGACGCATAGGCGTCGGGCGCGCGGCCCGTCGCCTGCAGCGTGATTCCGGTGTCGAGATGGATGGCGCCCTCGCAGCGGAACCCGCTGCCCTCGTGCTCGACGATGAAGTGGCCGCCGAAATTGCCGTCGAAATATTTCGCTACGGCTTCATTGACGCGATCGTTAATGCGCGTGCGCAGGGCATCGCCGATGTCGACGTTCTTGCCCGAAACTTTGAGGTTCATCGCGGCTCCCGCTCGATTCACCCGCCTGCTGCCGGCAATCCGCCGTCTCGGGCTGTCCTCCGCCCGGGCACGCGGGGTCTCTCGCTAACGCCCGGCAGGCAGGGAAGTTCTCCCGCCCGCTCCTGGCCCGGCCCTCGCGTCGGCCGGACGGCGGGTCTCATAAGGAGCCCGCGGCAGGAAGTCAAATCCGCCGCCTGCCCCTCGCGGCAGTCTAGCCGATCCCGGCGTGGCCGACGCCGCGCGCAGTCTGGAGCGCGGCCTGCCCCGCGTGATAGGCGACAGCGCTCGCCCCGCCGCCCACCAGACCCGCCCCGAGCGCCGCCGCGGCGAGGTTGCGGGCGAACCGGTGCCGGGGCTTGGGACGGGGCGGGGCCCGGCGGGGGACCGGGGGCGGCGCCACGGGCGGAGCGCGGAGCACCGCCTCAAGATCCTGCTCGACGATCACCGCGTAGCGCTCGTCCGGGAACGGTCGTGGGAGTCGCGGCGGGGCCGATGCCGCGAGCTCGTCGATCCAGCGCTCGACCTCGATGTCGTAGACCCGTCCGCCGTCCGCCATGAGCCGCCTCCTCGAGCCGGATGCCGCTCCGTCCTCCGACCGCGACCCGGACGCGCCGGGTCCCGACCGGCTGCGCGGGAAGGCGCGGTGAACCGGGGCCGCGTCAGGACGCCAGGGCCTGCTTCTCGCGCCGCCGCTGCACCGAGGACGGAATCCGCATCGCCTCGCGATATTTGGCGACCGTTCGGCGGGCGATGTCGATACCCGCCTCGCGCAGCCGCTTCACGATCGTGTCATCGGACAGCACGTCCTCTGCCCCTTCCGCGTCGATCATCTGGCGGATGCGGTGGCGCACCGCCTCGGCGGAATGCGCATCGCCCCCGCTCGCGGAGGCGATGGCCGCGGTGAAGAAATATTTCAGCTCGAAAATACCGCGGGGCGTCGCGACATACTTGTTCGAGGTGACGCGGCTCACCGTCGATTCGTGCATCCCGATCGCGTCGGCGACGGTCCTGAGGTTCAGCGGACGCAGGAACGCGACGCCGCGCGCCAGGAACGCGTCCTGCTGCACCACGATCTCGGCGGCCACTTTGAGGATGGTCTTGGCCCGCTGGTCCAGGCTCTTCACCAGCCAGTTCGCGCTCTGCAGGCATTCCGTGAGGAAGGCCTTCTCGCCGTCAGCCTTCGCCGAGCGCGCGACCTCGGCGCAGTAGACCTGATTCACGAGCACGCGCGGCAGCGTCTCGGCATTGAGGTCGATCGCCCAACCGCCGGCCGGGTGCGGCCGCACGATGACGTCCGGCACCACCGGGTGGACGACACCCCCGCCGAAGGCGTTGCCGGGCCGGGGGTCGAGGCAGCGGATCTCCTCGATCATCTCGGCGAGATCCTCCTCGTCGGCCCGGCAGAGCCGGCGCAGGGCGGCGAAGTCGCGCCGGGCGAGCAGATCGAGATTGGCGAGCAGCGCCGCCATGCAGGGGTCGAGCCGGTCGCGCTCGGCGAGTTGGAGGGCGAGGCATTCCCCCAGGTCGCGCGCGCCCACCCCGACGGGATCGAAGCCCTGGATTACCGCGAGGAGCTCGGCGACCAGCGGCTCGGGCGCACCCAGGCGCATCGCGACGGCCGCGAGGTCGGCCCGGAGATAGCCCGTCTCGTCGATCTGCTCGATGAGGTCCTGGCCGATCATCCGCCGCACCGGGTCGCTCTCGGCGAGGAGAAGCTGGGCGGTGAGATGGTCGCGCAGGGAGGTCTGGGCCGCGACGAAAGCCTCCAGATCGTAGTCCTCGCCCCGACCGGCGGAGGCGCCGGACCAGGGATCCCCGACAAGCGCCGCCGCGTCGAGAGGGCGCGCCTCGGGCGCGCCGTCGTCGGGGTAGAGATTGGTGATCTCGCTGTCGAGCACGGCGCTGATGCTGTCCGCCGACGGCGCTTCGCCGCGCTCGATCCACTCGCCGGTCTCGGCGGGATCGACGCCGTCGGAAGCCGCGGCGGGCGGCTCCTCGTCGGTCCCGTCTTCCCCCTCGTCGCGCTCGAGCAGCGGGTTGCGCTCGAGCTCGGTCTCCACATAGGCGACGAGGTCGAGATTGGAGAGCTGCAGCAGCTTGATGGCCTGCATCAGCTGCGGCGTCATCACCAGCGATTGGCTCTGCCTCAGCTGCAGCTTCGCGGAAAGCGCCATGCTACGCGCCTGCTCCAGGATGGTCCGTTTCTTGCCTCACCCTCGGTAGCGCATCACCCTCAGGCCATCAAAGCGTAAATTGCTCGCCGAGGTAAACCCGCCGCGCCTCGGGGTCGGCGACGATGTCCTCGGGCCGGCCGTGCGTCAGCACCGTGCCGGAATGGATGATGTAGGCGCGGTCGATCAGCGCCAGCGTCTCCCGAACATTGTGGTCGGTGATGAGCACGCCGATGCCGCGGGCGGTGAGGTGGCGGACCAGCGCCCGGATGTCGCCGACGGCGATCGGGTCTACGCCGGCGAAGGGCTCGTCGAGCAGCATGAACGCGGGGCGCGAGGCGAGCGCACGGGCGATCTCGACGCGGCGCCGCTCGCCGCCCGAGAGCGCGATCGAGGGCGATTTCCTCACGTGCTCGAGGCGGAACTCCTCGATGAGGCCGTCGAGTTCGTCCATGCGGCGGCGGCGGTTGCGCTCGGCGAGCTCGAGCACGGCGAGAATGTTGTCCTCGACCGACAGCCCGCGGAAGATCGAGGCCTCCTGCGGCAGGTAGCCGATGCCGAGCTGGGCGCGGCGATACATCGGCAGCCGCGTCACGTCGAAGCCGTCGAGCCGGATCGCGCCGCGATCGGGCGGCACGAGGCCGGTGATCATGTAGAACACGGTGGTCTTGCCGGCTCCGTTCGGGCCGAGCAGGCCCACCGCCTCGCCGCGGGCGACGCCGAGGCTGACGTCGTGCACCACCATGCGCCTGCCGTAGGACTTGGCGAGGTTCAGCGCCGCGAGGTCGCCGATGTCAACATCCGGAACGGGGATCGCGGCGGGCCGAAGGCGCGAGCGGCCGAACAGGCGCACAGGGGCTAGACCGCCGATCGCGCGCCGGACGCGGCGTGCCGGATGACCGGCCCGAGGCCGCCGGACCGGACCGGCGCTGCGTCCTGCCCGCGCATCACGTCGCCGGGACCTCGAGCGTGCCCGGCTCGAACAGCATCTGGACCCGGCCGCCTTCCATGCGGGCATTGCCGTTGACGACGTCGATGACGAGGCGGGGGCCGCGGACGACGTTGTCGCCCTGCGTCAGCACCACGTTCCCGGTCACGGTGACCGTGTTGGTGGCGACGTCGAAGACGGCCGCGTCGCCGCTCGCGGTCTGGTCGGCCGAGGTCACGAGCACGCCGCCCTCGGCCTCGACGCGCGAGACCTCGCGCGAGGCGTCGCCCTCGGGCGCGGTGTAGAACACGCGCAGCGTGGCGGTCTGCAGCACCAGCGCGCCCTGCCGGACGATCACGTTCCCGGTGAAGACGACCATCTGCTCCTGCTCGCGCACCTCCGCCGCGTCGGCCTCGACATTGAGCTGCTCGTCGCCGGTGAGCCCCAGGCCCTGGAAGGCGTTCGGCACCGCGCCGGTCGCGCGCTCCTCCTGGGCCGCAGCGGGGACCGCGGCGAGCAGGGCGAGGAGGGCAAGGCCGGCGAAGAGGAGACGCGGGAACGCGGTCATGGGGCCTCCGGGGCGCGGGCGGCGGCCGGGGCGGTGCCGGGCAGCGGGGCGTCGGGATTGATCGTCATGCGCACGCGATCCTGGAACTGCACCGTGCCGGATTCGCGCTCGATCGACATCGTGCCGGCGCTGATGGCGCCGAAGGAGGAGGTGAACGCGACCGGGGCGTCGCTGTCGACGGTGCCCGCGGCGAGGTCGATGACGGCGCGCGACAGCTCGGCGCTGTCCCCCCCGTTCGAGGCGATGCGGATATTGCCGGCGAGCGTCAGCTGTTCGGCGTCCGAATCATAGCGCGCCTCGTCGGCGGTGAAGGTGGCGGCGACGCCGTCGGGCTCGGTGAAGCGTGCCTCGACGCCGAACATGCGGATGATGCCGGGATCGGCGAGGTCCTGCACCGCGCGGTCGGCGGTCACCTGATAGGAGCGCCCGAGCGCGTCGTGGCCGGAAATGTCGGGCGAGGCCATGGTGAGGCCCTCGCCGGTGAGGGCGAGCCCGTCGATCCCGAAGGGCAGGCCGACGCCGAACCGGACCACGGCCGAGTAGCCGATCACGCCGATCGCGAGCAGCAGGCCGAACAGCGGCAGCGCGACGCGCAGCACGCGCACGCGAGCGGAATGGCGCACCGCCCGCGCGAAGGCGCGCGCCCGCGCGGGGTCGGCGGCACGCGGCAGGGGGGCCGGCAGAACGGACGCCTCCCCTTCCCAGCCAATGTCCTCAACAGTGATCGTCATCGCCGCTGCCTCGAAGCCGGCGCACTATGCCGGGGACGCCGTGCATTGCCTAGAGCATGGCGGGAGCCGATGGAGGCTTTGTTAGCGCGCCGCCCAGGGCTCGCCCTGCCTCAACTGTGGGCGAAAATGTCGTCCTCGCCCCAGCCGGCAAGATCGAGCCGGGCCCGGGTCGGCAGGAAGGCGAAGCATGCCGCGGCGATCTCGCTGCGGCCCTCGCGGTCGAGCAGCGCTGCGAGCTTGCGCCAGACCTCGTGGAGATAGAGCACGTCGGAGGCGGCGTATTGCAGCTGGGCCTCCGTGAGCTCGGCGGCGCCCCAGTCCGAGGACTGCTGCTGCTTCGACATCTCAACGCCCGTCGTCTCCCGGACGACGTCCTTGAGCCCGTGCCTGTCGGTATAGGTGCGGACCAGCTTGGAGGCGATCTTGGTGCAGAACACCGGCGTCGCCATCACCCCGAACGTGACGTCGAGCGCGGCGAGGTCGAACCGGGCGTAGTGGAAGATCTTGAGGATCGAGCGGTCGGCGAGCAGGCGGACGAGATTGGGCGCGCTCGTCTGCCCGGGCGCGATCTGCACGAGATCGGCTGTGCCGTCGCCGGGCGAAAGCTGCACCAGGCACAGCCTGTCGCGATGGTGGTTGAGGCCGAGCGTCTCGGTGTCGATCGCGACGGTGTCGCGATAGCGGTCGAGATCGGGCAGGTCGCCCCGGTGCAGTCGTACCGTCATGGTCCCGTGACGCCTCGCGTTCGATGGCGGAGGTTCGGAAAAAAGGCCGAGGTGCGAGCCGCCTCGCCTATGGCCGGTTCGCTGTTGCCGCGCGGCCGGCCGGGGGAGCCGGCACAGCGGCGGCGCCGGTCCCGCTAGGGCTTCAGCGTACCCGCGGCAAGACGCGGCGCCCGCCGCTCCATCGCGATTCCGATCCCGTCCGACAGTGGAAAACCTCAGCTGCGCCAGAACCAGGAGGTCCCGGCGCGGGCGGCGGGCGAGAAATTGCACGTCCTGCCGCTCTTGTCACCAAGGCAGGCGCCGAGCCAAGCGGGGCGCGAGGAGCGGATTCGTCCGCTGGATGCCCACTCGCGCGACGAGGGCCCGGGGAGGACGGCGGCGGGCCTCCGGCGCGCCCGACGCGGCTACACCGGCTGCGCGCGCCGGGCGATCCATTCCCTGTTGCGGGCGAGGCGCTCGGCCTCCGGCAGGATCGGGCAACTGGCGCAGAAATGCCGCTGCTCCGCCTTGTAATAGAGGCAGCAGGCGGCGCGGGTCTGGCAGGCGCCCGTCGAGCCGTCAGCCGCGACGAGATAGAGCTCCGGCGCCGCCCCGGCGGTGCGGTCGTCGAGGGACAGCAGCGTCCGCAACTCCTCGAGCCCGCTGTCGGGGACCCCGTGCACCTCGGCGAGGCCGAAGAACTGCGCCGACCACGACGAGGCGATCATCGACCAGAGCGCGTGCCGGGAGAAGCGCGACCAAGCATGGCAGGCCTCGACGATCGGCTCGGCGGCATCGGCGAGGCTGCGGATGAGGGCAAGACGCAAGGCGTCCGGCGCATGGGTGCCGCCCCAGTCCTCGGCCCCGGCAAACGGGTCCTCCGCGAGCCCGAGCACGACGGCGGCGTCGGCCCGGACCGCCGTCAGCATGGTGGAGCCGTTGAAGAACAGCGCGTAGGAGGGCACCACCGGGACGCGGCGCAGAGCGATATAGGCCGCCATCGCAAAGCCCGAGGCCCAGCCGAGGCGCAGCAGCAGCGACGCCGCCGCTGCCTTGCGGTTCGGGGCGAAGCCGCGCGTGGCGAACAGCGCCATGAGGCCGGCGAGCGGCCCCTCGGACGGGCGCGCGAGGGCATCCTGGTCGATCCAGATGCCGCCCGCGCGCAGCGCCGGGGCAAGCTCCATCGCCGGAGCGAGATGGAGCGGCGCCAGCCGCCCCATCGTGTCGCGGAACGCCCGTCCGGGCGGACCGATGCGCGCGCGCACCGACATGTCCCCTTCACGCCAGCCGCTTGAAGCCCTTGCCGCTCTCGTCGAACGGCTCGGGCTCGCGGCCGAGATAGCGCTTCGCGATGTCCCGCCACATCGCCAGCCGCTCCCATTTGGGGGTGGGCTCCAGCACGTCGCCCCGAGAGGCGAACGGCGTGGCGAAGCCGATATGCATCATCGACTCGCCGGCCTGGTTCTTGAGGTCGAACCCCCACGAGATGGGCGCGCCGTCGAGATCGAGCGTGCGCTGGATGACGGCGCGTGCCGGCAGGCGCGCAGGCGGCGGCGTCCCCTCCGGACGCTTCCACGGCCCCTCGCCCACGCAGAGGTGGAAGTGCAGCAGGCCGAAATGGATCGTCAGGAACCCGTTCGAACAATCCACCGTGGTGGGCGGCTCGGGACAGACGATCTCGTAGGACGCCCCCGCGATCAGCGGGCCGAAATTCACCTCGTCCCAATAGGTCGTGAAGACATAGGTCAGGAACTCCTCAAGAAATGCCTCGTCGATGGGCAGTTCCCATTCCTGGATCGCGGAGGAGAAGCCGTCGCCGGTGGCGCGGACCGCCGGCTCGGGCGAGATCTTGGCGTGCATCATGGCTGTCGTCCCTCTTCGGGGCGGTGTTGCGGGCGATCAGGCGTTGGCGACGGCTTCCTCGGCCTCGGCGCCGCCATCCGATTCCTGATCCTCCATCCGGTCGTAGATCGCCCGCCAGGAGGCGACGCCGCCGGCGTCGCGGCGGGCGAGGCGCCGAAGCGTGATCCGGCCCTGCGCGCGCCCCCGGCGCGTCTGCGGCCAGGCGAACGTCTCAGGGCCGGTGCCGGCGGCGACGGCCTGCTCGACGGCCGCACGAACCGCCCGATCCTCCGGCAGGGCGAAATCGGCGAGGATGCCCTCGAAAGACTCGTCGAGCTCTTCGTCGAACGGCACCCGCTGGCCCATCGCGTCCCGCCAGGGTGCGCGGGGATGCAGCGTCAGCACCGGCTGCATTCCTTCGGGAATGGGCGCATTCGCGGCGTGCGTCCGGCCGGAAAGGACGAGCTTGGGCAGCAGATGGGTATGCGGGCCGACCGGGCTGTTCTCGCCGGGTCCGGGAACCCGCGTGTAGATCTCGACCCGGCCCAGCGGCGACAGCATCACCCGATGCGGCTGGGCCCGCAGAATCTCGCGGTTGACCGCGCTCCCGGGATCGAACACCGAGCGCCCCTCCATCGCGTCGAGCGCCCGGATCAGCTCCTCGTCGCGCGTACGGGCGCACATCTGCACCAGGCCACGTCCGACGCCGAGGTCGAAAAGGACCGCGCCGCGATCTTCCGCCCGCAGGGCGTCCTCGTCAGGACCGAGCCGCCGCACGGTCCCATCCGTCGCCGGCTCCACCATCGGCAGACAGAAGACGACCCATTGCCCCCAGGTCTCCCCATCGGAATGCAGGGAATCATAGGCGATGACCCGGGCGTCGTCGCGAGGAACGATCTTGATACCGGCAAGCCCGGTGACGCGCTCGATGACGCCGTCCCGATCACGCCGCTCCATCGGCTCGTCCTCGGTCCAACGGAATTCGCCGACTGCGCCGAATGTGCCGATGCTCCACTCGTGGCGAGGATCATCGATCGCGTTGCGAAGCAGATTGTTGGTCTTCATCTCTCGGCCTTCCTCCCGGATGGTCGCGCGCGCCTCGTCGAGCGCCGGACGGCGCGCCGCCACACACCATGGCTGACGTGCTGTTTTGCAGCGCCTGCTGCATCGTGCGTCAGTCCGCATGCCTTATCCAGTGTTTTCTCTCCGATGTCGAGTCATCGTCCGACAATCTACCGATTTCGTGACCTATGACGGCCACGCCATTCGTATAAAGGATACCCCCCTATCCTATGTCTGAGATTTCATCTTCCATTCCAACCCAATTTCATTGACTGTCTCGTACGAATCCCCCTAGGTTCACCTCGAAAGCTGGATACCAAAGGGGCGTCCGACATGAAGACTTGCGGAAGGGGGGGCTCGCGCAAGCCCCCCGCTGCGGCCGCCGTCCGGGGCGCCGACGGCGGGCGGTCGCCTGCATCAGACGCCCGGACGTGACGACCGAGATCGTGCCTCCGCTGCCGCGCTATCGGCGCGGCGAGAGCGGCGCGGCGCCGGACGCGCTCGCCGGGCTGTCGCGCCGACCCGCGCGCGAGTTCACGGTGCTCGCCGTTCTGCTCGCGACATTGGGGCTGGCGTTCGTGCTCGGCGTCGGGCTCGGCTCGGTGACCATCCCGCCCCGCGACGTCGTCGCGATCCTGCTCGGCGGAGAGCCCGAGCGCGCGTCCTGGACCATCATCGTGGAGAGCGTTCGCCTGCCGCGGGCGCTTACCGCGGTCATGGCGGGAGCCGCGCTCGGGATCGCGGGCCTGCAGATGCAGACCCTCCTCCGCAACCCGCTGGCCGACCCCTACGTGCTCGGAATCAGCTCGGGCGCGAGCCTGGGCGTGGCCCTCGTCGTCCTCGCCTCCGGCACCACCGCCGGGGCGATCTTCGCCGGGGGCTTCGGCCTCGGCGGCGATGTCGCTGTCGCCGTCGCGGCCGTCGTGGGCGCGATGCTCGTGCTCGGCCCGGCCCTCGTGATCTCCGCGCGCGTGACGAGCCCCGCGACGGTGCTGATCGTGGGGCTGATGTTCGGCTACGCGATCCAGGCCTTCGTCACCGTGCTCGTTGCCGGCGCCTCGCCGGAGCAGCTGCAGCGCTGGACGGCCTGGGGCTTCGGCTCCTTCACCGCCGTGGACTGGTCCAAGCTGCCGATTTTCGCACCCATCGTGCTCGCCGGAATCGCGATCGCCGCGGCGACCACCAAGCAGCTCAACGCGCTGCTGCTCGGGGAGGCCTATGCCCGCTCGATGGGCCTCAACACGCGGCGCATGCGCATCGCCACCATGGCGGGCGCCTCGCTCCTCGCCGGCATCGTCACCGCGTTCTGCGGCCCCATCGCCTTTCTCGGGGTCGCGATCCCGCACATCGCCCGCGCCCTGCTCGGGACGTCCGACCACCGCACGCTGGTGCCCGCGGTCATCCTGCTCGGCGGCGTCCTCGCTCTCGCCGCCCAGATCGTGGCGCTGCTGCCGGGCTCGGCCGGTACGCTGCCGCTCAACGCCGTGACCTCGCTGATCGGCGCGCCGGTGGTCGTTTTCGTCATCCTCAGATCACGTCGGGGAGCCTTCACCGGATGAGTACACCAGCCATCGAGGCGACCGGCCTCTCCGTGGGCTACCGCAGCCGTGGCGGAAGCCGGGCCGTTCTCGCCGATCTCGACTTCGCCGTGCAGCCGGGGGAGCTCGTCTGCCTGCTCGGGCCGAACGGTATCGGCAAGTCGACGCTGCTGCGCACGATCTCCCGCATCCAGCCGCCGCTCGCCGGCCGCATCCGGCTCGGCGGCGTCGACCTCGGCGGCATCACCCAGCACCAGCTCGCGCGCCTGCTCGGCGTCGTGCTGACGGAACGGGTGCAGATCGGCGCCATGCCGGCCTATCGAGTGGTCGAACTCGGCCGCTACGCCCATCTCGACTGGGCCGGGCGGCTGACCGCCGCCGATCACGAGGTGGTGCGCTGGGCCATCCGCGCCGTCGGCGCCGAGCACCTCGCCCACCGGGATTCCTCCGAGCTCAGCGACGGCGAGCGCCAGCGCATCATGATCGCCCGTGCGCTGGCGCAGGAACCGGCCGTGCTGCTCCTCGACGAGCCGACCGCGTTCCTCGACGTGCCCTCGCGGGTCGACCTGATGGGCCTCCTGCGCACGCTCGCGCGCCGGGAGGGCATCGCCGTCGTGGTCTCGAGCCACGACCTCGAACTGGCGCTGCGGACGGCCGATACGGTGTGGCTGGTCGCGCCCGGCGGCAAGTTCTACGCAGGCGCGCCCGAGGACATCGTCCAGGGCGGCCACGTCGCCGAGGCCTTCCACGGCGAGCGCATCCGCTTCCGTCCGGAGGAGCGCGCCTTCCGCCTGGTCGGCGAGGGACGCTGCCGCGCCCTCGTGGAGGGGGAAGGCCTGGGCGCCGTGCTGGCCGCCGCGGTGCTGGAGCGCGAGGGCTACGAAATCGTGACCGAACGCTGCCCCGAAACCCTCGTCGTCGCCATCGATGCCCGCGAGGGCTGGCGCAGCGAGGGTCCCGCGGCCGGCACCTCCTTCGCGGCGCTCGCCTCCTTCGCGCGCAGCCGCGGGGCGCGCACGGCCGCCTGACGGCGGCCATCCGGACCACTTTCGCAACGAGGCCGCATACCGGCCCGCACGAGACCATGCTGGGTCATCAGGAGTGCCTATCGTCATGACAGGAAGAATGCTGATCGCGGCCTCGCTGGCCGTCGCGGCCGGCGGTTGCTGCTGGCCTGCCCTCGCCGCGGCCGCAACCCCGGTCGCGGCGGCCGACGCCGCAGGGCGCGGCTGCATCGACACCGTCGTGCCGGGGACCGACTATTTCCCCGACAAGGTCGCGCTCGATTACGCCGAGAACTTCTCCGTCGCCTATCACGACACCTACCGGGTGGTGACGGTCCATGTCCCGGCGCCGGGACAGCCGCCGGACCAATACGTCCTCGTCCGTTGCGGGGCGCCGGTGCCGGAACTCGGCCCCGACCTGGCCGGGGCGGTGGTCATCGAGACACCCGTCTGGACCGTCTACTCGAGCGCGGCGAGCGCGAACGCCGCGCTGGCGATCCTCGATGCCCTCGACCGGCTGACCGGGATCGATTCCACGGCTCGCGTGTCGAACC
>Ga0182738_1005639_pt1 | contig 13288 bp, 10 predicted proteins | sample eDN5th30CBELigMG_FD_128876 | JGI IMG/M metagenome (GOLD analysis project Ga0182738, IMG submission 128876) | Enriched Miracle-Growth compost microbial communities from Emeryville, California, USA - eDNA 5th pass 30_C BE-Lig MG (version 2)... ...
GAACATGACCGGTACGCTATAGGCAACGCGACTCTGTCTTGGGGCGAAAGCCCGGAAGCGTCCCATCACTATTATTAAAAGGGGATTCGACGACAATCCCGAGGCACAGATTGTCATAAGTGTCACGTCGGCCCGAGCCGATGGATGAAGGCTGGTCGGCTCGGTCGCAATCAGGGCGGGGAGCATGGCCTCTTCTTCGAAGGCGAGCCACATGCAGAAACCCTATCGCCGGCGGCTCAATGGCTGCCATCGGACGGCGGGCAGGTGCGTGAGGCGGGGGGAGCACTCGCGGTGCAGACATCGCACAACGAAAGAGCCATCCCGACGGAATCGGGATGGCTCAAAAATCCTCTCGGTCGCGGCGTGCGACCGGTCTGGTAAGGGCGATTACTTACGCTGGTCGAGCGGAACGTAATCGCGACGCGCCGCGCCCGTGTAGAGCTGGCGCGGACGGCCGATCTTCTGCGCCGGATCTTCGATCATCTCGCGCCACTGGCTGATCCAGCCGACGGTGCGGGCGACGGCGAACAGCACGGTGAACATCGAGGTGGGGAAGCCCATCGCCTTCAGCGTGATGCCCGAATAGAAGTCGACATTCGGATAAAGCTTGCGGTCGATGAAATACTGATCGTTCAGCGCAATCTTTTCCAGCTCCAGCGCGATCGGCAGCAGCGGATCGTTGGCATGCCCGGTCTCCTTGAGAACGGCATGACACATCTTCTGCATGATCTTCGCGCGCGGATCGTAATTCTTGTAGACGCGATGGCCAAAGCCCATCAGGCGGACGGACGAGTTCTTGTCCTTCACCTTGGCGATGAACTCGGGGATCTTGTCCACCGAACCAATCTCCGCCAGCATCTGCAGGGCAGCCTCGTTAGCGCCGCCGTGAGCCGGGCCCCACAGGCAGGCGATACCCGCGGCGATGCAGGCGAACGGATTGGCGCCTGACGAGCCGGCGATACGGACAGTGGACGTCGAGGCATTCTGCTCGTGGTCAGCGTGCAGGATGAAGATCTTGTCCAGCGCGTCGGCGAGCACCGGATTGATCTTGTACTCCTCGCATGGCACCGCGAAGCACATGCGCAGGAAGTTCGAGGCGTAGTCGAGATTGTTCTGCGGATAGACGAACGGCTGGCCGACTGAATACTTGTAGGCCATTGCCGCAAGTGTCGGCACCTTGGCGATCATCCGCATCGACGCGATCATGCGCTGCTGCGGGTCGTTGATGTCGGTGGAGTCGTGATAGAACGCGGCGAGCGCGCCGACCGAAGCCACCATCACCGCCATGGGATGCGCGTCGCGGCGGAAAGCCTGGAAGAAGCGGGTCATCTGCTCATGCACCATGGTGTGGTGCGTGACGCGATAGTCGAAATCGGCCTTCTGCTCCTTGGTCGGCAATTCGCCGTGCATCAGGAGATAGCAGGTTTCAAGGAAGTCGCCCTTTTCGGCGAGCTGCTCGATGGGATAGCCGCGATACAGCAGCACGCCCTCGTCGCCATCGATGTAGGTGATCTTGGATTCGCAGCTGCCGGTGGACGTGAAACCCGGGTCGTAGGTAAACATTCCGGCCTGGGCGTAGAGCTTGCTGATGTCGATGACCTCAGGGCCCACGGTTCCTGACCTGACAGGGAAGTCGTGAGACTTGCCGCCAACGGTCAGGGTAGCCGACTTGGAATTGGTTTTTGCGTCCATCGTGTATCCCCGATGAGATCGTTGAAAAGGCCGAGCTTGCCAGGCGTCCGAGGGTCAAAGACGGGTGGCAGCCGGGGTGGCCGAGAAGCGCCGGGCCAAGGGGTATCGCATTGCAGTATGCACTGCAAGATGCGGATTTACGCCTTTGGTATCGTCAGGCGGCAACCTGATCGGCGAGGCGAGCCAGACACTCCTCCCGGCCGAGAACTGCGAGCACGTCGAAGATGCCGGGCGAGGTGGTGCGGCCGGTCAGGGCTGCACGCAGCGGCTGAGCGACCGAACCCAGTTTGAGTCCATTCTCCTCCGCGAAGGCGCGCATCGCGGCCTCGGTCGTGTCCTGGCGCCAGTCAGTCACCGAAGCCAGTGCCTCGCGAATCCGGCCGATCAATTGCCGTGTTTCCGGGGTGAGCAGGGCGGCTGCTTTCGGCTCCATCGTCAGCGGCCGGTCGGCAATGATGAAATGGGCACCGTCGATCAAGTCGATCAGCGTCCTGGCGCGCTCCTTCAGACCGGGCATTGCCAGTAAAAGCTGTGCGCGGATCGTATCGTTGAGCTTGGCTTTCAGCGCCCCGCCGTTCGGCAGATAGCCGGCCTCGTTCGCCAGCATAGTCACGAGAGATTGATCGTCGCTGTGGCGGATATAGTGGCCGTTGAGATTTTCCAGCTTGGCGAAATCGAACCGAGCGGCGGAGCGCCCGATGGAGGACAGGTCGAAGGCGTCGATCATCTCCTGCGTCGAGAAGATTTCCTGGTCGCCGTGGCTCCAGCCGAGCCGCACCAGATAATTGCGCAGCGCTGCCGGCAAATACCCCATCCCGCGATAGGCATCGACGCCGAGCGCACCATGCCGCTTGGACAGCTTCGAGCCGTCCGGACCATGGATCAGCGGAATATGCGCCATATTGGGAAGTTCCCAACCAAGCGCGTCGTAGATCTGCTTCTGACGCGCGGCATTGGTGAGATGGTCGTCGCCGCGGATGATATGCGTCACGCCCATGTCGTGGTCGTCGGCGACCACGGCGAGCATGTAAGTCGGATTGCCGTCGGACCGCAGCAGCACCAGGTCGTCCAGATTTTCGTTCTGCCAGACCACGCGCCCCTGCACCTGATCGTCGATCACCGTTTCGCCGGTGAGGGGCGCCTTGAGACGGATGACCGGCGCGACGCCGGACGGCGCGTCGGCAGGATCGCGGTCGCGCCACATTCCGTTATAGAGCCGGGTGCGCCCTTCGGCACGCGCCTTCTCACGCATCGCCCCCAATTCCTCCTGGGTGGCATAGCAACGATAGGCATTGCCGCTGGCGAGCAGCTGCGCCACCACTTCGCGATGACGCTCGGCGCGCTTGAACTGATAGACGACGTCGCCGTCCCAATCGAGCCCGAGCCATTTCAGCCCGTCGATGATGGCGGCGATGGCGGCCTCGGTGGAGCGCTCACGGTCGGTATCTTCGATCCGCAGCAGCATCTTTCCGCCGTGGTGGTGGGCGAAGAGCCAGTTAAACAATGCGGTCCGGGCGCCGCCGATATGCAGGAAACCGGTGGGCGAGGGCGCAAAGCGGGTGACGACTGGTTTATTCATGATGCCGGGAACGAGGAGGACGGGGCAGGCTAAAAACGCGCGGTCGGTGTATAGCAGGATCGCGGCATAACTAAAGCCTTCTTGCGTTGCGGCGGACAAATGCGCACTTGGCGGGTGCGCGGCGATTTGGCAAAACGCAGGCGATATCCGGAGCGGGAACCTGACGTCGGAAGTCCGCTCCTGCTCGAAGCCATGCGAGCGACTTCTGCAGTCGACCGCACTGGATTACTGAGATCACGAGTGCCCTTTCGAATCCGAAGTTCGCTAAGGAAGGCGCTGCAAAACGAGGCGAACTTCGGATTCGGGATAAGAGAATGACGGCAGAAGCGGTGACGGCGGAGGCAGGGCGCGATTTCATTCGCGATATCGTTCGGGCTGACCTCGACACCAAGCGCCATACCCAGATCGTCACGCGCTTTCCGCCGGAGCCGAACGGCTACCTGCACATCGGTCATGCCAAGTCGATCGCCCTGAATTTCGGCATCGCGCAGGAGTTCGGCGGTCGCTGCCACCTGCGCTTCGACGACACCAACCCGGCCAAGGAAGAGCAGGAATATATCGACGCCATCCAGCGGGACGTGCATTGGCTCGGCTACGACTGGGGCGACAATCTCTTCTACGCATCCGACTATTTCGAGCGGCTCTATGGATGGGCCGAGGACCTGATCCGCGCCGGCCTCGCCTACGTCGATGACCAGTCGCAGGAGGAGATACGTCTTGCGCGCGGCACGCTGACCGAGCCCGGCAAGAACAGCCCGTACCGCGACCGCAGCGTCGAGGAGAATCTCGATCTCTTCCGCCGCATGCGGGCAGGCGAATTCCCCAACGGCGCACGGGTGTTGCGGGCCAAGATCGATATGGCCTCCGGCAACATCAACCTGCGTGATCCGGTGCTCTACCGCATTCTCCATGCCGAGCATCCGCGCACCGGCAAGGCGTGGTCGATCTATCCGAGCTACGACTACGCGCATGGCCAGTCCGATGCGATCGAGGGCATCACGCATTCGATTTGCACATTGGAATTCGAGGATCATCGCCCGCTTTACGACTGGCTGCTGGACAAGCTGCCGGTGCCCTCCCGTCCGCATCAGTACGAGTTCGCGCGGCTCAATCTCACCTATACGCTGCTATCGAAGCGCGTGCTGACCGAACTCGTGCGCGGCGGTCATGTCAGTGGCTGGGACGATCCGCGCATGCCCACCATCGCCGGCTTGCGACGGCGCGGCGTGCCGCCGGAAGCGATCCGTGAATTCATCAAGCGGATCGGCGTGGCCAAGGCCAATAGTGTCGTCGATGTTGGCATGCTGGAATTCTGCATTCGTGAAGTCCTGAACCGGACATCGCAGCGGCGGATGGCTGTGCTGCGTCCACTCAAAGTGGTGATCGAGAACTACCCGGAAGGGCAGAGCGAGGAGATTGAAGCCGTCAACCATCCGGACGATCCGGCGGCCGGCACGCGCACGATCACCTTCGGCCGCGAGCTCTACATCGAGCGCGACGATTTCATGGAAACTCCGCCGAAGAAGTTTTTCCGTCTGTCCCCCGGCAAGGAGGTGCGGCTGCGCTACGCCTATTTCATCACGTGCCGCGAGGTGGTGAAGGATGCAAGCGGCGAGATAGTCGAACTGCGCTGCACCTACGATCCCGCGACTAAGGGCGGTAACGCGCCCGACGGCCGCAAGGTCAAGGCCACGATGCATTGGCTGTCCGCAGCGCAGTCGATTCCCGCCGAAATCCGGATCTATGGTCAGCTCTTCAGCAGTCCGGCGCCGGATGCCGCCAACTTTGCCGCCGATCTCAATCCGGACTCGCTCGAGGTGCTGCGCGACGCCCGCATCGAACCGGCGCTGGCGACGGCAAATTCCGAGGCCGTCGTGCAGTTCGAACGGCAGGGCTATTTCGTGCGCGATCGGGACTCGACGCCGGAGCGGCCGGTGTTCAACCGCACCATCGGCCTGCGCGACAGCTTCGCGAAGGATGCTGCCAAGAGCTAGCAGGCTGTTGAAGAACCCTGCCGTCGTTTGGGGCACGGGTTCTTTGCGAGCCCGGAATGACGGCAGCGCTTGGGCTATGGGCCGATTCAAGCCATAGACGTTCAAGGCTCGATGCTCCTCTGTCGGGAGCTAGCTCCGTTGCCGTGAGCCGCCTTTTGTTTCATGCTCCCTGTCCGCTTGTGGGGGCGAAGCGTGGCGGGCGAGGGCAGAGCCAAGAGCACAGCCAAGGCAAGAACCTGGCCGACGCTGGCCGGCACCCGAGCGGCCGCGATTTTTCCCGAACGCCTGATCGTATCGCCGCGTCTGGCGCGTCTCCGGGGATGGCTCCGCGAGGAGGCGGGCGACGGCCGTCTGCTGCCATGGGTCCCGATCGCGTTCGGTGCCGGCATTGCGTTGTATTTTTCTGCAGATCGCGAGCCTGTGGTCTGGCTGGTGACGGCCGTTGCGGTGGCCCTTGGTGTCGGCGCCTTCCTGCTGCGGCGTGGCAGAGCCTTCGTCGCCATGCTCATGCTGGGGGCGGTGGCGGGAGGCTTCGCGATTGCGGCGCTAAAGACCGCGCGCGTTGCCCATCCCGTGCTGGCCCATCCGGTCTATTCTGCGGCTCTGCAAGGTTTCGTCGAAACCCGCGAGGTTCGCGACCGGACCGACCGCTTTGTGCTTCGCGTGACGCAGCTTGATGCCGCCAGAGGCGACATTCGATTGACCCGCGTCCGTCTGTCGGTGCGCAAGGGGACGGCGCCGCCGGTCGGCAGTTTCGTATCGCTGAAGGCGCGGCTGCTGCCGCCGCCGGCGCCGCAGCGGCCCGGCAGTTACGACTTCGGCCGCGACATGTATTTCCAGGGGATAGGTGCGTCCGGCTTTGTCATGGGGGCTATCCAGGTGCTTGCGGCGCCGAGTAGCGGCGGCTGGAGCTTGCGTTATGCCGCCGCCATGCAGGGCATGCGTGATGCCATCGACGCGCGCATCCGCACGGCGCTCGAGGGCGATGGCCGGGCCATCGCCACCGCGCTACTGACCGGGCGGCGCGATGCCATCTCGCCCCCGGTCAACGATGCGATGTTCATTTCCGGCCTGGGCCACGTGCTGTCGATCTCGGGCTATCACATGGCCGTCGTCGCCGGTGTCGTGTTCTTCGCCGTGCGGGCGCTATTGGCCCTGATCCCGGGACTGACGGTGACATTTCCAATCAAGAAATGGTCGGCCGCCGCGGCGCTTCTAGCCGCGGCATTCTATCTGCTGCTGTCCGGAGCGGAGGTCGCGACCCAGCGCTCGTTCTTCATGACGGCGGTGGTGTTGCTGGCGGTGATGGTGGATCGACGCGCCGTTACTTTCCGCACGCTCGCGATCGCGGCCATGGTGGTGCTGATCCTCGCCCCCGAAGCCTTGGTTCATCCCAGTTTTCAGATGTCTTTCGCCGCGACCCTGGGGCTGGTGGCGCTGATCCAGATTGGAATGCCGCGTTTCTTTGCGCGGCCCGACAGTTCGGTGGCGGCGCAAGCGGCATCCTGGGGCGGGCGCGAGGTGTTGACGCTGATGCTGGCTTCGCTGGTCGCGGGCTTTGCGACGCTGCCTTACGTCGCCTTCCATTTCCACCGGGTCACGCCCTATGGCGTATTGGCAAACCTCGCCGCCATGCCGGTCGTCTCGGGAATTGTGATGCCGGCCGGACTGATGGGATTGGTCGCCGCGCCCTTCGGCCTCGATCGCCCGTTCTGGGACATCATGGGTCTCGGCATCGACTGGATGCTGATGGTGGCGGGATGGGTGGCGGCGATCCCTGGCGCCATTGGCCGGGTCCCGGCATTCGGCACGGGGCCGCTGCTATTGGCCACCGCCGGGATCGTTCTGCTGGGCTTGCTGCGGACGCCGCTGCGCTGGTCAGGGGCGATCGCCGTTGGCGGCGCGCTCATCTGGGCCATGGCGGGACCGTTGCCGGATATCCTGATCTCGGGTGATGGCCGCAGCGTCGCCGTGCGCGGCGGTGACGGTCGTTTGCGACTGATGCGGTCGGGGACGGACGCATTTCTCGTCCGGGAATGGCTTGCGGCCGACGCGGACGGGCGCGCTGCCGATGATTCCGCGCTGGGTCTGGGGGTCTCGTGCGACGGGGAGGGCTGTGTGACGGCTCTTGCCGATGGCCGGCTGGTGGCGCTCAGCCTGCGCCCAGAGGCCCTGAGCGACGACTGCCATCGGGCGGCGCTGATTGTGACGGCGCGCGCGGCGCCATCTGATTGCGCGGCGATGGTGATTGACCAGACCCGGCTTCGGCAGCATGGCGCGCTGGCGCTGCGCAGGACGGACGACGGCTTTGCCATCACCGCCCTCCGGCCGCCTGGCGTGGACCGGCCCTGGGCTCCTGCCGCGCCGCAGGAAGCCGCTGCGCGTGGAGCGGCATTCAATGCCGCATCACGAAGCCGAACTACCTCCGAGGTCGACGCGACGCCGGCCGATGCCGACCGCCAGCCCGACGACTGAAGCGGCCACAAGCTATCCCCCGTCGGCCAGAAACAGCCGGCGGCTCAATAGCGCCGGTAGAGCCCGATCAGCTTACCCTGAATGCGAACGCGGTTGGGCGGCAGGATGCGGACCTCGTAGGCCGCATTCGCCGGCTCCAGCGCAATCGAAGCGCCGCGGCGGCGGAAGCGCTTCAGCGTTGCTTCCTCCTCGTCGATCAAGGCCACGACAATATCGCCGGTATCGGCGCTGTCGTTCTTCTGAATCAGCGCCATGTCGCCATCGAGAATACCGGCCTCGACCATCGAATCGCCGCGCACCTCGAGCGCATAGTGCTCCCCCGACCCGAGCATGTCCGGCGGCACGCTAATGGTATGGCTGCGGGTCTGCAGGGCTTCGATGGGCGTACCGGCCGCGATTCGGCCCATCACCGGCACGGCGACGGGATGCTCGGCATCGTCATCGGGCGCGTTGCTGATGGGGCGGACCTTGCCGAGATTGCCTTCAATGACGCTCGGCGTGAAGCCGCGCCGGGTATTGCCGCCGGCGCCAGTCTCCGGCAGCTTGATGACCTCGATGGCGCGGGCGCGGTTGGGGAGCCGTCGGATGAAGCCGCGCTCCTCGAGGGCGGTGATGAGACGGTGGATACCGGATTTTGAGCGAAGGTCGAGCGCATCTTTCATCTCGTCGAATGACGGCGGTACGCCGCTTTCGGCTAGCCGATCATTGATGAAGCGCAAGAGCTCGTATTGTTTGCGTGTCAGCATTTCGGTCCCATCCCCCGTATCAAAGCCCATTGCCTCGTCGGCCCGTCCGCCGACCGATACTCAATTTCGACACGACGACCGCTCGAAACAAATCATGAACGGACACTATATGTTCGATATGTGTTCCGCAACCTCTTAATTTTAGGTCAATGATGTTTTCAGGCCGGGAGGCGGATCAATGCGCAGGTGTCGCCCGCGGCTGCCGCGGGGGCCAGCGGAGGCCGGATCACCAGGGCCTGCGCCGCCGCCAGATTGGCCAGCAGTGAGCTGTCCTGGTGACTGACCGTCGTCGCCACCCATTGGCCGTCCGGACGCATGGTGAGCTGGGCCCGCAGATAATCCTGCCGCCGGTCATTCGCGGGAAGGGCATTGCCGAGCACCGCGGTTTCCAGTGGATGCTGGATATCGCGCCGGCCGGACAGGGCGCGCAGCAGCGGCACCATGAACACGAAGGCGCAAACGTAGGACGACACCGGATTGCCCGGCAGTCCGATGACCCGCATCGGGCCGAGCCGGCCATGCATCATCGGTTTGCCGGGCCGCAGCGCGATCTTCCAGAAGGCGAGGTCGACGCCCTCGGCCTGCAGCGCGACGTGCATCAGGTCATGGTCGCCGACCGATGCGCCGCCGCTGGTGAGGAGGATATCGGCGCCGGCTTCCCGCGCCTTGCGGATCGCCGCGGTGGTGGCGTCCAGGGTATCGGCAGCGATCCCCAAATCGATGGTGTCAGCGCCCTCGGAGCGTGCCAGTGCGTGGAGCGCAAAGCCGTTGGACAGCACGATCTGTCCCGGTTTCGGATCGCTGCCGGGCGGCACCAGCTCGTCGCCGGTGGCGAGCACGGCGACGCGCGGACGACGATGAACCGGCAGGTGCGGATGGTTCATCCCGGCCGCCAGCGACAGATCGCGATCGGTCAGACGGCGCCCCGCGCGCAGCAGGATGTCGCCGGTCCGGAAGTCGATGCCGGCGCGGCGTATGTTGCGGCCGGCGGCCACCGCCTCCTTGACGACGACGATATCGCCCTCGCGTGCGGTATCTTCCTGTATGACCACGGCGTCGGCGCCGCCCGGCACCACGCCTCCGGTGAAAATGCGCACCGCTTCTGCCGCTCCCAGAGCACCCTTGAAGGGATTGCCGGCGGCGGCTTCGCCGATCACCTTGAGGCGCGCCGGGATCGCGGCGATATCCGCGGTGCGCACGGCATAGCCGTCCATCGCCGACATGTCGGCCGGCGGCTGCGTGCGACGAGAGGCGAGATCGCGGGCGAGGATGCGGTGATGCGCGGCTGACAGTGGCACCTGTTCTTCCGGCAGCGGGACTGCGCCCTCAAGCACCGCAGTCATCGCATCGGCAACCGGCATCAGTGCCATGGCGATCTCCGCGTCGCGGTGCTCATGTCGCGGTCCTGCGCGAGGGCGCGCGATAGTGACCGGACTTGCCGCCAAGCTTTTCCACCAGATGAATGCCTTCGATCCGCACGCCGCGCTCCACCGCCTTGATCATGTCGTAGACCGTGAGCGCAGCGACAGAAACCGCTGTGAGGGCTTCCATCTCGACGCCGGTGGGGCCCGTCACCTTCACCGTTGCGCGGAGGCGGCAGCCGGGCAGAGCCGCGTCGGGGGTGATGTCGAGCGTCACTTTGGACAGCGCCAGCGGATGGCACAGCGGGATCAGCTCCGAGGTGCGCTTTGCCGCCATGATGCCGGCAATGCGCGCGGTCGCCAGCACGTCGCCTTTGGCGGCAGCACCGCTCACGATCAGATCCAGTGTGGCCTTGCTCATGACGACGCTGCCTTCGGCCACCGCGACGCGTTCGGTCGCCGGTTTGGCCGAAACATCGACCATGTGCGCTTCGCCCTTGGCGTCGATATGCGTGAGAGCGGCGACTTTGCGGGCCATGGCTCTAATGCGTTCCGCTGGCACCGGCACGCGGACGTGCCAGCAGCGTCCGTGTGGCCGCCGTGACGTCGCTCTGGCGCATCAGGCTTTCGCCGATGAGGAAAGCCTCGATGCCGACGCGGGAGAGGCGCGCCACATCGTCCGGCGTGAAGATGCCGCTTTCGCCGACGATCAGGCGGTCGTTTGGAATATGCTGGGCGAGTTCTTCGCTCGTCGCCAGCGTGGTCTCAAAGGTGCGCAGGTTGCGATTGTTGATGCCGATCATCGGCGAGCGGAGCTTGAGGGCACGATCCAGCTCGGCGCGATCGTGCACTTCGAGCAGCACATCCATGCCGTGAGTCAATGCGGTGTCCTCGATCTCACGCGCCGCGCCGTCGTCGAGCGCTGCCATAATGATGAGAATGCAGTCGGCACCGTGGGCGCGCGCCTCCACCACCTGATAAGGATCGAACATGAAGTCCTTGCGCAGCACCGGCAGCGAGGTCGCCGCGCGCGCCGCGACCATGTAATCGAGATGGCCCTGGAACGACGGCGTATCCGTTAGCACGGACAGACAGGCTGCGCCGCCAGCCTCATAGGCGCGCGCCAGCGCTGGCGGATCGAAGTCGGCGCGGATCAATCCTTTCGACGGCGAGGCCTTCTTGATCTCGGCGATCAGCGCATACTCACCGTTGGCCAGCTTGCGACGGAGCGCCGCGATGAAGCCGCGTGGTGCGGGCGCCGCACGGGCGAGATGCTGAAGCGTCGCCAGCGGCCGGGTGCGCTTGGCGGCAGCAATCTCGTCGCGTTTGTAGGTTTCGATTTTGGTCAGGATGTCGGACATGGCCGTCTCCCGCATTAACTGTTCGATACGGCAATCAGATGCGTCAGTCGCGCGGCGGCGGCACCGCTGTCGAGCGCCTTGGCGCCGATCGCAACGCCGTCCTTCAAATCTTTCGCACAGCCTGCAACCACAAGGGCCGCAGCGGCATTCAGCAGTGCGACATCGCGATAGGCGCTCGGCTTGCCGTTGAGGACGTCGCTCAAGGCGATCGCGTTGGCGGCTGCGTCGCCGCCTTTCAGGGACTCGCTGCTGGCGCGCGGAAGACCGGCGTCTTCCGGCGTGATCTCGAAATTGCGGATCTTGCCACCTTCGAGTGCGCTCACGAACGTCGGGCCGGTGAGGGTGATTTCATCAAGGCCGTCGGAGCCGTGCACCACCCAGACCGACTCCGCGCCAAGATTGTTCAGCACCTGCGCCAGCGGCTGCACCCATTGCCGCGAAAATACCCCAACCAGTTGCCGTGTCACGCCGGCGGGATTCGAGAGCGGACCGAGCAGATTGAAGATGGTTCGCGTCGCCAATTCGACGCGGGTGGGGCCGACGTTCTTCATCGCGGGATGATGCGCGGGTGCGAACATGAAGCCGATTCCGGTCTCGGCGACGCAGCGCGACACCTGATCCGGCGTCAGGTCGATCTTGACACCGAGCGCGGCCAGCACGTCCGCGGCGCCGGAACGCGACGATAACGCGCGATTGCCATGCTTGGCGATCGGCACGCCGGCGCCGGCGACGATGAACGAGGCGCAGGTCGACACATTGACCGAGCCGGAGCCGTCACCGCCGGTGCCGACGATATCGACCGCATTGGCCGGGGCCGTGACGCGCAGCATCTTCGCCCGCATCGCTGAGACGGCACCGGTGATCTCGTCGACCGTCTCACCGCGTACGCGCAGGCCCATCAGCATCGCGCCCATCTGCGAGGGCGTTGCCTCGCCCGACATCATGCGGTCGAATGCGTTGGCGGCTTCATCGCGGGTCAGGCTGGCGCCGGTGGCGACCTTGGCGATAATCGTTTTCAGATCGTCCATCGAAAAGATGCCTTCACGTCGTTGAATCGCGTTGTTCTAGTTGTTTGCCGCGCCGGTGATTTGCGCGAGGGCGTGCTGATTGATCGAAACGCCGATCTCGCCTTCCATCTTGACGATATACTGGTCGATGATTTCACCGACGAAGCCGCGCGCCAGCGTCGCCTTGAGTTTCTTGGCGTCGTCCGACGCAAGGTCCAGCGCCGGATCGATCACGTCGGTCACCCGGAAGACCACCTGTTCGGTGGCACTGGCGCCCTCGCTCTGGCCGGCAGAATCCTTGGCGGTGCGGAAGGCTGCGGCAACAACCCCGGCGGGCAGATTGGCCGGAGTCGCATCGCGCTTGAATTTCTCGGCGGTCTCGACCTTGAGGCCGATGGCCGAGGCCTCGTCAGCGAGCTTGGCGCCCTGGTTGAGTTTTTGCACCATTTCGGCGGCCTTCGCCCGCAGCTTGCCGGCGATCTGATCGGCGCGCCAACGCGCCGCGACCTGATCCTTGACCTCGTCGAGCGGCCGCTCACGTGATGGCGTGACGCCAAGCACATCGAATGAGACATAGCCGCCATTATAGGAAATTGTCTCGTTGTCGACGCCGACGTCGCTGGCAAACGCTTGCGAGATGAGATCGAGGCCCTGGGGGATTGAGGTCACCGGCTTGCCGTCGGGCGCCCGGCCGGAACGGTCCACCGCCTCGATGGTGACCACCGGCAATTTCAGCTTCTCCGCGGCTTCGGTGACATTGGCGCCGCCGGCTCGTTCGTCCTCGAGCTTGTCGTGCAACTCCTTGACCGACGTGCGCGCGCGTTCGAGCGCGATCTCTTTCTTCAACGCGGCGGCAACGCTGTCGTAACTCGCCTGGCTACCCGCTTCGATCTTGCCAACCTTGATCAGCACGGTCCCGAAGGTGCCCGGGATGGGCTGACTGATCTCGTTTGCGCCCAGCGAGAACGCGGCATCGGCCACCTTGGAATCGATGATCGCGGATTTTTCGATGAGTCCCAGATCGACGTCGGACGGCTTGAGGCCGCGCTCCTTGGCGAGGTCATCGAACGACA
>Ga0182738_1005640_pt1 | contig 13288 bp, 14 predicted proteins | sample eDN5th30CBELigMG_FD_128876 | JGI IMG/M metagenome (GOLD analysis project Ga0182738, IMG submission 128876) | Enriched Miracle-Growth compost microbial communities from Emeryville, California, USA - eDNA 5th pass 30_C BE-Lig MG (version 2)... ...
AAGCTGGCCGATGCCTATGGCAAGCCGCTGATGGTGTTCTTCAAGGCGCTCGACTACCTGACGCCGCAGGACGTCGCCGCGCTGCTGAAGGATGGTGCGCTCTGCGGCGTCGAATATGGCATCGTCCCGGACGAAACCGGCCAGTCGCCGCATCTGACCGCGCTGCTGGACCTGGTCGGCTCGGCCGACCGACTGATCGACGGCGCCGGCGAACTGACCGTCGTCGAAAGCTCGAAGTTCGGCATCCAGGGCTACACCTCCGGCACGGGCCTGCTGGCGCCGCATATCTCGCAGGCTCTGCTGGAAGCGGTGAAGCGCGGAGACCGCGCCGCGATCGACAGCCTCAGCCAGGTCTTCGTGGATTTCGATGCCGCCCGCGCTGCCTATTCCGCCATTCCCGTCGTGCATGACGCGATCCGCCTGGCCGGCATCGCCGATACCGGTCCGATCGGCCCCTTTTTCGAATCCGCCTCGGATCCCGCGATCGTCGCTGACATCACGCGGATCGCCAGGGAACTGATGCAGGCCAATGCGGACTTCAGGCTGAAGGAAGACGCATAGCGCGGCCCTGCGTCGGGGCACGAGGCGCCTTGGGCGGCCCGGGACACCGGCAAAGATAGCCATGGACGGGGAGGGCGGCGCGGTGCGTCGCCTCGTCCCCGGAAATCCCCTGCTGCAGGAAGCGCCCTCCGATCCGTCTTCTGCCGCTCCCTATCGGCCGGCCGGTCCTGGGCTCGGCTTGGCCTGCGTCGCCTCGAAGGCGTCCAGCACATCCTGCAGGGTCGCACGAACGTGCATGCCGCTGATCTCCCGGGCGCGGGAGGGATCGCGATCGCGGAAGGCGTCGAGCAGCGCATGATGCTCGGCCCTGACCCGATCCGCATAGGCCTGGGTTCGCCCGCGCTTATAGAGAAGGCTCTCACTGAGGCCGTAGTAGCGAGGGATGATGATCTCGGCCGCTTCGACATTGCCGCCATGCATGTTGATGAAGCGGTGGAAGGCATAGTTCGCGGCGTCGATGCGGGGCCAGTCCAGCGCGGCGTCATGCGCGTCCTGCAGCGCCTCCAGCTTGCGCAGCGATGACAGCGAGGCTTCCTCGGCGAACTGATAGGCGAGAAAGGCCTCCAGCGCCTCGCCGATCTCATGCGAATGGATCAGCCGCTCGCGATCCAGCGCCCGGACACGGACGCCCCGGTTCGGGAAGATCTCGACCAGCCCCTCGCCCTCGTCGCCTGCGAGCATCACGGTCTCGATCTGCCGTTCTGGCATGGCCTCGTGACCGGAATCGATCCCGACTACATGGCGGATGGCTATGTGAAGGTGCCGGAGAAGCCGGGACTTGGCGTCGACATCAATCTGGATGCCATCCGCGAGAACCTGCGCACCGAGGACACGCTGTTCCTGCCGACCGATGCCTGGAATACCCCGAACCTCGGCTTCTGGCGCCCGGACGATCGCTGGCCGGAATAGCGTTGCCGCCAGCCCACACGACTTTGCGCTCCCCCGGAATGTGCCGTGGGCACTGGAGGCGCGAGGACGGATGGGGCGATGGGCCTGCGCGGCGCGTTGCCGCGAGCAAGGGGCGCCTTCGGATATCGGATCCGAGGGCGTCCCGTTCCCAACCTCGAGAACGGAACGCCCGAGGCGTCTAGACGAGCGCGACCTTGCCGGTGGCTAGGTCATATACCCCGCCGACAATTCGCAGCTGCTTCTTCGCGATCAGATCCGTCAGGATCGGACTTGCCTTCTCCAGCCGGCTGACATTGTAGCGGACATTCGCAATCGTCGCCGCGGCGACCAGGTCGTCGCCTCCCTTGCTGACCGCGGCCTCGATGCCCGGCTTCATGGCGGTCACGAGGCCGGCAATATGCCCGGGAAGCTGGTTGCCCTTTTGCAGCGCCTCGATCGTGGCGGTGACCGCGCCGCACCGGGTATGGCCGAGCACCAGGATGAGCTTGGATCCGAGCACGGCGGAACCGAACTCCAGGCTGCCCAATCCCTCATCCGTGACGAAGTTGCCAGCGACGCGGACGACAAAGAGATCGCCGGGCCGTTGATCGAAGGCGAGTTCGGGGGCGACGCGCGAGTCCGCGCACCCCAGGACGGAGGCGAACGGGGCTTGCCCGGCGGCGGTATTGGCCCGGTTGACGCTGAAGTCGCGCTCGCGCGTGGTGTTCGAAACGTAGCGCTCGTTGCCTTCGGTCAGAAGCTTCAACGCTTCGTCGGGCGTCTCCGCGGCCCGCACCGACTGGGCCTCCGCCTTGCCGGAAAGTAATGTGTTTCCGAATAGCGCCAAACCTGCGAGAGCGATGCCGCCGCCGAGGATATCGCGGCGCTTCATGGATACTTCGTAGCAATTATTGCACATGTTCCCCTCCTGATTCCGTTTTAGGCTAGCACGGTAGACGCGAATATTTCCAGAATGTGCCTTCGATAAACGTCGGCTGCGTCTGAATCTGCTGGGGAATGGCGGCGGAACTGGCCCGATATTCTCAGTTCCGGGGGCTGGCAGCGTTGCGGTGGCGGCGCGGCGCCGCGCCGGAAGAGGGGGCCGGGTTCGGCGGATGTCGGCATCTCGACCGGGTCGCTTCGACCGCGACGGCTGGGCCTTCGGCGTCGCGCGTCCAGTGCCGGGCCGGCTACCAGCGCAGGATGAAGCGGCCGGCCGCGGCGCCCGCCAGGGTCAGGATGGCGATCGCCAGCGAATACCAGGTGGCCACGAAAAACGGCGAATCGTCGAAGCAGTGGGCGGCATAGAAGGTGGCCGCCAGCCCGCCGGCGAGCAGGCCGCAGGCCGCGCCGGCCAGGCCCGGCCGCGTCGGTGCGCCATAGCGCAGCGCGGCCAGGAAGACGGCGAGCGGTCCCAGCCCGATCAGGGGGATCATCGTCAGGCAGATCAGGCTGTTGGTGCCGACAAGCCGCGCTCCCCATTCGGCGGTCGGAATGGTGGCGATCTCCATCAGCAGCGCGGCGAGCAGGATCGTAGGCGCGATGGCGAGCAGCGCGACGCGATGGCTGGACCGCGAAACGGGGCGCGCCAGTTCGGCGACCTGGAACAGCGCCGTCACGGCGAGCGTGGCGGTTATGACGAATTTGAGCAGGAAGCGGGACGTATGCGCGGCCTCGGCGAAATCGGGACGCGGGCCGAGCAGCGTGGAAAAGACGATCGCGGCGATCACGCTGGCCAGCCCGCAGGCGCCCAGCAGCAACAGGCCGAGCGAAGGCCGGGGCGCGGCGGCGTCGCGGGCAATCGCCTTGATGAGATCGTTGGTGTTCATGTCCGTTCCGTTCAATCCTGCACAAAGCGGCGGGCAATCGCCTTCAGGCCGCGATGCAACGCCACGCGCACGGCGCTTTCCGTCATGCCCAGCGCATGCGCCGTTTCGCCGATCGTCGCCCCCTCGACCGAGATCGAGGCGACGACATTGCGCTGCACGGTCGCCAGCCCGCCCAGCGCGCGGTCGATGTCGCGCGTCATCGACGCCTCCTTCTCCGGCTCGGCCAACGTCTCGGCGAAATCGTCGATATCGACCTCGACGTGACGGCCGCGCCGTCGGAACGCATCAATCAGCTTGAAGCGGGCGATGGCATAGACCCACGGCATCACCGCTTCGTCCTGACGCCAGGTGTGACGCTTCAGGTGGATCGCCAGCAGCGTTTCCTGCACGATATCTTCCGGTTCGACGCCGCCATGTACGATGCGCCGGCGGCAAAAGCCGCGCACGTGCCGGGCGACGCGTTCGAGAAAGACGGCATAGGCGCTTTCATCGCCAGCCATGGCCGCCCTGAAAAGCCGCGCGAGTTCGGCGTCGTCCGTCCTCGTCAAGCCTGTCATCCCTCTTCTTCGGCCGTGTCCGCCAATTGTTACGACGCTGGCGAAATATCCCGGAACCGGCGGCAAGCGCCATCACGAAACCGTGTTCGACAGTCGCTGTAACGAACCATGCTGGTCTCCCGAAGTCGACGCTATGGGGCGCAGAAAGCGCTCCTCCCAACCTTCACAGGAGAACGCCATGAACCGCCAGACCCTTGCCCTCGCCCTTGCCGGATCGCTCGTCTCGGCCTTCGCGACCACTGCCTATGCCGCCCCGCTTCCGGCCGAAAAGATGGTCGGCATGGAGAAGTGCTACGGCATCGCCCTGAAGGGTCAGAACGATTGCGCCGCCGGCGCCGGCACCACCTGCGCCGGCACCTCGACCATGGACTATCAGGCCAATGCCTGGAAGGCCGTTCCGGCCGGCACCTGCACCTCGATGGAGGTGAACGGCCACATGGGCATGCTCAAGCCCATGTAAGCCGCGACGCGGGTCTCGCTGGAGGCCGCGACGTCGCTTTTCCCGCCGCCAATGCGACGGGGCCCGCTGCGCCGGGCTCCGTCGCTTCGAAAGCCAGGGTCCACCTCATGAACGCCATCACACCCTCCACCTCCCTGCTTCCCGCCCGCGCCGGGCTCGGCCTCAAGCCCGAGCACGTCGGCGAGATCCTGGATACCGAGCCGGATGTCGGCTTCTTCGAGGTTCATGCCGAGAATTACATGGGCGATGGCGGCGCGCCCCATCGGGCGCTCGGCGAGATCGTCGCCCGCTATCCCCTGTCGCTTCACGGCGTCGGCCTTTCGATCGGCGCCGAGCGGCCGCTCGACACGGCCCATCTGGGGCGGCTTCGTGCCCTGATCGACCGCTACCGGCCGCGGTCCTTCTCCGAGCATCTCGCCTGGTCGACGCATGAAAGCGGCTTCCTCAACGACCTGCTGCCGCTGCCCTACACCGCGTCGACGCTGCGGCGGGTCGCCGATCATGTCGATCAGGTGCAGCAGGCGGTCGGCCGGCAGATGCTCTTGGAGAACCCGTCGACCTACATCCTGTTCGAGGACAGCACGATCCACGAGATCGACTTTCTGGAGCGCGTCGCGGCCCGGACGGGCTGTGGTCTGTTGCTCGACGTCAACAATGTCATGGTCTCGGCCGTCAACCATCGCGCCGATCCGTTCGCCTATATCGATCGCTTTCCGGTCGAGCGCGTCGGCGAGATCCATCTTGCTGGCTATGACGAGACGATGGACGGCGCCGGCGACCGGCTGCTGATCGACGCGCATGGTTCCCCGGTCAGCGACGACGTCTCGGCGCTCTACCGCCACACCATCGATCGCGCCGGTCCGCTGCCGACCCTGATCGAGTGGGATAATGACGTGCCCGCCTTCCCGGTGCTGCTGGCCGAAGCCGCGCGCGCCGAAGCCGTGCTGGACTCGGCCAAATCCTGGCGCGACGGGCGCCTCGCAAGGCGGGCATGACCATGGACCAGAGCGCCTTTGCCGCCGCCTTGCTGGATCCGTCCCTGCCGGTTCCCGCCGGCGTGACCTGCGCCCGGGGCGAGCCCGACGCCACCCGCTTTTCCGTCTATCGCAACAATGTCGTCGCCAGCCTGTCGCGGGCGCTTGGCGAGCGCTTTCCGGTGGTGCGGCGCCTGGTCGGCGACGAATTCTTCAACGGCATGGCGCGCGCCTTTCTCACGGTGTCACTGCCACGATCGCCGGTGATCTTTGCTTATGGCGACACGTTCCCGGATTTTGTCGCCGGCTTCGCGCCGGCCGCGGCTCTGCCCTATCTCGCCGACACGGCCCGGCTCGAGGCCAACTGGACCCGCGCCTATCACGCCGCCGACGCCACGCCGCTTCCGGTGGAACGCCTTCTGGCGATTGCGCCGGAACGGCTCGCCGGGATCCGGCTTTCGCCCCACCCGGCGGTCGCCCTGGCGCGCTCGGACTTCGCCATCGGCACGATCTGGCAGGCGCATCAGGCTGAGGTCGTCGGCTCTATGATTGTGGCGGCTTCCGAGAGCGTGCTGGTGACCCGGCCGGCCTTCGACGTCCGCGTGCATGTCGTACCGCCGGCCGACGGCGTCTTCGCCGATTCGGTATTGCGGGGCGAAACGCTCGGGGAGGCGGCTGCGACCGCCTTCGCGCGGCACCCCGACTTTGATTTCGGCCACGCGCTTCTGGGCCTGGCCTCTCTCGGCGCCTTTGCCGACAGCCCCTTGCAAGGAGATCCGGCATGACCGGCATCGATCAGGCGCCGACCGATCGCGGGCGCTCGCTCTGGCGCATCGTGCAGCGCGTCGAGGCGGCCCTCGCCGCCGTTCCGGAGGCACTGCCGCTGCTGGCGCTTCGTTTCGCGCTGGCGGTGCCGTTCTTCAAGTCGGGGCTGACGAAATGGGATGGCTTCCTGACGCTGTCGAATGGAGCGCGCTATCTGTTCACGCAGGAATTCAGCCTGCACATCCTGGGGAACCAGTATCCCTATCCGGCGCCGATCCTGATGGCGACGCTGTCCGGCATCGGCGAGATCGTGTTGCCGATCCTGCTGGGGCTCGGCCTTGGCACGCGTTTCGCGGCGCTTGGCATCCTGCTGATGACGGCGGTGATCCAGCTGACCGTGCCGGAGGGCTGGGCCAATTTCCATCTGCCCTGGGCGGCGATGGCGCTGACGCTCGTCGTCTATGGCGGCGGTCCGCTGGCGCTGGATCGTTGGATCGGGCTCGGGGCCCGCAGAGGGTGAATCCAGCGCGCATCGATGGGCCGGCCTCGACATGGCAGGGCGCCTGGCGTCATCCGGCGCGGCGGGTCCAGTTCGGTCCGGATGCCGAGCGGTCCTTTCCGATGGATTGAGCGGCGCGGCTAGGGGACCTTCAGGGTCCGAAGCGCCGTCGCCAGCTTCCGGACGGCAAGCTCCATTTCGTAGGGCGTGTAGGCGGCGAAGCCCATCAGGAAGCCGGCCTCGCCGCGGCCCTCGGCGTGCAGCGCCGACAAGCCGAGCAGATCGACGCCGGCATGCTGGGCGGCGTCGATCGCGGTGCGCTCCGGCAGGTCGGCGGTCAGCCGGCACGGCATCTGCAGCCCGCCGGCGGGAATGCGCGGCTCGACAAAATCCGAAAGATGCCGGCGCACCAGACCGGCCAGCACGTCGAGACGGTCCGCATAGACGCCGCGCATGCTGCGAACATGCGCGCCGAAATGCCCGCCCTCCATGAACCGGGCCAGCGTCCATTGCGCCATCGGCGCCGTGTGACCGTCCTGCAAGGTGCGCGCGACCGTCATCGGCATGACGAGCGGCGTCGGCAGGACGAGATAGCCGATCCGCACGCCAGGAAAGAGCGACTTGGTGAAGGTGCCGATGTAAAGCGTCCGGTCATGCGCATCGAGGCCCTGCACGCAGGCGGTCGGTTTGCCGGCGTAGTGGAATTCGCTGTCGTAGTCGTCCTCGATGATCCAGGCCTGATGCCGGGCCGCCCATTCGATCAGGGCGAGGCGACGTTCCAGCGCCAGGGTCGCGCCGGTCGGAAACTGGTGCGAGGGCGTGAGAAAGACCGCCCGGGCCCGGCGCGGCTCCGCCAGGATCGTCTCGACCATGAGGCCATGGCCGTCGACGGGGACCGGAATGCAGTCCAGTCCCGCCGCGTCGAAGGCGCGCCGCGCCCCGTAATAGGCGGGATCCTCGATGAAGATGCGGTCGCCGGGATCGAGCAGCATGTTGGCGCAGAGCGACAGGGCCTGCTGCGAACTGGTCAGGACCAGCACGCGATCCGCCGTGGCGCGCGCGCCGCGTTCCAGGTTCACATAGTCGGCGATGGCGCGGCGAAGCGGCTCCACGCCCTGCGGATCGCCGTGAAGCAGGGTTTGCGCGCCAACTTCCTTTCGCACCTGCCGCTCCAGGCGCTCCCAGAGCGGCAGCGGGAAGGTGCGGGTTTCCGGCACGCCCGGCGCGAAGGGCCGGGGTGCCAGCCTCTCCCGAACGCCGCCGCCACCGAACATGGCGGCGCCGCGCCGGCTGAGTTTCGGCGGCAGGTTGCGAACCTGCGTATGCGGCGGCGTCTGCCGGCGACCGGGCGTGAACGCGGTCATCTCGGCGACGAAGCTGCCGCTGCCCACGCGCCGGTCGATGAAGCCTTCCGCGTGAAGCTGGCCATAGGCGGCTTCGATCGTGTCGCGCGATACGCCGAGCGACGTGGCAAGGGCACGGGAGGCGGGCAGGGGCTTACCGGGTCCGAGCGCGCCATCGACGATCAGCTGCCGGATCGCCCGCTGGATCCGCGCATGAAGCGGCATGGCCGCATGGGCGGGCAGGGCCATCCATGCCTTCACCGATTCCAGTTGCGAATGCTTGAACAAATGGTCTGGATCCATAGGAAAAATTGGCGGGAAAGATCAGTCCATTTACCGGCTAGTTGTCAACCCGGCTCGCCGTCCGTGCGGCCGAGTCTTTCCGGAGTTGCCTGACGACCATGCCATCTCATCCTGCTTCCATTCGCCCCCGCGATCTCGCGCATCCCGTGATTGCGGGCCTGATCTCCGTCATCGTCAATTATGGCGGCACCTTCATTCTCGTCTTCCAGGCGGCGAAGGTCGCGGGCCTCGATGCCGGCCTCACCGCGTCCTGGGTCTGGTCGGTCTCGATCGGCGTTGGCCTGACGGGGCTGTTCCTGAGCTGGCGCTACCGCGAGCCGATCATCACCGCCTGGTCCACCCCGGCGGCGGCGTTTCTCGTCACCGCGCTGGCGACGACGCCCTATGCGGAGGCGGTCGGCGCCTACATGATCTCGGCGGCGGCCTTCGTGGTGCTTGGCATGTCCGGCTGTTTCGAGAAGGTCATCCGGCTCATCCCGCCCGGCATTGCCTCGGGCCTGCTCGCCGGCATCCTGCTGCCCTTCGGCATCGGGGCCTTTGGCGGGGCGAGCGTCGATCCGCTGCTGGTCGGGCTGCTGATCGTCGCCTATGTCGTGTTGAAGCGCTGCGCCGCCCGTTACGCCGTGGTCGGCATCCTGGTAATCGGGCTGGCCTTCCTGCTGGTCCAGGACCGGGTCGATCTCACGGGCCTGAAGCTGGAGTTCGCGGCCCCGGTCTTCACCATGCCGCAGTTTTCGCTGAACGCCCTGCTTTCGGTAGCGCTGCCGCTGTTCGTGATCACGCTGACCGGCCAATACATGCCGGGAATGCTGGTGCTGCGGAACGACGGCTTCAAGACCAGCGCCAATCCGATCGTCGCCGTGACCGGCCTCGGCTCGCTCCTCATGGCCCCGTTCGGATCGCATGCCTTCAACATCGCAGCCATCACGGCGGCGATCGCCACGGGAAAGGACGCGCATGAAGATCCGTCGAAGCGCTGGATCGCCGGCATCGCGGCCGGGTGTTTCTACGGGCTGGTCGGCGTGTTCGGGGTGACGCTGGCCGCCGTCTTCATGGCCTTCCCCGCGACCTTCATCACCACGCTCGCCGGCCTCGCGCTGCTCGGCACCATCGGCGGCAGCCTTGCCGGGGCGGTGGCGGATCCGGGCTCGCGAGAGGCGGCGCTGATCACCTTCCTCGCCGCCGCCGCCAACATCCAGCTGCTGGGCATTGGCGGGGCGTTCTGGGGGCTCGTGATCGGCCTCGCCGCCACGCTCATCCTGAACGGCCGCTGGCCGCGCCTCGGGCGTGCCGAGCGTGCCGGGCACGACGGCGCGGCGCCGGGACACGCCGCACCCGGCGCCTGACGGCTCGCCGCGACGGGCACGGGCGGGGTGACAAGCGGACGCGTGTCCCCCCGCCTCGGCGCGAAGCGGTTCTGGCAGGCCCTGCCGTTCCGCCCGTCCTGCAGCGGAATTCGGCGCGCAGGTGGAACCAATGGGGCACGAGAGGGTTCCTCTGTCATTCGGAGACGAGGCTGACGTGCCCGGCCGCCGGGCAAGCGGCAACCCTTGAGGAACCTTGATCATGATGATTTCGTCCAGAATTCGCGCCGTCGCGGTTGCCGCCATCGCTGCAGGCGCTGTCAGCCTTTCCAGCGCCGCGCATGCCGACAGCGGCACGATCCGTTTCTCCGTCTACAAGGCGGCCTTCTTCGTCGGCGGCTCGGGCGGCGATGGCACGCTGACCTTCCACGGCCGTCGCTATCCGATCTCCATCGCCGGCCTTTCCGGCGGCATCGCCTTCGGCGCGTCCAAGACCAATTTCCGCGGCACGGTCCGCAACATCCGCCGGGCGAGCGACGTGACCGGTGTCTATGGCGCGGCCGGCGGCGGCGGCGCGATCGGCCGGGGCGCGCAGGTCATCGTCATGACCAATGAGAAGGGCGCCCGGCTCGAGCTTTCGGGCAAGCAGGTCGGCTTGCAGGTCAATGCCGATCTGAGCGGCCTGGCCATCACGGTCAAGTAGCGCCCGGCCTCTGTCGTCCCCTATGCGGTCCAGACGCCTGCGAGAGAGAACGGGGTCGGGCAGAGGGCGGCCTGTTCCGCTTCGGTCGCGTTTGGCGGGATGAATCGGACGGGTCGCGCGCAGACGGATACCGACAGGTCTCCCACCACGCCATTGGGCAGCGGCAGATGGAAGGTGCGCGACACCGTTCGTCCCGCGCCCCGACCCCCCGCCCGGCTGCGAAGCCGGGCGATGGCGACGCCATTGCAGCTGTCTTCCGCAGGCATGGGCGCGGTTCGCGCCGGGCCTTCACAACCCAAAACAGGCGCGCCAGGCTTTCAAAGGGATGCGATGGTTACGGCCGCGCCGGCGGCGGTCATCGCGGCGAGTTGGCGGTCGGTGGCGGTCGCGTCGGTGATCAGGCGCCAGTGCGCGGGCAGCGGCGCCCAGGCCGATTGGTCCGCCCGGCCCAGCTTCGTCGCGTCGGCCAGGACGACGGTTTCCCGCGCCTGTTCCATCATCAGGCTCTTGAGCGCCACCTGGTCGAGATGCGCCTCGCACAGGCCCCGTCCGGCGACGATGCCGTCCGCGCTCAGAAACGCCTTGTCGGCGGTAAGCCGCCGGAGTGTCTCCATCGCAAGCGGGCCGCCGGTGCCCATGCTGCTGGCGCGCAGCGCGCCGCCCAGCACGATCACCTCGATGTCGGGCTCGCCGACCAGCAAGGGCGGCAGGGCCAGGTTGTTGGTGATGATGCGCAGTCGCCGCCCGGTCAGCAGCGGCCCGAGCGCGAGGACCGTCGATCCGGCATCGAGGAGCAGGGTGTCGCCGTCCCCGATCGACGCGAGCGCCGCCTGCGCGATGGCCCGCTTCTCCGCGCCGCGCTCGTCCAGTCTTTCGCCAAGCGTCGTTTCCCGGCCCCGGCCGAGCAGGATGGCGCCGCCATAGGTGCGGCGGACGGCATTGTCCGCGGCAAGGCGCTGCAGATCGCGCCGCACGGTCGATTCCGACACGGCGAAGCGGCGCGCCAGTTCCTCGACATCGACTTCGCCAAGCTGCAAGGCTTCGAGAAGGCGCGAGCGGCGTTCGGTGCTGCGCATGGGCGTGCTTTTCCTGAGGGGCGGTGGGCTAGACGGCGGCGGGGCGGGGCGCGAGCCCGACCGCCTGACGCAACGCTTCGATCAGGCTGCGCTCGTCGGCGACGCCGGTGCCGGCGATGTCGAACGCCGTGCCGTGATCGACGGAAGTGCGGATGACGGGAAGTCCGACCGTGATGTTGACTCCGGATTCCAGCCCCAGAACCTTGATCGGGCCATGGCCCTGATCGTGATACATCGCCACCACCATGTCATAGTCGCCGCGCCCGGCGAGGAAGAACAGGGTGTCGGCCGGCAGCGGGCCGCGGACGTCCCATCCCTTCGCCCGGCAGGCCTCGACCGCGGGGGTGATCTTCTCGGCCTCCTCGCCGCGACCGAACAGCCCGTTTTCCCCCGCATGCGGGTTGATGGCGCAGACGCCGATCTTCGGGTTGGCGATGCCGGCCTTTGTCAGCACGTCATGGCCCCGGGCGATGACCCGCTCGACGAGGCCCGGCTCGATCTTCGCGATCGCGTCGATCAGCCCGATATGGGTCGTCACATGGATCACGCGCAGCTTGGGCGAGACCAGCATCATCGACACTTCCGGCGTGCCGGTCAGTTCCGCGAGCAACTCGGTATGCCCGGGATATTTGTGCCCGGCCGCATGAAGCGCCTCCTTGCTGAGGGGCGCGGTGCAGATCGCCTGGGCTAGGCCGGCGCTTGCAATCTGGACCGCCTTCTCGATGAAGCGGAAGGCGGCCTCGCCGGCAACGGGTGAGACCTTGCCGAAGGGGAGATCCGCGGGCACGAGCTTGAGGTCGATGCATTGCACGGCGGGCGCGGCAAAATCCGCCTCCGCCGGATTGTCGAGGGAGGCGACCTCCAGGTCGACCCCTGCCAGGCGGCCCGCGAGGCGCAGGCGCTCGGCATCGCCGATCACCAGAGCGTTGCAGAGCTGGCGGGTCGAATCCTGCGCCAGCGCCTTCATGATGATCTCGGGCCCGACGCCGGAGGGATCCCCCATGGTGATGGCGATGGTCGGCAGTGAACTCTGGGTCGGCGTCATGCTGGATGTCCTTGGGTGCGGATGTCGCGAAGGCGTTGGGCGATCTTGCCGAGGCTGTCGTCGTCGCCGAAGGCGCCGGCCTTCGTGACCACCAGACAGGAGAGCGCGCCGAGAGCCTGGCCGAGGGCGACGCCGGGCTCGATCTCGTCGATCAGGCGGATGCCCAGGGCCCCGAAGCGGGAGAGCAGCGCCGCCGCGGTCTCGCCGCCGGTCGCCGCGAACGCGCCCATGCGGGCGGCGGCGGGCGCGAGCGCGTCGGCCAGGCTCTCGGCGAGGCTCGGCCCCAGCGCCATTTCCGGCCGGTCACCCATCTGGATCTCGATCAGCACATCCTGGCCGGCATCGAGCCGGGCTGCGACCGCCTGGCCGATCGCGGCGCTTTCGGCAGCATCGCTCAGCAGGGTCTCGGGCGAGATCGGCACATGCACGACCTGTCCGCTGGCGACGAGCTTGGCGGCGCCCCGGCGCGACGCCGCCGCCAGCGAACCGACGACCATGAGGAAGCCCTGCGCCTGGGCCGCGAAGCGGGGCGTGGAGGCGGGAGTCGATGGCGCGAGCGCCGCCACGGCCGAAGCGAGGCCGGCGCTGCCGATCAGGAAAGCGCCCGGCGCCAGCGGCAGGCCCGCCGCCGCGATCCGGCGCAGGTCGTCCTCGGTCTCGGCATCGCAGATCGCCACGACGTCGCCTTGGCCGGCGAGGAACGCAAAGGCGGCGCGCAGTTCGCTCTCGCTCGCGCGGATGGTCGAAAGCGGCACGACCTCTGCCGCCATGCCGGCCGAGGCAAGAACATCCGCGAGATCGGCGTTGGCATAGCTGTGGTCGCGCTGCCAGACTTCGGCCTGTTCGAGCGGCTGACCGTCGACGAGGATGCGGCCGTGGCGCGTCGTGCGGCCCGTCGCCGGGAAGGCTGGCGCCAGCAGGCCGAAAGCCGTGCCGAACCGCCCCTTCATATGGGCCATGGTGGCGGCGATCTCGGCGGCC
>Ga0182738_1005641_pt1 | contig 13286 bp, 11 predicted proteins | sample eDN5th30CBELigMG_FD_128876 | JGI IMG/M metagenome (GOLD analysis project Ga0182738, IMG submission 128876) | Enriched Miracle-Growth compost microbial communities from Emeryville, California, USA - eDNA 5th pass 30_C BE-Lig MG (version 2)... ...
CTCGCCGCGATACATGACGGCGATCCGATGGGCGATCTGCCGGATCAGATTGATGTCATGGGTGATGAAGATATAGGCAGCACCGGTCTGTTGATGCAGTTCCATCAGAAGCTCGATCACCGAGGCCTGCACCGACACGTCGAGCGCCGATGTAATCTCGTCGCAGATCACCAGGCGCGGGTTCGACAGGAAGGCGCGGGCAATCGCGATGCGCTGCTTTTCGCCGCCTGAAAGCTGATGCGGGAAGCGGTCGATATAGGTGGCGGGCAGGCGCACGCGTTCCAGCATCTCCTCGATCTGGCGGCGGCGCGGCAGCCCGTCGCGGCCGCCGTAAAGCCTGATCGGCCGTGCGAGGATTTCGGAGATGCGCTGACGGGGGTTCAGCGAAGCGTCGGGATGCTGGAACACGATCTGGACGTCACGGCGATAATCGCGGCCCATATCCGACAATCCGCGCACCGGCTTGCCGTCGAACTCGATCAACCCGTCAAATCGGTTCAGCCCCGTCATCGCCTTCGCAAGCGTGGACTTGCCGGAGCCGGATTCGCCGACGATGCCCAGGATTTCGCCCGGCTTGATGTCGAGCGTCACCGCACGGTTGCCCACGACCGGCGTGAAATCGCGGCGCAGCAAGCTGTCGAGCAGCGACTTGCGCCCATAGTTCACGCTGACGCCGCGGACCTTGACCAGAGGGGCTGCTTCGGGCGCGGGATCGGCCTTGACCAGCCGGCGGTCGGGGCGCGGCACGGCGCCGATCAGCGCCCGCGTGTAGGGGTGTTGGGGTGCGCGGAACAGCGTGACCGTATCGCCTTCCTCGACGATCTCACCCTTCTGCAGCACGGCAACGCGCCTGGCTGTCCGTGCCACCAGCGCAAGGTCATGCGAGATGTAAAGGGAAGCGACGCCGGTTTCGGCCTGAAGCCCGGCGAAGAGGTCGAGTATCTGGCGCGAGGTGATCACGTCCAGGGCGGTCGTCGGCTCGTCGAAGATGATGAGTTCGGGATTGCAGGCGAAAGCGGTGGCGATGACCACGCGCTGCTTTTCCCCGCCGGAAACCTCGTGCGGCAGGCGGTGCATCATCTCGGCGGGGGACTTCAGCCCGACATGGGCAAGACGCTCCTCGCCGGCCTTCCAGGCCTGCGCGGATGTCAGCCCCTGATGGCGCATCAGCACTTCAGCCAGTTGCTCGCCCAGTTTCAGGGTCGGGTTCAGCGCGGTTGCCGGGTCCTGGAAGACCATGCTGACGCGGCTGCCGCGCAGATCGGCCAGCTGGCGTGGGGTCTGCGCGCGCAGATCGGTAGCGCCCAGATGGATCGTGCCCGCATTCTCGATCGCGTTCGGCGCGAGATAGCGCATGATCGCTGAGGCCATCGAGCTTTTGCCCGAGCCGGATTCGCCGACAAGGCCAAGGATCTCGCCGCGGCTGATCGTCAGGTTGATCGTCTTCAGGACGCTCAGAATGTCGCTCCCGACCTTGTAACCGAGCGAATAGTCGCGGACCGAAAGCACCGGTTTCTGCTCTTGAGTCATGTCTGTCTCTCAGGTCCGCGGGTTCAGCGCGTCGCGCAGACCGTCGCCGAGCAGGTTGAAGCCGATGGCCGTGATCGCGATGACGACGCTTGGCCAGATCAGGATCCAGGGGCTGCGGTGCAGGTATTGCCGCGCCTCCGAGACCATCAGGCCCCAGTCGGCGGCCGGCGGCTGCGCGCCGAGGCCAAGGAAGCTCAGCGTGGCGAACAGCATCACCGCGAAGGAAACGCGGATCGTCATCTCGACCACGATCGGCGCGATGACGTTGGGCAGCATTTCGCGCAGCACGATATAGAGACTGCCCTCGCCACGCGCGACCGCCGCACTGACATAATCCTGCTTGCGCACGGTCAGGGCCACGGCGCGGGTGATACGGGCCATGCCGGGCATGAAGGCAATGGCAACGGCCAGAAGCGCATTTGCCCCGCTTGCGCCCAGAAGGGATACGACCAGCAGCGCCATCAGAAGAGAAGGGATCGCCATGACGGCATCGACGGTGCGCATGATCGCCTCGTCCCAGCGTCCGCCAAGATAGGCCGAACCGGTTCCGACGACCGCCCCAAGCAGCGTGCCGAGCAGCGTCGCCAAAAGCGCCATGGTGACGGTCGAGCGCGCGCCGGAAAGAATGCGGCTGAGAATGTCGCGGCCGTACTGGTCGGTTCCCAGAAGATAGTCTCCGCCCGGCGCCTTGTAGCGGGCCAGCGCGGCCATTGCGTCGGGATCGTGCGGGGCAAGCCAGGCCCCGGTCAGGGCGGCAAACAGGACAAGGACCACGACCAGCGAGCCGATCAGTCCCTGCGGGGTCGCGAGCAGGCGGCGCAGGAAATCAGTCATACTGGATCCTCTTGTCGAGCCACGCATAGAAGAGGTCGGCGGCGAAATTCACGATGCTGTAGGTGGCGGCCATGATGAGGACGCCGGCCTGGATCACGGGCAGGTCGCGGGCCTGGATCGCGGCCATCAGCGCACGGCCGATGCCGGGGATCGAGAAGATTTCCTCGACGACGATCACGCCGCCCAGAAGATAGCCGACATCCAGCGCAACGATCGTGATGGCCGGCAGCAGCGCGTTGCGCAGCCCATGGCGCAAAAGGATGCGGCCGCGGCTGAGGCCCTTCAGATGCGCGGCGCGGATATAGTCCGTATGCAGCACGTCCACGAGTTCCGAGCGCACCATGCGCGAAACATGCGCGATCATGATGATCGAGACGACAACGACCGGCAGGACGAGGTGGCGCAAGCCTTCGACCGGATTCTGGCTCAGCGGGACATAGCCGGCGGGCGGCAGGATTCCCCACCAGTCGGCGATGAACAGCACCGCGAGCGTCGCCGTCACGAATTCGGGAAGGGCGACGCCGATATAGGACAGGAAGCTCACGAAAAGATCGGTGGCTTTCCCGCGCTGGATCGCGGCGACCACGCCCATCGGCAGCGCCAAAGCGAGCATGAAGGTCAGCGAGAAGACCGCCAGCGTCAGCGAGGTTCCCAATGCGGAGAAAAGTGCTGGCCCTACCGGTTGACCGGTACGCAGAGACGTTCCGAAATCGCCCTGCACGACGCCGCCGGTCCAGCGCAGATACTGCATCCAGATAGGATCGTTGAGGCCCATGCTGTTGCGCAGCGCCTCGAGCGCCTCGGCGGTGGCGTTTTCGCCCAGCATCATCACCGCCGCGTCGGCCGGAAGCACCTGCGTGATCCCGAAAACCAGCAGCGAGACGATGAACAGCGTATAGAAGATCAGCGCGATGCGCTTGAGGATGTAGCTCGCGGACAAAGCAGTTTCCCGTTGGATGGCCCGTCGTCAGGCCCGGCCCCGGAAGGGGCCGGGCGATGGCAGGGCTCAGGCGGCCCTTGTCGGCGAATTCGCATCCAGCCAGGCGAAGTCGAGCCGGAACATCGAGGCGCGCGGATGGATCGCATAGTCATGCATCCAGGCGCGCTTGGCGCCCAACACGTCGAAGAAGGACGGGATCAGCGACGGCACGTCCTCATGCATCAGTTCCTGCGCTTTGGTGTAGACCTCCGTCCGCTTGACGGGATCGAGAATGCCGCGCGCTTCCTCGATCAGCGCGTCGAACGCCTTGTTATTCCAGCGCGTCTCGTTCCATGCGGCGTCCGACGTGAACAGCAGCTTGAAGATGCCGTCCGGCGTCGGCTGCATGTTGTAGAAGCCGATATAGAAGGCGCCCTTGGTCCAGACCTGATCGAGATAGGTCGCGTGCGGCATGGTGCGGACATTGATCGTAATGCCCGCTTCCTTGGCCATTTCGCGCAGCGCGATGGCGAGCTGGGTGCGGATGGCCGGGCGATCCGAGGCGATCAGTTCGGCCTCGAAACCGTCCGGGAAGCCAGCTTCCGCCAGGAGTCGCCTGGCCTCGGCAATATCGGCTTCGCGCTGCGGCAGCGCCTTGAAGAAGGAGTAGGATTCGTTCAACGGCGTGTCATTGCCCTTGATGCCGAACCCTTCGGTCATGAAATCGACCATGGCTTCACGGTCGATGGTCAGGGCAAGCGCGCGGCGCACGCGGGCATCGTTGAACGGTGCGATGTCGGTTCCAAAGTTCACGTTGCAGAACTGGCCGGAGGCCGCGCGCAGCGTGTCGACCCCGTCCGCGCCTTCCAGACGCATGAAGTCGTTGGGCTCGACCGTCGCCACCAGATCGATGTCGCCGGCCATCAGCGAGGAAACCTGTGCGCCAAGATCGGGGAAGACCTTCAGTTCCACCCGGTCCACATAAGGACGGGCGGGATCGTAATAATCGGGGTTGCGCTCGAACACGACCAGACGGTCGGGCTCGTAGGAGGCCAGCTTGAAGGGGCCGGTGCCGTTGGCAGCGCTGCGCAGGCTTTCGAAATTGCCGGCAATCACCGAAGCCGGAATGATGCGGGCATTGTTGTAGGCGACCGCGGCCGGGAAGTCGGCATAGGGCGTCGAGAGGGTGAATTTCACCGTCTGCGGGTCGACCGCCTCGACCTTCTCGATCGGGCCGACATTGTTCTTGCCGGGCGAGGCAAATTTGGGGTCCAGGATCGCCTCGAAGCTTGCGACCACATCGGCCGAGGTGCAGCCCGATCCGTCATGGAATTTGAGCCCATCACGCAGCTTGAAGGTCCATTCGGTCAGCGTGTCATTCGCATTCCATTCCATCGCCAGGTCAGGCTCGGCCTGCATCCCCACGGTCAGCCGGGTCAGGGAGGAATAAAGCAGTTCGGCCGCAAGATATTCCGGGTTCACGCGGCTTAGCAGCGGATGCAGCACGCTGACCGCCTGATCGATCGCGACGCGCAACGTGCCGCCTTTCTCCGGGGTGGCCTGGGCCAGCGCCATGGCGGGAGCATATACGCTCAACGCGGTGGCGGCGGCCGTCGAAAGCAGGAAAGTACGTCTGTTGAGGCGCAAGATGAGATCTCCCTGGGGTTTGGTTTGATGTCAAAGGTCCGGGTTCAGCCGGGGCTCGAAGCCGGCGGACAGATAAGTCAGAATGGTTTTGGTCAGCGCGGCCAGATCGGCGCGGGTTGTGTGTTCCTCGGCGCCATGGGCATTGGACGAGGGGCGGATGAGGCCGCCGAGAATGATCTCCTGCGCCACACCGGCCTGCTGGACATAACCCGAATCCGAGGCGCTGGCCGCTCCCCATTTGGCAAAGTCGTCCGGCTTGTAGCCGAAGCCTTCCTGCACCGCCCTGATCCAGCGCGGATAGTGCGGGCCTTCGGGATCGGCGGTTGGGGTCAGGTGCCCGACAAGGTCGAAGCGTAGCCGGGCTCCTTCGGGCGCTGCTGCGCGAATGGCGTCCTCGATCTCGGCGCGTGCGGCAGCGAAGCTTTCCTCCGGCGCATAGCGGCGCGAGACCTGGAAGATGAACCGGTCGGGCACCTGCCCGCCGCAGGTTCCGCCATTGGCGACCGTGATCGAGATCTGCGCGGCCAGCGGTGCCGCTCCCGGTGCCGGCGGCAGGGCCGAAATCCGCGAGGCGACCGCAGGGCGCAGAACCTGCACCGCCTGCATCATCGGCAACGCCGCTTCGATCGCATTGACGCCGCGTCCGGCGCGGTTGCCGTCGGCGGCATGAACGGCGTGACCTTCGACCGTGACCTGGAGGTTGAAGCTGCCGAAGCATCCGCCCCAGATCCGTGGTGTGGCGGAGCCGTTGAAATTCAGCAGATGGCCGGCAATCTCGCCTTCTTCAGCGAGGTAGCGGATGCCGGGATAAAGCCCGCCCTCCTCATCGGTGCAAAGCAGGAATTGCGGGCGATAGGCCAGTTCCAGCCCCGTCTCCCGCGCGATGTGCACGGCATGAACCGCAGCCGCGATCGCGCCCTTCATGTCCGCCGCGCCAAGCCCGTAGAGGACGCCGTCTTCCTCCGTCAGCCGGAAGGGGTCACGGGTCCAGCCGGTGGCCGCGCAAACGGTATCGACATGGAAATACAGCGAGCAGGCCGGCTTCTCGCCGGGGATTTCGGCAACCAGGTTGATGCGCGGGCCAGAGGCCGGGCCGCCCTCGACTTTCCACAATGCCTCGGGGACGGTGACGCGGCGCATCCGGAAGCCCAGTGGCGCCAGCACGTCCTCCATCAGCGTTGCGAAGGCGTCATAGCCTTCGCCGGGCGGGAAGGTCGTATCCACGGCGATCATCCGGCCAAGCTCGGCCACGGCCCGGTCCAGCCCGGCCTCGATGCCAGCCAGCGCGTTCGCATGGGCGGTCCCGAAACAGACTGGCGCGGTTTGATCAGCCATGGTTCACCTCCCGAAAATGACTGGCTCTGATAATAACTGTAAACTATATAGAAATAGCAACAACTTTGTTGAGGCGATCGACCATTGCGCCGCGCGACATGACGCCGCTAAGCTCCGGCAATTGCTTTCAACGACCCTGCGGGACCGGATTTTGCCTGACCTTTCAACACATTCGCCCATCTATCGCGCCGTCGCCGCTCAGATCACCGAAAGGATCACATCGGGCATTTGGCCGGCAGGAACCGTGCTTCCTTCGGAAACCGCGCTTGCCCAGGAGTTCCGCGTGGCGGTGGGAACGATTCGCCGCGCGCTGGGAGAGCTGACGGCCGAGGGCTCTCTAGTCAGGCGCCGTAAAACGGGCACTGTTGTGACGGGGCGAACGCCGAGGCACAATCTGCGCTTCTATTTCCACTATTTCCGTCTGAACAAGCGCTCGGGCGAAATGCAGAATTCGGTGCCTCATGTCACCGCTGTCACGCGCCGCGTTGCGACCGCCCATGAGGCGCAAAGCCTGGCCATCGACGAGACAGATCCGGTGATCCATATCCACCGCGTGCGCGCGGTGGACGGCCGCCCGGTCATGCATGAGGAAGTGATAATTCCCGCCGCGCTGGTTCCGGAATTTCCGCTCACAGCAGCGGACGTGCCCGAGCGGCTTTATCCAATGTTCTGGGAACGCTACGGGATCAAGATCGCGGCCATTCGCGAACAGATCGAGGCCGAACTTGCGACGCAGGAAGATTGCCGCCATCTCGGCTTGACCGCCCCGGCCGCCGTGCTGGTGATCCAAGAGGTCGCCTATGACGAACAGGCTCGACCGGTTCTGATGAACATTCATCGCGCGACGACGGCGAACGACGTTTACGTCAACGAAATCCAATAGCCGCCCAAGGCTCTTCGTCGTGGCAACCGCACGCGTGGGTGCTGACAGTGTCGCGCGGCGAAGGCAGGCAGCTGCCGTTCTGCGTGAGCGGAGGGGTTTCGACAGAAGCGTGCAGCCGATTGCCGGCCGCACTCAGCGTTTGCGGACGAACTCGGTTCGCAGCACGAGACCCTTGATCGCGTCGTGCCGGCAGTCGATCTCTTCAGGATTGTCGGTGAGCCGGATCGATCGGATGACAGTGCCTTGTTTCAGGGTCTGCCCGGCGCCCTTGACCTTGAGGTCCTTGATCAGCACCACGGCGTCGCCGTCGGCCAGCACGTTGCCGGAGGCATCACGTACCGCATTTTTCGCCGCAGCTTCCGCGGCAAGCTCCGAAGCCGGCCGCCATTCGCCGGTCGCCTCGTCGTAAACATATTCATCGTCGTCGCTGGTCATGTGCGCTGCTATCGCAGATGCGGGTCAATTTGCCAATACTCATGGCGCAATTCCGGCCGGTGCCCGTACGCCGAGGCGATCAGCCGGCGTGGCGAAGCGCATTAAGATGAAAATATCTGATTGAATATCTGATGCATCAGTTGTAGGTAATTTCTTCCGGTCGGACCATCTGATTATCCGCTTCGCGTCTTTGCGTCAGGGTATGGCAGAATCGTCGGTGCGGGCGGCGGAAAGACACTCTGGCGCATGAGGGGGAGTCTCGCGCATGTCTTCAATCACTCGTCGTGATCTCATGGCAGCGGCCGCTGCCACCGCTTTGGCTACATCATTGGCCGCGCCGGCGCTGGCGCAAAGCCTGCCGCAAGTGGAGTTTCTCTATTCTCCCTACGCCGACTACGCGCCCTTCTTCGTGGCTAAGGAGTTCGGCTTCTTCGAGGAATTCGGCGTGGACGTCACGCTCTCGCCCAAGGGTGATACTGCCGAAACCATCCAGATGCTCGCCTCCGGCAATATCGAGGCCGGCAGCGCGACCTGGGCTTCCAGCCTTTTCAATGCGCTCGACCGTGGCGCCACGGTTGCGATCATCGCCACATCGGCGCGCATGCCCTCCACCGTTCCTTCGCCGTCCCCTTTCATGGTCTCGCAGCTTGCCTGGGATGCAGGGGTGCGCACCGTCGCCGATCTCAAGGGCAAGCGCATCGGCATTCCCGGTCCAGGCGGCTTTGGCATGTTCTCCGTCGGCAAGGCTCTGGAAAAGGGCGGACTGACGTTCGAGGATGTCGAGCCGATCTTTCTGCCGCCGCCGGCAACCGCCGCCGCGTTTGCCAATGGCGCGCTTGACGCGGGCTGGAGCATCGAGCCTTTCGCCCAGCAGCTTGAAAAGCAGGGACTTGGCCGACGGCTCGTCGAGGACCACACCTTCGGCACCGAACTTGGCCTGATCGCCTTCAATCAGGATTTCGTGACCGAAAACGAGGATGCGGTGGTAGAGTTCATGGCGGCCTACCTAAAGGCCGCCCGCTTGCTCGACACCGGTGGCTGGAAAGACGACAAGGTCCTCAGGGCCGTGGCGAAATACACCGGGACCGAGCCCGATTCCCTGCGCGGCATCCCTTACACCATCCGCTCCGAGGACGGTGCCATCGACATGGCTTCCGTGCGTGAGCAGGAGGAGTTCTTCCGCAGCCGCGGTGCCCTCGAATATGAGGGTCCTGTCGATATTGAAGGGGTCTATCGTCTCGATCTTTTGAAGCGCGCCAACGAACTCCTCGCAAACAAGAAGTGATGGCTACCGTGCAGGAGACAGTGCATCCGTCTGTGGTGAAAACGGCTCCGCCGGCCATCGAGGTCAGCCATCTGACCAAGGCGTTCTATGACAGTGAAGGCGACCGCGTGACGGTTGCCGTTTCCGACGTCGGCTTTTCCGTGGCGCGCGGCGAGTTCGTCTGTATTGTGGGTCCCAGCGGTTGCGGCAAGACCACGGTCCTGCGCATTCTCGCCGACCTCGAACAGAAGCTTAGCGGCACGGTGAAACTGCACAGCGCCACGCCGCCGGCCATGGTTTTCCAGGAAGCTTCCGTCCTGCCCTGGCTGACGGTGGCGGAGAACATCGCTTTTCCGCTGAGCCTCAAGGGTGTCTCCCGTGCAGAGCAGGAAGCGCGCGTGCGCGACCTGTTGGCGCTGACTGGCCTCACCGAATTCGCCAAGGCCCGTCCCCATCAGCTCTCGGGAGGAATGAAGCAGCGCGTCTCGGTGGCGCGCGCTTTGGTCGACGACCGCGAGATCCTGCTGATGGACGAGCCCTTCGGCGCGCTCGATGAGCAGACCCGCCTCGTGCTGCAACAGGAGCTGCTGCGCATTTGGGAGACGACCGGCAAGACCGTGGTCTTCATCACCCACAGTGTCGATGAAGCGCTGACGCTGGCCGACCGCGTGCTCGTAATGTCGCCGCGTCCGGGCACATTGGTCGCCAACCTGACAGTGCCGTTCGAACGGCCGCGCGACGTTGTCGAGATGCGCCGCGACAAGCGGTTCTGGGATATGACTTACGAGGTCTGGCGCTTGCTGGCCTCTCCTGCGAGGGACTGAGATGAGCGCCGCTCCCATCACGCTGACGAAAGATGAATGGCGCCGGCTCAAGGCGCCGGCCCGCCGCGAACGGATATTCCGCCTCGCTTCCTATTTCAGCCCGCTGCTGCTTCTGTTGCTGTGGGAGCTGTCCAGCCAGTTCAATCTGATTGACCGGCGCTTCTTTCCGGCTCCGAGCGCCATTGCCGGCACCGCGTGGCGCATGACGGTGAGCTTCGAACTGTTCGAGCATATCGGCGCGACGCTGCGCCGCGTCGGCATCGGCTATATGCTGGGCGCGGTGCCCGGCATCGTCACAGGGCTCATTCTGGGTCTGTCGCTACCGGTTCGCCGGCTGCTCGGGCCGATTTTCTCGGCGCTCTATCCTGTGCCGAAGATCGCCATCCTGCCACTGATCCTGCTGATCTTCGGCGTCGGCGACGCCTCGAAATTCGTTGTCATCGCCATCGGCGTGTTTTTTCTCATGCTCTACAACACCATGGGCGGGGTGATGCAGACGCCCCAGATCTACATGGATGTCGCCAAGAATGCGGGCGCGAGCCGGTTCCAGACCTTCCGGCGCGTCGCCTTCCCGGCCGCGCTGCCAAGCATCTTCACCGGGCTGAAGCTCGCCGCCGGCTCGTCCTACATCATCATCGCCGCAGCCGAATTCCTCGGCGCCCGCAATGGCGTCGGCTTCTTCATCTGGGCATCGTGGCAGACCTTCGCGGTGTCGCGGATGTTCGTCGGCATCGTGGTGATCTCGGTCATGGGCTATCTCACCATCCTGGCGCTTGAGGCGCTGGAACGGCGGTTCGTGCCTTGGGCGAAGCATTGAGGGGCTGAGGCTCATGACTGCCGCTGCCACCGCGCACACACCTGTTTCGGAGCGTATCTATCTGGCGCTCCGCCAGAAGATCATGCGTTGCGAGATCGTACCCGGGACGACGCTCGACGCGGCCTCCATCGCCAGTCACTACGAGGTTTCAAAGACGCCGGTGCGCGATGCCATGCAGAAACTTGCAGCCGACGGACTGGTGATGATTTTGCCGCGCAGCGGCTATCTCGTCGCCCCGATAACCTTCCAGGCTGTGCACGATATTCTCGATATGCGCGCGGCGATCGGGCCGCATGCGGCCCGGCAAGCGGCACGCTACGCGACGCCGGCCGAAATCGCTCTGCTGCGCCAGATCGTCAGGGAATACGACGCTCCGCTCGATATCGGCGCCATGCAACAGGTGGCGCGCCGTTTTCACATCGCCATTGCCCGCTGCAGCCGCAACAAGCGCGTCGTCGCTCTTTCGGAGAGCCTGTTCGACGAACTCGAACGTCTCCTGCGTTTCGCCATCGATTTCACGGTCAAGACAGGCGAGCATTCCGATGAACACACGGCGCTCGTCGATGCAATCGAAGCTGGCGATGGCGAGCGGGCCGCCGCGATAGAGGCGGCCCATATCAAGCACAGCCGGGAATTCCTGATCGAGCGCCTGATGACGCTGGGCTATCTGTCGGAAAGCGAGATTCGGCTTGGTGGCGCAGCGCGGAGCGCAGGCGAATGATCGCGATTCCTGATGCGGAAGGCCGGCTGGCGACCGCCCTGGGCGGCAGCCCGGCAGCCCGGCTCGCCGCTTCGGCCCTGATCGAGGCCGATGCGCTCGGCTTGTCGCGCTTCGGCATTGCCATGCTCGATGAATGGACAGCCAACGTCGCGCCCGTGCCGAAGAGCGAGAGCCTGCGGGCCATAAACTGGCTCGATTGCTCCTCCTGCTTTGCGCCGCTCGCAGTCGCAGACGCCACACTCGACCTGACCGAAACCGCCCGGCAATTCGGCATCGCCGCCGTTTTCCTGCGTGGTGTCAGGGGGTTCGGTCGGCTCGCGCCCTTCGTTCGCCATCTTGCCGATGCCGGTCTTATCGGGATTGCAGGTGCCGAGGGTCCGCCTTTCGTCGCGGCGCATGGTGGTACGCGCCCGGTGATCGGCACCAACCCGTTTGCCTTCGCCGTGGGCCAGGGCGCCGATCGCGTGGTCATCGACGTTGCCAGCAGCACCGCGACCATGGCCGATATCCGAAATGCCCGTGTTTCCGGCATGTCTTTGCCGGACGGGATTGCCTTGGACGGCAATGGACGGCCGACCAGCGTCGCCGCCGAAGTTGCAGCGTTGTTGCCGCGCGGCGGCCAGATCGGATCCTTGCTCGGGCTCGTGGTCGAACTCATGGCCGGCGTTACCGGCGGGGGGCGCGGTGATCCGAAGGGGCGTGGCGTATTCGTCCTCGCCTTCGATCCGGCGGCGGCCGAAGAACGCGTCGACTGGCAAGCCAGGCTTACCGGGTTGAAGAGCGACTGGACGGATGGTGGCGGTCACTGGCCGCGCGGCGGCGTTCTGCCGCCCGAAACCGTACTGGACGGTGATTTCGCCCAGCGTCTCGACGCTTACCTCTCCCGCATGGCCGGCCAGGCAGGCCGATGATGCGACACTTCACTTTACCCGGCTGGAATGGATCCGGCTCACAGCGCCGGCGGCGTCTGTTGCTGGAACTCGATCCGCCGGCAATCACGTCAAGCAGGGCGATCGGGACAAATCCGGCCGCTCTGCCCGCAGAGATGGATCCTGAATGACAAACCCTGTTTGCGCGCCTGCTTTTTCAATCGATCCTGTCGACGGCCTGATCGACGAGCCGCGCCGGATTGTCGTTTCCGGCCTCGTTCCAGACGAACTTGTCGCCATCTCCGCCCGCACGCAACGGGCGCGTGACGTGGTCTGGATGAGCCAGGCGACCTTCATGGCCGACGCGCAGGGCGTGATCGACCTGACCCGCGACGCGCCTGTTGGGGGAGACTATGCGCAAGTTTCGGCAATGGGCCTGATCTGGAGCCAGCAGCCGGTCGACAGCACGAGCGCCGAACTTTTCCCGGATGACGTCATGGAGCCTCTGCGAACGACGCTGACAGCCGAAACAGCCGACGGCGTCTCCGCCGAGGCAGAACTCTTCCAGCGCTTCGCTATTCCGGGTGTGGAGCGGCAGGAAATCCGCGAAGACGGATTGGTGGGCACGCTGTTCACGCCGGCGGGTCCCGGTCCTCATCCTGTGGTGGTGGTGCTCAATGGCTCCGGCGGCGGCATCAACGAACCGCGCGGCGCGCTCTATGCTTCCCGTGGCTATCAGGCCTTTGCGCTCGGTTATTTCAAGGCGCCGGGCCTGTCGCCTTTCATCACCGAAACCCCGCTCGAATATCTTGAGACCGGCCTGCAGTGGGTGCGGCGCAAACTCGACCCCAGGGACGGCTTCGTTGCGGTCAGCGGTCAGTCGCGCGGCGGCGAACTCGCTCTCCTGCTTGGCGCAACCTTCCCGGATCTGGTCTCCGCCGTGATCGCTTTCGTGCCCGGAGCGATGGTCCACGGCGCTCAGGGCGCGGGCGACCCGGCGCGCGGGGGCTGGCAAGGTACGACCTGGACGAGGGGCGGCATTCCCCTGCCGCATCTGTGGCAGGACAACAGCGCCGTGCATTGGCACCCCTGGGCCGGTGACGTCCCGCCCAGCCGGCATCACTCGGTCTTCTTCGAGGGGTTGAAGGATACTGCCCTGGCCGCGCGTGCGCGCATTCCGGTCGAGAACATCGCAGGCCCGGTGCTGC
>Ga0182738_1005642_pt1 | contig 13284 bp, 10 predicted proteins | sample eDN5th30CBELigMG_FD_128876 | JGI IMG/M metagenome (GOLD analysis project Ga0182738, IMG submission 128876) | Enriched Miracle-Growth compost microbial communities from Emeryville, California, USA - eDNA 5th pass 30_C BE-Lig MG (version 2)... ...
GCAGCGTCTTCCGTGCAGGTGATGCGCCAGCTGCGAGACATTACTCCTGCCGAACGGGAACGCGCCTGGGCTATGGTTCAGCCACCTTACGGCCGCGCCTGGCCCGTGCCGCCTATGAACGACACACCGACGACGGGCGTGCTTGCCGCCAATTTCGATTTCCGAAAACGGGGATTTCTGTCAGTTGAAATGCTGAAGAACGATCAAAACCTGACCGCAACCCTCGATCGCATCATCCAGGGAGCCATGGGTCCGGGCTTTGCCGATGAATTGAAGCAATACCTCGCATCTGATGCCTTTGATCGGGCGCGCCGGGGCGAAAAGCCCACATCGGCACCCACGATTATGCGGTTCCAGATGGGCTTTGCCGAATACGCAGACCTGTTTTTCGCATCAGAGGAGCACCGCGTCTACAGCCTCTCAAAGGACGTTGAGCTGCCGACGACTATGACAGAGAGCCTGGAAACGCTTACGTCGTCGACGCGCTAATTGCGCCGCCAGCGGGAGACGCATTGCGCTGCAAATACGGTGACGCGACGGTGCGGCTGATTCTTCGCGCCGTCTCTGTATTGCTAGAGCCCTGCTGCCGCATCGGCAGTATTGCTCACTACTTCCGCTGCCGATTCCGCTTCGCTGTCAAAGCTTTCGATCAACTCAGTCATCCGTGGGATCACCTGGTCAAACGGCACCAGCGTTTCAATCAATTTGCCGCGCCGGAAAATCTTGGCTGCCATCCCGCTTGCCACCACACCCAGGTCTGATTCTGCAGCTTCGCCCGGGCCATTGACATAACAGCCCATCACGCTGATCTTGATTGGGTTTGTCCGCTGCTGATTCAGCTCTTCAATCTGCAGGGCAATTTTTGTGGTGTCAAACCCGACATCCTCGCGCCCGCAGGTGGGACACGCAACCACTTCCACACCGTAGCGCCGCAAACCGAGCGCCTGAAGAATTTTGAAGCCCGTGCGGACTTCGTCTTTCTTCTGTTCCGTACCGCGAGCCGCAATCGATACGCGCAGGGTATCGCCAATGCCATCCAGCAGCAGCGAACCGATGCCGATGGAAGATTTGATATTGGAATTGTCCTTCGTTCCGGCTTCAGTCACGCCCAGGTGCAGCGGATAATCACATTTCTCCGCAAGCATCCGGTAGGCTTTCACCATCAACGGCACATTGCTGCTCTTGACGCTGATAATCGTGCGCGTGAAGCCGTAACTCTCCAGGATCTCGATGTTGCGCAGCGCACTGTCCACGAGAGCCTCCGGCGGATAACCACCCTCGGGCGGCATGAGGATACCCTCGTTGACGTGCGCACCATACCGCAGCGCAATATCCCGCTCCATGGAGCCGTTATTGACGCCGACGCGAATCGGGAGGTCAAACTCATTGGCGCGGTCGATCACAGCCTTTACGTTTTCTTGGCCGCCGATATTACCCGGATTGATACGGATCTTGTCGACGTACGGCGCTGCTTCGAGAGCCAGTTTAAAATTATAATGGATATCTGCCACCAGCGGCACCCGCACCCGTTTGCGAATCTCGGGCAGGGCAATCGCGGCCTTGCGCGTATCCACGGTCAGCCGCATGATCTCACACCCCGCCGCTGCCAGGGCATTGATCTGCGCCACCGTGCTTTCCACGTCGGCAGTGTCCGTCGCCGTCATGCTCTGCACGCGAATCGGATTGTTGCCCCCGATGAGATACGGACCAACTTTAACTTCGCGGCACTTGCGCCGCGGCGGAAGAAGACTGAACTGACTCATAGTAATTCTGTTTACCTGCGGAGGTTTGTGCTGTTCACCGGCCAAAACGTGCCGAATTTCGGATTGCCTGCCATTAATAGAGCTGCCAGTCATCCACACCGGACGTCACCAGCTGGAAACGGACAGCATCCATAACGAACCTCTTACCCGTCGATGCTGTTCCCGTGATATTCTTAAAAGCCACAGACCCACTCTGGCCCGCGTTAAACTTCACATTGCCGGCCAGCAGGTACCATTGGTTGACCAGGTCAGTATTGGAATTCTTCAGGGCCACGCTGCCCGTGACTGGCGCTTCGCTTCCAGTAATTGTAAAGTCCGCGTCGGCGTTATTATTGGAACCCGCACCCATGGTGACGTAAACATTATATCCGCCAGTTACCGGCAGATTGGGCTTAAACGTGGCAACCTGGTTGGCCGTGAATCCATAGCGCGCGCCATCACCTGTCAGCCCCGGCAGCGTGCTTTTGCTGCTGGTGTAAGCCATAGCCCCGCTGGTTTCCGAATAGGCTGGCGCGGGAGTCACTGATTTGTCTGGCCGGTTGCTTTCCACAATAACGTTGATGCTCTGCACCGTCACCGGACCCAGCACAACGCTCGCGCCTTTATTGTTATAATCATCCACCGGGACAATCCTGAAATAGTAATTGCCGCTGGCTTCAAATGGTCCGACATCAACAGAGGTGCCGGTAATGACCTGCTTTTTGTTCCAGAGGTTTGCGTAATACGGTTTAACGTCATTCGTCGAGGAATAGTAGATCAGATAGTGATCCGCGAAATCCCCGTCAATGGCGGACGGTGGCGCTGTCCAGGAAAGATGTGCATAAATGCCGTTCGGCGTGGCTGCAGGCGACGCAACCCCCAGGGGCGGCGTACTGTCCCAGCCGGCCTTCATCAGAAAATCGCTCAGGGGCGGCACAGAGCCCATCACATCACCACCGCACGACGTCGAAGCGGTATGGATGAGGCTGATGATCGACTGGTTCTGCCCCGATACTTGATCAAAGATGCCGCGGGCGCTATAGATGCCGCTGCCGTTCATAAAATAGCTGGCCGTCTTTGTGTCGCAAATGTTGACTGCAATCGCATTGGCGGTATTTGCAGCATCGTTTGAATCCGCAATGGTGCCCGTATAAAACAGCGGAGCAACGTTTGTGTATGATCCCGGCATCAGCCCGTAGTCCATGGGATCAACCGCTACGTCACCATACAGCGCCTTTTTCATAAGGCTCTGGTTGGCCAGGGGCGCAGCATAGGAGCCGCCGTCCCATTGACGGTAAAACTGCGGCTGAATCAAGTCTTCCGCACCAAAGCTGATCACGCGATTATGGCTCGGTGCCGCGGTCCATTTGGGCCAGCTTTGCATAACAGATCTGTAGGTGTCATTCAAGCCATCGCCATACGCTACCGGCACCGTCCCCACGATCATCCATGGTTTTAGGTCAGTTATGGATTGATAGATATCTTCCAGAAAAGCCGCCACACGCTTCTGGCGCGCAGCGATAAAGCCCGCGTCGCTCGGCATGGGTGGGAAGTTTGGGTTGTAACCCATGGCCAGCAGCGCTGCTGGGTTATAGCCAAAGCTGTTGCCTGCATAGCGCATCCGGTCGAAAATCAGGCCGTCCAGATCGTAGTTCTGCACCAGGTCCAACACAATATTTTTCACGTAAGCATGGCTGGTGTCGAGTCCGGCATCCATCCAGAGGCCCTCGCCGCCATCCTCGACGGTTTGGAGTTTTGGCGGCGTCGCTGAATCCACATAAACATATGTTCGGGTATTTGCAGGCACGTAAGACGGCCACGTATCGGAATTATCCGTAACCAGGAAAGTCGAAAACGAGCCATAAACGCGCATTCCCAGTTCGTGTCCGCGATCAATAGCGAGCTGTATGGGATCGTTCGATGCGCTGGCAAATTTGACATACGGTTCATTGTTCGGATAATCGCTGAACTCCCGGTTCGGCGTGTAATAATGATTTGCCCGATACCGCACCAGCACATCAATACAGTTGAACCCGTTGGCAAAGGCGCGATCGATATAGCTGTCGAGCGCAGTAAAATTAGTGAGGCTGTCGCTCACCGAAATCCATGCATGGCGCTCTTCCCCAAAATTTCCCGGTCCAATCCGTTTGATATTGTCGATATAGACGACGCTGGAATTTGTCGCTACGGGCAGCGTCTGGCCAGAGCCCCGGTGCGCTGCAGAAAAGTCGCCGTGGGCATCCGTCGGAGAACCGCTGGGATCGGTGCTGAAGTAAAGAGTGAGAGTTTGCGGAAAAGTGCCGCCCGCTGGCACTTTGATCGCCGCGCCGACCGTCTGATAACCAAGCACTGCGCCGGCGGTATGATGGCTGTCCAGGTTCAGCAGGTAGCCCGCATTTCCATCCAGCACCTTCGCGGTACCTGGATTGCCCAGTTTTGCGGCCATTCCAAACGTGCTGATCGGGCCGGCATTGGTGCTGTCCACCTTGATATCCGCGGTTATCAGGTAAAAGCCTGGTTCCGTAAACGCATTGGGCAGAGAAAGAACAATTCCGTTAACACCGCCACCGGGATCAGCCATCTTCAGGCGCCGACTGCCAGACTCCGTGACAACGGCTGATGTGCTGTAGGATCTTCCGGACGCAGATGAATTACTGGTGTCAACCTCAGCCACGGTGGGCGTGCCAGTCTCAAAATCCTGCAAAGTCACGGTCTGCACCGGGCTTGCCGCCATAGCACTTTCAACAGATACCAATAAGCCAAGGAACACGCCGAACGTGGATCGAAGAAGTTTGGAAGAGAACATAGATCTTTTCATCAGTAAGTTTGATAAAGGATATACCAGGACCAGCAAAACCTGCAGTTAATTAGCCGAGAACGGCAAATCGCGGCGCAGCCATGGCACAATCGAAAAAAAATCTGTATAGAACAAAATTTCTATTGCGCAAATCTGTTTGCATGTCGTAACCAGTTTTGCCAGTGATCATATAACACCTTTCCCGAGGAGCAATTCCGTGGCCAAAACCGCCCAGGAAAACATCGCCGAAACAAACGGCAATACCAGAACGATGGACCCCAACCGCACGAAAGCTCTTGATCTGGCTCTCTCACAGATCGAGCGCAACCACGGCAAGGGTTCCATCATGCGTTACGGCGAACAGCCGGTGGAAGACGGGCTGGCGGTTATCCCGACCGGATCGATCTCCATTGATTGCGCCCTGGGAATCTGGGGGATGCCGCGCGGACGAATTGTGGAAATTTACGGTCCGGAATCCAGCGGTAAGACAACGCTGGCGCTGCACGTGGTTGCCAACGCGCAGAAGCTGGGCGGCATAGCCGCCTACATCGACGCCGAGCATGCCATGGATCCGGTTTACTCCCGAAAGCTGGGCGTTAACGTGGATGAACTGCTGATTTCTCAGCCCGATACCGGCGAACAGGCTCTCGACATCGCTGAAACGCTGGTTCGCTCCAACGCAGTGGACGTTATCGTTATCGATTCGGTTGCTGCACTGGTTCCCAAGGCGGAAATTGAAGGCGAAATGGGCGATTCCTTCGTGGGTCTGCAGGCGCGCCTGATGAGCCAGGCCCTCCGCAAACTCACCGCCGCCATCAGCCGCTCCAAGACCTGCGTGATTTTTATTAACCAGATTCGTGAAAAAATCGGGGTGATGTTTGGAAGCCCGGAAACGACAACCGGCGGGCGCGCTCTCAAGTTCTACTCCTCCGTGCGCATCGACATCCGCAGAATTGGCGCCATCAAGGAAGGCACCGACAATGTCGGTAATCGCTGCCGGGTAAAAGTGGTTAAAAACAAAATGGCTCCGCCTTTCAGAGAAGCGGAATTTGATATCATGTTTGGTGAAGGTATCTCGCGCCAGGGCGACCTCATCGACCTGGGGGTTACATCCCGAGTCGTGGAAAAGAGCGGGGCGTGGTTCTCCTTTAACGGCGAGCGGATCGGCCAGGGCCGGGAAAACAGCAAACAGTTTCTCCGCGATCATCCTGATGTGGCGGATAAAATTGAGCAGCTTATTAAAGAGAAGATCAATCCGGACATGCTCATGGGGGAACAAACCCCGGAATAATCCGGCGCCGGCTTTTGCTGACCGCCCTGCGCCCGGCGAGCTTCTGTGGTGTTCAACCGGCGTCCGGAGTGATATTTTCCAGGATGCCGCAAATCCTCGTCGGAGTGCGCCGGCTTGACGGCGCTATGGACTTGCCCTGCAACGGGCGCTATGGACTTACCCTGGACGGGCGTTGAGGCAGCTCAGTGCGCATGATGCAGCAGGCCTTGCAAGCCGTTGAGCTCTGCGTAATCCAAAGCTGTGTCAAGCCACAGCACTCCATGAGGATGCCGCAAAGCATCTGGAGCTGACGGTTTTCACGGAAGCCATTGAACGTGCGCCAAACGAGCCGGTTATACACCAGATCCAGCTCTTTACACATCCCATTTTGTGCACATCCAGCTTTTTACGCTGCCCGCTAAAGCAGGGCTTCGGCTTCAACGTGGGAGGCGCTGTAGATGTGATTCAAAATCTGACCTGCGGCGCCGAGCAAAACCGCATCTTCGCCCAGGGTGCTGAATCCTATCCTGGTTTTTTCGATGAGAAATGGCACACCGGATTTATCCAGGTGTTCCAGGATGCGACTGTAAAATGGAGCAATCTGCGGCGCAACGGTCCCGCCGAGGACAATAATTCCGGGGTCAAAGAGATTGTCTGTCAGAATGACGGCCAGCGCAAGGCAACTGATAAACTTCTCCATCACCTGGTGTCCGCGATTGCTGTTTTCGATCATGGCAAGAACGTGGGCCACATCAGGCGAATCACTGTTGGTGACCAGGCCGTGATGCGCCGCCATGCGCATCAGCCCGGCGCCGGAAACCACGTTTTCCAGGCAGCCGCGGCTGCCACAGTAGCAGGGAATTCCCGGGTCCCCCAGTGGCACATGGCCGATTTCGCCAGCCAGCCCGTTGACTCCGTCCATAATCTTACCGTCGACGATGAGACCGACGCCGAGGCCGTCGCTAATGTTCAGGATGACGGCGTCCCGGGCACCTTTGGCTTCGCCAAACCATTGCTCTGCAATAGCAATCAGACGCGAATCAGTATCGGATGAGACCGGTGTCTGCAGGCCATTTTCCAGGGCCAGGCGGATCGGCTCCGTTGATGCGGCATGCCGATGCGCCACGTGCTGCCGGAACACGAATCCTTCAAAGGATAATCCACACCCGGCCAATGGCGGCAGATCACCATGATGCTGCTGGAGAAAATCCAGCGCAGCCTCTGTCACCCATTGGCCCTGCTCTTCTGGCGAATCTCCGAAATCCGACGCGCGTTCGCTGCGCACGAGCACCGCGCCGTGCAAATCCAGAAGCGCCATTCCCGTTTTATGGCGCCGCGCATCAATGGCCAGCACACTGGCCGCACGGCTGTTCAGCTCCAGCGGCACCGGGCGACGGCCCATGTTGTTGCTCGCCACCACGGGTTTTTCGATAATAATGTTCTCGTCTATCAGCGAACACACGAGCAGAGAAACAGTGCGCAGGTTAAAGCCCAGAGCGCGCGAAATATCCACGCGGCTCGCAGAACCCTCCTTCAGCAGGTGATTGAGAATCTGCCCCTTGCGCAGTTGGCGAATCGCGGCCATCCGTTCTGCCGGTGTATCAGCCCCGCCGCTGAAAATGAGGTTGACACGACGCGGCACGCCGCCTGGCCCACTGAGCGCACCAGCTGCCTCTTTGTCCAGATCATTAACCATTCATAAGTATAATGGTTACAGAATTCTCAGTTTCCAGAAAAAACTGCCGCCCTCCGTACGATTTCCGCAGTCACCCGGCCATAATCGCGCGGGGACATTAGGTCTTTACAATCGGGCTGTCATCCCGCAAAGGCTTCCATTTAATCAACTGCTGGAGGAAAACACGGTGCAAGCCGACCACACCACAAATAGACAGACAGCCGCAGGGCATCAGCGGCAACTGGCGCAGGCTGTTATGCGCCGGCAACTGGCGCTTAGCATCCGCATCGCGTCCATTTTTATGATCATCCTTCTCGGGCTACCGCTCCTGAATTATGCGTTGCCGAGCGTGGCTAATCTCCCGGTGTTCGGCTTCACGGCCACCTGGTTGTTTCTTGGTATACTCTTTTATCCGCTTACCTGGTTTCTCAGCTGGCTTTTTATCCGTCGCAGTAACGAGATAGAAGCCAGTCTGGCTGCAGATATGAGCCGCAGCTTCGCAGATGTCTCCGGGTTGCCATTGGATGCCGCTACGCCCGCTGAACCCACGGAGGAGCGCTGACCATGGCGTTTATCGACCTCATCCCTCTATTTTTCGTTATCTTTATTGTCATAGCGACAGTTGCTCTTGGCATCTGGGCGACCCGTCGCGCCAAGACAGCGTCAGATTTCTTTGTCGCCTCCCGCAGCGTCGGCGTGGGAATGAACGCCAGCGCCATCAGCGGAGAATACCTCAGCGCCGCCAGCTTCATGGGCGTGGCGGGCCTGGTCATGCGCTACGGATATGATACGCTATGGTACCCCGTCTGCTACGCGGCTGGTTATCTTTTCCTGCTCCTGTTTATCGCCGGGCCTTTACGTCGGTTTGGCGCCTATACAATTCCCGATTTTGCTGAAGGCCGCTTTGACAGTCCGCTTTTCCGCAAAATCGCTGTCACGTTTGTGCTTTTCATCGGCTTCTTTTACACCATGCCGCAGATGAAAGGCGCCGGGGTCGTGATGGGCGAAATCATGGGTTGGCCATACTGGGTCGGGCTTGTCGTCGTGGGCGCGGTCATCACCTTCAATGTGGCAATCGGCGGTATGAAAGGCATCACCTTTGTCCAGGCGTTTCAATACTGGGTGAAGATGTTCGCGATCTCGGTGCCGGTTTTCATTCTTATGTCGGTGTTTGGCGGCTATGGCTCTCACATGAAAGCCAACGTGCATAACCCGGGGCAGCGCCCAATTTTTGCTTCCACCACGACCCGCGATATTAAAGGCAAGACCGGCGCACCAGCAAACGTGCTCGCGGTGACTGCCCCGGCCACTCTTGGCATCGGAACAGAAGCAGAATTCGCCATAAACAGAGAGGCGCTGCTGGTGCCCTCCACCAGCGGCACAACCGATACGCTTTACGTCCCTCCGCTGAGCGCCATGCGTGCAAATGGGTCCGTGATTGCCGCAAACACAATGATCAAGCCAGCTCGCCCCGTGGAAGTCAATATCACTGGCGACAGCACAAAGCTGACGTTCGAAGAAGGAGGCCTGGTCAGCTTCCGCGGTGACAGCCGCGTGCCGAATGCTCCGGACAATCAGCATTGGCTGCGACCCTTCGGCGATTTTACCAGCAAGCAGGGTTTCCCGCTGCTGTATACGTATTCGCTTATTATTGGACTCGTCTGTGGCACGGCGGGCTTGCCACACATCCTCGTTCGGTTCTACACAAACCCGGACGGTCGAGCAGCCAAGCGCACCACATTCTGGGTGATGGTCCTGATCGGCGTCTTTTACATGTTTACCCCTATCTGGGGGACCATGGGCCGCGCCATCGTTCCAGAGCTTTACGCCAACAACAAAACCGATGCCGTCGTGATCAATCTGCCCCGTGCACTGCATTCGCCCATGCTTGGGGCTATTCTATCCGGCATCACGAGTGCCGGTGCGTTTGCCGCGTTCATGTCGACGTTCAGCGGCCTTCTGGTCAGCATGAGCGGCGCGGTTGCTCACGATATTTACGGACGTATTCTGCGCCCGAAATCATCGCCTGAATCTCGCCTGGCAGCGTTCAAATACGCCAGTATTGGCATTGGTGCCGTCGCGATTCTGCTCGGACTCCTGGTGGAACAATTCGACATCGCCAAGATGGTTGGCTGGGCCTTTGCCATAGGCGCTGCCAGTTATTTCCCCTTGCTGCTGCTGGGCAGCTGGTGGCGCGGCCTTACCATGACCGGCGCTGCCACCGGTATGCTGGTGGGTGGCCTGGCCAGCGTTGGCACCATCGTCACCGTTATGGTTTTCGATAAGATGGGCAAATCCGGTGTTGTATCGCCCCTGGCGCGCGTTCTCATGGAACAGCCAGCCATCTGGGCCGTACCGCTGTCTCTCGCGCTCATGATAATCGTCAGCAAAATGACAGCCCGCGCCATTCCCGCCGATGTGGATGTGAAAATGCTCCGGCTCCATGCTCCCGAAGAACTGGGCCATTCGAAAAACTACATCGAACACTAACCGTCTCTGCTCTCAAACATGAGCAGCCCAGACCGGTTAGAGACGATCACTGTAAAATGCGGGGCAGAGTTTTTGCCCCGCATTTTTGCTGGCTCCAGGCCAGCACAAATCCCGTCGCGTGCCTGTCCCTTGCAGATGACTTTATCCAACCGGAAAATATCCCTTATCAGCAGCAATACCGCAATCCATGGCTGATGTCATTGAGGCGATTGGACTGACGAAGCATTATGGCTCGCGGCGCGGGATTACCGGGCTGGATTTGCGGGTCCAGGCAGGCGAAATCTTTGGTTACCTGGGTCCGAACGGGTCTGGAAAAACCACCACCATTCGGCTGATGCTGGGGTTTACTCGCCCCGATCGCGGCCAGGTAAAATTGTTCGGACGCAAAGCCGGCCCGGGATCAGTCGACCTGCGAAGCAAAATCGGGTACGTTCCCGGCGAGGCGTCACTGCCGGAAAATACGTCGGGCTGGAACGCACTGAAATTTTACGAACGCCTCAGCGGGCGTGGCGCAAAAAATCGCGACTGGCTCTGCAGTCAACTCCACCTGCAGGAGCCCGAACTTCGCCGCTCCATCCGAACTCTTTCTCGCGGCACAAAGCAAAAAATCGCGATCGTGCAGGCGCTCCAGCACGACCCCGAACTCATCATCCTGGACGAACCAACCACGGGCCTGGATCCTCTTTCGCAGGAAGCTTTTTTCGATCTTCTGCACGATCTCCGGGATCGGGGGCGGACGATCTTTTTCTCCTCCCACGTGCTCAGTGAAGTCCAGCGCCTGGCGGATCGCGTTGCCGTATTGCGTGATGGGACCAAGGTTCTCGAAAGCACCATGGTGGAAATGGCAGCCCAGGCGGACCGGCTTTTGTGGATTAAAATGCCGGATCAACGGGAAGCTCCTGGAACGGAAAACCACACCTTGCCAAACCAGGCGCAGAACACCAGCGGAAATGTGGCGCCGCATCCAGAAATCGACGGCGCGCGATTCATCCGGCGGGATTCCGGCGGATGGCTGTTGTACCTGCTACCGGCGGGCAATGGCCAAAAAACACTGGAGACTCTTACCCGGCTTCGTCCCGTCGACTTTCGCTTTGAGCCGGCCCTGGAAGAGTCGTTCCTAAAGCTGTACGGAGTGCAGGTACGCTCGTTGCAGACAAAGGCGGGCCGGCCATGATTGCGCTCATCCTTCATAATATTCGACGCTCCTGGGTGCTGGGAATCCTGGCAACCGCTGCAGCGTTTGGCTTCGAAGTCATCGCAAATCGAGTCTTCGCACAAATCCAGGAAAAAGCCGGAGCCGGACCCTCAGCTCTTGCGCAGTTTATGCCCAAATGGGTGCAGTCTGCCTTCGATATCAATCCTCAAAGCATGACAGAACTTAACGGGTTTCTCTCCGTGTGTGTGCAGCACCCGTTTCTCATGGTGGTTCTGCTGGCGCTCCCCGTCGCGCTGTTGTCCGGATGGCTCACCGGCGATGTGGAAAACCGCAGCCTCGCACTCGTTTTGGTGAGACCCGTCAGCCGGTTCAAGCTGGTCGCTGCCGCTTTCCTGGTGATGACAGGGTGGAGCGCGCTGGGCATTCTTGCAACCTGGGCGGGGTGTCTGATGGGGGCGCACTGGACAGGCCAGGCGGGTTCGCTCAATACAGCAGGCCTCGCCCGGGCAATAGCAGGCCTGGCGGCGCTGATCTTTGCTTTCATGGGCATTGCCGCAGTGGTAAGCGCCAGTCTTTCCGTGCGAGGCGATGCCGTCGGGTGGTGCATCACGATCATTCTGCTGATGTACGTCTGGAACTTCCTGGCACAGGTATGGTATGGCGGTGGCGGCGTGACGAACTACTCGCTGTTCCGCTTTTATGAGCCCACGAAATTGCTTTTGCAGGATCAGCCCCTCAGCCACGGCATCTGGGTTCTCGCCAGCATTGGGGCATCCGGCTGGATCCTCTCAGCTGTAGTGTATCGGCTGCGAAGCTTTACGCTTTAGGGGTGGTCTGAAAAGAGGGGCCTCGGAGATGGGGGCTGGCCAGGTTGTCGTGCAGAGTTGCAGCGCAGGCAAGTCCAAAGCGCCGTCGAGCCGGCGCACTCCGATGAGGCTTTTGGTGTTCTGGAAAAGCAGTTGGAGGGTGTTTGCTGAATCCAAGGTGTTTGCTGCATCCGAAGTTTTTGCTTCATCCTCATCGGAGTGCTGTGGCTTGACACAGCTATGGATTTCGCAGGGCTTAACGGAACACCAGGGGTTTACAGGCAAACGCAAGTCTTTGTTGTCTCAGCACAATCCAGGGTAGTCCAAAGCGCCGTCGAGCCGGCGCACTCCGATGAGGCTTTTGGTGTTCTGGAAAAGCAGTTGGAGGTGTTTGCTGAATCCAAGGTGTTTGCTGAATCCGAAGTTTTTGCTGCATGGTCGGAAGGTGTTTTCGTATGCACTCTTTTTTCCTTTCCACTTCGAAACTCCGAACCCCTCCCTTGACACCTGCTTAATCGCCTGCCATTGTTCGCTTTATCATGACTGCTTTTCAAGGCCGTATAGGCATAATCGGCTCGGGCGCACTGGGTGCGTTTTATGGAGCCAGGCTGGCCCGGGCCGGCCACGATGTTCATTTTCTCATGCGCAGTGATTACGAGGCCGTGCGCGATAACGGCCTTTTTGTGAAATCATTTGAAGGCGATTTTCACCTGAAAGCAAACGTCTATAACTCGCCCGAGGCTCTGGGTGTTTGCGATTTGCTGATAATCGGCTTAAAGACAACGGCCAATGGTGCACTGCCCCAGCTGCTCGCCCCGACTGCGAACGCCGATACCCTGGTCCTCACTCTGGAAAATGGGCTCGGAAATGAAGACGCTGTGGCGGCTGCCCTCTCTCACACCGGCAAAGGCGCCTCAGCGCGCGTGCTTGGTGGCATTGCTTTCCTCTGCAGCAACCGCACTGCCCCGGGCCATATCCATCACATGGACCATGGCTGGATTCGCATGGGAGAATTTGATGCCCCTGTCACAGATCGCACCCGTGCCATCGCTGAACTGTTTGTCTCGTCGGGCATTCGGTGTGAGGTTTATGATAATCTCATGCAGGCGCGCTGGGAAAAGCTGGTCTGGAACATCGCGTTTAATGGCCTCGGCGTGGCCGCCCAGGCAGATGTGGGCCGCGTGCTGGCGACACCGGAACTGCATAGCCTTGCGCATGATCTCATGCAGGAGGTGGTGATAGCGGCCGCTGCCACGGGCGCCCCCATCGATCCTGCCATGCCGGCAAAGATGTTGAAAAATTCTGAATCCATGGGGCCGTATCATTCGAGTATGCAGGTGGACTTCGA
>Ga0182738_1005643_pt1 | contig 13275 bp, 6 predicted proteins | sample eDN5th30CBELigMG_FD_128876 | JGI IMG/M metagenome (GOLD analysis project Ga0182738, IMG submission 128876) | Enriched Miracle-Growth compost microbial communities from Emeryville, California, USA - eDNA 5th pass 30_C BE-Lig MG (version 2)... ...
ACCGGGCCCATGAGCTGGTCTTCGACCTTCTCCTCGAACACCTCGTTGCGAATCACGTCGGGGTGCTTGCCCGTGGTTTCGAGCCCCAGGCTTTCGGCATACTTCTTGACGGCCGCCGCATCGTGTGGGTCGACGCCCGTATGTTCCTCGAACAGTTCGTAATAGGTTCGCCGGGCAAACGGTGGCGTGAAGTCGATCGTCTTATCGCCCCAGGGCAGTTGTCGCGTGGGGCTACCCATGGCGTCGATCGCGTTGACCACCAATTGCTCAGTCAGATCCATCATCGTGCCGTAATCGCCGTACGCCTCGTACACTTCGAGCATGGTGAACTCGGGGTTATGGCGAGGGCTGATGCCTTCGTTGCGGTAGACGCGGCCCAGTTCGTACACGCGTTCGATACCGCCTACCAGCAACCGCTTGAGATGAAGCTCCAGCGCGATCCGCAAGTAGAGCTTCATGTCGAGCGCGTTGTGATGCGTGATGAACGGCCGGGCCGCCGCTCCACCCGCGATCGAGTGCAGCGTGGGCCCTTCAATCTCGACAAAGCCAGAATCGCCCAGCGTCTTGCGGATCGACTGTACAATCCGGGTGCGGGCCAGAAACCGCTCCAGCACGCCTTCGCTGTACGCCAGGTCCAGGTACCGCATCCGCTGCCGCAACTCGGGGTCGGTCAGGCCGTGGTGCTTCTCCGGTGGCGGGTCGACAGCCTTGGCATGGAAGTACAGCTTCTCGGCAAAGATGGTCAGTTCGCCGGTCTTGGTGCGGCGCAGTTCGCCGTCGACGCCGATCAGATCGCCCAAGTCGAAGCATTGGGCCAGGGCCCAGTTTTCTTCGCCGACCTGGTTCTTGCCGATGAACAGCTGAATCTGGCCCGTCCAATCGCGAATGTTGATGAAGATCAGCTTGCCGGTGGGCCGTTGCAGCACAATCCGCCCGGCGGCCCGAACCTTGGGCCCGGTGAACTCGCCCTTGGGCTGCTGGGAGAGCCAGCCGCGGAAGGTATCCTGGCTACCGGCCAGCAGATAGGCGCCGTGCTCGTCGCGGTTTTCGCCGACTTCCGGAGGGACGATTTCCTGTCCGTCCTCGGTGCGATACACGATCTCGCCGGCCCGGGCGACGATGTCGGCCACGGATTGATGGTTATCGAATCGCTGCCCCCAGGGATCGTGCCCTAGCTCGGCAATGCGGCGCAGCTTTTCGCGGCGGGCGGCTTCCAGACTCGATCCGGGAGTGGAGGTTTCCTGCTTATCGCTCATAGCATCCTGGCACGCGGCCGCCGGCAAGCACGGCCGGGCGTTCTGGGAGGGAACACAGCTTGCGGGGAAAAACCGAAGGTTAGCGGCCCTGGGGGCAAAGCGTCAACGGCCTGCCTGCCGTAGCGAGGTAGAAAAGGCGGATATGTCGCGAGCAAGCGCCCCACATCGGCGCAGGCAATCCTATGGCTGCTTGGGAACCTCGGCCAGTACGCACCGCAGGCCCACGGCGTCGTCGCGAGTGTCCGCCGGGATGCCCGCCCGGAAGAAGCAGGTGAGACGCGGGGCAGCGTCCTTCCAACTGCCGCCGCGTACCACCCGTTTCTTGGCATCGCCGCCGTCGTTCCAAACGGAGCCATCCGTGGGCGCGCCTTCGTGATTCTCGTGCCACGGATCGGCACACCACTCCCATAGGTAGCCGTGGATATCGTACAGGCCCCAAGGATTGGGTTTCTTTGCCCCCACGGGCGGATCATTACCCGCGGCATTGCCGGTGTGCCAGGCGTAGTCGTTGAGCTTGTCGGCCGAGTCGCCAAACGAATAAGCCGTCTGGGTCCCGGCGCGAGCGAAATACTCCCATTCCGCTTCGCTGGGCAGGCGGACTTCCTGCTTGTCGGTGATCAGGCCGGCCTGGCGCATGAGCTGCGTGACTTTCTCGCAAAACGCCACGGCGTCGTCGTACGTCAGCATTTCGACGGAATTCCGCGGCCCCTTCCACCGGCTAGGGTTGCTGCCCATGACGGCTTCCCACAGGTTCTGCGGCACCTCATACCGGGCGACGGCGAAAGAGTAGTTGAGCGTAACCGTGTGCTGGCCCGGCTTGCCGTCAGCCTGGCCCATCTGAAACGACCGCGGGAACTTGCCCTGCCCCGGCGTGATCTCCACAAACTCGCTGTGGAAGGTCTTGAGCAACTCCGGCAACTGAGCCTTGGGTTCGGCCGCGAGTAGTGCAGCAGCCAACAGAAGCGGCGTCATGGGCATTCCCCCCTACGATTCACACGGTGATTAGGCGCTGCGCAGCCCTTTCCACACAGACACGCCGGACCGGCAGATGGCTCAGCATACCACGACTCGCGCGCTGGTTCCCCTGGCCCTGCCCAGGTTTGTATTGCCGCAAACGCGCGGCGGCACCTTAGCCGGACGAATCGCTCTGCGCGTGATCTTTGGCTCCGTTGCCGTCGCGGGCCGTGGGGCCAAAGATGCCGTTGCGGTGCGATACCGGCAGCGTGGCGCTGATGCTGCGAATGTGCAGATCGCGCTGCGGGTAAGCCAGTTCGATGCCGGCCGCCTTAAGCTCTCGATGAATGGCGCAGTGCAACTCATGGAGCGTGCCCAGGCGGTGATCCATGTCGGGCAGGTAGCAACGCATGGTGAAGTTCAGCGTGCTGTCCGTAAACGCGTCGAATACCACCATGGGTGCCGGATCCTCCAGCACCACCGGGTGATCGGCCGCGATCTGTTTGAGAATGGTCGTGACCTGTTCGGGATCGCTGCCGCGTGCCACTGGCACTTTCAACACCAGGCGGTTGGTCTGGTTGGACAGTGTCCAGTTGGTCACGTTGCCGGTGACGAACTCCTTGTTGGGGACGATGAACTCTTGCCGATCCCAGTTCGTCACCGTCGTCGCCCGAATGCGAATCCGCGACACCACGCCGGTCACGCCCTGAACGGTGATTACGTCGCCCACGCGGGCCGGGCGTTCAAACAGCACGATCAAGCCAGCGACAAAGTTGGCGAAAATCTCCTGCAAGCCAAAGCCGAGGCCCACCGTCGCGGCGGCAACGAGCCATTGATACTTGCTCCAGTCGATGCCAATCATGCCGAACGACCAGATCACGCCCACCATCACCAGCACGTAGCGGAAGATGGTGCTCACGGCGTAGCGGGCACCGGCATCGAGCGGCAACCGCTGCAACAGCAGCAGTTCGAGCAGGCCGGGCACGTTTTTGACCGCCAGGATGGTGGTTGCCAGGATCACGCACGACAGCACCAGGTGCCCCAGCGTGACCGGCACCGATGCCTCGTCGACACTGATGTACCACAGGTCGACCTTGTTCAGAAAACCGAGCGCTGGCAACACGTCCACCCAAATCAGCCACGTGGCGGCCACGCCCAAGACGAACAGCAATACGTTGAGCAACTGCCGGGTTTGCTCGCTCATCGTGGCCAAATCCGGGCCAGGTTCCCCTTCGGCGGTGACGGCCGGCATAAAGCCCGACTCGTTGTTGCCCGGCGTTGAGCCACCCGCGGCCACCGCGGCAGCCAGGGCCGCGCGGCGTTCACGGGCTTCCTCAATGGCCAGTGCCCTGCGGTGTAAGAGCAGCCACCGCAGCAACATGGCGGTCAGAAACAGCAGGCCCAGCAAGAACCACAGCGTCATCAACAATCGCTGCGAAAGCTGGTAGGCGGTGTAGTAAAAGCCCAATGCTGAAAGTATGCCCAGCGACAACACGCCCAGCACGCCGCCCACGTACCACACGTGCCGGAAGGTATACACCCAGCCGTCGTATTGGAGTGCGGCCAGGTTGCGAAACACGGGCCCTGACGGCAGCAATGCCCGATGGGCAAACAGCGCGATCAACGCCACGGCGGCCATGAAGCTCAATCGGGCAAGTGAGTTCACGTAGGCTTCGTTCCCTAGTCGCCCGACAACGCCGGCAATCAATAGCAGCGGCGGAACGCTCATCACCAGCCAGCGCAACTGCCGCCGCAAGAAACGCCGCGTGGCCGTGGGCCATTCAAAATGGCTGTCAGCCAGGCCGCCGTGCAAACACACCTGCCGCAGAAACTCGCCCGGCAACAGCACCAGGGTGCTGACCAGCAGGCTCCGCCCCAGGGCATTGGCAAACGTATCGGTGAAAACCTGGCTCGTAAGCCGCCAGCCTAAAAACAGCATTAGCGCCGGCACGGGCGCGGTGACCAGCAGCGTTAGCCATGTGGCCCGCCAGGTCGGGGCCATCTCACAGCAAGAGCGTTTGCTGGCCCGCTCGCCGACGGCGCGAATTTCGGCCCGCCACCGCCGCTGGCGAAACGCCAGTAAAATCCAGGCAACTGCCCCGGCAATCCACAGCAGCGGGTAATGTTTGAAATCCGCGATCAGCAGTTCACCTGCCTGCATCCACTGCGATGGTTCGCATAGCGCCATGAACGCGCTGCCCGTGGCGATGATGTCGGACAGGCTGAGCGGCGGCGCGCTGCGAATCCACAGTACATGCTCGTCAATGTACTCGGAGTAGCGGCGCGTTTCGCCGATCAACGCCTCGACGGTGGTATCCAGTTCCACCCGCCGTTCAAAGTACGTGTTCAGGTTGCGGATCAGCGTATCGAGCTGATCCTTCTGCTTTTGCAGGATCTCGCGCACCGCCTGCTGAAGTTCCTCTTCGGTAAGCGCTCCAGTCGGCTGGATGCCATCCAAGGCCCGCTGCGTGGCCTGCTGGATGTCGGATAGTTCAAGCCGCGCTTCGTCCAGTTCCATCAACTCCAGCCGTAGCGACTGGTTTTCTTCTTGCCGCTGATCGATCTGCTGTTGGAGCGTACCCACGTTGGGTAGCGACGCCCGCTGCCGGCGCAACAGCAGCCCAATGGCATCGGTTAGGCCGATCCGCTCCACCTTTTGCTTGGTGCGTTCGACCTCGGAGCGAAGGCTGTCCAACCGGGCGTTGGCTTCGTCCAACTCGCGGTTGGTCGACTCGATTGCCTTGGGAAGCTGCGCGTTGCGGTCGGCGTACGCCTGGTTCGTCTGCGCCAGCGGTTGCAAGGCCGGCAAAGCCCGAGCGGCATCGACGCGTGCCTGGCGGGCCTTCTCCTGGGCTTCTTCCAGCCGCCGCTGTTCGATCCGCCGTTCGACGGCCGCTACGCTTTCTTCTGCCTGCGATGCCTCGCGGGCAGCCACGTCGCGGAGGATTGGCAGCAATTCCCCCGTGGCGGCATAGCTGGCCAATTCGGTTTGCAGCTTGATGACCCTCTGATTGAGCTTTTGCCGCTCAGCCTGGAGTCTCGCTTTGCGCGCCTGCGTGAGCGCCGGTGATTCGCCATCGGGTGCCGGGGTTTCTAACTGGCGGTCGATTTCGGCGATGCGAGCCCGCGCTTGCTGGATCTCCTCGGGGATCTGAGCCCGCCGCTCCTGACGCCGGATCGGCTCGTTCTCAAGCCGCTTAACTTCAGCCCGGGCGGCTTCGCGCTGGGCCGCGCGCTCGGTCAGCAATTGCTGTAACTCGGGCAGCGACGCACGAGCGGGAATCGGCTCGATGGCCGCTGGCGGCGCATCGCGTTTGGCCTTGGCAGCGGCCAAATCGTTGGGGGCATTTGCGGCCGCTTTCTCCAACTCGGCGGTTTCGGCCAGCAGCTTGGTTTCTTCGTTCAGATCGCGCAGGGCGTCGTCGTACAAGGCGCGGATCTTTTCTTCCTCGCCTTGGACGGGTTGCCCTTCGGGCGTTTTGAGCCGAGACTGAATGGTGGCCGGCGTGAGGCGTTTAAGCGGAACCTCGGCCGGTATCGGCGTCACCTGCGCGACGGCCGCGCAATCGGCCGCTAACACCATTAGCCCACAAACCAACCCGATAACCAGGGCGGCGCCTGGGCGGCCCGGCGATACCCGGCCCATGGCCGGAATCGTGTTCCGTGTAGCCCTGACTTTGCTCGTTATCACGGCCAGTTCTTCCCGAACTACGAAGTTCAAAAGCATCGTGCGCGGCGCAGGCCGCAACCGGATTTGCGTAACGGGTGAGCATACCGAAAGCGGCCGAAACGCAGAATCCCGGAATGCTCCCCAGAGCCCCCCGGCGACGCCGTTACTGCAAGCTCCCTACCATTTACAGCTTCGCGCGCTGCGTGGGGGATCAGGTGGAGAGATGAGGCCGCGGCAATCGTTCTGATGAACGGCGACACGTGCAGTTCCGTAGGCCCCCTGCCAACCGCGATAGCGCGCCCTGCCGCGGTGGCCGTGGATGGTGCGGATGCTGCAAGTGGTGCCGGCTACTGGGCGTCGTCGTCCTTAAGGCCCAAGCGTTTGAACCAGCGGCCGCCTCGTTGGCCCTTGCCACCGGAATCGTCCGACTGGCCGTCGGCCGGTTTGGATTTGCGCAGGCGATGGAGTTCGTCATCCAAGCTGCGCGCTTTTTCTTCGAGTTCCTGGCGTTCGCGGGCGATCTTGGCCCGCTCCATCGACAGCTCGATTTCAGCCTGGCGGTACTTTTCCTCGAGCTGTTGCTTGAGATGTTCGAGGTTTTGCCGCTCCTGTTGAATAAGTTCGTCCTGGTCGAGGATCTCGGCGATGGCAGCGGCCCCAATGGCCATGTCGCCCAGGTTGGCGCTTTGCTGGTTGAGCACTTCCCGCAGTTCGGCCAGTTCGCGATCCTTTTCGACGATGGCCGCGTCGGTGCGGCGGATCACGTCTTCGATGGTGATGCGGTCTTCGAGGGCTTCTTCGTCATCGTCGTCAAAATCGGCTTCCAGCGCAGCCAAGAGCCGCCGCTTTTGCGACTCCCAGTCCATGCCTTCCGAGTCGGCCGGGTTGCCTGCTTTGACGTTGGCCAGCTTGTTCTCCAGCGACACCGAGCGCGCCCGCTCGTTGCGCAGGTCGTCGATGGCCATTTCGTACCGTTCGCGGAGGTCTTCCAACTCCTGCTGCAGCGCGGAGTCGCCCCCGGCTTGCGCAGCGCGAAGCTGCTCGCGCATCGATTCGATTTGGTCCGACGACTCAGCCAGCCGCAACTCAAGCCGCTCGATCTCGTCGGACAGCTCGCGGATGGTCTCTTCGGTGTCGGAAGCGGCCGCGGCGAGCAACTGCTCCTCAAGCGAGCGGCACTCTGCCTGCCGTTTCAGCAGTTCGGTGGTGCGATCTTCAAGCTGCGTTTGCAGATCGGCCAGTTGCTGCCGCAGATTGGCGATTTCTTCGGCAGCGTCGGGGGCCAGGCCGGCCGCGGCTTCGCGCGCCGCTTCTTGCAGCCGTTCGCGTTCTTCGCGGTGAGCCTTGCGTTCGCGCTCGATTTCGTCGAGCAGTTGCTGGCGTTCGGCCACCAGCTTTTCGTGCTGTTGGTCAAGCTGCCGTAGCCGCTCGGTCAGCCGTTCCCGCCCACGCGCCAATTGCTGCGCATCGACGGTGAACTCCTCCTGCATGCGGGCCAACTCGCGTTGGCCGTCGCGGAGGCGGACCTCTTGGAGCTCAAGCTCGGCCGCCCGGGCCAGCAGGTCGTTTTCCCAGTTTTGCAGCCGTTCGTGGCTGGCCTGCTGCTCCTCGCGCATTTGTTCTTGCGCGGCGGCGAACTGGCTTTGCAGCGTTTCGAGTTCCGCCCGCAGTTGCAGCAGCCGTTCGGTTTTCTGTTCGACTTCAGCCTTGTGGGCGATGACTTCTTCGCGGATGGCCCGAATGTCTTCGCTGTCGAACTCCTCGGCTAGCTTTTGGATTTCTTCAGCGAGAGTCCGCTGGATGTGCTGCAGACGTTCCTGGTGCGCATGGATGAACTGCGCCAACTCGTCCAGTCCGCCGTCCCCCTCGAGGAGGTCGGCGTACTCGGCGTCGGCATTGACGTGCAGTACATCATCCATGGGTTCGTTCCAGGTCGGCAGGGCGCAGGGGAGCGCGCAGGGGAGGCCTGGCTCGAGCGTGGCTGCCGAAATGGCATTCCGTTCACCACGTTGCGGACGATTCCCTCAGCACCAGGCAATGAAGTGCCCCGCGTTGCGGGGCTGCTTCCCAAGGGAAATCGGAACCAGGGGCGCGTCTAAATACCTATAGGCCACAAGGATGCCTCGGTCAAAATCGGGCGCAATCCGCGCCATCCCCACCCCCTACTATGCTGCCGGTAGTATCGGACAGGGGGGTAAATACCGACCGAAGCGGCTAATATCTGTCGGCACCGCCTGTATTAAAGGGGGCGGTCGCCGCACGCCGCCGGGCCCCAAATCGGCACCGCCAGTAATTCCGGCACGACCGGACGCTCTCAGTAGCGCTAACCAGAAAAAGATTGCTCGCAGGAATCTGTCTCCCAGGCAACAGCCTGCGAGCGGGGGGCTGGCCGCACGATGCGCGGCTCCGGGGCCGGCGCCTCACCTTGATCGTATTGGGGTCGGTTTCTAGACTACCTAGGTTGCTTGCAACCGTTATTTTTGAGCCATGGGAGACCCGCGTCATTGGCGCCTTGACCACCACCGACGTCGCCTACCAGCGGTGCATTTATCCCCAGTTCGATGCTAAATACAGCATCGGCGAGGCGCTCACGGCCTGCCCTCAAAGCGGGGGGCTGCTCGATGTGCTTTACGATTGGGACCGCGCTCGCCCGCCCGACTCGTGGAAACACTTTGAGGATAAATGGTCCAAGCGGCTCGACCCGCTGTGCTTCAGCGGTGTGTGGCGATTCCGTGAACTGCTGCCTTTTGCCCCCCCGGAAATGATCGCCACCATTGGCGAAGGGCAGACGCTGCTGCACCCCTCCCAATCGGTGGCCAAGTTCGTCGGCCTGCAGCCTGGCCAGTTGTTCCTGCAATACGAGGGGATGAATCCCTCGGGCAGTTTCAAAGACAACGGTATGACGGCCGCCTTCACGCACGCCCGCACCATCGGTGCCAAGCGGGCCGCGTGCGCATCGACCGGCAACACCAGTGCCTCGCTGGCGCTGTACTGCTCGGTGACGGAGATCATGAAGGCGGTGATCTTTGTCGGCTCGGGCAAGATCGCCTACGGCAAACTCTCGCAAGCCTTGGATTACGGCGCGCTGACCGTGCAAATTGCCGGGGACTTCGACGACGCTATGCAGCGCGTAAAAGAGGTGTCGTCGCGGCTGGGCATTTACCTGGTCAACAGCGTCAACCCGTTCCGGCTTGAAGGCCAAAAAACGATCATGTTCCGGGTGCTGGAGGCCCTCGCCTGGCAACCGCCCGACTGGATCGTGGTGCCGGGCGGCAACCTCGGCAACGCCAGCGCCTTCGGCAAGGCGTTTATCGAACTGAAACAACTGGGCCTGATCGAGCAGGTGCCGCGGCTGGCCGTGATTAACGCCGCCGGGGCCAATACGCTGCACGAATTGTACGAGAACCGCGGCCTCCGCTGGAACGGCGGGCAGCCCGACCAGTCCATCGTCGATAAGTACTACGCCGAACTCGACGAGCGGCACCAGCGGGCAGAAACCATCGCCAGCGCCATCGAGATCAACCGCCCGGTGAACTTGATGAAGTGCCTGCGGGCACTGGATTTCTGCAATGGCGTGGTTCGCGAAGTGACCGACCAGGAGATTCTCGACGCCAAGGCTCGCGTCGGAGCCGGCGGGCTGGGCTGTGAACCGGCTAGCGCCGCCAGCGTGGCCGGTGCCAAGCTGCTGGTCCAGCAAGGCGTAATCGCACCCAGCGACCGCGTGGTTTGCATCCTCACGGGCCACCAACTTAAGGACCCCACCGCGACCGTCGCCTATCACGGCACCGACCAGGAACAGTTCAACCGCGTACTGGGAAGCCGCGGGGTCCGCCGGGCGACGTTTGCCAACCGAGCCGTCGAAGTATCGAACGACCTCGACGAAATCATGCGGGCCATTCAGATGTACAGCTAAGGCTGGCCGCCTGCCGCCGACATTCACGTGCGGCCATTACTGGCCTGCTTCCCCCGCAAGCCGCGTCATGGTATGACGGCATCCCCGGCTAGCGGGCTTTATTGATCGTCCATGCTTGGAATGAGAGTTTGCCATGACGGTGCATGTTGCCATTCACGGTGCCGCCGGCCGGATGGGACAGCGGCTGGTTGCCCTAGGCACGAATACCCCGGGCCTGAAGATCACCGCCGCCCTTGAATCGGCTAATCACCCGCGATTGGGCGAGGACGCAGGCACCGTGGCCGGCGTGGGAGCCATCGGCGTGCCGCTTTCGGCTGAGCCAGGCGAGGCTCCGGTCGACGTGGTAATCGACTTCTCATCGCCAGCCGGCGTGGACCGCATTCTCGACCTGTGCGTGCAGCGGAACATCCCGTTGGTGTTGGCCACGACGGGGCTATCGCCAGAGCAGCGCGAGAAGGTCACCGCGGCCACCGGCAAGATCGCCCTGCTCTGGGCTCCCAACATGAGTCTGGCCGTGAATCTGCTGATGAAGCTGACCGGCGTGGCGGCCAATGCCCTGAAAGACCAGGCGTCCGGCGTGGACGTGGAGATCATCGAGCGGCATCACCGCTTCAAGGAAGATGCCCCCAGCGGCACCGCCCTCAAGTTTGGCGAGATCGTCGCCCAGGCTATGGGCCAGCAGAAGCATGTCCATGGCCGCGAGGGTCAGACCGGCGCTCGCATGGCGAGCGAAATCGGCTACCATGCCGTACGGGTTGGCGATAACCCGGGCGAACACACCATCATCTTTGGTATGCTCGGTGAGTCGATTGAACTGGTGGTGCGTGCCAGTAATCGCGACTGCTATGCGCACGGCGCGCTGGCCGCGGCCAAGTTCCTGGCCGGTAAACCGGCCGGCAGCTACGACATGAACGACGTGCTGGGTTTGTAGGTTCCGCTTCGCGAACCACAAGCGCGGTACACGCACCGTGTCCCCAAAAGCCCACAGCGCAAGCAAAGGAATATTCCTTCGCGTGCGCTTCAGGCTTCATAAGCATATTAAATGCGCGCGGCTCACAGAGCCGCGGCTCGCCCGTCGTTACTTGGCGCTTTCCGTTGGGCGCTGGGCGGCTTGCACGGGCTGCGGTGTCTTATCCGGCGAGTCGCTCGGCACCAGCAGTTGCACGGTCTGGATCATTTCGCCATCGAGGGTCCCTAGCCGCTCACGCAGGCTTTGTTCCAGGGTCACGCCTGCGGCAACCTGGTGTCCCTTGTCGTCCGACACCAGGAAGTAGTGCCACTCGACCTCGAGCCCTTGGACGCTGCCCACGGCTTCCAGCCGGATTAGCCGGTGGCCGGCGGCATTGGTCGTTTCGCGCTCGCTGGTGAAGCGGCCGAACGATTCGCCGAGCGACTTCTTCACGTTCTCCTTGAACGTGTCGAGGCTTTGCACCTTATCGGGCGCCACGGGCGTCAGTGGCGAGAGATTGCACTGGGCGACTAGTTCGCCTTTGTCGACCAGTCGCAGACTCACCAGTTGCGGCGATTCGTGCATGACGTGCCAGCGGCGATCATGGGCAAAGCGGAACGTATTGCCCGGGGCGATGAACGCCAACTGCCGCTTCTTGATCTCACTCAGTGCCTCCACGGGCGCAGTCAGTTCGCGCGGCAGGTCCGCGGTGGTGATCGGTTTGATCTGCACGTCGAGCTTGCAGGTGACATCCAGGCCAGGGCCCACGTGTCCAATCGCCCGCTGCTCACGCACGGTAAGCTTGGCCCGGGTGATCCACTTGTCGGCCAGGCTGTAGGTGATGGTGCCGTCGATATGTAGTTCGGTGGCCACGCCGCCTACGGCGCCGTTCACCTGGCCGGCAATCAGAATGTTGGCCGTTTGACTTTCAGCCACGTCGCCCAGCACGCACTTCACGTCGCTGGTGCTGACCACGTCGACATTGAGTAGCTGCGCCAACAGGTCGCCCTCAGGCTGCCAGGTGCTGCCAATCGCCACGGCGTCCATGGGCAGCAGCAGCGGCAGCAAGGCCGTATTGGCTTGCAGGTCGAGCAGGTCCAGTTCCTCGCGCGTGAGCATTTCGGCAGGGCTGAAAATATCGCGCTGCTGCGGCGAAGCCTCCACCATGACCAACCGCTGCTCGGGGCGTAGGGTAGGTTTTACTTTCTCGCCGGCGATGGTCAGATCGGCGTCGGCCGTTTCGTACCAGCGGGCGGTTTGCCGTGCCTTGGCGCGAGCCAGTACCGTTTCGGCATATTTGTGATTGGCTACCACGGTGAGCTTCAGGTCTTCTGGCTTGCCCTGGTTCATTACCCGCAGGGTGCCAGTCACGTCCATTTTGACGTTGACCTGCTGGCAGGTACCGGCGGCTAAACTGTCGGGCAGCGACAAGGTTTTCTCGTCGGCCCGGCTAACGGCGGCCAGGAGCAACCCTAACGCCACAGAACAAGCGGCCGCCTTACGAACCGCCACAACGCGATAGCAATCCCTGCGATGCATGCCTTGCCTCAGCCATGAACTGCGGGAGAATGATCCCAAACGAGGATGGGAAACCCGCCGCCTGCGCGCGGCAAATGCTCGCACGCTGTGAGGCAGCGAATGGTCCCCCCTCTGTTATCGGCGCTGCGTTCCGAATTTTCCGATTATTCCGCCGAAGCTGCCGGCGAAGTTCCAACCGCACGAGGCTGCGATGAGTGCTGGCCCTATGGTGGTCGGGCTGGGCGAAGCCCTGTTTGACGTTTTTCCCGACCGCAGCATCCTCGGTGGCGCTCCGCTGAACGTGGCCGTGCAAGCCCACCAGTTGCTGACTCCCTTGGGTGGGCAGGGCTTGCCGGTCAGCCGCATCGGGAACGATGAACTGGGGCAGCAACTGCAAGCAACGCTATCGGCGCGCGGCATCTCATTAGACGGACTGCAAGTCGATGACGAGCATCCCACCGGCACGGTGATCGTCACGCTGGACGGCAACGAGCCGAGCTATGAAATCGTCGAAGGGGTTGCTTGGGACTATTTGCAGTGGAGCGAGGCGCTAGAAGAACTGGCGGGCCAGTGCCAGGCAGTGGCCTACGGAACGCTCGCGCAGCGCAACAAGCCAGCCCGCGCTACCATCCAGCGGTTTGTGATGCGGGCCCGGCAGGCACTGCGGCTATTTGACGTCAATCTGCGGCAGCACTTCTACGATGCCGAACTGATCCGCGAAAGTTGCGACCTGGCCACGGTTGTAAAGCTCAACGAGCACGAACTGCCGTTGGTTCACCAGGCGTTGGGATTGCCCAACGTGCCTGACGCCTTCCATGACGAGGTACGTACCGATCGGCTGGTGGAAGACATCATGGCCGGTTTCATGCTCGATGCCGTTGCACTCACCCGCGGGGCTCGCGGGACAGTGCTATACCAATCGGGCCATAAGGTCGAGGGCGAGCACGTTCAATACCCACTGGCGGACCAGGCCGATAACGTGGGGGCCGGCGACGCCTGTAGTGCCGGACTAATC
>Ga0182738_1005644_pt1 | contig 13275 bp, 11 predicted proteins | sample eDN5th30CBELigMG_FD_128876 | JGI IMG/M metagenome (GOLD analysis project Ga0182738, IMG submission 128876) | Enriched Miracle-Growth compost microbial communities from Emeryville, California, USA - eDNA 5th pass 30_C BE-Lig MG (version 2)... ...
CCTCACCGCTACGAGCCGGTGGCCGAGATCGAGGGGGTCGTTTTCATCAACGATTCAAAGGCGACCAACGTCGACGCCACCCTGGCCGCGCTCGCCTCATCCGATCGTCCGCTCCACCTGATCCTCGGCGGCAGCGTCAAAGGCGAGCCCTTCGACGGCCTGGCGGGGCCCGTCGCCGAGCATTGCCGGGGCGTCTACCTGATCGGTGAAACCGCGGACGAGATCGGCCGGGCCCTGAAACCCGCAGAGGTCGAGATCGTGCGCTACTGCGAAGACTTGGAAGCCGCGGTCTCGGAGGCGGCGGGGGCCGCGATTCCCGGTGAAGCGGTCTTGCTCTCGCCGGCCTGTGCCAGTTTCGATCAGTTCAAGAACTACGAGGACCGGGGCGACACATTCCGGCAGCTGGTGAAGGAACTCGATGTCTAGCCGTCCAGGCCACAAGAGAAACAGGGGATCACGCAAGAGCAAGCCCTCAACCCGGGGCAGCGCTCTGCGACCGGCCCGCGTCGCGAAGAAGGGCTTCTCGACCGAGTACAGCCTGCTCCTGACCGCGACCATGATCCTGCTCGCTTTCGGCGTGGTGATGGTCTTCTCCGCCAGCTCGACCAGCCGGATCCTCAGCGACGGGAGCCTCGCCGACAGCACCTTCTACCTCAAGAAAACCTTGATCGCGGTGTTGATCGGGCTGGTCTGCATGTGGTTCGTGATGCGCGGCAGCTTGAGCCGATTCCGCGAGCTGACGCCGAAGTTCATGCTCGGCACGCTGATCGCGCTGGTCGCGGTCCTCTTCGTGGGCACCGCGGTCAACGGGACCAAAGGCTGGTTCATGTTCGGCCCGATCCAGATCCAGCCGGCCGAGTTCGTCAAGCTCGGTTTGGTCCTCTATGGGGCCAACCTGCTGGCCGACCGGCCCGACCGGCTGCACTCGATCAAGGATATGGGGCCGTACCTCGGCATGACCGGGGTCGCCCTTTTGCTGGTCCTCGCGCAGCCCGACATGGGTTCGGCCATGGTCGCGGTCTTCGCCGTCTTCGTCACCCTGTTCGCCGCCGGCGCCCGACCCCGCGACCTCGGCCTGCTGGCCGGCGGGGTGGGGACGCTCGCCTTCATGTTCGCGCTGGCCGCTCCCTATCGGCGTGACCGCCTGCTCACCTTCCTCAATCCCGACGGTGATGTGACCGGCAACGGATTCCAGATCATCCAGGCGAAAATCGCGATCGGCTCGGGTGGAATCGACGGCGTCGGGATCGGCAACGGCGTGCAGAAAGCCTTCTACCTGCCGGAAGCCCATACCGACATGATCTCGGCGGTGATCGGCGAGGAGTTCGGGTTCCTAGGCATGTTCGCTCTGATCCTCGTATACGGGTTGCTCGGATACGCCGGTTTCCAGATCGCCCGCAAGGCGAAGGATGACTACGGCCGGATCCTGGCCGGCGGCCTGACCGGCCTGATCCTGATCCAGGCGTGCATCAACCTCTATGCGGTGATGGGCATGGCTCCGCTCACCGGTGTGCCTCTGCCGCTCGTCTCCTACGGGAACAACAGCCTGATCGTCAGCCTGATCTCGATCGGCCTGATCCTCAACGTCGGTCGCGGTGGAAAGGCAGCGACCGTGCGCAAGCCGGTCGGCCGCAGGGGGCCGGGACGGAATGCGAGACTGCGCCTGATCGATGGAGATGGCGGTAGAAGCACAAACAAAAGGACATCCGATGCCGAGCGTCGTGATAGCGGCCGGCGGTACGGCGGGGCACGTGGTACCGGCCCTCGCCATAGCCGACGAGTTACGAGATAAAGGTGTGACGGTGTCCTTCCTCGGCGCTCGCGGCAGACTCGAGGCGGACCTGGTGCCGAAGGCCGGGTATGAAGTTGACCTGCTCGACCTGTCTGGCATCGACCGGAAGAACCCGTTCAAGGCCGCCCGGGCAGTGGTCCAGGCTGCTGCGGCCGTCCCCAAGGCCCGCAGACTGCTCAGGGCGCGTGGCGCCGCTGCCGTGGTCGGCGGCGGTGGGTTCGTGGCGGGCCCGGCCGGAGTCGCCGCCCGTCGCCTCAAGTTGCCGCTGGTCCTGACCGAAGCCGATCGCCACCTGGGCCTGGCCAACCGCCTGCTGGCCAGGCGAGCTGAACGGGTCTGCCTCGCCTTCGAAATCGAAGGCATCGATGGGCCCAACGTCGAGGTGACCGGCCGCCCGGTCGGCCGCGCCGTGTTGAACGCAGACCGCGCCCGGGCCCGGACGCGGTTCGGCATCGGCCCGGAGGCCACCTGCCTGCTCGTAATGGGCGGAAGCCAAGGTGCCCGGACCATCAACTTCGCCGCTCTCGAAGCGTTGGCCGAACGGCCCGGCCGGGATTTCGACGTGATCCACGTCTCCGGTTCGCGGGACCATGCCGCCCTTGCCGACCGCCTTGCCGCCGCCGAATACGCGGATCGCTACACGCTGCTCGAATATGAACCCGACATGGGTGACGGCATCGCGGCCAGCGACCTCGCGCTGGCCCGTTCCGGCGCTTCGGTCTTCGAGCTGGCCGCCCTGGGTCGTGCCGCAATCCTGGTTCCCTACCCGTACGCGACCGGTGATCACCAGAGCGCCAACGCCGAGTGGATGGCCGCAGCCGGAGCGGCGGTGGTCGTGCCGGACTCCGAGCTCGATGCCGACCGTCTGCTGGCGGAAGTGAACGCTATCCTCGGCGATCCGGCCCGCTTGGCTGAGATGTCGTCCGCATCGAAGTCACTGGCCCGGCCGAACGCGGCGCGAGATGTCGCCGACGAAGTAATGAAGTTGATCGGGGTCGTGGCGTGAGTTGGGACGGTCGCCGAATCCATCTGATCGGAGCCGGTGGAGCCGGGATGTCAGGGCTCGCCTGGGCAGCCCATCAGCTCGGTGCCTCGGTCAGTGGCAGCGACCGGTCCGACTCCACATATATGGAGCGACTTCGAAACGGCGGGATCGAGGTGACGGTCGGCCACGACCCGGCCAACCTGCCGGAGGGAACCGAAGTGGTCGTTTCAACCGCGATCGGTGACGACAACCCCGAATTGGTAGCCGCCCGTGAACGGGGACTCACCGTAAAACACCGCTCCGAGCTTCTAGCCGAACTCTGCTCTGCACGTCGACAGATCGCCGTGGCCGGAACTCACGGCAAAACCACCACGACGGGGATGCTGGCGTGGGCGCTGCGTGAGCTCGGTCAGGAACCCTCGTTTTTCATCGGTGGTGAGCTGCCCGGGTTCGGACCCGAAGGCAGCGCGGCAAATAGCGGCTGGGGCGACGGCGAGTGGGTGGTGGTCGAAGCCGACGAATCGGATGGCAGCTTCCTCACGCTCGCCCCCGAGATCGCCGTGGTCACGAATATCGAGATGGACCATCACGCGCGCTGGGATAACCTCGCCCAGCTGCGGCGGGCCTTCCATGACTTCGCGGCAAAGTCGAGAGCCGTGGTGCTGCCGGCCGCCGACACGGATCTGGCATCCGGACTCGAGGCGCCGGATCGAGAGATCACACCCTTCGAGCTGTCTCGGCCAGGTCCGGCGGAACTGGGGCTCTCGGTCCCCGGGACCCACAACCGTCTCAATGCACGGGCCGCGATCGGTGCGCTGGTCGCGGCCGGGTTTGACGAGGACCAGGCGGCCCGGGCGCTGCGGGGCTTCACCGGGGTCAAACGCCGTCAGGAATTCAAGGGCGAAACCGGAGGTGCCCGGGTATACGACGACTATGCCCACCACCCGACCGAAGTGGCGGCGGCACTCGAAGCGCTGCGCGAGTTCGGCCCAGACCGCCTGGTCGCGGTATTCCAGCCCCACCTCTACTCACGAACCAAGATTTTCAGCCAGCAGTTTGGTGCGGCCCTCGCCCGAGCGGACGAGGTCGTGGTTCTCGATGTCTATCCGGCCCGCGAGGAACCGGTCGGACCCCTGGCCGGGGTCAGCGGGCTCGACGTGCTGCGAGCCGCGGCGGACCGCGCCCACGGCAAGCCCTGTTACTGGGCGCCGGACCTCGATGCGGCCGAACGAATCGTCCGCGAGCGAGCGGCTGACGGGACGATCGTCGCCACCCTGGGGGCTGGGGACATCACCCGGCTTTCCGATCGGCTGGTGGCCTCGTGAGCACCAGCGCTCCCACCCGTGGCCGAAGGTCTGCCCGCCGCAGCCCGGTTTCGCGAACCAGCGAGCTGGCGAGAAAGCGCGAGCGCCGCAGCTTTCGCTTCCGCCTCTTCGCCTTCGTCGGACTGCTACTGGTCCTGGTTCTCGCCGCCGCGTACATGTTCTGGCTGCGTGATTCGTCGTTCGTCGCGATCAACCAACTCAAGGTGGTCGGGGTCGACACCAAGACCAAGGAGGGTCAGCAGATCGACCAGGCGATTCGCACCGCGATGGGTGAGATGACCACCCTTCACGTCCAGCCCGAGATCCTCGAGCAGGAACTCGCCCGATTCCCCCGGGTGGCCGGCTCCGAGATCAAGACCACCTTCCCCGACTCGGCGTCTGTGACGGTCCAGGTCCGTGAGAACGGTTCGATCTACGGGGATGGTTCGAACGCGATGCTGATCGCCACCGACGGTACCGTGCTCGGGCCGGCCGATGGCCAGGAGGGGAACCTGCCGCAGATCAATCTCGGCGAGTCGGCCAGCGGGACGGATCAGGCCGATGCCAAAGACGGGAATGACACACCGTCGACTTCGACCGAAGCAGTTGCCGGACAGAAACTAAGAGGGCGTGCACTCAACCAAGCGCTGGTCTTGGGTGCCACTCCGGAGCAGCTTCGACAGTACGTGACCGATAGCCGCTCGACCGCCGAGGGGGTGGAGGTTGAACTCGATGACGGGCTTGCCCTGCTCTTCGGAGAGCCGACTCACGCCGACGAGAAGTGGCGGACCGCGGCGGCCTTGATCGCCGACCCGAGCTTCGACACCAGCAGTTATGTCGACCTGAGTGTGCCCCGCCGTCCCGCTGTGAGCCCTGGAGATACGACCGAATCTTCGATCGACGAAGGGTCGGCGGAAGTCTCTTCGGATCCTCTCCCCGGCTGACGGACGAAGCCCCTCAAAGCCGCATTCAATCAGGGCTTGAACAGCATGCCATCGGAAACGTGGCGGAACTGAGACCTAACCCTCGATCAAAGATTGAAGGTTGCTGAACCCTCAAGTGTCGGTTGAGAAATCTGCCCTGCAGGATGCCGTGCGGCCCGTTGACAGTTCCGTCATAATGCCCTACGTTGAGCGAAATTCCGGAGCCCGGAAAGTCTTGGCAACCCTGAAGCGGATGTGCAGACTGGCGGTTCCGGAGGCTTCAACTCAAAGCAAAGATTTGGAACGGAATGATGGAGACCACATACCTGGCGGTAATCAAGGTCGTCGGCTGCGGCGGCGGCGGTACCAACGCGGTGAGCCGGATGGTCGACGCGGGAGTGCGCGGCGTCGAGTTCATCGCGGTCAACACCGATGCCCAGGCACTGCAGGCCTGTGATGCCGACATCAAGATCTCGATCGGTCAAGAACTGACCCGCGGTCTCGGTGCCGGCGGGCGACCAGAGATCGGTGCCGGCGCCGCGGCCGAGACCCGCGACGAAATCAAGGAAGCCCTCAAGGGCGCCGACATGGTCTTCGTGACCGCCGGCGAAGGCGGCGGGACCGGGACCGGATCGGCTCCGGTGATCGCCGAGATCGCCAAGGAAGAGATCGGTGCCCTCACCGTCGGCGCGGTGACCAAGCCCTTCGAGTTCGAAGGCAAGAAGCGGATGCAGCAGGCGATGGAAGGCATCGAGAAGCTGCGCAACCACGTCGACACGCTGATCATCGTTCCCAACGAGAAGCTGCTCCAGGCGGTCGAACGACGGACCAGCGTCCTTGACGCTTTCAAGATGGCCGACGACATCCTGCGCCAGGGTGTGCAGGGCATCACCGACTTGATCACCATCCCTGGCCTGATCAACCTCGACTTCGCCGACGTGCGGACGATCATGCGCGACGCCGGCTCCGCCCTGATGGGCGTCGGGGCCGGCCAAGGTGAGAACCGGGCGATCGACGCCGCCAAGGCGGCCATCACCTCGCCGCTGATCGAGGAGTCGATCAAGGGCGCGACCGGCATGCTGCTGAACATCACGGGCCCCGAGGAGCTCGGTCTCTTCGAGGTAAACGAGGCGGCGCAGCTGGTCCAGTCCGAAGCCGACCCGAACGCGAACATCATCTTCGGCTCGGTCGTCGACCAGTCCCTGGTCGACGAGGTCCGTGTGACCGTGATCGCGACCGGCTTCGAAGGCTTCGAACTGCTCGCCCGCACCCCGCAAAGGGTCCGGCGACGCTACGAGTCCCGCAAGCGGGTCTCTTCGGAAGACACCGATATCAGCAACCTCCGCGTCGGCGACAGCGACATCGAAGTTCCGCCTTTCCTTCGAGATTGATCGCACGGCCTTCGCTTGCCCCGGCGAAGACCGGACGGCGCCCGTGTTCTTCTAAGATCACCGAGTGACTGTTGAACAATCCGTCCTGCGCCGCACTCCGCTGTTCGAAACCCACAAGGAGGCCGGCGCGAAGCTGGTTCCGTTCGCGGGCTGGGAAATGCCGGTCCAGTACGACGGCATCAAGGAGGAGCACATCGCGGTCCGCACTCACGCGGGCATCTTCGACGTCTCTCACATGGGGCAGATCGAAGTCGAGGGGCCGGGCTCGCTCGCCTTCCTGCAGCGGCTGGTCACCAATGACGTGGCCAAAGTCGGGATAGGCGGCGCCCAGTACTCGCTGCTCCTGAACGAGGACGCGGGGGTAATCGACGACCTGTTCGTCTACCGGCTCGCTCACGACCGCTACCTGGTCATCACCAACGCTGGCAACCACGAGGCAGACCTCGCGCAGTTCGGGCTGGTGGCTCGGGACTTCGACGTGTATGTGCGCGACGCCAGCGCCAATTACGCGATGCTCGCGGTGCAGGGTCCGAACGCGCGGCGCATCCTCGAACACACTCTTCACCTCGACCTGCCGCCGCGGATGGAGGTTGGCGCCCGTCAGATCGGGCGGCGGCCGGCGATTGTCTGCGGCACCGGCTACACGGGCGAGGACGGGGTCGAATTGCTGATCGACCCGGAGATTGCCCCGGCGATCTGGACCGAGCTGGTCGACGCCGGAGTCGTTCCCTGCGGCCTCGGAGCGCGCGACACGTTGCGGCTTGAGGTCTGTTTCCATCTGCACGGGAACGACCTGACGACCGAAACCGACCCGATCTCGGCTGGGCTGGGCTGGGCCTGTGCGGAAGCGACGGGGTTCATCGGCTCGGACAAGGTCGCCGTATTGCGGGCCAACGGAACCGACGAGAAGTTGGCCCCGTTCGTGATCGAGGGCCCCGGCATCCCGCGCCAGGGCAATCCGGTGAAGCTGGGCGAGGACACGGTCGGTGAGGTAACCAGCGGCACCTTCTCTCCTTCGCTTGCCAAGGGCATCGGCATGGCCTATCTCCGGACCGATCTGGCCGAACCCGGGACCGAACTCGAAATCGATGTGCGCGGAAAGCGTCGGGCGGCCCGCGTAAGCTCCAAACCCCTTTACAAGAAGGAGAGATGACTTTGGCCGAGGCCAGCTACCCCGAAGACCTGAAGTACCACGCCGAGCATGACTGGGCTCGAATCGAGGGCGATGAAGCCACGCTCGGGATCACTTGGTACGCGCAGGACTCGCTGGGCGAGGTGGTCTTCTTCGAAGGTCCCGAGGTCGGGGCCGAGCTGACAAAGGACCAGCCCTACGCCGAGGTCGAGTCGGTCAAGGCCGTCTCCGACGTGGTCGCACCGGTCTCCGGCGAGGTGATCGCGGTCAACGAGAGCCTCAGCGACGCCCCGGAAGCGATCAACGCCGATCCATATGAGACCGGCTGGCTGGTCAAGGTCCGGCTCAGCGATCCCAGCGAGGCCGATTCACTGATGGACGCGGCGGCCTACGCCGCCAGCCTGGAGTAGCTCGACTTGGCGGGGTACACGCCGGCCACGGACCGTGAGCAGGCCGAGATGCTGGCCCAGATCGGGGTCGACTCGATCGACGATCTCTTCGCACAGATCCCGGAGGAGGTGCGACTCGACCGTCCCCTGAACCTGCCGGACGGGATGAGCGAATCCGAGGTCTACCGGTTGCTGGCGGGCCTGGCTGACACCAATCTCGACGCCGAGCGGATTCCATCTTTTCTCGGGGCGGGGATGTACGACCATTACGTGCCGGCGATCGTGGAAGCGATCATCAGCCGCTCGGAGTTCCTGACTCCTTACACCCCGTACCAGCCCGAGGTGTCCCAGGGCGGACTCCAGGTGATGTTCGAGTTCCAGACCGCGATGAGCGAGATCACCGGCCTGCCGGTCTCCAACGCCGGTCTCTATGAGGGCCCCTCCGCGGCTGCTTCCGCCGCTTACCTGGCGATGGGCCAGACTCGGCGGACCGGTCTTGTCGCCTCCCGCGGACTCCACCCGCACAGCCGCGAAACCCTGGCCACCCACGCGGTTGGATTCGGCGCGAGTCTGATCGAGGTCGGGCTGGAAGGAGGCCTGACCTCTGGTGCGGAACTCGAAGCCGCGATCACCGACGAGACCGCTGCGGTCTTCCTCCAGAACCCGAACTTCCTCGGCGCGGTCGAGGACATCGCCGCACTTGGTGAGGCAGCCAAGGCCAAAGGCGCACTGCTCGTGGTCCAGGTCGACCCGATGACCCTGGGCATCTTGCGGCCACCAGGTGAATGCGGTGCCGACATCGCCTTCGGCGAGGGCCAACCCCTCGGCAACCGGCTCGACTTCGGCGGCCCCTCCTTTGGGTTTTTCTGCGCCAAAGAGGGGTACATCCGCAAGATGCCGGGCCGGATCGCCGGTGAAACGGAAGACGTCGACGGTCGCCGCGGATTCGTGCTCACGCTGCAGACCCGGGAACAGCACATCCGGCGCGAGAAAGCGACTTCGAACATCTGTACCGCCCAGGCCTTGAACGCTCTGGCCGGGATGATTCACCTGGCCTGGCTGGGCAAGCAGGGTTTCGTCGAGCTCGGCGAGCTGATGGCACGCCGGACCGCATACGCACGCGGGGTCATCGGCTCGCTCGACGGATATGAGTTGCTCCACGACGCTCCGGTGGTGCGTGAGTTCGCGGTCAGGTCTGACCGGCCGGTCGAGGAGATACTGCCCCTGGGCGACGAATCCGACGGGCCCGCACCGAGGCTCCCCGTATATCCGCTCGGCCGCGACTATCCGGAATACGAGGACTCGTTCCTGATCGCGATCACCGAGAACCGGTCGGTCGACGAGGTCGGCTGGCTGGCTCACATGCTCGAGCATGGGCAAGCGGGATGGGACGCGCATATTCACGAGCACGACGAGGCCGGTAACCCGGTCGCGGGGGCGGCCCAGTGAGCGAGCCGACCGTGACCGAAACCCCACAGCAGGCTGACCGGGCGACCACGATCTACGAGAAGTCAGTCCCCGGGCGTCGTGCAGCGCAGCTGCCGCCCCTGGGTGAAGGGGTGGAAGAGACCCCGATCGAGGAACTGATTCCGCCCAAGCTTCTGCGCGAGACGCCGGCCGAGCTGCCCGAGGTCTCCGAGCCCGAGATCGTTCGGCACTACAACCGGCTCTCGCGACGGAACTTCGACCTCGACACTGGCTTTTATCCGCTCGGCTCATGCACCATGAAGTACAACCCGCGGCTCAACGAGCGGGTCGCCGCACTTCCAGGCCACGCCAGACTGCACCCGGCGACCGACCCGGCCGACGCGCAGGGCGCGCTGCAGCTGATGTACCAGCTTCAGGAATCGCTGGCCGAAATCACCGGCCTGCCGACCGTCAGCCTCCAGCCTTCGGCCGGGTCACAGGGCGAATTGGCCGGGCTCCTCCTGACCCGGGCCTACCACGCCGATCAGGGACGAAATCCCTCCAAGGTGCTGACCCCGGACACCGCCCATGGCACCAACCCGGCGTCGGTGACCATGGCCGGCTACGAGGTGGTCAAGGTGGCGACGAACGAGCAAGGCGGGGTCGACGTCGAGGACCTCAAGGCGAAGATCGACGATGACGTCGCTTGTCTGATGCTGACCAACCCGAACACGCTCGGGGTGTTCGACGAGAACATCGCAGAGATCGCCTCCCTCGTTCACGAGACCGGGGCGCTGCTGTATTACGACGGGGCGAACCTGAACGCGATCATGGGTCAGGCCCGGCCGGGCGACATGGGCTTCGACATCGTCCATGTCAACCTGCACAAGTCCTTCTCACAGCCGCATGGCGGCGGCGGCCCTGGCGCCGGCCCGATCGCCGTCTCGGAGAGAGTGGAGCCCTTCATTCCACGGCCCCAGGTCGTGCGAGTCGAGGATGGTGATGGCGAGTTTTTCGACCTCGACTACGATCGGCCCAAGTCGATCGGCCGCCTGCGCGGCTTTCAGGGCAACTTCGGGGTCTTCGTACGCTCGCTCGCCTACATCCTCAGCCTCGGCGGTGACGGGCTCTCCGAGGCTTCGCGGCTCGCGGTGCTGAACGCCAACTACCTGAAAGCGCGGATGTCCGAAGGCCGGGCAGGCAAGTACCTGCCGGTCGCCTTCGATCGCCACTGTATGCACGAGTTCGTCCTCTCTGGGGCGCCGATGAAGAAGGAACTCGGTCTCAAGACCCTGGACCTGGCGAAGCGGCTGCTGGACTTCGGCTTCCACCCGCCAACCGTCTACTTCCCGCTGCTGGTCGACGAGGCGCTGATGGTCGAGCCGGTCGAGACCGAGGCGAAGGAACATCTCGACGGCTTCGCCGACGCGATCGACAGGATTCTCGAAGAAGCGGAATCCGATCCGGAAATCGCCCGGAACGCGCCTTACACGACCCCGGTCCGGAGGCTGGACGAGGTCGGCGCCACACGCAATCCACGTATCCGGCACGCCGGTTAGCCGGGCGCTCCAGCTCCCGGGAAACCGGCGCCTGCCATTCGCAGGTAGATTCTCCAGCGGCTTTTTTCAATCTTTGACCGAACCGGAGTGACCGAATGAGTGATGCCCAGTACGCCCTGACCCAGGACCAGCTCGACTTCCTCGAGGTGATCCGGCAGATGGTGGTCGAGAAGGTCACGCCGCGGGCCCACGACATCGACGAATCCGGCGAGTTCCCGCAGGACATCCGCGAGCTATTCGCCGAGCATGATCTATTCGGGCTGCCGTTCGAGGAGAAGCACGGCGGCACCGGCACCGGCGAACTGATGCTCTGCGCCGCAATCGAGGAAATCGCAAAAGGCTGCGCTTCCTCTTCGCTGATGGTCGCTGCCCAGGACCTTTCCTCGCTGCCGATGAAGCTGGCCGCTTCCGATGATCTGAAAGACCGGATCCTGCCGAGGATGGCTTCCGGCGAGTGGCTCGGCGCCTTCTGCCTCTCCGAGCCCGAGGCGGGTTCTGACCCGGGCGCGATGCGTACCCGGGCGACCAAAGTCGACGGCGGCTGGAAGCTGAACGGCGCCAAGAACTGGATCACCAACTCCGGCGTCGCCGACGTCTACGTCACCTTCGCCGTGACCGACCCGGATGTGAAGTTCTCCCGGGGTATCACCTGCTTCGCCGTGATGGGCGACGCCGAAGGCTTCCGCATCGACGCGCTCGAAAAGAAGATGGGCATGAAGGGCTCGCCGACTGGTCAGCCCGTCTACGAGGATGTCTTCGTCCCCGACGAGAATGTAATCGGTGAGGTCGGGAAGGGTTTCGCGGTCGCCATGCAGACCCTCGATCGCTCCCGCCTCGGGATCGGGGCTCAGGCCCTCGGCATCGCGCAGGGGGCGACCGATTACGCAGCCGAGTACGCCAAGGAGCGGATCGCCTTCGGCAAGCCGATCAATCAGCTCCAGGGCATCCAGTTCAAGCTCGCCGACATGGAGACCAAGACCGCCGCGGCCCGCGAGCTTCTCTACAAGGCCGCGTCGATGGCGGAGACCAGCGATCCCAAGCTGGGCAAGTACTCGGCGATGGCCAAGCTGTTCGCCTCAGATGTGGCGATGGAGGTCACCACCGAAGCGGTCCAGGTGCTCGGCGGCTACGGCTACGTCAAGGAGTACCCGGTCGAGCGAATGATGCGCGACGCCAAGCTCACCCAGATCTACGAGGGCACGAACGAGATTCAGCGCGTGGTCATCGCCCGAACGCTCGCGTAGCCCCGGCCGGCGCCAGGAACCACGACTTTTCCGTCGAGACGCGACTTTTCGGTAAATAGGTCTGAAAAGTCTCATGCGGGCAAGTGACCCCAGGGCCGAGTTGCTTGACGGCGGCGTTCGAAGGCGAGGGGCGACGGCTTTCGCCCGACCGGATTACTAGGCGTGAATCCTTGGCAGGTCTACGGACTTGCGGCCTGGGCCGGGCTTCATGTAGACGCGGTCCGGTTCAACTGACTCGCCGCACTTCTGGCAGACCATGTGGTGGTCGAGGGGACCGCCGCATTTCTTGTGGACGGCGATCGTGGGTGGTCCGTCCTTCTCGGGGTAGTAACGATCACCCCACCACATGAGCTGAAGGAGGACGGGGGCCAGGTCACCGCCCTTCGCGGTCAGGTGGTATTCGAATCGGGGCGGTTTTTCGCTGTACTGGCGCTTCTCGAGGATCCCGTACTCGATCAGGGTGTTGAGCCGGGTGGTGAGGACGCTGCGGGTGATCCCGAGGTTCTCACGTAGGGGCTCGAAGCGATTCAGGCCGAGGCCGATGTTGCGGACGATCAAGAGCGACCACCGCTCGCCCACGACTTCGAGCGAACGGGCGATCGAGCAGACCTGATTGTTGTACTCGCGATCCAGCACTACAGCGATTGTAGCGGGTCAGTCGCATCATGCGACGGATCTCTGTTAGGGTCAGTCGCATGACGCAACTCACTGAGGATCTGGCGATCGAATCATTCGCCGACGAAGGCCCGGTTCCCGAAGAGATGAGGGAGGCAGAAACGTCCTATCGCCCCGAGGTTCTGAGCAAGGTGCTCGCTGTCGTCGCCGCCGCGGTCGCCCTGGCCAGCCTCGACATGTTCATCGTCAATATCGCCTTCCCGGCGATCGAAGCCGACTTTGCAGGGAGCGCGATCGAGTCGCTTTCCTGGGTCCTCAATGGTTATGTGATCGTCTTCGCCGCCCTGCTCATGCCTTTCGGGCGGCTGGCAGACCGGGTCGGGCGCAAACGGGTCTTCACCGCCGGCGTGTTGATTTTCTGTCTCGCCTCGGGAGCTTGTGCGGCAGCATGGTCGGTCGAAAGCCTGGTCGCATTTCGGGTGGTTCAGGGCATCGGCGCGGCAATGCTGATGTCGACCTCGCTGGCCTTGCTCC
>Ga0182738_1005645_pt1 | contig 13275 bp, 11 predicted proteins | sample eDN5th30CBELigMG_FD_128876 | JGI IMG/M metagenome (GOLD analysis project Ga0182738, IMG submission 128876) | Enriched Miracle-Growth compost microbial communities from Emeryville, California, USA - eDNA 5th pass 30_C BE-Lig MG (version 2)... ...
CCCGACATCATGTGTGAGCAATTGAGTGGGAGCAAGAACGGTGGACATCTGGAAATCCTCGATCACCCTCGTACACTAAACTCCGGATAGATCGGTGTCTCACTCAACATTGGCAGAGAGGGGGAGGGCGTCAGGCGCAACCGCGACGACGAGTGAACCGTGGTCATCGAAGGCACGCGGGCACACGCGATGATGCAGCAGGTACTCGCGAGAGACGCCAGTGGCGAGCGGCACCGGATGCTCCACACGGATGCCAGTCATCGCGCCCCGCCTTGCGTCCGGCCTCGTGATCTGCCCTCGAGCCTTGCTGCGCGGCGCCCGCCAAAAGCTGTGGGAACTTCGTGCGACAGGAACCGGTCCATTCGTGAACCTCCGTCCAGAGCACGTTCACGCGGCGACCATCCTACATCGGCAAGCGTGGATACCTGAGGCCATCATCACAGGTGATTCCGCGATGGCTCATAAGTCGCCGTTCAATGAACGGACGAGGCAGGACGGAGAATGGTACGCGGCAATTCGTGCACGAATCGAAGATTAGAACATCTTCATCTCACGACTGCCAGAGTTGCACCAATTATGTGCAGAGACCAGTCAATAACGGCGCTGAGTGGAATAGAATGAGCACATCGACGAGGCGATGCATGCTACACGATCGCGTTGTATACAGAGCATTGTTCAGTATAGCACGAGTGTTCTTTAGTATACTGGCTGGTATTCCGGCTGGAGTGTATGGGACGACTCTACAAGCGTCTCCTTACCTTGAAAGACGGCGCCTCGTTTTCAGTGCTCGTCGATACGACCAGGCGACCGCGATGGTGAGGGACCTCATTGAGTCGTCTCTCGGGTTGACCTCCGCAATACCTTCGTCGCTAGTATTCTCCGGCCCGAGAGCGCTCGTGACGATGTATCGTGCCAGGACAGAATCATCCCTCAGCACCGAGAAGGTGTGATCGCCGCACGACGGGGCCGGATGTACGCTGCGGTATGAACCGCCCGGGTTTGACGGAGGCTCCAACTCTTGAGAGGTTGGAGTCATGGGAAACGCTACGAAGTATTCAGGTGAGGTCCGGGAGCGGCGGTTCGGCTGCTCATGGAGCACGCCGACGAGTATCCCTCGCAGTGGGCCGCCATCACCTCCATCGCAACGAAGATCGGCTGTACCAGTGAGATGCTCCGGCACTGGGTACGAGCTGCCGAGCGAGATGCCGGGGCGCGGCCCGGGCTCTCGACCAAGGAGAAAGAGCGGCTCAACGAGCTCGAGCGGGAGGTGAAAGAGCTGCGTCGAGCGAACGAGATCCTCAAGAGAGCATCGGCGTATTTCGCTCTGGCAAAGGCCGGCTCAGAGCTCGAGCGCCGACCCAAGTGATGGTCTCCTCTATCGACGACCACCGCAGTGAGTACGGAGTCGAGCCGATCTGCGAAGTGTTGCCGATTGCTCCGTCCACCTACTACGCGTACAGAGCCAGAGAAGCCGCTCCCACACGGCTTCCCGAAAGAGCCAAGAGGGACGCATCTCTCGCTGTCGAGATCCAGCGCGTGTGGCGTGCAAACCGCTCGATCTTCGGAGCGAGGAAGGTGTGGCGACAACTCATGCGCAAGGGGTTCCAGGTGGCCCGCTGCACGGTCGAGCGGCTCATGCGCCTCTCTGGGCTCGAGGGCGCCGTGCGCGGTAAGAGGGTGCGCACCACCATCCTGGCTGATCTCTCCAGCGAGCGGCCGCTGGACCTGGTACAGCGCGTCTTCAGAGCAGAGCGGCCGAACGAGCTCTGGGTGGCGGACTTCACCTACGTCGCCACCTGGAGAGGCATGGTCTACATCGCCTTCGTCATCGACGCCTCCTCGCGCCGCATCGTGGGCTGGAGAGCATCGAGCACGATGCGCACCGATCTCGCACTCGACGCCTTGGAGCAGGCACTTCATGATCGAGAAACCGATGAACGGCTCGTCCATCATAGCGACCGCGGATCGCAACCCAGGTTCAATCGGTCGTCGCAACAGTTCGTGTGTGATGTGATTGTAGTAGCTCGTCCATCGCTTCTGCAGGTGTTCTCCACCCCAGCGTCTTCCGCGGCCTGGTGTTGAGCGCGAGTGCCACGGCCGTAAGGGCCGTGGCGCTGTGTGCGCTCAGGTCCGTTCCCTTGGGGAAGTATTGCCTCAGCAGCCCGTTGGTGTTCTCGTTCGTGCCGCGCTGCCATGGGCTCTGCGGATCGCAGAAGTAGACCTGGATCCCCGTGTCGATCCTGAGTCGCGCGTGCTGCGCCATTTCCGCACCCTGATCCCACGTGAGCGACTGTCGGAGCTGCTCCGGCAATGTCGTGATAGCGCGCGTGATGGCGTCGCACACCGCTTCGGCTCCGTGTCCAGCGAGTGCAGGTCCGTTCTTCGCTCGAGCATCTGCCCCGTGGCCCTCCATGCGCGGCAGGTGGAGCAAGAGCGTAAAGCGTGTCGTGCGCTCGACCAGTGTGCCGATGGCGGAGCTGCCCAGTCCCAAGATGAGATCTCCTTCCCAGTGTCCTGGTACCGCGCGGTCGGCCGTCCCTGCTGGGCGAGCGCTTATGAGAAGCTCGGGGGTGACGAAGCCCTTGCCCTGACCACGCGTGCGAGCTCGTGGCACACGCAGCGCTCGGCCCGTGCGCAGACAGGCAGTGAGTTCACGCCGCAGCGCGCCGCGACCCTGCACGTAGAGCGCCTGGTAGATCGCCTCGTGGCTGATGCGCATCGACGGATCATCCGGAAAGTCGATTGGGAGGCGGTGCGCGATCTGTGCCGGACTCCACGCCCTGGCCCATCTCCGATGCTGCCGGGGACCGTGTCGCCGCCCCTTCCAAGCTACCGCGGGCCCCGGTACCGGCGCACCGTCAGGAGTTGCGATTACACCGGCCAGCCGATCCTGTACGTACCGAAGTAGCCTGGAATTAACCACGAGTTTGGCCAGCTTGGGACGCCGGGCAGCACGATCCGCGTGCCACTGCGCGGTCCTCGCTCGATAGTCGAAGGTGCGACCGCGTGTTGCGGCATTGCGTCTCAGCTCGCGGGAGATAGTCGAGGGAGAGCGCTCCAGCTCTCTGGCGATCTCGCGCACGCCACGCCCTTGGGCTCGCAGCAGCGCTATCTGCTCGCGCTCATCGAAGGAGAGATACCTTCCCGAGAGCGGCTTCGATCCTGGTTTCAGATGTGAAGGTGGCATCCCGCCAGCCGTACGAAACCATCGTGCCCCCACCGCCGGTGAGGCGCCCGTGCTGAGCGCTGCCTCCTCTGACGACTCTCCCTCGGCGATAGCCGTCCAGAATCGCAGCCGATCCGCGCGAAGTGTCGCAGTGGGCCTGCCGGGCGAGTGCAGGGCGCCACGCCCTGCGCGATCCAACTGCCTCCTTCTCTTGGCCATCGCAACCACCTCCAGTAAGGTGTTGCGACAACCGGTTGAATCCACCCAATACCTGTCCATTCGCTGCACCGAGCGGCTCGCAGAGGCAGGCGTCGAGGCGTCCGTGGGAAGCAGGGGAGATGCGTACGACAACGCGATGGCGGAGTCGGTGATTGGTCTCTTCAAGACGGAGGTCATCCGGCACGCGGGCCCGTGGAAGGGCATCGACGAGGTGGAGTTCGCAACGTTCGAGTGGGTGTGGTGGTTCAACAACGAGCGACTCCTGGAGCCGCTGGGCTACCTTCCCCCAGCCGGGTATGAGAAGCAGTTTCGTTTCTCTCAGGCTGCACCGGTAGCGGCCTGATTACTCAAACCACCGAGTCTCCGACAAACCGGTTCTCCCGCACTTTGTGTGGATCAGGACGTTTAGCGATCACGGACCTGCCAGCCGTCAGGGGGGATCTGAGCGGTCAGGTTGGACCCGACTACAGCCATCCACGCAAAGTGCGGGAGAACCGACAAACCCGGGGCGGTTCAGTGCGAGCTTCCCGCTGCTTCGGAGCCGCGTGCTACAGGCAGCCTGAGCGCGATGAACACGACCGCGCCAACGTGTGCGCTATTCCCGACTTGTGCTTCACCAGAATCGCGGGAGAACCACCGAACCGGGTCAACTACAATTTATCACTCAGAAAGCACGGGTCGCGTGCTTGGCCGACTCGCTACGGTGTGGTCGAGCCGAGCACGGACTCGTGACCGACTACGAGGCGCTAATCAGCGGCCTTCGAGCTCAGACTTGGTCGTGCTTGAGCCTCACCGCGCTCGTAGTGGAGCGCGGCGAGGCTGGCCAGATCGGCGTCGACATCGCAGATCTTCACTGAGTTCCACTCGGGCTTGGCGTGGCCCGGGGATTCGGTTGAGGCGCAGCAGCACACGCGGCCTCCAAGTTGAGACACGAGCGCGCCGATCCTTTCACACGCTGGCATCACGTTGCGTGCATGCAGTTGGCGTACAGCAGAGCGAACGGTCGGGCGATTGCATGCCGAGCCTCGTTGGCGATGGATCATGGCGCATCAGCCTCCATTCGGTTTCAACGAACTTCGGCTTCAACGAACTTCGGCCTCAAGGTACTAGTCATTTCTTAGCACAGTCATTGTTCCGTTGCTTGCGGTCACCAGGCGTTGCTCGATGTCGTCCGTAAAGTCGCCCTTACTGATCCATACGTTCGAGAGGGCTAGTCGGAAGTGCTGATCAACCTGAGCTTGGGCCTCGATTTCGGAAATGAATCTAGGGCCGTGGCATGCGATGAATTCTTCCAGTTCACGCACCCCAATCTTGGGTAGGAGTTCTTCTGATGCCTGTCCGATGAGCGACTTCAAAATGCGCCAGGCTCGCCCAGGCTCGCGTGGCACGATTGCGCGAAGCGCCTCGACTGGCCACGACTCCTCGGTGTCGCTACTACGAGACTGCTCCAAAGCGATGTACTGCTCTACCAACTCGGCATCCGCCCCGGATTTGTTATTTGAGGTCATAGGCCAATCTCACTGAAGTAGAGGCTCCTAAATTCCTACGGGTGCCCCGGCAATCATGATTAAGAGCATAGTGAGGCCAAGCATTCCCGACTGTGCCGGCGTCGGAGGCTTCACCGGAGGCAACGCCATCGGTTGGAAGCGAGGGATGTCACGCTTGGTCGGATACCTACCGGGACCTGCTTTAACAGGAAGACTAAGCGCATCTTGTGCTGCCTGCTTCGTCCCCTTGAACTGATCATCGTCGTCGCACTTGTTCAATTTGTCGAGTTGCTTCTGGAGGGCTCGCTTGTCGTTGTTCAGCTGCTGGAGATGCCCTTGGGACGACTCGTCTTCGTCACCCCCCTGAACGGCATTGTTCCATTGCCGTACGCGTCGTCGGACCCTATCGGTTGTCTCCTGAACTTGTTGTGCTTCTTCTTCGCACTCCTTGTCTCCCGGGGGGCAGAGCCCAAACGGATCCGAGTAGTTGACCGGGTCCCCACTCGCAAACCCATACAGATTCATCCCACCTGCTAGCCCTATGGGATCTTCCTGTGTAAACCTCGCCGTGTTGGGGTCATAGCTCCGGTTGCGACGATAGAATGTACCGGTGGCATCCGCCTTGTCCACCAGCAGCGTCCCCTGCCACGCACCGAGCTGGTCGGCCAGGATCATGTAGGAGAACTCGCCCCAGATGAGCCCGAGCTCCACGCAGCGATTGTGCGAGCTGTCCTCGCAGATCCTGTCCCCGCCCGGCGATGCCGTTCCACCCATGACGGCCCTGTCCGCCTTGCCGCGAGCGTTCCAGAGCGGAATCGTGCTGAAGGGAGCGTAGACCTTCCACGTCACGGCACCGATCGAGAGATCGGTGGCGTCGGCGTAGTTGACGCGCGTGACCGCTATGGGCTGATCGGTGGACATGCCGTGGACGTAGAGCACTATTCCGAAAGCGCGGTTGGCGTCGTAGTCCACCTGAGGCGCCACGCTGTTTCGCGTGCGGTGCACGGAGAGCGTGTCGTTCTCCACCGTGTCGGTGGGTGTCAAGTAGTTGTCGTCGTCGGCGGCTGGCATCTGGATCTCGGCCAGTTCGCTCGTGCCACTCCACACCGTGCGCCGTATCGTGGAGAGGTCGCACCCGGCCTCGTCGCCGTTGTGTCCTGCGCCCGACTCGTCCTCGCACCACCTTCGGGCGCGGGCCATGACGCGCCGACCGAGCGCGTCGTAGCGGTATTCCTCGAAGGCCGCGTGGCCCACGATCCCGGTACCCGGATTGCCCGCGGCGCGTGCGTCGGCCGCTGCGAGCCTGCCGTCCACGCCGTAGTAGGAGACACGCTCGTTGTACTGGAGCGGGCTTCCGGCGTTGGTGGTGAGCATGGCGTGCTGGTTGCCGGCGGCGTCGTAGATGAGCGTGTCGCGCCGGGCTCCGTCGAGCGAGTCGGCCACGAGGCGGCCGCTCACCTGGTCGTAGCGCGCCGTCCGGTGGCCCGTGGTGAGGAAGCTTCCGCGACCGCGATACTGGTTGGCCCACTGTGAGGCGTTGTAGCGCGTGGTCCAGTTGCCGAGTGCGTCGTAGCTCACCGTCTCGGTGGCGGCGAAACCGGAGTGCGTGGTGTCGCTCACGCCGTCGATCTCGCTCGAGAGCATCTGGCCGAGCCCCGAGTAGGTGAAGCTCGACTCGGTGGGGAGGATGGCTATTCCCCAGCCCACATCGTCGGCTGAGCCGAGCACGCGGCCCACGGCGTCGACGGTGAATTTCTCGTGTCTCATGGTCTCGGCCGAGCCGCCGAGTCCGGCCACGTCGGTGTGCTCGGTGAGCGAGCCGTCGGCGTTGTAGGTCTTGTAGTCTCGTAGCTGGCGCGGCGTCGGCGCGTCGGGCACGGGCTCCATGACGGAGAGCTGTGATACCTCGCCGCGCGGCGTGTAGAAGTAGATGAATCTCTCACCCGGTAAGAGCCCCTGGACCTCCGAGAGCCAGCCGGTGCCGTTGATGCCGGTGTCGTAGGTGTAGTCGATCTCATCGTGGATGTCGCGATCGTGTCCCGAGAGCATGAACACGGCGGCCAGCGTGTCGCTCTGTACCCTGGGCGCTAACTGTTCGGGCACGGTGATCTTCGTGTTGCGCCCGGAGAGATCGTACTCGTAGGAGGTGGTGTAGACGTGCGCGGTGAAGTTGCCGCCCGAGCCCACGTCGGCCAGCGTGCGGATCTTCTGCGTCTCGCTTTCGATCGAGCCGTTGGGATAGTAGGTGCGCGAGACCTTCGAGTCGCCGTTGTTGGCCAGCGTCATCCTTCCCGCCGCATCGAAGGCGAAGGTGTCGACCTGTGCCACGACGGTGTAGCCCGTGCTTCCGTCGTTGGGATAGAGCGGGTAGTCCTCTGCCCAGGGCTGGCTCCCGGTCAAGGTGGCCATGCCGATGTGCTCGGCCGGGTAGTCGTACTCTGGCACGGACCGTTTGATGAGCCGGTTGGCTGCATCGTAAACCATGGTTATGGGCTTCGACGTGCCGCCGAGTCGCGTTACGAGCTTCGTGGCGTTGCTCGTGGCGTCGTACACGGTGGAATCGACCTCGCCGTCGGGAGCGATGCTGGCCACCCTGCGTCCGGCCCAGTCGTAGCGATACGAGTTGGTGAGCGTGTCGAGGCTCAATGGGTTGGGCGAGCCGGTCCGAGAGACCGAGGTCACGCGACTGGACTTGTCGTACTTATTCAGCACGATCATGGTCTGCGAGCCCACGCCGTTCTTCGTCGGTCCGGTGGTGAGCTGTTTGAGTACGCGGCCCATGATGTCGTAGATCGTGCTGTCGCGCTTGGAGTCTGGCGCTGAGTCGGCCACCACGCGACCGAGCGCGTCGCTGTGAATGGCGCTCCAGTAGCCCATGGGGCTCCGCACGCCGGAGGGGTTGCACCGAGCGTCGTAGACGACCGAGTCGGCCGGCGTTCCGGGCTCGAGCACCGCCCGCACCATGCCGCATGTCGCATCGTAGCGATAGCTCGTGGCATGCAGCCCGCTCGTGTCGGTCGGTGACTCCATGACGCGGTTCCCCGTGGCCGTATCGAGTGCCGCTCGCCACACCTCGCCCGTGGGGCCCTGGATCCTCACCAGGAAGTCGTACTTCTCGTCGTACGTGTAGGTGGTCACCGCATCGCCCGAGCTCGAGCCCAGCGGCTCGATTATGGTCTGCTCGATCGTATTGCCGTGCCCGTCGTAGACCGCGGTGCTCGTGAGATGTCCCGTCGCGCTGTCGCCCGGAGCGGTGAGCTCGGTGGCCAGGAGCGGCCAGCGCGTGTCGCCGCGCTCGATCTTGGTCTCCCTGCCTACTGGATCCGTCACTCGTCTCGGCGCCCCGAAGCGGTCCACCCACACGGCGGTGATGTGGCTCCGGGGGTCGAGTATGATGGTGCTCACCGAGCTCGTGTCGATCGTCGCGCTACCCGAGAGTGCTGCGCCCTCGGCCGGGAAGAAGTAGGTGGCGATGGCCGATGTGGGAGCTGCCATGGCCACGCTCACCGAGGAGAGCTTGCCCGAGGTCGAGTTGTACGCGTAGCTCGTGGCGTGACCCAGCCGGTCGGTGCGCTTGGTCACGAGCTTGCCGCTCCCGGAATAGGCGAACTTGACCTTCGACGTGTCGGCATCCGTCACCGAGTCGACGCGGCCCGACGATTGGTAGATCCGCGTCACCCTCGCCGCCGAGATACCGGGTGAAGAGATGCTACTCAGTTTTCCCGAGGTGTAGCCGAAGCTGAAGGTGAGACCGGCGGCCGTGGGTGCAACGGCGATGGAATCGAGCACGCTGCTCGAGTAGAAGAAGCTCGTCGTCTGGCCCAGCCGGTTGACGGTGGCCGTGTGCAGGCCCGTTCCGTTGAATTCGACTCTCAGCCGGTGCGCCGCCCAGCGGGTGTAAGTCGAGGAGCCGGAGTCGTAGGTCAGGCTGTCGGGCCCGTCGAGCGAGTCGGCGAAGAAGGTGGTGATGCTTCCCGTGGTACCGACTCGTCTGTAGACCCGTGCACTCCCGTCGCCCGCTACCCAGAGTCTGGTGGTGGTATCGGCCGGGAAGTAGAGCTGCTCGAGACCGGCAAGCGACCAGCCGGCGCCGTAGGAGCTCGAGGAGCGATTCACGACTATGAGCGTGCCGCTCGTGGAGAAGTTCTTCGTCACCCCGGATTTCACGCTCGTTATCTGGAGCGTGAAGGGGTAGGCTCCGGTGGTGAGCGTGGTGCTGGTGCAGACTGCCGTGACTCGCCGCACCGTGCCCGGCGTCCAGCCCGTGGTCGTCCAGTGCTGGCTGCCGCACGTCTGGCTGCCCACGACCAGAGAGCCGGTGATGGAGTCGGGCGTGGTGGCGCTGCTCTTCAAGAGAAGATCCGCCCTCACCGTGGGCTTTGGCACCGCCGTCTCGCTCGAATAGAGGAGCGTGGGTGATCTCGCCTTGCCCATGGTCCTCACACCGGGCACCCCGTGCACTATCCGCAGATCGCCGCACTCGTAGGCCGCGGCCTCACCGGCGGCCACCGTGAGACAGGCACCTCTCTCCACCGCCGATGTTGGCGACGCTACGCTGATCACTATGTCGTCGGCCGTGTTCGGTACCGTCACCTGATAGGAGCCCGTGCTCTCGAACGTCTTGCTCCCATAGACCGAGTAGGCACGAAGCGCGATCGCTCCCACTCCCCCGTGCGTGTCGCTCCGCGTGGAGTACGCGACCTTGACCGTGCCGGGCGTCGATTGCGTGGCCGTCACCGTATCCTTCGCGCTGCAGCCGTAGACGGGCTCACCGCAGGTGAGGTCGAGGTCGTACTTGACCGAGGTGGCGTTGCCGGTGAGCGTGACGGTGAAGGTGGCCGTGTCGCTCGAGGCCGCACCCTTCGTGATGGCGCCACCACCCGGAGTGACGGCCACGGTGCGCGTGAACGGCTTGACGTTTATGAAGCCCTCATCGCTCGTCACTATCCCGCCCACGGTGCCAGAGCCACCGGTGGAATCGGCCGTGGCCTTGAGCTTGACCGTGCCCTCGCTCCCGGCGGTTCCGCTGTTGAAGCTGACCGTTACGGAAGACGACGAGTGGGCGGAGACGGACTTGGTCGAGGGAGCGCTGCAACTGGTCGCGCCACCGCTGCAGGTGGCCGTGAGCTTGTAGGTCGCGTTGGAGTTGCCGAGGTTTTCGACCTCGAAGGCGTAGCTGGTCGAGAGCGGCTGCGTGCGATAGGCATCGCTCCCGTCCGGGATGACCGAGACCGTGTAGGTCGGCGGCACGTAAATGGTGGCGTGGAGCGTGGCCGTGAGCGTGTCCGTTGCCCCGCTCCCCACGGGGCTCAGCACGACGGTGACGAACAACGTGCCGGCCACATCGGCCGGGGTCTGCCACGAGACGCCCACGTCCGTCTCTCCGCCATCGGACATGACGAAGATGACATTGAGATCCGCCTTGCAGACCGACGTGTCCATCCCCGAGCAACTGACCGCCGTCTTGTAGCCGGCGTCGTTCGAGGTGGGGTTCCGGACGGTGAAGTCGTAGTGCCCGGTGACGCCGGCCGGCGCGCTCGTGGTGGGCGAGCAGGAGACGAACTTCTGCCCCGATGGCGCGGTGCACCACTTGGTGAGAGCGGTGAACATGGCCGGCCGTGGCGTCACGTGAGGAGCCACGCGTACCGTGGCGGCCAACGACTCGCGCGGGAAGACGAGCGATGAAGCGAGTGCCACCGCAAGTGCAGCGACTACGAAAAGGATCGTGAGGCACGTCGACGGCTGGCTGTGCGCATCAATCGGCGCATGCATCGTGGCACGCATATCGGTCGCTCCGCTCGTGAGAGTCTGCCTCTTGTAAAGGCACGGAGCATACCGCTGCGGACTCAACCGTAAATCGCTACAGAATAACGAGTTGCTATTTTGACAGTCATCAATATTCGCACGGATTCGCACGCGTTTGCGCAAACGCGTGCGAATCCGTGCAAATCTCCCAGCGCCGAACGAGGTCGTTCGTGAACCTCCTCTGCGCGGATTATTTCACTCGTTCCAACCCAAGCGCCTATCGACGAGATTCGCATACGATAATCGTCCGTCCAGTGGACGATTATCGTCCATCTGATGGACGATCATCACACCAACACCAGACACACAACGAGGCGGGAAGCCGTTTCCACGACTCCCCGCCTCGTTGCATCTCCCCCGCCGCGCCGTCCCGAACGACCTCCGCCCTCCGAACTTCAGCCCGCGTGCTCCTGGAACTTCGACTCGAGCTTCGCCTTCGGCACCGCGCCCACCACGGTGTCCACCAGCTTCCCTTCCTTGAAGAAGAGGATCGTCGGTATCGACCGAACGTTGAAGCGTGTGGACGTGGACGGATTCGAATCCACATCGAGCTTCGCGACCTTCGCCTTGCCATCGTAGTCGACGGCGAGCTGGTCGAGGATCGGCGCCACGAGACGGCACGGTCCGCACCACGTGGCCCAGAAGTCCACCACCGCCAGCCCGTCGTGCTTCTCGATCTCCTGCTCGAACGTCTCGTCAGTCACCGCAACCGCATTCGACATGTCTGTCACTCCCTGACCGGCCCCGCGAGCGGCGAGGCCTCCGTTAAGTTTCCTGCTCCGACTTTTACGCGAAGGGCGATGCATCTCGCCCCGTCGCTTACGAGGCACGACTTCGCGTCGCGCCGACGAACCGCATTTCCAATGTCCCCACCCGACCACCGCGGCACCCGCATCGCACACATCGGCATCGCCGTGCGCGCCATCGACGAGCTGCTTCCCTTCTACCGCGACGTGCTCGGTCTCGCCGAAGTCCCGCTCGACGATTCCGACGGCGCCCGCATCGCGGGACTTGCCGCCGGAGAGTCGCTCGTGGAACTGCTGGAGCCCGCCGAGTCCGGCTCGCCGATCGACAAGTATATCGCCAAACGCGGCCCCGGGATTCACCACATCTGCTTCACGGTGGAAGACCTGGACGCGACGCTGGAACGTTGCCGCGACTTGGGACTCAGACTCATCGACGAAACGCCGCGGCTGGGAGCGGAGGGGAAGCGGATCGCCTTCCTCCACCCGAGCGCAACCGGCGGCGTACTCATCGAACTCTCGGAGGACTAACGCCTGGCGAGCGTCCGGCGTTCCCCCGGCGTTCTGCCGATCAGGGCGTCGCGCAGAGGTCGCGAACCGGCTCCAGCGGAACGTCCTGAACGTACCAGCGTTCCGACGGACCCTGGACGGTCACGAAGCTGGTCTGGCGGGTGATGTTACCCTTCGTGAGCGTCACCCCGAGCTTGTGGAGCCCCTCGCCGCTGCGCGTGTCGCTCTGGATGTCGAACTTGTCGTGGGTGAGGTAGCATTGCATGATGAGCTCACGCCGCTCGAGCTGGGCGCGCTCCATCTGGTCTCGCGCGGGCCCCTTCGACGTGCCCCAGATCACGGACATGGACTGGAGGTCCTGGGCCTTCACCGCGCCGAGAAAGTTCTGCACCGCCTCGCGCGGCGTCGCCGCGCCGGTGAGCTGAACCGCACCGGTGACCGGGTTGGTGTGCGTGGGCGCGCTGTGACAGGCCGCCGCCAAAAGTAGCAACAGAGCTATACGTTTCACGTCGATGACTCCCGGTGTTGTCGGGTGCGAACCTAACTTCGAGGGTGAATGCCAGCAAGCCACCTGCGCCTCTACATCAACATCGACCACGTCGCGACGCTCCGCCAGGCGCGCCGCACCGATGAGCCGGACCCCGTGGCCGCCGCCCTCCTCTGCGAGAAGGCCGGAGCCGAAGGTATAACGGCTCACCTTCGCGAAGACCGCCGCCATATTCAGGACGACGACGTGCTCCGTTTGACCCGCGAGATCAGCACCGTCTTCAATCTGGAGATGGCGCTGACCGACGAGATGCTCGAAGTCGCAGAGCGCCTCGGACCCTATCAGGCTACTCTCGTACCCGAGCGGCGCGAAGAGGTTACCACCGAGGGCGGACTCGACGTCTCCCGCGATCCGGGGCGGCTCCAGCGCGGGATCGAGCGGCTGAAACGCTCAGGGCTCCATATCAGTCTCTTTGTTGACCCCACGCGCGAAGCGGTCGAGCGCTCTCACGACCTCGGCGCGCAGGCGGTCGAGCTGCACACCGGAGCCTACGCCAACGCGGGCGGGTCGCGCGAAACGCTGGCCGCCTTGCAGGAAGCGGCGTCGCACGGCTCACGGCTGGGACTCGCCGTTCACGCGGGACACGGCCTCACGGTGCGCAACGTCGGCCCGGTGGCGGCGATCGGGGAGATCGAGGAGTTGAACATCGGACATTCGATCATCAGCCGCTCGATCTTCGTGGGAATCGAGGAATCGGTGCGCGAGATGCGCGCGGCGATGGACGCGGCCCGTTCGTGATGTCGGCGCCGGCGAGTGGTTTTCAAACGAGAGACATGGAGCGGCAATGAGCTCGTCGGC
>Ga0182738_1005648_pt1 | contig 13274 bp, 11 predicted proteins | sample eDN5th30CBELigMG_FD_128876 | JGI IMG/M metagenome (GOLD analysis project Ga0182738, IMG submission 128876) | Enriched Miracle-Growth compost microbial communities from Emeryville, California, USA - eDNA 5th pass 30_C BE-Lig MG (version 2)... ...
ATTGCCGTGGCGGCCCGCTACGCGCTGGACCAATACGGCCTGGATCGTGTGGCCATCGTGGATTTCGATGTCCACCACGGCAATGGCACGGAAGAAATGTTCGCCGGCGACGAACGTGTCTTAATGTGCAGCTTTTATCAGCACCCGCTTTTCCCGGGCACCCGCTGCGATCCGCCGCCGCCGAACATGGTGAATATACCTGTGGATCCTTATACGAAAGGCGACGCTTTGCGCATGCTGGCCAGCGACCTGTGGATGCCGCGCCTGCGGGAATTCCGGCCCCAGTTCGTTTTCATTTCCGCCGGTTTCGATGCCCACCGGGAAGACGATATGGCACAGCTCGACATGGTCGAAGCCGATTACGCCTGGATCACCGCCAGGCTGGTCGAGCTTGCCGAAGAGACGGCCGGCGGGCGGGTGGCCAGCTTCCTGGAAGGGGGCTACGATCTCTCGGCACTGGGGCGCAGCACCGTCGCGCATATCAGGGCGCTCGCAAAGTTGTAGAATAAAAAAGTTTATAGTTACTGATTACGATTTTTTAAGCTCTATCTGGAGAATGCTCGATGAAGGTGTTGGTACCGGTCAAGCGCGTCGTTGACTATAACGTCAAGGTCCGCGTGAAATCCGATCAAAGCGGCGTGGACATCGCCAATGTCAAAATGTCCATGAACCCCTTTGACGAAATCGCGGTCGAAGAAGCGACGCGCCTGAAGGAAAAAGGGGCCGTGGCTGAAGTGATCGCCGTGTCTTGCGGCGTGGCGCAGTGCCAGGAAACCCTGCGCACCGCCATGGCCATCGGCGCCGATCGCGCGGCCCTGGTTCAGACCGACGCCGAGCTGCAGCCGCTGGCCGTCGCCAAGCTGCTGAAGGCGCTGGTCGACAAAGAGCAGCCGCAATTGGTGATCCTGGGCAAGCAGGCCATCGACGATGACGCCAATCAAACGGGCCAGATGCTGGCCGCCCTGCTGGACTGGCCCCAAGCCACCTTCGCCAGCAAGGTCGAAGTCAACGGCGACAAGGTGCAGGTTACCCGCGAAGTGGACGGCGGCCTGGAAACGCTGTCGCTGAAACTGCCGGCCATCATCACCACCGACCTGCGCCTGAACGAGCCCCGTTACGTCACCTTGCCCAACATCATGAAGGCCAAGAAGAAAACGCTGGACGTCCTGACGCCCGAAGAGCTGGGCGTGGATGTCGCGCCCCGGCTCAAGACCCTGAAAGTCGCTGAACCGCCGGCGCGCTCGGCCGGCATTATCGTGCCCGATGTGGCAACGCTGGTGGACAAACTCAAGAATGAAGCGAAGGTGGTTTAAATGACGATATTGGTAATTGCTGAACACGATAACGCCAGCCTGAAAGGCGCCACCTTGAACACTATCGCCGCGGCGGCCAAGCTGGGCGGCGACATCCATGTCCTGGTGGCCGGCAGCGGTGCCCAAGCGGCGGCCGACCAGGCGGCGCAGGCCGCGGGCGTCGCCAAAGTGTTGCTCGCCGACGGTCCCGCGCTGGCCGAGGGGCTGGCTGAAAACGTCGCCGCGCAAGTGCTCGGCATGGCAAGCGGCTACAGCCACATCCTGTTCCCCGCCACCGCGGCGGGCAAGAACGTGGCCCCGCGCGTCGCCGCCAAGCTCGATGTGGCACAGGTTTCGGACATCATCTCGGTCGAGTCGCCCGACACCTTCACCCGCCCCATCTATGCCGGCAACGCCATCGCCACCGTGCAGTCGGCCGACGCCGTCAAAGTCATCACGGTGCGCACCACGGCCTTCGACGCCGTCGCTGCCCAAGGCGGCAGCGCCGCGGTTGAATCCGTGGACGCGGTGGCCGATTCGGGCCTGTCGTCCTTTGTCGGACGCGAAGTCGCCAAGAGCGACCGCCCCGAACTGGCCGGCGCTTCGGTGGTCGTGTCGGGCGGACGCGGCCTGGGCAGCGCCGAGAACTTCAAGATCCTGGATCCGCTCGCCGACAAGCTGGGCGCGGCGCTGGGCGCATCGCGGGCGGCCGTGGACGCCGGCTACGCCCCGAACGACTGGCAGGTCGGCCAGACGGGCAAGATCGTGGCCCCGCAGCTGTACGTGGCCGTCGGCATTTCCGGCGCCATCCAGCACCTGGCCGGCATGAAGGACTCCAAGGTCATCGTCGCCATCAACAAGGACGCCGAGGCGCCGATATTCGGCGTGGCCGACTACGGCCTGGTGGCGGACCTTTTCCAGGCCGTGCCAGAGCTGGTCGACGCGCTGTAGGCTCTGGCTTGCTCTAGCTGCACGCCGCTAGAGTTCGCCAGCGATTGAGCCGCACCCCAAAAGTTGGGCACTGATCCAACCTTTGGGGTGTTTTGCATGTTGCAACATCATGTTCCATGGCGACTGGAGCCTTGAAAAATTATCCCGATATAACGCTGAGACTCGCATTTTGACCGGGTAGATGCTGGCTCAATACAGTGCCTGGCAGCCCTGCCATTCATTGTCGGCCATCAATCGTTTGATCAGATCCTTGCAAAGTTCGATCACCTTATGCACTGCCGGCGACAATGGCATGCTATCGCTTGAGCATAGGACGATCTCGCGGGATAGTTCGAAATCCAGCACATGGGGCGTGATGACGCCTTCGATTATTTCCGGTCTTGCGGCGGAGTAAGGCAGTATGGTTGCAGCCAGCCCTTCTCGTACCGCCGGTATCAGAATGGCTGATGTGCTTGCTTCGGCGAACAGGTTGTAGGTAAGCCGGGCTGTCAGGAAAGCATGGTCGACACGCGCACGGAGCTTGTTCGGCAGGCTGGGAAGCACCAGCGGCAAGTCTGCAATACTGCTCAGGGGCAGGCCGACGGCGGGTAGCCCGGAACCCGAGCGCGTTAATAAGAAAAGATCCTCGATCAACAAAGGCGTCCGTGAGATACCCTTCATCGGCTGCTGGTCGGGGGAAAGCGAAAAGTCGACCCGCCCCTGCAATACGAGTTTCGTTAAGTCGGCGCTGAAAATATCAACGATTTCCAGAATGATGGAAGGCAATTCCTGCTTGACCAATTGCATCAGGGGCAGGGCGAGCATCCGCGCCGTGCTTGAAGCCAGGCCTACCGATACTGTTCCGGCGATCTGATCATCGCGCTTGGCCAGCAGGCTTTTGGTGGAGTCGACTTGCCTGAGTATGGTTTGGGCGTGTCGATACAGCAAGACCCCTTCCGATGTCGCATGCACCCCTTTGGCGCCACGTATCAGCAACTGGACGCCCAAGTCTTCTTCAAGCAGCGCGATTTGCTGGCTGAGCGCGGGCTGCGCCACATGCAGACTCTGGGCGGCGCGGGTCATGTTCTGCATTTCGAAGACGCGGACAAAATACTGAAGTTGTCTGAGATTCATATTTATCGGGCAGGGCGATCAAAGAAATAAGTTTAGCTTATGGCTAGATCAGTAAAAAGTATTTTTCTGACTGCTTCACTCTGTCTAGAATCTTCCGCATAAGGGAGGACAAAGATAATGAATAGACCGCTAGACGGTGTGAAAGTGCTGGACCTGACCCGGGCTCTCTCCGGACCATTCAGCACAATGATATTGGGAGACTTGGGGGCGGAGGTCATCAAGGTCGAGCCTGTGTCGGGTGGAGACATGGCCCGGCAGTGGGGGCCCTTCGATGAGGATATAAGTGTTTATTATCTAAGCGCCAATCGGAACAAGAAAGGCGTGGGAATTGACTTTCGCAGCCCCGAAGGCCTTGGACTGATCAAGCGGATGGCCTTGCAATCCGATATCGTGGTGGAGAATTTCAAAGTCGGCACCATGGAAAAGATGGGCCTGGGATACGAGACACTATCCGCTGAGAAGCCCGAAATCATCATGGCTTCGATCTCCGGTTTCGGCAGCGCTGGGCCGGCCAAGCATTGGGCGGGATTCGACCAAATCGCGCAAGGCTATTCCGGTTTCATGAGCCTGACAGGCAATGCCGAATCCGGGCCCATGCGGGTCGGTACTGCGATTGGCGACCTGACTTCCGGCATGTGGACGGCAATAGGGATACTGGCCGCTGTTGTGCAAAGAAAGGCCACGGGACGCGGGCAGCATGTTGAAACATCGCTCCTGGCCAGCTTGCTGGGCTTGCTGAGCGTACAAGGCCAGCGCTATCTGAGCCTGCAGGATATTCCCGAACCCTGCGGCAATACCCATCCCGTGATCGCACCCTACGGGACATTCGAGACAGCGGACGGCCCCCTGAACCTCGCTCCCGCGACTCAGGCAATGTGGCTCAAGCTTTGCTCCATCCTTGCTGTCGATGAGCTGGCGGCAGACCCTCGTTTTTTGACCAATGCCGACAGGATGCAGAATCGCCATGTCTTGAAAGACTTGCTCGAGGCCAGCCTGAAACGCAAGACTCGCATGGAGTGGACGCCCATCATGATCGAGCATGGCATTCCCGCAGGGCCGATCAATACGCTGGACGATGTTTTTAACGATCCACAGGTGTTAGCCTGCAACTTGGTGGAAACGGTCCGCCATCCCATAGTGGGGCCTTTGAGGCAAGTAGGGCTGCCCGTCAAAATGGGTGCCGTGGCAGATGGGTCGTCGGTTCGCTCCGCGCCGCCGTTGCTGGGTGAGCATACTAGTGCCGTGTTCAGCGAATATGGTTTTTCTCAAGCTGAAATAGAGCGCCTGATCGAAGACAAAGTCATTCATCAAGCAGCATAGACGGATAAGCAGCGCCAGGGTGCCATCCCGGCGCGCACAGCTGGATAAGCAAAAAATGTCAGAAATGAACAGTATGAGGCTGGGCGATGCTGCGATGCCCGAGCTTGTTCTTGATGGCGCCATGGCGACCATACGGTTCCGGCGCCCGGAAGTCGCCAATCGCCTGAGTCCGGACGACTTGTGCGTCTTGCGTCAGCATATAGAAACCGTGAATCGGCGCGACGAAGTGCTGGTGTTGCGATTCGTGGGAGAAGGGAAATATTTTTGCAGCGGCTATGATATTTCGTCGCTGGCGGCCGCCGACGCTCCCAGCTCGCTATTCTTCGGCGAAACGGTGGACTTGATCGAGTCCGCGCGACCGGTGACGATCGCTGCGGTCAGTGGAGGCGTCTACGGAGGAGGCACGGACCTCTGCCTGGCATGCGACTTCCGGATAGGAGTGCCGGAGTCGAATATGTTCATGCCCGCGGCGAAGCTGGGCCTGCATTTCTATCCAGGCGGCATGCAGCGGTACCTGTCTCGATTGGGCATGAATCAAGCCAAGCGGCTCTTCTTGACCGCCGAAAAAATAGACGCGCAGGAAATGCTTGCTATAGGATTTCTGACGGAACTTGTCGCTAGCGGGCAATTGGAGCCGCGCCTGGATCAACTGAGCTCATTGCTTGCCGGGATGGCGCCCATCGCCCTGCTGGGCATAAAGAAGCATTTGAATCTGATTGCCAATGGCCGGACGCATACTGACGAGATCCAGGCCGCGGTGCGGCGCTCTGAGGCGTCCGACGATATCCTGGAAGGTGCGCGCGCGTGGAAAGAAAAGCGCGCTCCGATCTTTTCCGGAAGCTGAAGGCGAGCCTCCCAGTTTCCGCCTATCCAGTTCGATGATGCAGTATGTTTTTTCATAACTATAGACAGTGTCTTTAAGGAGTGCAGGAATGAGGCAGATTTTCACCAGTGCCGTATTGGCAGTATCCATGTTGGCAGGAGCCCAGACCGCCCTGGCTCAAGAGCCGATCAAGCTGAGAGTGGCGGGAAATCTCTTGGCGACGGGGCTGATCCTGGAAAAGAAAGAGCAGCCCTTTTTCGTCGATTTTGCAAAGAACAGTGGGCTGCCCGTCGAGGTGGACTACAAGCCCATGGATTCGCTGGGCATCAAAGACGTCGAAGGCCTGCGTACCTTGCGCACCGGCTTATTCGATATCGTCTCGCTTCGCCTGAATCAGGTGGCGCGGGACGAGCCCTTTTTCCTGGGCTTGGATCTGGTCGGCCTGAATCCGGATTACAAAACCACGCGTGCGGTCGTCGACGCCTATCGCGATGAGTTCGACAAACGGCTGCAGCAGCGCTTCAACGGCAAGCTGTTGGCCATTTGGCCTTTCGGTCCCCAGGTACTGTTCTGCAAGCCGGAAATCAGCGGCTTGAAGGATTTGCAGAACAAGAAAGTGCGGGTATATGACCAGTCGCTGGCCAAGTTCATAGAAAATATCGGCGGCATCCCCGTGACGTTGGGGTTCGGCGAGGTGCAGCAGGCGCTGCAGCGCGGCTTGGTCGATTGCGCCATCACGGGCCCAAGCTCGGCCAATAGCGCGGGCTGGCCCGAGGTCTCCAACTACTTCATGCCCATCGGATTTTCCGTCGGCATGCAGGCCTATGGCATGAACCTCAAGACTTGGAACAAGTTCAGCGACGCACAGAAAGCCCAGCTGACTGAAGCGTTCCGCAACTACGAGAACGAATTGTTCAAGTATTCTGAAGAACTGTTCGACGACGCCGTGCGCTGCAATGTCGGCAAGCAGCCATGCACAACCGTGCGATCCTATCAAATGAAGGAAGTGCCCGTATCCGATGCGGACAAGCAAGTCATCCGCGAGGCGATGGCGAAGATCTCGCTGCCTGAGTGGACCGAGGTCTGCGAGAAGAGCTACAAGGGATGCGGGAGCGTCTGGAAGTCCACGATTGGCCCTGTCGTCGGCATTCAATAAGTAGCATGCGTCGCATGCCCGGCTGAAGCTTCAGTGCCGGGCATGCAATCCATTTGAGAACGCACATATGAAAAAAACCATAAATTTTTTGTCGGCCGTTTTCGGCTACTCCTTGCTGCTGCTCTCCGCACTGGTCGTGATTGAAACGGTGGGTCGCAAGTGGCTGGCTTTTTCCTTGCAAGGGGTTGATGAGCTGGGCGGCTACATTCTGGCCGTCACGACAGGCATCGCGTTTACCATCGCGCTGGTTGATCGAGCCCATATCAGAATCGACCTGATCTACGACCGTTGCTCCAAGACCGTGCGGGCCTGGCTGGATTGGTTTTCATTGCTGCTCGTGGCCAGCATGTCGGTGCTGTTGTGCTATGTCGGGATTTTGACCTTGCAGGAAACCATCGAGTTCGGCAGCACTGCGCCCACGCCTTGGGCGACCCCGCTGGTGTGGCCTCAAGGGGTCTGGCTGGCGACCCTGGTGCTATTTGTCGCGGCGGCGGTGTTTATGTTTGCCCAGGCAACCCGCTTATTGCTTGCGCGCCGTTTCGAGCGCTTGCGCCATGACTACGGACTCAAGGTTGTGGCCGACGAGCTGAAAGAAGAACTGGCGGCCTTCGAACAGCGTTCAAATTAAGGTTGATTCTCAAATGGCAATTTCCACTCTAGTAGTTGGCTTCCTGGCCTCTCTGCTTATCTTGCTGGTGAGCGCGCCCGTGGCGGTCACGCTGGCGGGCGTCGGCATGGCCGGAGGGCTTGCGGCCATCGGCTGGCCCATCGTGGATTCTCTGGGCAGCGTGGTCTGGGGCGTGCAGAACGAATATTCCCTGACCGCCATTCCACTCTTCATTCTTCTGGGCGAGCTTTTGCTGCGCAGCGGCCTGGCGGATAGCATGTATCTCGCCTTGTCCGCCTGGGTTGGACGGCTGCCGGGCGGGCTCATGCATGCCAATATGACAGCCTGCGCCTTGTTTGCTGCAACCAGCGGTTCTTCCGTGGCCACTTCGGCCACCGTCGGCACGGTTGCGCTTCCCGCCTTGAGAGAGCGCAACTATCCCATGGCGCCCACATTGGGCTCATTGGCCGCCGGCGGAACCCTGGGCATCTTGATCCCTCCCAGCATCGCACTGCTGGTGTACGGTTCAATGACCAGTATCTCCATCGGGAAGCTATTCATCGCCGGGATCATCCCGGGCATCCTCTTGACGCTGTTCTTCATGGTCTGGATTGCGTTCAGCAGCAGGAAGTACATGGCGTCGGTGCGCGAGGAGCAGAAGATTCCGTTGGCTGAAAAGCTGCGCCTGTCGCGGCATCTGGTGCCGCCATTCATCATATTCCTGGTGGTGATGGGCAGCATTTACGGCGGTGTGGCCACCCCGACGGAATCCGCAGGCCTGGGGGTGATCCTGGTCATTGTCATGGCCGGGATGATGGGGCGGTTCAGCTTCGGCATGCTGCACCAGAGCTTTCGCCAGACCGCGGCGTTGACGGGGATGATTGCGCTGATCATCGTCGGAGCGTTCGTGCTCAACGTGACGCTCAATGCGCTCGATGTGCCGCAGCAGTTGTCCCGCGCCGTAATCACGACGGGCATAACGCCTACTGAATTTTTCCTGACCTTGATCGTTTTTTACATCATCCTGGGCATGTTCCTGGAAGTGCTGTCCATGCAGGTCACGACCATCCCCATCGTATTCCCGATCGCCATGGCCTTGGGCATCGATCCCGTATGGCTGGGCATTTTCATTGTGCTGATGAGCGAGATCGCCTTGATTACACCGCCGGTGGGTATGAATATCTTTGTGGTGCAAGGGGTGCGGCGTGATGGCGGGCCGGTCGGCGACGTCCTGCGGGGGGTGACGCCTTACGTGTTCATGCTGGTGATATTCACCTTTGTGATCTGGTACATACCTGAAATCGTGCTATGGCTTCCACGGCATGTATCTTAAGGACGAGACATGAAACTGGATAGGGATCTATGGGCGCTTTCGGCGCGAGACCTCGCGCAGGGCTACGCACAGGCAGACTTCACGCCTGTCGATGTTTTCGAGAGTTGCTGGCTGCGGCTGGAGCAGGTCAATCCACTGATCAATGCGGTGGTTTTCTCTGATCGGGCCGGCGGTTTCTACGCTGCCGCCGCTAGCGCGGCGCGCTGGGAGCAGGGCAAGCCCCTATCGCCGCTCGATGGGGTTCCGGTGACTGTCAAGGACAATATCAATGCGGCGGGCATGCCGACGACTTGGGGCAGCCGGCTGTTCGCCGATTTCGTCCCGACGGTCGACGAACTGCCTGTCGCAAAAATTCGGCAGGCTGGCGCCGTGATCCTGGGTAAATCCAATGTGCCCGAGTTCACGCTGCACGGCTATACGGATAATATAGTCTTTGGCACCACATTCAATCCCTGGGATCTCAGTTTGACGCCAGGCGGATCCAGCGGTGGCGCGGTGGCTGCCGTGGCCGCCGGCATAGGCCCATTGGCGCTGGGTACCGATGGGGGCGGTTCCATCAGGCGTCCGGCGTCGCATACAGGACTGGTGGGGCTGAAGCCCTCGGTCGGAAGGGTGCCGCGCTGCGACGGATTGCCGATCATCCTGCATGATTGTGAAATCATCGGTCCGATTGCGCGGACGGTGGCCGACATAGAAGTCGCGATGCAGATCATGGGTGTATCGGATGCGCGGGACCCTCTATCGCAGCGCTATGCCGGGAAGCCTTATCAACCCATCGAATCACGAAAACCCTGTCGCATCCTTTACATAGAAACCTTCGCCCACAGTCCGGTCGATCCCGAGATTGCGAAGAGCGTGGCCGAGGCGGCGGATCATCTCGCGCAATTGGGGCACGAGGTAGAGCACTGCGCCAATTTCACCGCCGCTGATCCGATCAATGAGCATGTATGGCCGGTAATAGGGCAGAGCGGCCTGGCCTGGCTACTGCAAAGCCATCCCGGTTGGGAGAACCGGATCAATCCGACTTTGGTCGACATGGCACGGGCGGGCGGCAAGCTTGCCGCGAGCCAATACGTGAACGCCCTGGATCTGATTACGAAGGTCAAGCGGGATCTGGCGCTGTTGTTCGAACGCTATGACGCGCTGATGACGCCAACGGCGGCTGCGCTTCCATGGCCGGCAGGCGATATCTATCCTCCGAGGATCGCGGGATGCGACGTAGGGCCGCGCGGGCACGCAATCTTTACCGCGTTTGTCAATGCGACTGGCCTGCCCGCCCTTAATTTGCCTTGCCGGCCCGCTCCTTCCGGATTACCCATCGGGTTTCAATTGGTTGCTCCCCAGGGGGCCGACGAGTTTCTATGCAGCATCGGCCGTGAGTTTGAAAGCGCTCATCCCTGGGCGGACCGCTGGCCGTCGTTGTCTGCCGATTAAGTGTTGTGATGCCCGGCGGTCGGTATCCGGAAAAAAAAGCTTATGCGGATAGCCGCTTGAGTGACTGTGAATTGTTGAGCGCATTGCATCCTCGTCGATGGATTGAAATGCAGACGGAATGAATATGGAAAAAACTATGACGAATCATGGGAGCGTGGACATGTCCGGAGTGAAGGGTGGGGCTGAAAGAGCTCGCCCGCAGCCGCTGGCCGGGGTGCGTGTCATTGACCTGAGCCAGGTCATGGCGGGTCCCTACTGCACGATGCTGTTGGCCGATATGGGGGCCGAAGTGATTAAAGTCGAACCTCCGGGTGTCGGCGATCAGACACGCGCGGCGATGGGATTCAAACTGAAGGGAAGCGATAGCCTGGGGTTCTTGAATCTGAATCGCAATAAGCGCAGTATTACGCTTAACCTAAAAACCGCCGCGGGCAAAGAGGCGTTGCTGGGCTTGCTCGAACAGGCCGATATATTGCTCGAAAATTTCCGCCCGGGCGTGATGAAACGCTTGGGGCTGGACTATGAAACAGTAAGCAAGCTGAATCCGGGCCTGATTTACGCCAGTATCTCGGGGTTTGGTCAGGAAGGGCCTTTGTCCGCCCGCCCGGGCTACGATTTAATCGCCCAAGCCATGTCCGGCGTCATGAGCGTGACCGGGCATGTTGGTGGGCCACCCGTCAAGGCGGGTGTTCCGGTGGGAGACATCGGATGCGCGCTTTTTACGACCTATGCCATTTTGGCCGCTTATATCGGCAGGCAGCGCGAGGGCGGCACGGGTCAGCATATCGACACGTCTCTCATGGATGCGGCGATGGCTTTTTCGGTCTGGGATATTTCCGAGTATTGGGGCACCGGCAAAGTCCCCACACCGGTTGGTACCGCCAACCGGATGAGCGCCCCTTACCAAGCGGTGCAGGCGTCCGACGGTTATTTCGTCATGGGCGCTACCAACAACAAGCTCTGGAAATCGCTCTGCCAGACCATGGGGCGCATGGAGCTCCTTGAGGACGAACGGTTCAAGGATATATCATCCAGGCTGGCGAACCGCGAGGTCCTGATCGAGGAGCTTGAAAAAACCTTTGTAAGCCGCACACGCGAAGATTGGACGCGGACGCTGCTGGCTGCGGGGATCCCGGCGGCGCCCATGCAGACCTATCCCGAGGCATTCGAGAGCGAGCACGCCGGCTATCGCGAGATGCGTATGGACATCGATCATCCGGTGGAAGGAATCATTCCCAATATCGGCTTTGTACCCAAGCTATCAGGCACTCCAGCCCAAGTTCGCCGGCATCCGCCGCTACTGGGCGAACATACCCATGAAGTTCTTGCCGAGATAGGAATGAACTGCGACCAAATAAAGAGGCTGACAGATGCAGGAGCTTTCACGCCATGAGCAATGGTAATGTGCGGTTATCCATCAATAATGGCATAGCGTCGATTCTGATCGATCGCCCCGAAGCCCGGAACGCGATGACTTGGTCAATGTACGATGCGTTGGCGGCGGCTTGCGACGCACTGCTAGAAGATCCTTCCGTGCGTGTTGCGACGCTTCGGGGGGCGGGCGGACAGGCGTTTGTAGCAGGAACGGATATTGAGCAATTTCGCGAGTTCGAAGAAGAAGACGACGGCGTGCGCTACGAGCATGCGGTCGAATCTTACGTGGCGAAGCTTGAAGCACTGCCGTTACCGACGATAGCCATCATTGATGGCTATGCGATCGGGGGCGGCTTGGCTTTGGCCGCAGCCTGCGATTTTCGTATTGCCACACCTGATGCCAGGTTTGGCGCTCCGATTGCCCGTACATTGGGAAATTGCCTGTCCACGGCCAATGTGGCGCGCATTCTTGCGGGCTTCGGGGCGGATCGTGTTGCGCGCATGTTGATGCTGGCCGAGAATATCACGGCCGACGAGGCCAAGGCTTGCGGATTCGTGTATGAAATCGTGGCTGCGGATCAATTGGACGCAAGGGCCGGGGAGCTATGCGAGAAACTGGCAGCCCATGCGCCCCTTACCATGAAGGCGGCCAAGGAAACCATAAGACGCATCATCGCCGAGGCGCCGCCTTCCAACGAGGATTTGATCCGAGAGTGCTATGGGAGCCGCGACTTTCGGATAGGCATGGAGGCTTTCCTGGACAAGAAAAAGCCCGTATGGACGGGAACCTGAAAACAATCTATAACAGCCTCTGAGGCAATAACAGTGGCTCGGTTTCACGCCTCGCCCTCGGCGAGTCCATGGCGTCTATCACGATTCTCAAGAGTATGTGCTTTCTGAATTCGCTGTCTGCTCCAGGTCTAGGCTAGGAACAGAGGCGGAGTGCATGCCGAAGCGCTTAACGGATACTATAAGGTATAGCATACCTAGTGACTTCTCATCATGGACAGAAAATGAGCTATCGCGCACCTATCGAAGATATACGCTTTGTCATCAAAGAGCTGGCTGATCTGCAGGGTGTCCTGGCGCTGCCCGGCCTGGAGGAAGTCACGGAAGATCTCGTGGACGCCGTACTCGAAGAAAACGCCCGCTTCGTCGAGCAGGCCATTGCGCCCACCAACCGCCCGGGCGACATATCCGGTGCGGCATGGAAGGACGGCGATGTAACGACCGCGCCCGGCTTCAAGCAGGCATTCCACGAATTTGCCCAGGGCGGCTGGCAAGGGCTGCAGCACGACCCGCAGTGGGGCGGGCAGGGCCTGCCCAAGCTGGTGGGGGCGCCGGCCAGCGAAAATATCAATGCCGCCAATCTTGCCTTCTCTTTATGCCCGCTGCTGACTGACGGCGTCATCGAGGCGCTGACGGCGGTGGGCAGCGAACAGCAGCAGGCCACTTACATTCCGCCTATGCTGGAAGGTCGCTGGACGGGAACCATGAACCTGACCGAGCCCCAGGCGGGTTCGGACCTGGCGCAGGTGGCCACCCGCGCGGTCCGGCAAGCCGACGGCAGCTATCGCCTTTCCGGCCAGAAGATATTCATCACCTATGGCGAGCACGATATGGCGGAAAATATCGTGCATCTCGTCTTGGCGCGCACGCCGGACGCGCCCAAAGGGGTCAAGGGCATTTCGCTTTTCATCGTGCCCAAATTCCTGGTCGAAGAGGGCGGGGCGCTGGGCAAGCGCAACGATGTCTGGTGCGCCTCCATCGAGCATAAGCTGGGCATACATGGCAGCCCCACGGCGGTGCTGCTGTATGGTTCGGGCAAGGGCGAAGTGGGCGAAGGGGCCGTGGGCTATCTGGTCGGCGAG
>Ga0182738_1005649_pt1 | contig 13273 bp, 3 predicted proteins | sample eDN5th30CBELigMG_FD_128876 | JGI IMG/M metagenome (GOLD analysis project Ga0182738, IMG submission 128876) | Enriched Miracle-Growth compost microbial communities from Emeryville, California, USA - eDNA 5th pass 30_C BE-Lig MG (version 2)... ...
TCAAGATTTAGTGCAAAAGTTTTTGTCTTAGGAAAAATTGAGTTTTGGCTTTTATTAAATTTATTTCTTTTAAAACCTCTTATCCTCTTGTTAAAAGAGAGGAAATCATGAATTGCAAGGCATGAAGTCCTTAATTCCTACCCTACTGCCTAGAGGTCCTTCGTACTTTGTGAGAGAGAATAAGAATGGTTTTGCAAATAATTACTTGCCACTCTGTAATAAAAAGAGGTTAGAATTGAAGGTTTTAAAGGTTTGGGTGTGAAACAAGTGAAAAGACCTTGGTAAAAAACTTTGAGAAACCTAAAATTCTTGTCATAAAATAATTCTGACTAGGAAAATTAAGATTAAGGAGAGGTTTTATCGTTGCCCATAAAATTAAGTTAATTTTATTGCTCCTTACAAAGTTGATCAGATTACAAATACTCCTTGAATGGAATCTTGGAATTGATTGACAGCAGGATTTTTTGTGGTTGCTGTAGTTGTCCTTTGGATTTTTTGAAAGACTGAGTTTTTTCTTTCTTGAACTAAAAAACTTCAAACGGCCAAGCTTTTACGTTTTTTTTTTTTAATTAGATTTTCTCGATAGGATTTAATCAAGTAAAAAATTAATTGGATGATTGAAAATTCAGATGATATTGAAGAAGGAGATGAGAACTTTATGGATCTTTTCCCTCTAATTCGTTTTTTGAAAATCTCAGTGTTTGGATGCTTGCAAAACTTCACAAAATAAAGTCAAAAGTGTTGATTTCTTAAAGAGGAGGAAGGAGGATTTTGGGTATAGATTTCATATGAAAGATGGGTGCAATAAAAATTAAATGAATAGGGTTTTAAGATATCATTTGATGACGGAGTGAGCGGAAGTAATTAATATTGTTTTATTGATTTTGCCAACTCAAATCAAGCGCACTCTGCACCCTGGAGGGATTCTTTTTTATGGATGTTGCAGTTCACGAAATGTTTCAAAAACGTTTTGAGGAGCCTTATGGGTCACAACAAGAAGTTTAAGTTCGTCAAGTTTTGACTGCTTGATTCTTTGTTAGCTTTCTATTTAAGATCCATTTGATGAGAGTTATTTAGGAAGAAACTATTGAGAAAAATCTTCTAAAAATCCTAGTTTTGGCGAAATAAATTGGAAAATTAAGCCTGGAAGAGAATCTGAGCTTTTTGCTTGTTGGGGACCTCTGAAAAATAAAATTTCGAATCTTGAGGAATTTTTTTCCAGTGTTTTGTCCAAAATGAAACAACCAAAAAGATTCTTTTAATTGGGTTTAATGACTTGGTTTTTTTGCTCTAAAGAGATTTTATTTACTTAATTTTTAAAATTTCAAGAGTTGTTTCATATCACCAAGTCCTCTCTTCCTTTAATTTAAAAAATGTATAAATCTGAGAGCTCATTCTTGAAATTGATTTTTTTTCTTTCATTTTAAGGTTTCGAGTTTTGAATCGAAATTCTCCATTTTCTCTCCTGGAGCGGGGAAAAAAAGTGAGAGAATTTCTTTTTGAAAAAGTTTTCTTTTGAACATTTTTTTTTTTGCACCCAAAGTCATCTAAAAATAACTTTTGAAGAGACCACAAAAAAAAAATCATAGAGAGAAAATCAAGTTACCCTCTTGAGAGAAAGAATCAAGCATCAATAAAAGTGAGAAATTCAAAAAGTCTGAAAATCTTTTTCTCAGATTAATCTGACAAAACCGCAGACAAACAGCGAATATTTTCTTTTAATCAATTTTAAAACTAGCCGTGAAGTTAGAAAAATTGAAGAACCAATCCATCAAAATTTCAATTTCAGTCAAGAAGGGAAATCTTTCATCTAGAGTTTTGTTGTCTGGGTTGAAAAATTAGTAGAAATTGACGAAATTCTTTTAAATTTAGTCTCAGATTTTTCTCACAACTTTTCATTACAAAATTGTTTGAAATTTTACGTTTATTCAGATCTGAAATTTAACCTTGGCGTCACTGAAGACAAATGGAAAGAAAATAATTTTTTCTTGTAGTTCTCCATAAACATAAATTTTTTGACCCCAATGAAAGTTTTTTTTGCAGAGAAAGAAGGAAGTTAGTTGTTAAAAGGTTTTTTTTTTAAATAGAAATATTCAGCTGATTCAGAAAAAATTTTCCCAAAGAGTAATCGATTGGATAAAAAAGAATACATAATTTTTGGGGAAATCTAGAATCTGGAACTTTTCAGAGGAAAAATTAGGCTTTTCAGAGGAAAGTTTTTTAGAGGAAATATTTTTTCTTTTCAGAGGAATTCCTCTAAAAAGCCATTTTTTTTCCTCCTCTGAATACTGTCATAGAGCAAACAAATTTTATCGATAACTTGAGAGTGAGTTTTTGATTAATATCTGCCAATTTTATATCATTAACTGTGAGAAAGAATCCCTCCAAAATCTCATCTTAACAAAAAATTAATCTCTCTGTTTTTTAAGAGATTAATGACCCGATAGCAAAGCGACAAAAAGGAAGAAGTCCTGTAAGATCTAAAGGAGCAGCTGAAAAAGCAAGTAAAGGAGATAAAGGAAGCAAAACGCGCAAAGCTTCTCAGCCTCGAACTCACTCGAAGACGAAAAAAAGTACATATAACAAAAGGTTTTTTTTTGCTTATTTAATATTATGTACAGAAAATATACTGATTTCTGGAATTCAATCTAAGTTTGAAAAAAGGATTTTTTTAGAATTTGTAAAACTGATCTTGTATTTTAGACAGAATGGAAGTGTTTCTTAGCATTAAATATAGAAAAGAAATTGGGATAATAAAATTGGCTTTTTAGAGGAATTCCTCTAAAAAGAAAAAATATTTCCTCTAAAAAACTTTCCTCTGAAAAGCCTAATTTTTCCTCTAGAAAACTTTTTTTTTCCTCTGAAAAGTTCCTCTTTTCCACCAGACCCATAATTTTTATTGATCATCTTTCTAATTCCATCATACTCTATCCTCTCTCCCAATTAAAAAAAAATTTGCAAGAGAATTTTCAATAGGATTTGAACTTTAGGGAGATCAGCTTTTGAGAGAAATTTGTGAAATAAGTTAGATAGTTGACGTTATTCAAGACTTTTGATTATATTCAAATCACTTGACACGCTCAATAAAAAATATTTAATTGATTAAGAGCAATATACAGATATTAAACATTTCAAAGTAATCAACACTTATTCGAGGATCTTATTTGTAAATTTGTGGATCAAAAGTAATGATATTATTCGCAAATTGGCGGGGCCTCGAGCCTCTTGTTCTTCTTTGTATGACAGGATCTCTTCTTTCCACTCTTTTACTATTATTTCTGTTCCTTGGGACATCTACAAAAAAATTTAGCAAAATAGTCAAAAAGGGGAAAAGTACCATGATGAGTTTCTTCAATTGAAGAAATATTGAGAGCACTGAGGTCAATTTGAGCACTTTTAGGTGTTGAGGTTTGCTCAGAAATCTTGCGGTTTCCTTGGGGAGAATTCAAATGCCGAAGATGCGGTGAAGAAATAAAATCTAAAGAATAAATAAGATGAAATAATGTTCGAGATTACTTCCAGCAGGAAATAAGGAATTATTATTATAGTTATTCTTCTTTGTCCGCAACAAATTATGACTGGTTTGGTTCGTTGTGAAGCTGAGATTGATGGAATCTGCTTCTCTGAATTGCAACCCAGAAGAGGCGTTTTGTGTTGAATGAGAAGGAGCTCGAGTTTGCTGAATGCTGATTGTGGGCCATTTTTTATGAGCTTGAGTTTTGGACTTTTTGTAATTTTTATAAAACTCCCAACTAATGAGCAGGATTTTGACTGCAATCAGGACCATTGCAAGAAATGGAACAATCACATTGATCATTATGAGCATATCTCCTATGTTTTCTCTCATTGTCTCGTTCTCTTGATCCTGTGCATCGAGGATAGCTAGGATGAAGACGCCAATGTTAAAAACAAAAATTATGCCCTCAAGCAAAATTTGTTGGACCAAGTTGATGATTCTTCTCATTGGCCTTTTGAAAAGGAGATATGCGAGAATAGTAGCGTTAATCAAGATGATCAGGATAGCTTGAACTAGCGGGTAAGAGTAGAGATACCCAATGATTCCATTAAATAAACCGATGCGGATCATGAAAATGAACATGAAAATTTGCTGTAAATATGAATCTCCTTTATAACACTCAAAGAAAGTTTTGTAATCTGCAAAGTTTTTATCAATTTCCTTTTCTGTGGGATTGTTTTTCTGGATTTTTCGGACTGAAAAATTGACTGTTAGGATTTTATAGAGAATATAAAACACAAGTATATTAATTCCAATGCATAGGACGAGACTCAAATCAGTCCAGACATTATCAGTTTGAACAGTTTGGAATTCCAACGCGCTGAATAAGACAATATCACCGCAATAACTGCAAAATAGAGTCAGAAATGTGTTCCATTTCAGTGCTGAGAGGATTTTATGCAAGATATTTGAAAGTGCTGTACAACTTTTCATAAAGACTGAAAATATGAGGAAAATAAAGATAGCAATCAAAATTGCTACAAGAATAATCAGTGATGGCCAAAAATTGATGATGAAACTTGGTGATACATTGTACTTTTCGAAGTTTGTCGGGGGGGACTTATTGCCTGTCTTGTCTCTGAGGCGATTCGGGATTGATGATAAGAGGCTCGAATTGGAGGTTTGAGAGTCAAACAAGAGTTGAAGTTTGGGCGGAAATTTGATATCCATAAACTTTATATATGAAAGCATCTTAGTCAGGGATCCCATGGTAGCTGCAGCTGAATCACCTGAAGCTAGCAGAGAACCTGCAACGATTCCACCACTTGAGATTGAGTTGGCAACAGCTGTGGTTTGTGCTAATTTCTTGGCTTGCTCAGCTTCAGCTTGAGTCGCCTTCAAAGTGCAGACCTGGAGATAACCATTTTCATTTTTACTTTGATAGGGATATTCACAATGACTCTGGCAGGATCCATCTTCTGGATAATAGTAATCAGTTGAGTTTGAACAAGGGGAGTCACAATAAATTAGTATAGCGTCCTTTACTCTTTTTTTGAAGGGTGAGTTGCATTCTGATAAGCAAGTGTTATTGGGTGACAAATAGCCACTGCAATCATAAAAGCAATAATTGACACCTGGTTCACTTTCGGGAGTAAAAGGTGATTGGCAACTATTTAAGCAAGAACCGTTGGGATAAATATATTGTGAGGATTGACATGGGTTTGAGCAATATAGAATCCCTTGCACACTGCTAGCAACAAGAGGAGATGAGCAGGAGGGGAGACAAGAGGAGATTGCATTAAAATAAAAGTGGCCCGGATTTGAGCATGGACTTCGACAACATGGGATATCTCCAACTGTGATTTGAGTGAGGGGATTTGCGCAAGTGGTGTTGCAAGAACTATCAGGATATAAATATTGAGAACTTGGGCAAGGGTTATAGCAATAAGTGAGGGAGGTATCATTCACAGAATATGATAAAACAGAGAGAGGAGATGGACATAAGCTTTCACAACTCCCATTGAGATAGCGAAATTGAGAAGAATCTTGGCATTTTGGAAAGCAATAAGTGGTGCCGAGGATTTCCACCGAGTAGTATCCATCATTAGCATCACAAGCTGCTTGGCAGACTCCATATCCATAATTAAAGCATCCTGGAGTACACGATGCACAATAGGTCCCATTGTAAGAGGCACAACAAGGTGGTGATTGAGCACATTGACCTCCCTTCCAGAAATACCCAGTTTTACAAGTATAACAGTTTGTTGATCCACACAAGAAGCAAGTTGCACAAGGATTAGTGCAACCCAAGCAAGTCCACAAAATACTATTAAGGTAAGCTTGCCCATACGGACAAGTGCATCTATCATAGGTCAAAGCATTAGTTCCTGAAGCTTGACAAATTGGTGAATCGGAGTACATCATGTATGGAGCAGAAGTGTAAAGCAACAAAGAAACTTGGCGAAACCCGACTTGGGTTGTGGTAAACGGGAATAAAGTTTGAATAGTCAAATTCAAAGTTGAGGAAGTATGAGCAACAGCTCCTTGAAAATTTGTAAGCAGGAGAGTCGAACTTGTCAAGTCTGAGCAAACATCTGATGTAGCTATTCGTGCCCCTTGCACAAGATGACCGTCGAATAGGAGGCTGAGAATTGAGTGACCACTTGGCACATTTGTTTTGCTTCCGAAATATGAGATCTCTATGCTAAAAACCACATAGTGATGAGTTGAAAGATTCTTGTATGTTTTTTGAAATGCAATCATATCTGTCGATCCAGGTGTAAGGATGCCAGGCCCTCCCAGCACGAAATAACTCTGAGTGTAACATGAGTTTATATCAGTCTGGTAAGTGAGATTGCAAGTTGTACAAGGAGGAGGGGTGATCGACCAAAGCGTAGCATCTGTTTCAAACTCAGTTTCCGTGTCACCTGTCAAGTCTTGGACACTGTATCCTATTGGGGAATATAAGATCAATTTCAATGAGAGCAGTTAGGTACCTGTATTGTAAAATCCAAAGGAAGAGGTGATAAGAGAGGCAAGGAAGAACAAGAGGATGAAGGGGAGTTTCATCAGTCTGAGTTGAAAAATTAATTATGAGGAATAAAAGATTTTAATACTTTCAAATTTTGTTGAATTTGCTCTTTAAAAATAGCTTTAATGTGAGAAACTCTTGACGGCGATTAAAAGATATTTAATTAAGCCTCAAATTCAATCAAAATCTTTTTGTATGTCATTCGGGTGACTCTCTTCATCTTTGAATTCTCTCTGGACCGAATGAAATAGCTCATTGAATGAATTTCAGGCGCCAATTCTTTCAACAGGTTTTCTTGGAGGGGTTTTTTGCAATAACTTTGATGACGTCGAGTGAAAAACTAAGCTATTAAGTATATCTAATTAAATACAGAAAAAGAAGTGATTTACCCATTTGAATTGTCTTTCTTCAAATATTCAAATTCCTTTTGGTTTTTTTTCAGAAGAGCAATTACTGAGTGATGGATGAAAAGGAGAGAGAGGTTGTTTTGGGTTTCAGCTTGATTCCGAAAATCGAGGATCTAACAAGGGTTAATTGGAAAAATGTCTGTATGATAAAATTTGATGACGTATTGGGTGATTAAATGAGTTGCTTGATTTTGCCAACAAAAATCAATTGAACTAAACGGAAGATTTTGTTTAATTAATTTATGGATTTCTGGGACGGAGAAAACTATTTTTTTAAGAGGACATCACAAGAAGGTTGAACTTCTAAAGCTTTTTGTCACCTGATTTGAATGCTTACGATTTGTAATAAACAGATTGGATTTATGAGAGAATGATCTAATGAAATTAATTGATACGGTCTAAAATTTTGGATCATAGCTTTACCAAAAATAAAACCCTGTGAAATAACTTCATCAAAGATTATGTAAGTTTTTGTTTATCTCATTGAGATAAGTGAGAGGTTAGTTCTCTTGGAAATTGAGCTAACAATCGAAAAACTTTGATTTTCAATATTTTTTCAAGTGAGACAAGGAAAACTTTAAGAAAGATTCGTGACTTTCCTTGAAAAAAAGGGGAGGTCAAAATCAGATCAGAAGAAAATGGTTTATTAATCTAAAATCCTTGGGACCTTTCTTCTTTACCGAACGAGGTGTTTCTTTGACCTTATGAAAGGTTTCAAGGGATCTTTATTGAAAAAATGAAAGGTTGGTTTGAGATTTCTCACTTTCTGTTTTAGTGATAAAAAATATTCAGTATCCTTTCAGAGGACTTTTACCCTTTGCTTCGATTTGATTCTAATCAAAAAATCGCCGTCAAGCATTTTAAGGATTTTTTTTTGTAACAAATTCTGGTTTGCTGACAACTTTGTCAAAAATCTTGGATTTAGAATATTATTTTTTTTGTCTGAGTTTTATTGTTGTTGGAAAACCATATTTGCATATTGTTTTCTCTGTCCCTTTTTTCCCTCAACATTCTCTCAGTTAGCTTTCGTTTGGCTGAAGCTCATTTCTACAAATATTGGGTCAAAAGCCAATAATTTGAACCTCAAAACCTTTTTTAATCTCTACCATTCTGCGGAAGGTTTTTGAATTAAGAAAGTGACTTAAAGGAGAGCTTGAAATTTGATTAGAAAGAGAATAGAGGTACAAACGTAAAATTTTTTTGTTCTGTAAAATAAAGAATGCAAGAATTTCTTTCCTTTTTGATAACGAAGGCCCTATTTCTTTGAGTTTACTGGAAGGAAAATATTTAACGAGAACGAAAATTTTTTGGAGGCAAATTTTTTGTGTCAGAGAGCCAAAAAAATTTCTCAAAATATTTCTTTCAATCTTTCACCGAATAAAAAATAAAACAAAAAAACTCAAGAAAAAATAGTTTTGTCCAAAGAAACAGCAAACGACAAAAAAAGCTCAAAGAAGTCAATAAATTCAAACTTAATGAAGATGTGGTTTCTGAAAGTTAACAAAATAATACCTCAAATTGCTCTTCAGCCTGGCTCCAGCCAAAATATTCACTTTTTATTTCAAGGTTCAAAAACATTGGAATAATATCAAATTTCAAGGAAATTCTTCAGCGAACGAATTTTTCGAAAAAGGATAAAATTTCTACAGGCTTAAAAATCAAGAGAAAACTGAGAGGAGATTCAAGTTCAATAAGATTGAACAATATTCAATAAATAAGACAACCAAATATTCTAGATTTTTTAGGAATTTATTTATCAATTTGTGGATCGAAAGATATTATATCATTCACAAATGGACGAGGTCTGGACCCTCTTGTTCTTTTTTGCATGACAAGATTCCTTCTTTTCATTCTTTTACTAATATTTCTGTTCCTTGGGATTGGGATATCTACAAAAAAATCAGCAAAAATAAAAAGAATACAGACCATCCTCGATTGAAGAGATTTTAAGGGTACTTAATTCAAGTTGGCCATTCCCAGGCGTTGAGCTTTGAAACAAAAGATTGAGGTTTCTTTGAGGAGGGCTCATATGCGGTAAATGCATTGAAGAATTAAAATCTAAAGAGAAATCAAGATCAAATAAGAATGTTCAAGCTTACTTTCAACTGATACTAAAGAATTATTATTATTATCATCCTTTGTCCTCAGCAAGTCATGACTGGTTTGATCAGTTGTGAAGCTCATGTTAATAGGAACTGCTTCTCTGAATTGCAATCCAGGGGAGGCGGCTTGTGGTAAATGAGAAGGATTTCGAGTTGGTTGAATGCTGATTTTGGGTAATTTTTGGTTAGCTGGAGCTTTGGACTTTTTGTAATTTTGATAAAACTCCCAAATGATCAGCAGTATTTTGATTGCAATCAGGGTCATTGCAAGAATTGGAACTATCACATTAATCATTATGAGCATATCTCCGATATTTTCTCTCGTTGTCTCGTTTTTTTGGTCTTCTGCATCGAGAATAGCGAGAATGAAGACGCCTATATTAAAGACAAAAATGATGCCTTCAAGCAAAATTTGTTGGATCAAGTTGATAATTTTTCTCATTGGCCTTTTAATAACGAGATATACAAGAATGCCTGTGTTTATTAAGATGACGAGGATAGCCTGAGCTAGTGGATGAGGGTAAAGATACCCGATAATTCCATTGAATAAGCTGACACGGATCATGAATACGAACATGAAGATTTGCTGGAAATACGAATCTCCTTTGTAGCATTCAAAAAGAGTTTTATAATCTCCAAAGGTTTTATCAATATCCTCCTCTGATGTTTTGTTTTGCTGGATCTTTCGCACTGAAGAATTGACTGTTAGGATTTTATAGAGAGTATAACCCATGAGTACGTTGATCAAAATGCATAAAGTGATACTAAGAGCAGACCAAAAATTATTATATTGAACAGTCTGGAATTCTAAGGCGCTGAACAAGACAATATCACCACAATAGCTACAAAATAAAGTGAGGAACGTGTTCCATTTGAGTGCCGATAAGATCTTTTGTAAGATGTTTGAAACTGCTGTGTAGCTTTTCATAAAGACCGAAAATATAAGGAGAATAAAAATAGCCATCAAAATTATTCCCAGAATCACAAGTGATTGCCAAAAGTTGACTATAAAACTTGATGAGACATTATATTTTTTGAAGTTTGTAGGAGGTGGGAGATTGCCCGTCTTGTCCCTGAGGCGATTCGGGATTGATGACAAGAGGCTTGAATTGGAACTCGATGAGTCAAATAAAAGTTGAAGTTTTGGAGGAAATTTGACATCCATAAACTTTATATATGAAAGCATTTTAGTCAGGGATCCCATAGCTGCTGATGTTGAATCACCAGAAGATAGGAGAGAACCTGCTACAATCCCACCACTCGATATTGAGTTTGTCGTAGTCGTGGTTTGTGCTAATTTCTTTGCTTGTTCAACTTGAGCTTGCGTAACCATCAAGGTGCAGATTTGAAGGAGGCCATCTTCATTCGTGATTTGATCAGGATATTCACATTGACTTTGACAAGACCCATCAGATGGATAATAGTAATCGGATGGAGAAGAGCAAGGAGAGTCACAATAGTTAACTGCAGTATTTTGTTGTGTTCGTTTTTTGAAGGGGGAGTTACATTGGGATATGCAACTACCATTGGATAACAAATAGCCGCCATCACAAATAAGAGAGCAATAATTAACCCCTGGTTCATTTCTACTAGCAAAAGGCAATGAGCAATCACTGAAGCAAGAACCGTTGGGGTATAGATATTCTGATGGTTGGCAAGGATTGAAACAATACTTTACACTTGGTTCTTGGCGACTCAAGAGAGGTGAAGAACAAGTTTGAAAACAGGACCCATTCCAATAGAGATAATCATCTATTGGACAAGGATTGTCGCAAAAAGTAGTGATTGCCTCCAGGCGAGAAGTTAATGGGGCTGGACAGGTTGAAAGGCATGAACCATTGGAGTAAAGGTATTGCGAGGATTGACAAGGATCGAAACAATATTTGACACCTGGTTCTTGACGACTCGCCAGAGGTGAAGGACAGCTGTTAGAGCATGATTTATTTGGGTAGAGATAAGTATCTGTTGTTGAACAAGGGTTGATGCAGTAAGTGCCAATTAGTCCTGGACTCAAAGTAAGTGGGTTTGGACATGCCAAGCATGAACCATTAGAGTAAAGATATTGTGGGGCTATACATGGATTTGAGCAGTATAAAATGCCTTGGACATTGGTGGTAACAAGGGGAGAAGGACAGGAGCTGAGACATGAGGTGGTGGCACCAGAGCAGAATTGGCTCGGATCTGAGCATGGGCTTTGACAATATGGGATGTCTCCAATTGTGATTTGTTTGAGGGGTGTTGAACAAGTAGCATCGCACGAACCATCAGGATATAAATATTGAGAACTCGAGCATGGATTATAGCAGTACTTGAGATTGTTCGCTGAGGATGAGAGATTAGTGAGAGGAGATGGGCATGAACTGAGGCAACTGCTGTTGAGATAGCGAAAATGAGAAGAATCTGGGCATTTTTGGAAGCAATAAGAAACACTCAGGACTTGTATTGAGTCATCCCCGGCATCAGGGTCGCAAGCTGCTTGACACACTCCATTCCCATAATAAAAACATCCTGAAGTGCAGGATGAACAATAAGTTCCATTGTAAGATGCACAACAAGGAGGTGATTGAGCGCATTGAGCTCCACTCCAAAAATACCCAGCTTTACAAGTATAACAGTTTGTTGCTCCAGACAAAAAGCAAGTTGAACAAGGGGAATAGCAAGCCTGACAAGTGGCAAAAAAGAAGCTCAGATAACCTTTTCCCAAGGGGCAGGTGCATTCATCGTATGCAAAAGCATTAGTTGTTATTGAAGCTTGACAGATTGGTGAGTCGGCAGTGAACATTGATGGGGCAGTCGTGTAAAGCAAGAGAACAACTTGTCGAAATCCTACTTGGATTTGCTGAAATGGGAATAAAGTCCGAATGGTCAAAGTCAAAGATGAGGAAGTATGAGCAACAGCTCCTTGAAAATTTGTGAGCAGAATCGTTGGGTTCGTCGAATCAGAACAAGCATCTGCTGTTGCTATTCTCGGTCCTGCCACGGTATTACCATCAAATAAGAGATTTAGAATTGGCTGGCCAGTTGGCACTGTTGTTTTGCTTCCGAAATATGAGATATTTATGCTAAAAACAACATGGCTATGAGTTGATAGGTTCTTGTATGTCCTTTGAAAGGAAATCATATCTGTAGATCCAGGTGTTAGGATGTCAGGCCCCCCGAGGACCAAATTACTTTGGGTGTAACATGTATTGATATCAGTCTGGTAAGTGAGGCTACAAGTTGTACAAGGAGTTGGGGTTATTTGCCAAAGCACGGCATCAGTCTCAATCTCATCTGCCAAGTCTTCAACGCTATATCCTATGAAAAATCGAAGAAATAGAAACATAAAGGAGTACCCGTATTGAAAAATCCGAGGGAAGATGAAAAGAGGATGATAAAGAAGAATATTAGGGGTGATTTCATAAGTGAGCAAAGAAATAATTTAAATAAATCTGAGGGATAAGGGGTTTTATTACTTGCGAATTTTGTTGAATTTGCCCTTTAAAATTTGTTATTGTGAGAAAGTCTTGACAGCTTTTAATTAAGATAAGACCTTTCATTCAGCCACAAATTCAATTTAATTTAAAAAGTTTATTTTTAGTGTCTCAATACTTGTTTATAAATACAATTCACAGGGCCCCTAGTTTAGCTCTAAATCTCATGAAACGTCGAATAGCTCTCTTTTCAAGCAGGCAGATTTCAAGTGAGAGAGTTGTTAGGTTTTTTTTTGAGATTTCCTCTTGAGGGTTTTTTCTAATTAAAGATGAGAAATTAATTTTTTACATTGAATTTGATATTGAAAAGGCAGGTTGCGCATTGATGGATTGTTCAATCAAATATTTTCCTTTAAAGTTTTTTTTTAAGAAAAAGCTAAAACTTTCTTGATTTGATTTATCTAAACACCTCTTGAAGCATGGTAAAAACAGGAAGGGAGAGAAAGAGGATTTGAGGTCTCGAATTAAGATGAAAAATAGAGAAGTAATAAGAATGACGTGAAAGGTGTGAATAATAAAATGTGATGACGTATTGAATTATTATTAAAGTTGCTTGCTGGATTCTGTCAGCTAAATTCGAGCGGGATGCTCTTTTAATTAATTTATGACTTTATGAAAAGTATTGAAGATTCCTTAGTGGAGATAGTGAGTTGATCAAAGGTTACAAATTTTGAATTTTTGTTTGTTAGTTTTTGTGTGTTTTCGAGTCTCTTATCTGGCGTTTAGTTTTATGAGAGATTTCAATGATGGAGAGATTAATTGATCAATAAATTTTTAATCATAGCTTCCTTTGAAAAATTAAA
>Ga0182738_1005650_pt1 | contig 13272 bp, 11 predicted proteins | sample eDN5th30CBELigMG_FD_128876 | JGI IMG/M metagenome (GOLD analysis project Ga0182738, IMG submission 128876) | Enriched Miracle-Growth compost microbial communities from Emeryville, California, USA - eDNA 5th pass 30_C BE-Lig MG (version 2)... ...
ACGGTGACCACCGACATCGTCGGCACGAACCGGTGCGCCTCGCGCTGCCAGTTCTCGACCACGCTGGTCGGGGCGACCACCACGAAACGGGCGTCGGGTTCGTCGTCGAGTACGTCCGCGCACAGGCTCAGCACCTGCACGGTCTTGCCGAGACCCATGTCGTCGGCGAGGATCCCACCGAGCTCGTTGGACCGGATGAAACGCAGCCACGTGAACCCTTCGGCCTGATACGGACGCAGCTCGGCCTTCAGGGTTGCCGGAGGCGTGCCCGCCGTCGGGGCCGCGAGCTCGCTCATGCGGGCGACGTTCGCCGCCCAGCGGTCGCTCTGCGCGGCGACGACACCGAGCGCGGCGAGCTCCTCGAACCACGAGATCTGGAACGGGTTGATCCGGATGGTGTCGTCGTCGGCCTCGTCGAGATCGACCAGCCCCCGCGCCTCTTCGATCAGGGTCCGCAGCCGCTCGAACTCCGGCCGGTCGAGTCGCAGCCAGGTGCCCGATGCGAGCACCAGGACCGGTTCGTCGCGGCTCAACGCGGTGAACAACGCGGCGAACGGGATCTTCTCGCCGTCGACGGTGACGTTCACCGCCAGGTCGAACCAGTCGGTCTGGTCGGATCGCACCGCCGGATCCGACACCGTGAGCTCGACCAGCGGGTCGGCCGTCGCCTCGCGCAGGTCCGGCAGCGCCGCGTCGGCGACATCGTCGACGGTGACGGTGACCCCTGCCTGGTCGGTCAGCCAGGGCACCACTTCGGCGAACAGGCGCACGGTGTCGGCACCGCGCACGGTCATCGTCTGGGGGATGCCCCGGGGATCGGCCAGCAACGGACGAATCGCAGCCGGGAGATCGAGCTGCGCGACCGCCGCGGCCTCGGCCTCCCGGTCGCGTGCCACGCCGCCGACGTCGGACAGGCCGTAGTGGGTCACCCGGTCGCCCCGCACATAGCGCGCCTCCCATGCGGTCGATGCCACGTCGACCGCATGGCGTTCAACACGGAGCCCCAGACCCGCGAACCGGCGAGCGGTGATGGTCACCGACCCGTCGGATGAACCCAGCCTGGCCCGCCGGGCGAGGAGCGGCTGATACGTGTCGAGCAGTTCGGTGACTTCCCCGGCCGGGACGCGCAGCGGGGGTGCGTGCAGCATCCTGAGCACGGCCGGGCGCAACGGCCTCTCGAGCCGCGCCAGGACCGTGCCGTCGGCGACGGTTGCGAAGAAGATGCCGTGTGGCGGCATGCCCAGATAGCCGAGCGATGCCGCGTCGGGATCAACCGGTCGACCGCCGACCGACAAGGTGGTCGTCAGCTCGACCGCGCCGTCCGCGCCGGTGGTGAGATCGACGTCCACGACCGCCGGATCGTCGGCGAGGCGCACGTCACCGTGGCCGGACTCGTCGACGAAGACGACGCCCGATTCTGCGACGTTGCGCAGATGGATCCACAACTCCGAACCGAACCGGTCGAACGCCATCGGGCCGGTGTCGGGGTAATAGGAATGCCGCGGCGAGGCGTTCCAGAGCGCCCTGAGTGCGGTGACCTGTGCGGGATCGAACTCGGGCGAATGGGTCGCGTAGTACAGATCACGCCACGACGCGCCGGTCTTGATCCAGCGGTCGCGCTTGCCCAGACGCATCGGTCGGACCGCCAGCTGCGGGGCGGGGGACGAGTCGTAGTAGGTGGCCCGAGGGCTGGTCACGGTGAACTGCAATGCGAGCGGGGACCGCACCGAGCGCGATGCGCCGTCGTCGTCGCCTTCGACCAGCTCATCCAGCACCGCGCGCCACGACGGCCCCAGGGTGCCGTCGGTACCTTCGGCGTCGAACGATGCCTCCGCCGCTTCGACCTGGGCGGTGAGGATCGTCGCGACCGCGTGCTTGCAGAATCCCCCGAGGGGACACGAACAGGTGTCGTCGATGACGACGCCCCCGGCGAGAGCGCGCCAGGTGACGCGTACGAGATAGGTGTTGCGCCCCGACCCCTCGACGACGCCGGTGAGCAGACCCGGCTCGCTGGTGATCAACCGGACCCGTTCGTCGGCCGCATAGGCGACGCCCCGTTCGATCGACCCGGCGTCGTAGTTCTCTGCCAGCACGTCACCGGTGAGCACGCCGAGGTCGTCGGAGTCGCGCATACCCCCAGTCTCGCGGACGGTTGGGACATCGATCGGTGTCGGGTCACGACGAATGTGGAAAGCTCACACCATGGCACGGGTCCTCGTCACCGGCTGTTCGACCGGTATCGGCCGCGCGACCGCGGACGTGCTGACCGATCGTGGTCACGAGGTGGTCGCGACGGCGAGGAACCTGTCGGCGCTCGACGGACTCGACGTCGCCCAGCGGATCGCGCTGGACGTGACCGAGGCCGAGTCGATCGCCGCCGCAACGGCCGTCGCCGGCGAGGTCGATGCCCTGGTCAACAACGCCGGCATCTGCTTCGGCGGACCGCTCGAGAACTATCCGATCGACCTCGCCGAATCGGTGTTCGCCACCAACGTGTTCGGCCCGCTCCGGCTCATCCAGGCCGTGGTTCCGGCGATGCGCGCCCGCGGCGCCGGGGTGATCGTCAACGTCTCGTCGGTCGAAGGGTTCGTCGCCACGCCGTTGTTCGGCGTCTATTCGGCCTCCAAGCATGCCCTCGAGGCGCTCAGCGAGTCGCTTCACCACGAAGTCGGCCACTTCGGGGTGCGCGTGGCGCTGATCGAACCGGGTTACGTCGACACGGCCATGCGGACGAAGACGAGCCCCGTCGACGTGGACGCCACCTCCTACGCCGAGTTGCAGCGGCAGTGGAGCGGCACCGACGAGAAATTGCTCGGAGGGCCGCGCCCGGGTCCCGAATGTGTCGCGCGGGCGATCGCCGACGCCATCGACGACGAGGCCACGCCGCTGCGGGTGCCGGTGGGCGCAGACGCGGTCATGGTCGCGCAGACCCGCAAGCAACTCGACGACGCCGAGTTTCATGCCACGATGCGTGAGAGCCTGCAGATCGACTGGTGACCCTGCGGACGCGGCCGGATGCTGCGGTCCGCGGTCACCGCACCGCGACTCGGCCCGCTGCCTGTTCGCCCGTTGTCCACCGGTCGACCCCGGGAGCCGCCGAACGGCGCATTGACGCAAGCCGTGGCCGGCGGCGCTAGCCTTGTGCGCCGTGGGAAGGGCAGACAACCTTCGGGCTTGGGTGCGAAGCCGGACAGCCGATGCGATCCACCGATCCACCGACTGGCTGCGCCGCTACGCGGCCATCGGCCCGGACTGCGAACGGGGTCGGCGATTCCGGGCGTTCGGCCAGGCGAGCTGCATCTCGTATCCGTGGGCGTCGATCTTCGGCGAAGCGCACATCGAGATCGGCACCGGCACGATGATCGGCGCGTACAACACGCTCTCGGTCGGCTTCGGCCCCGGCCACGATTTCGGCGACCGGTGCGTCATCCACATCGGTGACCGGGTCGTCGTCGGCCGGGGGAGTCACATCGTGGGTCACGACCGGATCGTCATCGAGGACGACGTCTACACCGGTCCGTACGTCTACATCACCGACCAGAACCACACCTACCGTGACCCGGACCTGCCGATCGGCCGCCAGTGGCCGACCGACGATCCGGTCCGGATCGGCGCCGGATCATGGCTCGGCACGAACGTGGTGGTGTTGCCGGGGGCCGATATCGGCCGCAACGTCGTCGTCGCCGCCGGATCGGTCGTGCGTGGCACGATCCCGGATCACAGCGTCATCGCCGGATCGCCGGCCAAGATCATCCGTCGATTCGATCCCGACCTCGGGTGGCAACCGCCACTGCGTCGTCCCGCCGCCAACGACGTCGTCGATCTCGAGGAGCTCGCCGGGTTGGCCGAGGCATTGGGCGTGCGTCCGGATCCACAAGGTCGTTTCTGAGCGGCCACCGGCGAATCGGCCGAGGTGACCTGCTTGCAATCGTTCACCCGCTGCCGATGAGATACCGGTGACCGCCGACGCCGTGGACGACGAAGCCGAAACGGTCGGGGAAGACCTCCCGGACGACGTTCCAGAAGACGTGGCGGACGATGGTCCGGGCCGAACGGAACGAACGGACCGAACGGACGGAACGGACGCCACCGAGCGCGACGACGAACCGTTCATCCGCTACCAGAACTCGCTGTACCGGCTGATGTCGATGGGTGGAGCGGGTCTGGCCGTGGTGCTGGGTGTCACCGGCATCGCGATCGGTCGCACGCTCGAACCGATCCCGCCTGCTCAGTTCTTCTTCGCGACCGCGATCGTGGCGATCGCCCTGTGTGGCTGGTACCTGCTCGGGATGCGCTGTCGTCTCGACCTCGGCGAGACCTGGGTGCACGTGGCCACCAAGTACAGCGACTTCCGGATCGACCGCGACCGGGTCGTCTGGATCGACGCCGATCGATCGCTTCGTGGGACGATGCAGTGGTCGGGTCGCCCACTCGTCATCTGCTACCGGGTCGGCGACACCGACGACGAGACCAAGCGACGACGCGCCTATGGCTGTCTGCCCGAGAATCGCCAGAATCAGCAACTGGCCATCGAAGCGCTGCAAGCCCAGTTGGGACGCCCCGAGGACGACCGGCCCGAACGACTGGATCAAGCCGTGGTCGACCGGCTCGCCGGGGCCGAATCGGCCGGGGCCTCCTCGGAACTGAGCGATGCGGTCGCTGCACGGCTGGCGACCATGCAACCCGAGGGCGACGATACCGCCCGTTGAACGCTGCGCCCGACCACCGACATGGCCGCGATCGGGGAGCGCTCCTATTGTGACCGCATGAGCGAAATGCAAGCTTCCGACACCGAGTTCCGGATCGAACACGACTCGATGGGCGAGGTGCGGGTACCCAGGTCCGCGAAGTGGGCTGCACAGACGCAGCGCGCGGTCGAGAACTTTCCGATCTCGCACCGGCCGATCGATCCCCGGATCGTGCATGCGTTGGGGATGGTCAAAGCCGAAGCCGCGCGGGTGAACGCCGCGGACGAGCGGGTCGCCAAGGTCGACGCCGCGATCGGGGCGGCCGTCGCCACCGCGGCCGAACAGGTCGCCGCCGGTGACTGGGACGCCGAGTTCCCTGTCGACGTGTTCCAGACCGGGTCTGGCACGTCGTCGAACATGAACACCAACGAGGTGATCGCGACGCTCGCCACCGGTCACCTCGAAAGCGGGGGCAGCGTCCACCCCAATGACCACGTGAACGCCTCGCAGTCGTCGAACGACGTGTTCCCCACCGCCGTGCATCTCGCGGTCGCTCTGGCCATCACCAACGAACTCCGCCCGGCCCTGAACCATCTGGCTGCGACTTTGCGCGAGCGCGCCGAGGCGTTCGCAGAGATCGTCAAGCCGGGCCGGACCCACCTGATGGACGCGACCCCGGTCACGCTCGGCCAGGAGTTCGGCGGCTACGCGAGCCAGATCGAGGCCGACCTGGCACGCCTCGAACCGGCGGTCGCCGATGTGTGCCGACTTCCCCTCGGGGGCACCGCGGTGGGCACGGGCATCAACGCGCCGGAAGGATTCGCGGGCGACGTCATCGCCCGTCTGGCCGATCGGACCGGCCTCGATCTGGTCGAGACGCCCGACCATTTCGCCGCCCAGGGTGCCCGCGACGACCTGGTTGCCGTGTCGGGGGCGCTGCGGACCGTGGCGGTGAGCCTCACCAAGATCGCCAACGACCTGCGGTGGGCCGCGTCGGGACCCCGTGCCGGGCTGGCCGAGATCCATCTGCCCGACCTGCAGCCCGGATCGTCGATCATGCCGGGCAAGGTGAACCCGGTTCTCGCCGAGGCCGTGACCCAGGTCGCGGCCCGCGTGATCGGCAACGACGCCGCGGTGGCCTTCGGTGGATCGCAGGGCAACTTCGAGATGAACGTGTACGTGCCGATGATGGCCGAGGCGATCATCGACTCGATCGTGCTGCTGGCGAACGTGTCGAACGTGTTCGCCGACAATTGCGTCGCCGGCATCGAGGCCGACGCGGAACGCTGCCAGGCGCTCGCCGAAGCATCGCCGTCGATCGCGACGTCGCTGAACCCGTTCATCGGCTACGAGAAGGCCGCCGCGCTCGTCCACGACAGCATCGAAACCGGCAAGAGCGTCCGCGAGCTCGTCCGGGAGGCGGGCCTGTTGAGCGACGACGAGATGGACCGTGCGTTCGATCTGCTGGGTCAGACCCGCGGTGGTCTCGCCTGAGAGCTGCCGCCCGGCGCGACGACGCCTCCAGTAGGCTGTCGTCCCGCCCCCCACCCCGCAGAACTCGAGGTCCGCCAGTGCTCCTAGCCGCCATCGACTCGTTCGGGTACAACCTGTTCCTCCTGCTGCATCTGATCTTCGTGGTCGTGGCGTTCGCGCCGGCGTTCGTCTGGCCGGTGCTCAACCGGGTCCGCCGGAGTGACGCGAACTCCACCGCCGCGGGCGCGGTCGGACGGATCATCGATCCGATGATGCACGGTGGTTCGCTCGTGCTCGCCGGGCTCTTCGGGATCATCGTCGTCCTGCTCTCCGACAGCGTGATCGAGTTCTCCCAGACCTGGATCTCGATCGCCTTCGTCCTGTGGTTCCTGATGCTCGGGCTGTTCTTCGCCGGGCTCATCCCGTCGCAACGCCAGGTGGTCGACGGCAAGCCCGAGGGCGACACGCGCCTCGCCATGTGTTACGGCGGGATGCACCTGTTGTTGCTGCTGCAGATCATCGTGATGGTCTGGAAGCCCGGGTTGTAGTCGCCCCCGCCGTAGCGGGCGGATGCACCGGGCGCCCCTATACCCTCGCGGAGGTGCACCCGATCGAATACCTGCGCTATCTCGCGCGTGCCGACGATGCCCCGACCGAGTGGTTGATCCCCGAAGCGGCCGATGCATTGCGCGGGCTGATCGGCGACCACCAGGCGCTGGTGACGGGTTGCCGAAAGTTGCTCGAGCACCACGCACTCCGTGGACCCATGTGGTGGCTGTGTGGTCACGTGTTGGTCGCACGAGACCCCTGGGCGGTCATCGACGACCTCGTCGACACGTTCGTCAGCGACCCGACCAGGTTGCACCTGTCCCTCGCGCTCGCCGATGTCGACCTCGACACGCCGGCCGCTCCGAGGGTCCTCGATGCGACCCTGGCGGCGCCTGCCGGCGTGGTCGTGGCCGACGTGGGGAGCACGTGGTCGTCGAGGGCCGGAACCGACGACGAGACCCGTCCGATCTGGATCGTGGCCGGTGTCGGGACGGTCGTCCCCGGTGAGATCTTCGCCACGGTGGTCGAAGGCGCATCTTCCCACGATCGGCATCGTCGATTCGAGATGCTCGACACGGCTTCGATCGTCCGGGTGATCCGGGCCGACGGCATCAGCGGGGCCGAGGCGTTGCGTGCGGGGCCCGACGTCTCGTTCATCCCGGAGCTGCTCGCGCGCGGGTGAACCGGCCGGCCCACGGGCCGATCAGCGAGCGGTCAGTCGGCGGCGGATCCGGTCGAAGGCTCCGGTTTCGGGGCGGTCGGCGCGGGGTGAGAGGGCCGCGGCGATCCTCGCGGCGCGCAGTCGCTCGACGGCGGTGTCGTCGAGCGGGTCGAGCTCGGACGGCTCGACGTCGAGCGCCCAGGCCAGCAGGCGGTCGGCGAGCGCCGGGTTCCGGGCGAGCACCGGGCCGTGCAGGTACGTGCCGACGATCCGACCACGGAATGCCCCTTCGGTCCGGGTCGCCGCCGGGCGGTCGGCGTGCGCGCCGACGACCTGGCCGAGCGGCGTCGCATCCGCACCGAGCCGGGTCACGCCCGCGTGGTTCTCGTAGCCGGTCAGCCGGCCCACGCCGAGCGTCGGATCGGCATCGACGAGCACCTCACCGACGAGGCGCGGCCCTCGGGCGCGCGCCGTGGTCACGTCCAACAGGCCCAGGCCGTCGACGGCCGTGCCGTCGGGTCCGACGAAGGAGTGGCCCATGATCTGGAACCCCGCGCACACCGCCAGCACGGCGGCTCCGGCGTCGACCGCTTCGCGCAGCGCACCCGTCTCGCCGAGCAGGCGTGCGGCCCGGCTCTGTGGACCGTCTTCGCCGCCACCGATCACGTAGACGTCGCCGTCGCGGGGGATCGCGTCGAGCGCGGTCACGTCGACGCGGGTGACCGGGATGCCACGCCAGGCGGCCCGGCGCTCCAGCACCAGGGCATTGCCACCATCGCCGTAGGTGCCCAGCAGGTCGCCGAAGAGCTGGACGATCCGGATGGGCGACGTGCGCTTGCTACGAGCGTTCACCGGGCCGCCAACGTGTCGGTGAAGGCCGTGTAGTTCGCGACGAGATCCACCGCGCCGACCGGCAACTCGCGACAGGCATCCAGTGCCGGGCCGCGGTGCACGTCGTGATCGACCCCCGCGTAGTGCAGACGCACCGAGAGGTCCTCGGCACGCTCACCGGCGGCGATCACCCGCCGGCCGGCGAGGCGCTCGAAGGGCACGTCCCAGAGCCACGACGGGTCGCGGCCGTCCGCGACCCTGGCGTTGATCGCCACCACCACCGGGGTGGGCGGGGGCGCGACGATGTCGAGGGACGACTGCCAGCCCGCCGGGTTCTTCGCCATGAGCAGGCGGATCTGCCGCCCGTCCGATTCGACGGTGGCGTACCGACCCGACACCTCCGCGGTGGCGCGCATCGCCGCGGCGGCGACCTCCGGGTCGATGCCTTCGAGCCGTGCGGCGGCCAGGGCCATCGTGGCGTTGGCCAGGTTGAACGCCCCGGGCAGCGCGAGGTCGAGTTCGGCCATCCGGTCGCCGGCATCGTGCAAAGTGACCGTCCGACCGGCCAGCGATACGTCGGGAGTCGGTCGCGCCAGGTCACAGCCGGTGCAGTGCCAATCCGACGCCGAATGGATGACGGGCGCGGCACAGTCGGGGCAGACCAACGCGTCGGCGGTCCACGGCGACGAGACCGACACCCAGGTCACGTCCGGATTGCCCGACACGCTCCAGGTGACGAGGGGGTCGTCGGCGTTCGCCACCACGCGGGGCGTCTTGCCGACACGGCGCAGCTCGGCGAACATGGTGCGCCACTTCTCGGCCACGATCCTGACCTCGCCGTAGCGGTCGAGCTGGTCACGGCTCAGGTTCGCCAGCACCATCGTCGACGGTGCGAGGTCGACGGCGGTCGCTGCCAGCGTCGCCTCGTCGACCTCGAGCGCCGCCCGGGTGATCTCGAGGTCACCGGCGAGCGCCGCGGCGAGCCCGGTGGCGAGGTTCGATCCTTGCGCGTTGGAGATCACCGGTCCGGCCGTGGCCAGGGCGGCGGTGAGCAGGTTGGTCGTGGTCGTCTTGCCGTTGGTGGCCGACACCGTCACGATGCGGCGACCCGCGGCGAGCTTGGCGAGCAAGCGCGGGTCGAGACGCAGCCCGAGGTGGCCCCCGATGACCGAGCCACCCAGGCCCGCGGCACGCGCGAGACGGGCCGCGCCACGCATGCTCGCCGCGGTCACGCGGACGCCGGTCGGATGGGATGTGGATGAAGTCACGAAGAGGTGATCACGGATGGTGGGGGGTCACGGGGCGGCCGGCGCGGTCGGTGGCCGGGACGATCGAGCCGCGGAGCGAAAACTAGTGTTCATCGGATCGGGCCAGTGCCCGGAGACGTCTCCGATGACCGAAGATCGAACGTTACGCGGATGAGCAGCCCGAACGCCACAACCGAAGCCGACGACGCCCCCGACCCCGAGTCGGCCGGGGATCTGCCGCAACGGCTCGGAGGCTCTTCGAGTGGGTCGTCGCAGCGATCACTCGGCGAGGTGGTCGGAGGGGTGTTCCGCTCGGAGCGGGCGATGTTCTCGGTGGTGGTGGTCGCCGCTCTGTACTGGACCATCACGCTCGGTCGTCTGATCGTGCTGCGCCAGAACCGTTTCGGAACCTTCGACTTCGACACCGGTATCCAGGACCAGCTCATCTGGCAGCTCGCGCACTTCCGCGACTTCTCCACCGTGCGTGGCGTGCCGTTCTTCGGCAACCACGCCTCGTTCGGGTTCTTCCTGTTGGTGCCCCTGGCGTGGCTGGGCGCAGGACCCAACGCATGGAACGTCATCAACGCGGTGGCGCTCGCCGCGTGCGCGCCGATCCTGTACGTGGTCGCCCGGGACCGGTTCGGACGACCGTGGATGTCGGCCGCGGTGGCCTTGGCGTGGCTGGCGCAACCGAACGTGCAGTGGTGGGTGCAGGAGGGATTCCACCCCGAATGTGTGGCGTTGCCGTTCCTGTTCGCGACGTGGCTGTTCGGCCAGCGGATCGTCCAGCGTCTCGACGACGGCGTGCCGGTCGAGCGGCGGCTGAAGTGGTGGTTCGGGCTCAGCTTCTTCCTGACGATCATCTGGAAAGAGGACCTTGCGCTCGCACTCGTGGGCATGGGTCTGGTCTGGGCGATTCGCCGACACTGGCGTCTCGGCCTGGGTGTCGCGGCGATCGCCGCGCTGTGGTTCGTCGTGTTCGGTGCGTGGATGGTGCCCCGCGCCGCGGGCGGCACCGTCTATGGCGGGATCTACGGCGACCTCGGCGACACCCCGACCCAGGTGGTCACCAATTCGGTCGTGCACCCTTCCCGGCTCATCGACCGCTGGGATGAGAACGACGCACTGGCCTACTCGAAGGGGTTGAACCAGTCGTTCGGCTACGTCGCGGTGCTCTCACCGGTGACGTGGTTGATCGGTGCCCCGCAGTGGTTCGTCGACATCTCGTCGACCGCGAACTTCACCTGGGATCCGCATTTCCACTACCAGGCGATTCCCGTCGCCGCGTTGGCGATCAGCTTCGTCGAAGGGGTGTGGTTTGTGCTGCGGCGCCGTCGATGGCTGGGCGAGGCCGCTCTGGTGCTCGGGCTCGGCGCCGCCGCGTGGACCGGGCTGGCCCACTCGCCCGGACCGTGGACTCCACACAACTACCGGGCCGGTTACTGGCCGCTCTCGGCCCCGGCGAACCAGGGGGCACGGGAGGCCGCGGTCGCGCTCATCCGTCCCGGAGACGGCGTCTCGGCGGACTATCTCATGGTGCCGCACTTGACGCACCGCGAGATCGTCTACACCTTCCCGAACCCGTGGAAGAACTCGAACTACGGTGTCGACCCCGAAGCGCACGGTGACCAGGCGAAGGTCGACTGGATCGCGCTCGACACCGCGATGTTGGACGGCGACAACCTGAAGCTCTACGACTCGATCAAGGCGAGTGGCGAGTTCCAGGTCGCGATGCAGCGCGACGGTGTCGAGGTACTTCGTAGGATCCGTCCCCCGGGGAAGGGCACGGCGCCGATCGACACCGGGTGAACCAGCGAACGGGTGCATGCCTGGTATCGTCCGTCTCACCACTCGGCGGGATCGGTGGACCGGGATCGGAGGACACCGTGGCCAGACGCGAAGCCGGAAGCGAACGGCACTGTCCCTCGTGTCAGGCGCCCATGGTGCGCTCGGCGGTGTCGTGTGACTGGTGTGGCGCCGTGGTGGGGAGCAGCTCGCCGTTGTCGTCGGATGGCGGAACGGTCCCTCCGGCGGGCACCCCCGTTTTTCCGGCCGCGGCGCCGGCGCCGTCAGGACCACCGCCCTACGGCGGCGCGGGTGCGCCCGGTGCTGCGGCCTACGGCGGCACACCCGGCTCTACGGTCCCACCGCCCGGCTATGCGGGTTCACCGCCCGGCTATGCGGGCCCAGCGGCCGGCTATGCGGTGGCCGCATCGTCCGCGACGAACGGCAAGGCGGTCGCGTCACTGGTCTTCTCGATACTCGGGTTCTTCGTCTGCTACGTCATCGGTCCCATCGTCGGGATCGTGCTCGGCGGTCAGGCGAAACGTGAGATCCGTCGATCGGGCGGCCGCCAACAAGGTGATGGCATCGCGCAGGCCGGCCAGATCCTGGGCTGGGTCGGACTCGGTCTCACCGTCCTGGCCTTCATCGCTTTCGCGGCTTTGTTCGCGCTCGGGAATGCCGCCAGCGTCAAGTTCAGTTCCGTCCCGATCGACACGACCCCGTCGAACTGTGTCCCTGGCGTCTCCTGCTGAGGGCGCACTCTCCCGGCCGACTTCGGGTGCGTCGATCTCGAAGCGGCAGCGGCGGGGCCACCTTCATCGCCTCGAAAGCGGGACACCGTGCTGACGTGCGTGTCGCCGTCGGGGGCGAAGGTCGAATCGGTTCCCGGCAGCACCGGGTTGGACGTCCAGACCCGGCCGAGGAGGCGACGATGAGTGAGGCGCCCACCGCCTGCGGACCCCCCTGGTTCAGCGAGCCCTGCGTGAGTTGCGGTACGCCGCTGACCCCGTCCGTCGAAGCCTGTCCGAAGTGCGGGGTGCGCCGGATTCCACTCGGAACGTCCGGTCCGCCGCCGGTCACGCCGAGTGCGCAGCCGGGGGCCGGGTGGCCCTCACAACCCCCGCCGAGCTGGCCGACGCCAGGTGCGTATGCACAGCCGCCGGGCTACCTTCCGGCGGGGTACGGGGCGCGCTCCGGCTACGCGCCATACGGTCAACAGACCAACAACAAGGCGACCACCGCCCTGGTACTCGGGATCGTCGGCTTGGTGGTCTGTCAGATCGTGTCGATCTTCGCGATCATCGTGGGCAGGGAGGCGGCCCGGGAGATCCGGTATTCAGGAGGCACCCAGACCGGCGAGGGAATGGCGACCGCTGGTCGGGTACTCGGTTGGATCGGTGTGGCGATCCTGGTCTTGAGCATCCTGATCGGCATTTTCATCGCGACGTCGGGTGCCTTGATCGTCACGGACTGACCGTCGCGCTGAACGGCGCGGTCGTCACGCCCGGTCGACGGATCAGGCGTCGAGTTCGGACACGAGTCGTCGGGCGATGACCTTGAGGCACAGCAGTTCGTCAGCGCCTTCGAAGATCGACAGGACCCGCGCGTCGAGGAAGTAGCGCGACACGTCGTACTCCTCGGCGTAGCCGAAACCGCCGTGGAGCTGCTGGGCCTCACGGGTCACCCATTCACCGGCCCGGCACACGTACGCCTTGACCATCGAGGCCTCACGCGTGCCTTCTCCGACGGCCATGAGCCTGGCGACGACGTAGGCGAACTGGCGGGCGGCCTGGATCAGCACCGCCATGCGGGCGAGTTTGGCCTGGGTGAGCTGGTACTCGTCGAGGGTCTGGCCGAACACCGACCGTTCCGCGCAGTAGGCGACCGCGGACTCGTACGCGGCCTGCATGACGCCGATGGCCCGCGCCGCGGTCTGCAGGCGGCCGTTCTCGAACCCGGCCATCTGGTAGTAGAAGCCCTTGCCGAGCCCATTTTCCAGACCGATCTGGTTCTCGTGAGCGACGAACCAGTCCTCGAA
>Ga0182738_1005651_pt1 | contig 13269 bp, 4 predicted proteins | sample eDN5th30CBELigMG_FD_128876 | JGI IMG/M metagenome (GOLD analysis project Ga0182738, IMG submission 128876) | Enriched Miracle-Growth compost microbial communities from Emeryville, California, USA - eDNA 5th pass 30_C BE-Lig MG (version 2)... ...
CTTCGAACTAACCTTCATCCCCAGCGTTTATTTTTGTTGAATAATTGAAATAAAACCCTTCAATTGAGATTTTTAGTTGTCGATTTTAGATCTCAAAAAGAAAAATTTGATTGAGTGATTATTGCTGGTAATTTATTAAAGTAAGACGAAAATTTCAGATTTGAAGGTTCAGCAAAGAGGAGCGAGCGAAGGATAATAATCTATAAAGTAAAAATTCACAATTGAACCTCAAAGCCATCCTGCGGGCTTTCAAAAGTAATTTTTTCTATTAAAATCAATTAGAAATTTTTGTTGAAAAAATTTTTGTTGAATTAGTCGATTCAAAACTTTTTGGTGACAAGAATTTTCTCTATGAAAAAAGGTTCGATTTCGAAGGGTCATCTCAAAGGATTTTGAGCTCTATTTGTGTCTTCTAGATTCTTTTTGATGGTTCCGAGTGATTTTCCAGGGTTTTAGTGGACTAGAAGATCCTTCGTTCGATTACTTTTAAACCGCACCCTTTTTCTGAAAAGTTATAATTAGAGCCCAAAAACTATTTTAAACAAAAACTTCCCAATAAAAACATGTACTGAGCTGTTGATGCTGAAGGCCTCTTTTGAACTACTCTTTAGTCAGTTAGTCAACGATAATTCATCATTCAGAGCTCCAAAATCACCTAAATAAATAAAAACTCAAACAAGGCTTTTAAATCAGATAACTGCTCATTTTATTGATTAAAGTCAGTTTTATTCTTTTCAAAATTAGTTTCGATTTTTGTCGGTTGAAATTTGCTTGATTTTGTGAAAAAAGGGGTCATATCACCTCGAGTTGACTGAAAAGAGCTCTTCAAAGAGAGGAATGTTGACTGGTTCTTGAACCAAGTTTCTCGAGTTGAATGAAGAGCAGTTTTCTCGATCTCTGGCTGTCTTTTTTTCCTCCTGCTTTAAAATTCTTTTTTTAATTCATTACGAAATTTATGGATTAATGTAGCCTCAAAAATGATGAAAAAATGATTTCTCTGCTAATAAACTTTGAAGCACATATTAAAAATTAAGACTAATTCTAATTATTTCGTTAATGAAAAAAAACTTTTGCATTAAATTAACCTGCCAACGAAAACCCCAAAACAAAAAGTTTTGTCCATTTTTCAGCCACCAGACCCTGAATCCCTTGGTCTATTTCTCATTTCAACATCATCACCTTCTTCAAAACTGAAATAAGAGCTCACCATTGACAGAGAAAAATAATTTATTCAGTTTTTCTTCAGGCACTCAAGGGCACCAACAAAAGCAGTTTTTTTAATTCAATTAAAAAAAAGCCCTAATAAAATCCTTAATTTGTGTATGAAAATAACTCCCACTAATTTTCATATGAGCGATTCGAATTGTATTACTGAAGCATCATCGTCGTCAAATTTTAATGATAAATTAACTTTTCAAAGTTAATCATCCCCACTCCTGAATAAAACAAAACTTTTTTAATTCGCCCTTGCGATCCGATAGATGATCCACCATCTCTTATTGGTGATATTCTTTCTCTTTAGCCTCCAATTATGTTCCTCATTTACTCAAACTGGTAATATTCTTCACTCCTTCTCCCTCCTCATCTTCACTTTTAGGCTACTATATCCTTGATTTAGAAACAGACGACCTTACAACTGAAGTCACCAATTGGTATTTATCTTCAGCAATGACTTCAAATAAAATCTACACAACATCAGCTTGGAACTCAATGCCCTCCAGAGCTCTCCTCGGAGGTCCTAATATCCTTGGAACCTCAGGAGTCTCCGCTGCTAACCAGTTCTTTCTCCGCTCTTACTCAGGCATTTCCCCTCACACATATGTTTCATTCACCCTGGTCTTGTGGTACTTTGATGACTGGTCATCTCGAAACTATCTTCCAGGTGTGAAATTCATATTGGATTCCAAGACAGTTACAGGCCCCAGTCTCCTCTATAGTAACGATTTCACGAGTTCCGAAGGTGGGAATAGCGCAGAGAAAGATTCTGGGTTTGATCATATTATGGCGGGAACGTTTCATACTGGCGCGACTATGGTCTTTGAAATTATTGGATTATTGACAGATACAATTGATAGCCGTCGATTTGGCTTCAGGGAAATATCTTTTACATTCAGCAATTATGGTGGTCCATTGCCTGCCCCCTGCCATCGATCTGAAGAAGTCGCAAGCTTAGCGTATAGTCAATGCTCTTGTCCTTTAGGCCAAGCATTATCGGGAACCTCCTGTGTATCATGCGCTCCAGGGTGTTCAAAATGCTTTGGACCTTTTGCAAGCCAATGTTTCCAATGTGACACAGGATTACTTTGGACTGGAGCACAATGTTGTGATCCCAAATGTAGTGTCTGCTCAGGAGTCACCTCAGATGAATGCTCTGAGTGTAACTCTCCATATTTTAATTACAAAAATGGAACTTGCAAAGCTACTTGTCCTTCTCCTTTTCAAAGCACAACTCAAGGCTCTCAGACATTATGCAATGAACCCTGTCAGTCTGGAGAATATTATTACAGCTTTAACCAAACTTGCTTATCAAAATGTCCAAGTCCCCTCTCTCCTTACACTGATCCAAGCGATAATATCCTTTATTGCCTCAATCCATGTGACCCAACTACCCAATATCTCTTTACAAATGGCACATGTCTCAACAGCTGCCCATCTCTTCTCGCAAGCCGCCAAGAGCCTGGAGTCCAATATTGTTTTAACCCCTGCCCATCACCTTCCACAAACTCTATCTTCACCACCAATGGAACTTGTCTCACAAGCTGCCCATCTCCTTTATCAATTTACGAAGATCCAGGTTTAAAATATTGTTTCAATCCTTGCCCTGATCCAGTCAACCAATATCTCTTTCAAAATGCAAGCTGCTTCAACACCTGCCCTTCACCTCTTGCTTCCAGATCCGAGTTCGGAGTTCAGTACTGTTTCGATCCCTGCACTTCCCCAGACTACCTTTATCCAAATGGAACGTGCTCCTCACAGTGTCTTTCTCCTCTCATCAGTCGCACTGAGCCTGATGTTACATATTGTTTTAATCCATGCTCTTCATATGATCTCTACCTCTACACAAACCAATCTTGCTTTACCACTTGTCCCTCTCCCCTTGCTTATCGCATAGAGCCAGCTGCACAGTTCTGCTTTAACCCTTGCCCTGACCCATCCACTGACTTTCTCTTCCCAAATCAATCATGTTTCAGTACCTGTCCTTTCCCTCTTGCAAATCGCATAGAACCCGATGTCCAATACTGTTTTAATCCATGCCCCCCAAATCAATTCCTTTTCCCCAATCAATCTTGCTTTGAGACCTGCCCTTCTCCCCTCATTTCCCGCACTGAACCTGACGTTAAATATTGCTTCAACCCTTGTACTTCTCCCACCGCAGAATACCTCTACCCAAATGGAACTTGCTCCACTCAGTGCATTTCTCCTCTTGTCAGTAGATCTGAGCCTGACGTCATGTACTGCTTCAACCCTTGTTCTAGCATTACTCTCTTCCTTTACACCAACCAATCCTGCCTCACTACCTGTCCTTCTCCCCTTGCTTGGAGGTCCGAACCTGTTGCCAAATTTTGCTGGAATCCTTGCCCTGATCCAACCAATGACTTCCTCTTCCCAAATCAATCATGCTTTTCAACCTGTCCATACCCTCTCAAAAGCCGAACTGAGCCTGGTGTCAAGTACTGCTACAACCCTTGCTCCCTTTCCAGCTTTCTTTTCTGGAACCAAACCTGCTCTTCTACTTGCCTGACCCCCCTCGTTCCAAAATACGAGCCTGGAGTGAATTACTGCATTAATCCTTGTCTCTCTCCAACCACGGAACTCCTTTATCAAAACGGCTCTTGTCAAACAACCTGTCCTTGGCCTCTTTTTCAAAGATCAGAACCTGGAGTCAAATACTGCTACAACCCTTGCCAATATCCTGGAAGCTACCTTTACACCAACGGAACCTGCTCTAATTACTGTCCAACCCCTTTAATCAGTCGTTCTGAACCTGATGTTGATTATTGCTTCCCTCCTTGCCCGCCACATCTCTATTGGTATATCAATACAACATGTCTCCCTGCCTGTGATTTTCCCTATGTCAGGGTGTTTTGGAGTGGAGTTGCAGAATGTCTTGCCCCTTGTAAAAATCTCTCAAATTATTATTATCAATACGAAAAGACCTGCCAGAAGACTTGTGACCCTCCTTTCTTCCAATACTACTTCGTTGACCAAATCAAAGTTTGCTTTTCTGAGTTCAACACAGATTATGCCACTGTCTTAAAAGGCCGATCCAGTGCTGCTTCCGTCGATTCCCAAATCAAAGCATCAAGTGCTCTAGCAAAAGTTATCGGAATGCTCAAGTCTAATCACCCGAGTGCTGCATTATTAGCTGGATACTCATCGATGTTTCAGTATATTCGATACATTGACATTCAATATCCTCCTAAAGTTGAAATCCTTTTTGCTTATTCGTCACCGAACCCAATCACATTAACATTCAACTTTAGTGCTCCTTCTTCGCTCCAGAACCATACTCTCCCGGAAAACTTTGATAAATATCAAATACATTCAGATTTCTTACACAATACCTGGGGTTTACTTGGAACTTTATTGGTCAGTTCCCTCGTTATTATCACCCTTGAAATCACACTCAAAATATTCAAAAAGCCCTCACAGCCAAAAGCCTACCTCCTGAAAATCCTCCAAACTGTCAAATGGAACATTCCTGTCATGCTGCTCTTCAGCACCAGCGGAGACATCCTTTTCTTTGCCTCCTTACATTTTAATGCGATGCAATTTAATGGCTTCCTCGCATTTATAAGCCTCCTAATGGCTCTTGTAATGATCACAGCTGTTCTGGGACTTCTCTATCTTACGATAAAACCAGTCCTGACCCTCCGAAAATCAAGTAAAAACACAGGCCGATCTGAATATCTGAAACACTTTTGGAAGAATTATGACCTTCTTTACAGATCCTTTGAAGAAAAGTCCCTTCTAAAATTATCCTATATGAGTGTCTTCCTCATCCGCGGCCTCATTTTCAGCCTCGTAATCTCCTGCTTTTACAACCTCCCTCTCATTCAAGTCTCCATGATCACCCTCTGCAATGTTTTGATGATCGGATATTTATTGTTTTCCAGGCCTTTCAAAAGTAACCTGAACTTTCTTCAGGCTATTGTTAATGAACTCTTGCTCATGGTTCTGAGTATTTGCATCCTTATTCTTGCACTCATGGATCAACAGGGAACCGACAACCAAACCATGAGAATCAATCTCGGCGAAGCGATAATCTTTGTGATTAAAGCTTTTAATTGGGCAGTAATAGCCTTTTTGGGGCTTTATATCTTGCTTGGCATTCGCTTTTTATGGAAAAAATATAAACATCTTGAAGCAAAAGGAGTGAGTGGATCGATGTTGCAAGCCATGATTTTTGAAGAATATGACCCAAAGAAAAGAACTCCTCAGGATCTCTTGCAGCCTGAAAAAAGACAAAGAATTTTCAAACCTCTTAGAAATAATCTGAGGAATAGTTCTCAAGGCCATCTTCCTCTCAGGCATTTTGTTGCAGAACATCTCCAAGATATATCTTTAAATAAAACGAAATCTGCAGCTGATTTTAATAACATGAGTTCTCAATCAGTGATCAGGCTTAATAATGCTCTTGAATTGTCTCGACTTGTCGAAGAAGAGCCTGAAAATATTGAGATTGCGTCTTTGAATAATCGACCTTCTATTAAGTCTGATGAAACTCCTTCAGAAATAGGGAATAAAATCGACGATACTGAGCTTGAAAAATCTTCACCATATCACAAGGACAAGTCTGGAGAGGAGCTGAGATTATCTTTGGACTCAGATCAAGCATCTAAAAGCTCAGAAAATCTCATTCAAATTTTCAAAAAATTCCGCAACAAAAAAGCCTATAAAAAATCTCAAATCAATATTCATCATCATTCTCTTGAGAAGAGCGACAGTGAAAAATCAATTCTTCAAGAGAAACCAAAGGTTTTCAAAGAGGAGGAATCGGATATTCTAAAGCTTGCTTTACCAGAAGATTCTGAAACGACAGTCACACCAAATCAATCAGTTATTTCAGATTTTAGAAGCTTTAGAAATAAGCAGAATCGAACGAGAGAAAGAATGGATAAAAAGAACTGGTATGATGGTGTGAGGAAAGGTCAGCTTGGAAAGGATGAGGCTCAAGATGATTTCTAAATTTATTTTTTCTTTGAAGAATATGATGCTTTGAGTTTTAATTTGTAAAATTTTTATAAGATTTGTTTGGAGAAAATTTAAATAAAAACTCAATTTAATCACCATCATAAGTGGATTGTCTTAATCTTTTGAGATTTTTTTTTTATCTCAACATTTTTCTCTTTTTTTTTTTTCGAAAATTCCTTTTTCATTTGAAATCTCCTGGGGGGAAATTCAATTGACAGGTTTTTTTTCTCAAGAGGACTTCAATTCAAAAATGTTGAAGTGAATTTCAGGAAAACTTTTCAAGTTGAAAAAAAAAACCCAAAACGTCTATTTTGCCCAATTTTGTCAGATTTTCAAACTCGTTTGCCGGATTTTTTGGCAAAATCATCTGACAGATTCGTCAGTTCTGGACCTTTATTGAAGAAAGAAATTCAAAAGAAAATTTTTTTTTTTTCAAAAAATTTTTTTCCAACTCTTTTCAACGTTTGAGAGATTTCTTTACAACCTAATTTCTCAGTTCGGATCGCATACTTTTATAGCCCTGCCTTTTCAAGTTATTGAATTGTTCTGGAAAAAGACTGAGATTTAATCAACCATCTCGAGAAAAATCAGGATGTCGGGCATTTACCTGGAATGTTGGATTATTCTGAAAAGACGTCCGGCAATGTCTGAAATTTTGAAGAAAGATTGGAAAACTCTGCCTCGAAAGATTTTTAGAAGAAAAATAATTTCATCCTTTTTCTGGATTTTTCAATTTTTCATTTTCTTTTATCAAAAAAGTTTTTGACCGTCCTCCAAACAAAACGCTCGAAATATTGGATTTTCCCAATTAACACAATGAATAAAGAAACCAGCCTTCCACAAAAGCCAACTTTTATACACGAAAGAGGAACAGCTCACATTGTCCGCTTAGGTTTCATCGGTGGAACCCAATTTGAAGACTTTGAGACTAGACTCTTCCAATTGTTTGAATATGCAATAGCAAAAAAACAAAAAGAAGAGAATAGAAGCGTTCAAGTCTGTTTCGATAGCTGCTTTGAAGGAAAATGGGATCTTATCTGCGAAGCCTTAGCAAAATTTATTGATCGGCTGTCAAATATTAATGTTCTAGACTTCCAACATTCTGATTTAAGGTTCAAGACACTCTTTCAGCTTTATTTGCTTTATTCAAAACAGGACAATATGGAAAATCTCCTTAAAATCTGCGTGTTTGATACCTATGCGCATGATGGGCATAAAGATATCCTCAAAATATTTGAGGTTGTAGAGAAAGGTAAGGAGTTCCTCAAGAGAGTTTACTTTCCAGAAAATAAGTATCTCCCTGAAAAATGGAATGCCTGAGCAATTTTTGCATATTTATGATGTCTATAGCAGCTTTATTCAGTTGTAAAAAAAAAACATTTCTTTAAGAATAAATATGAAACACTTCAATAGTCTTTCTTTCTCATTCATGTAAACTTTTTTCTGAAACTCATTGCAAAAGTTAAGAATTCAAGTGAAATTTTTTCTTGAATTTCTCATAAAAAAAAAAGGTTCAGATCATGAACAATTCTGAAGATCTGTCTAATTCTCTTTTCTTGAGTATCAAAGTATTTTTTTCTACAAGAAAAGCTACCAACAATCCGTTGTTTCAAAGGTTTTCTCCAGATGAGAGAAAGAAACAAAATGCTTATTTTATCTTCTGAACAATTTATTCTCTGCAATCTATCAATTTACCAAGAAATATTATTGGGGGAAACAAAATTTTCAGCGAAATTTTTGTAGAGATTTACAAAAGAAATACAGAAAAATTGACTACATTAAATGGACTTATTTGGTTCTCAAGCCCAAGCTTAGTTGGGGCTTATTCAAAATAAAATAAATTTTTTATAATATGAACTTTATAATGTAATTTTAAACCTTTCCAACAAAGTAGAAATCAAGATGTATCTCCTCAATTTTAATTAACTCTCATTATTTTGTTTCAAAGTTTTCTTCCTTCTGTAATTTTTCAAGTCAAGAAGCTTCTTCATCCAAGCATCCATTTCTTCATCAAAACCATCCTCCTTAGGTTCTGATTTTTCCGTATTCTCAATCTCAACTTTACTTTGATCCTTCGAGTTCTCAGATAATCTTATTCTCTCTGACTTCTCCTCAAACTTCACATCTTTCTCTTCTTCTTTATTACTCCTTTCTTGACCATTTTCGCTCTTTTCCAGGCTTGATTCTCTATGAAATTGGAGCCTTGAAATACTTCTATTCATCACATTCTTCATTCCCCACTCAGAAGAACCAACATCTTGAGAGCTCTCAAGCTCAATTAGCTCATTCAACTTCATGGTTGTTGGCTTAAATCTAAATCCTCGGTTTCTTCTCGCCCGAATTATCCACGGTGAAGAAGGAGATCCTTCTTCAAGGTTTTTATTCTCATTTTCTTGCTTTATTTCCAATCCTGCTTCAGAATTGGACTTTTCTGAAGGAGGAACCTGACTATTTTCTTCAGGAATCATTGTCATATTAGCAACATAATTGTGATCAAGAGTCTTCTCAACATTACTAGATGTTTCTATTCCACTTTTTAGTTCTCTTTCTGTATCAGATCCAACCTCAACCACCTCTGTCTCAGGTTCAAAGTTATCAAAGATGATCATTTGAAGCATTTTTAGAGGGGATTTTATGCCTTTAGCTCTGAAATATTTTATTGCTTTGTACAAAGAAACCATTATTATCAGCACTTGGATTCCCAAGAAAGCCAAAGCAATCATGTTAAAAGCTTGAATTACAAACAATATTGCTTCGCCAAGATTGTATCTTACATCTTCATTCACTTCCTCCCGAAAGTCCATCACAGCCAAAATCGTTAGATTGACGCCTAAAACGATAATCAAAAGCTCATTTATCATGACTTGAATCAAGCTCAATTTATCTTTGAACGGTCTGAAAGCCACCAAATATACAAACATCAGCAAGTTACAAGCGTTAATCAGCGAGACCTGCACCAGTGGATACTCAAATAAACAAGCGATTGTCAAATTAAACATGAGTCCTCTCGCAATAAAAACACTCATATAGGCCATTGTCACATGCGATCTTTCTGTAAAATCAGCATAGAGGACTTCATAATCTTGCCATTTTTCCTTCAGGTCCTTCTCTTCTGGAACACTTGTGACAGGATATACAGCTCTCCTTCCTCTCCGCACCCTTTTAAAAGACCAGACAATGCTCAGATTTATAATCAAAACCCAGACTGTCGCAAACATCATCAAGAGAATCACAGCAAAACACACCAAAGAGGAATCAGACTCTAGCTTCATCGCTCTCATATGAAGAGCCGCATAGAAAAATATATCCCCGCTATTTCCGCAGACCATCATAATAGGGATATTCCACTTGGCGGCTTGTAAACATTTTCCAAAAACACTGTGAGATTTCGGCCATGGTTTTGATACCAGCGACCCTAGGCCAAAGAAAGCGACGACTCCGAGACTCAACAGCAAGGAAGTCAGGAAGCTCCAGAGGTTTCTTACAAAATTCGAGTTGATTTTATACTTGTCAAATTCATCAGGCAAGGGGTAATCTTCGAGGTTTTTCTGGATCTTTTCAGGAACATTAAAGTCAAAACTGAATGAAATTGGTTCGTCGACTGACACGAAAAATAACGCCTGGACTTTTGGGGGATAATTTATTCTCATATATCGAATATAATTGAGCATAGAAGACAGCCCAGAAACCAAAGCAGAACTCGGGCTACGGGAATTCACAATTCCTGCGGCTTTTATTCCTCCACTTGCGATATTCACTTGAGCTTTGATTGACTCTGAAGTTTCCTTGACTTTCTCAAGAGTTGGCATATCAATATTGACTGCAAAATGGCAAACCTTTATATTATCAACACGGTATTCTTCATAAGGAGACTGACAAGTCGAACGACATACCTTCTCATTATCATAATAGTAGCTTCCAGGTTCGCAAGGAGAAAGACATTGAACAACTCCACTATACAAAATTTCAACGTAAGGAAAGTCGCATTTCGCAAAGCATGAGCCATTCTGGTACCAATAGATATTTGGTAAGCCACAAGGAGAGAAGCAATAATCAACATCAGGCTCGTTTTTTACCAAAAAAGGAGCGAGACAGCTGGTTGCGCAAGTTCCGTTTGGGTAAAGGTAGCTTCCTGGATAAGCGCAGGGATTAAAGCAGTAACTTACATCTGGTTCAACTCGACTTTTTAGTGGGAGGGAACATTCTCCAGAACAGGAAGAATTGGGATAGAGGTAGTCTCCGTCAGAACAAGGGTTTTCGCAAAAGTTCACATCTGGCTCGAACCTTGCAACAAGCGGTGATGGACAAGTGCTAAAGCAAGACTGATTCTTGAATAGATAATCACTATCAGGGGAAGGACAAGGGTTCCAACAGTATTTCACGCCTGGTTCTTGCCGATTTGCGAGAGGTGATGGGCAGGTACTGAAGCATGAGCTATTTGGATAAAGAAAGTCTGTATTGGGTGAAGGGCAAGGATTCCAGCAGTATTTTGCGGCTGGTTCAGTTCTGCTCATGAGAGGAGCAAGACATGTTGAGAAACAAGATCCATTGGTGTAAAGAAAATCATTCACAGGATCAAGGCAAGGATTCCAACAATATTTGACGTCAGGTTCACTTCTGCTAACAAGAGGAGAAGGACAGCTTGAGAGACAGCTACCATTGGGGTAAAGAAAATTGTTTACAGGATCAGGACAAGGATTCCAGCAAAATTGGACTCCAGGTTCACTGCGGCTGACAAGAGGAGCTGGACAAGTGCTAGCACATGAGCCATTGGAATACAAATATTGTGATGATGATGTGCAGGGGTTTGTGCAGTATTTGATGCCATCAGCATCAGTGGAGGATGATAATGGGCTGGGACAGTTCGCAAGGCAGGTGAGGTTGAACTCATAGAAATAGGGGAAGCTTGAAGAGGTGCAGCGCTTTGTGCACATTTGCTGGGTGCCGACGGTCTGGGAGACATAAGCAGGGGGACATGTCTCTCTACAAACATTATTTCCATAGTTGTAGTATTCAGGATAGCACGAAGGGCAATCATTTTGAGTCGTCCCGGTGCAGGTTTCGCAATATGGATTACAACAGTCAGTCCCAGTCCAAGACAAACCATCGTCGCATTGCATGCATCTCTCCATTAAGCCTCCAAAACAGTATTTGCATTTCGCTGCACAAGGATCACAGCCAGTGCTGTCCGCATTTCTTCCTGCATTCATCGGGCAGAAGCAAACATTATTAGACAAGGTTACTCCGTAAAGAGATTCAAGCTCATCAGATAAATGGCAAGTTCCCAGCGGGGGATTCACCAAATCTGAGAACATAAACACGATTTCTCGAATCCCAAAACGCACAGTCGACCCTTCTCCTGTCAGCATACTGTAAATCTCAAATGTCAGCGTTGAGCTGGAGTGAGCGATTCCTCCCTTCATTCTCAGAAATCCGCTGTCCTTCACTCCACTCAACCCACCAGCTTCGCTTCTAAAGTCATTTGAATAGACCAGCTTTGGCCCGTCCTGCTCAATGCCATTAATTTTCCATTTTATATAAGGCGTCCCGTCAAGTTGTGACCAGTTATCAAAATACCAGATTCTAAAGACAAACGTCACATATGAATGGGGAGTTGGAATTCCTGTATAGGTCCTTGAAATGGTGTGACCTGCAGCTGAACCACCTGGCGCCAATTTATTTGGGCCTCCGAGGATAGTTACAGCAGGCATTACACTATAAGAATTTGTGGTAAAGGTCTTGGAGGTTCCGCTAGAAAAAACCCAAGCAGATGCTTCTGTCAATAAATCGTCCGTTTCTAAATCACGGATATAATATCCTGGAGAAGGGATAAGTTGAAGGAAATTGAGGATATTACCATATTGAAAGAAAGAGGAACAGATTTTGAGGTGAAGTGCAAGGAGAAAAGCAAAAAGCGTTGAAAAGTGAATCAGCTTCATTAAGGGACAGAGTTCAATATTTTTTGAAAAAATTACTTTTTAAACAATTTTTGATCGATGGTCAACATTATATTTAATTGAGAATTAAAGGGTGTATTTTAATAAACTTGATCAAGACTAAAATTAGTGTCACTGCTGGATTTCAAGGTACCGAAATTGAAGGACATTTGAAAAAAAAACCTGATTCAAATTATTCCCACTGATGACTGTACGGAGATCAGACTTCTGATCTGTGACCATAATTGATACTGAGTCGTATTCAATAAACTCCAAATCGAGTAACTCATAATTTTCTTTATTTATTTTCTATGTCCAATATTCAAGGCCTTCTCTCCCACACCAGCTCGAAAAAACGCTTTATTCCCCTCATTTTGCTTGCAAGATAAATGCTTCGATGAACAGTTTCTTTAATAAATTAAAAATTTAATCTTTGGCGATTTCTTCATGATATTTATTGAAGCCATCATAAAGTTGTATCAATACTCATCATATAAATTCTCCATATTCTCCGTCCATTGATCAACCTTGAGGAATTTAGCATTTTAATCTCTTGCTTGGATTTCTCAAAAAATGTAATGACAGTGATTTTATCTTGGGTTATTTGTGAAAAACAATTTCAATTTAATTTCTACAAAGCTTTGTTGTTTTATTATTAAACTAACACCTTCAAATACGCATTATATCAACTCATTAAACATTAGACTTTCTCACTCATAATTTGATCGCCTAAATCTTCTTCATTCAGTATTAAGCATAAATGCTGCTTTTGGAACTTGAACAGAACCAGACAGATTTGAAGCCTTTCAGGAGTCTTGCTCTTGCATGATATCTTTTTCTTTTCAGCTGACTATTTCAGAGGTGCTGAAATTTAACCCGCTGAGCAAATGAAGATCAAATAATTCATTAGAATTTATATCCCAAATTTAATTTCTCCTTGCATAAACCGACAAACGAATGACATATTTTAATAATATTTTGTCGGTTTGGAAAGAATTCTTTCTTGAAATTTGAATTTTTGATTGTCTCAAGAAAAGCAACTGTGAACAATTTTCTTCGTTTTTCTTGTTCATGTCTTAACTTCATGTGAAGAAACTGTTCTAAAAGTCTTTATTTTCTCTTTAATTTCTTTGTCTAA